>Ga0307478_10000033_pt1 | contig 177990 bp, 131 predicted proteins | sample atmos_gasesECM4C_2_FD_203713 | JGI IMG/M metagenome (GOLD analysis project Ga0307478, IMG submission 203713) | Hardwood forest soil microbial communities from Morgan-Monroe State Forest, Indiana, United States - atmos_gasesECM4C_05 | ecosystem: Environmental > Terrestrial > Soil > Temperate...
TCCTGGAGGAATACAAACAGCGGTTCCGGAAGGCGATTCGCTCGTATCTCGAATACTTGGCAAATCCCGGCAGCTGGAGACCGAGCGCACAAGAAAGTTCAACGGCTGCTCAACGCAGCAGTCGTGCCTCGAAGGGCCGCTCAGCCGCTACTCAGGAGCCGGCAGCGCAGGCGGCGTACCGGAACGGGGTAAACGAGGTGGAATACCCGTTCCCGCTTCGGTCGGGCGTTATGGCCCGACTTGTGTTGCCTAAGGACCTCACCCGCGACGATGTGAATCGTCTCAGCGCATTTATGAGCATGCTGGTAGTTGCCAACGGAGGTGGCCATGAAAATTGATGCCCTTAGGGCAGTTCTTGAGGAGGCAGCGCAACTGACGGCCTCCCTTCCCGACAGCATTCAAGAAGTTGCGTTTGGAAAGGCCTTCGACGCTCTGCTCGGAGAATACGGAACCGCAATGGCGCGCCGCGGCCGGACCACACGAGGCCCATCGCCCAGTGGTCGTCGCGACGCCGCTTCGCGCGCACGGCGGAGGGGTCCGAAGCTTGCGCTCGCGCAGTTGATTGAGAGCGGTTTCTTCACCTCGGGCCGAACCTTGCGCGAGGTCGAAGCCCACCTCAGGGACACGGTTGGCCGCGCTTACGAGTCTAACGAGCTATCGATTTCCCTGTTGCGCCTCACCCGGGACGGCCGACTGCAGAGGGATAGAAACCTCGCCGGGCAATATGAGTACCGGTCCGAGCACGAAATCGAGCCGCCCGTCCCAATAAAGACACTAAGGCAAGGAAGGGCAAACGGCCGACTACTAACAGACGGCAGAGAGATGAATCGATGATTTCTTGAGAAGGTGGGGTAGTCGCGATGCGATGGGATCTGGATCTCTATCAATGGCAAATAATCAAGCTTGGCGGCTTGATCGTGGTGACCCTCATTGTCTTTATTCACATCGTTAGGCTCGTGAAAGAAGCAATCGTCGAAATTCGAAAACCCCTTGATCGGTATAGAAAAGCCCGGGGTTGAAGTCCGCGGTACCCACTCGTCGAAAGCCGCGACGAGTGGGGCAGCCTGGCTCAAGCATTCTTCTGCGTTCTTTCCGGAAAGACTGGCCTTCCTGACTCTCATAGAGCCATACCAGTTTCTATATTTTCTGCTTCTTCCACTTACCCTGTTTGAACAAGATGGCGCTGACAGCCGCCATGGAACTCTCGGCGATGGCAATCGAGAAGAAAACTCCATTCGAGTGCATGTGCAGCGGGATCGCAAGCCAATATGCAAGCGGTATCTCGAAAAGCCAGAAACCAAAAAAGTTCACAATCGTCGGAGTGATCGTATCTCCCGCGCCATTGAAAGCCTGCATCATCACCATGAAGTAGGCGTATCCAAGATTGCCGTAGCTCACGATGCGCAGGCAGGCCGCTCCCAGCGGCACCACGGCCGGGTCCTGGGTGAACAATCGCACGATGGGTTCGGAAAAGAATATGAAGACCACTCCGACCGCGCCGAGGAAAATCATGTTGTAAAGCCCCGTGCGCCAGACTGCTTTCTCAGCGCGTTCGGGATGCCCCGCTCCCAGGTTCTGCCCGACAAGAGTCGCTGCCGCGTTGCTCAATCCCCACGACGGGAGGATTACAAAAATCACAATGCGAATGGCAATCGTGTATCCGGCAAGCGCGGCCGCGCCGAAGATGCTCACGATGCGCACCAGGCCGATCCAACTGGTGTGTGCGATAGCAAACTGCAGAATGCCTGTCAGCGAAACGCGAATCAGCCGCACCAGTACTGTCCATTGCAGCCGAATCTGGCTCCGGAGAATTCGCAGACGCTCGGTGCCGAGCATCAGACGATAGAACTGGTAGAGCACGCCGATGCTGCGTCCCGTTAGTGTTGCCAAAGCAGCTCCGGTTACCCCCAGACGAGGAAACGGTCCCCATCCGAAAATCAGGCAGGGATCAAGGATCAGGTTGAGGATGTTCGAAACCCATAGCAGGCGCATCGCGATCGCCGCATCGCCCGCTCCGCGAAAGATTGCGTTGTTCAGAAACAGCAACAGCACGGCGAAGCTACCGCCCAGGCAAATTCTGGTGTAGCCGCTGCCGGTGGCGACGATCTCCGGCGATGCGCCCATCAATCGCAACAGGTTTGCCCCCCATATTCCGCAGGGGATGCCGATCGCCAGGGAAATAATCAGGCCAAGAGCAATCGCCTGCACTCCCGCGACGGCGGCGCCTTCAGGATCTTTTTCTCCGATGCGGCGGGCGACCATGGCGGTCGTCGACAAGCTCAATCCCATGGCCACGGAGAAGACCAGGGTCAACATGGATTCCGTCAGGCCAACCGTGGCCACGGCGTTGGCGCCGAGCCGGCTCACCCAGAAGACATCTACCACCGCGAACAGCGATTCCAGCACCATCTCGAGCACCATGGGCACAGCCAGCAGCAGGATGGCGCGATTCAAACTGCCGACGGTGTAATCCTGGTGCGAGCCGCGAACGGCTTCCACGAGTGACGCCCAGAGTGTGTGCTTTTGTTCGGAAACGGTGACTGCCATAAACACCTGCGAGATTTCCCGCGATACCGCAAAAATATGTGGCGAAGCTGATTAAATTACCAGAGACAGAACGAACGTCCGGATTGCGGACTCAAGGGATGGCGAACTATCGAGGGTCAAGCATGTTCTTTTCCTTGGCGCGAATCATCGAGCGAACCATGAGAAGGGCCCGCAAGCGAATCCCGACGATTGTATCGCGAAGTGATGGCGCGGGACAAATGCTCGCCCCGTGGTGCAGTCTGAATCCTCTCACCTTACTATTGCAATGGAGGCATCGAGACCTGCTTCGCTGAAAGCCATGCCGCCGCAGTCAAACATAATGTAATCACGATTGAGAAAACGATGGGTAGGATAAAGAGGTATCTCCAGCTAACAACCGTGATGGCGGCAAAGCAAAGGGCGAACGCCCACCGAGTGCCGCGCATGAGCGCCAACGTCGCTGCCGGCAGGCCGCCTAGCTGCCATGCTAATATCGCCGCGAATAAATAAAACACTCCGACAGAGAATCCGGCCGCCACAAAGAGGTCCCAATATGTGCGGTCGAACCCCTGCACGTCAAAGTGAATTGACCGCATTGAGCCAAGAAGGGCATCAACTCCCCAATTGGGATCAGACTGGCGAAAGCCGAGTGTATGTCCTACCGCGAAAAGCAGCAGAAGGACAGCAGCGATTCGATAAAGCAGAGACGCTTTCATTCTTGCCTCCTGAGATCACGGCAGCAGGCCCACTCCTGCCGCATAGGTTCCAACAGCCCACAACCCGCGTCTCGGACAGCAGGCTAGCTTGAATTTCTCCTTAGTTCCCTGGCCACAATGTTTCCCAGGCCGAAATAGAACGTGAGAACTAAGTCAATCGTCGCAAAACAGAGCGGTACCACAATCCACTCATAGCCAGGATAGAACTTGCCCGCTCCAATATAAAAACAGGGGAGCAAAAGTTACCGAAACTCCCATCAAACCAGACACTACAAAGTAAATTGGTGAGCGGGCCATCTTTACCCATTTTGGACCGATCTCAACAGTCACTTTCATTCAAGCCTCTCTTTCCGAGCGCTCAGGCGCCGCCCGATCCCCGCTGCCGACGAAGAACGTTTCACTTCTTCGGCAACTCTGTTACCCGCGCGGTCGTGGCCAAGTTCTTCACCAACCCGCCGACGACGAATTCTCCCACCGGCGTGATCAGAACGCCGCGGCTGTCGGCGCGGGGATCGTTGGTGTTCGTGGCAATCGTCTCCCACTTGTGCCCATGCAGATCGAAGTCAAAGGTGACTTCGGAAACTTCGGCAGGGTTGCCGTCGTAGGCGATGCCCTTGTAATCATGTGGCGTGGCAGTGCCGCCGAAGAAGAAGACCCGGTGTTGGTGATCGGAGCCGCCGCCGGCGATTGCAAAGCGTGCGACTCCGGGATGTGCCGGCAGCTTGCTCCATTCAATCTTGTATGGATCCTTATGATCTATCTTGCCCAGCCAGCACTCGTCAGAAGCTACGTAACGCGGCCCTCCTGCCGGACCCGGTCTGGCCCCGTCGACGATCACAATATTGCCATCGGCCACCCCGCCGGACAACCCAAACACGGGCGTGCCGGGGAACGGCGTAGCTTGAGTCCAGGAATCTTTTTCGATGTCATAGACTTGCACATTATTGACCGGACCGCTCGACGAGCGCCCGCCAATCAAATACACGAAGCGATCATGGACGACACCAACAGTCGCGTTATCTACGGCGACCGGCAGGTCTTTCGCGCGCGACCAGCGATGCGCGGCCGGTTCATAAACATTGACGTCGGGAACAATGAGTTCGAGCCCCTGTCCATCTACCACATAGCCGCCCATGAGAACCACCAACCCCTTGGCTCCGGCGGCAGCCGCGCCCAGACGACCGGCTGCACCGGGCACGGTCCGGCCCTCGCGCCACTTCGCGTGAGCTAGATCCAGAACGTAAACCTTATTGGTAACGTCGTCCCACGTTTTCTTGGGACCGACTCCCATCATGGAGAAAATCTCGACGCCACTCTTGAGACTTGCAACCGCGTTGCCCGAGACCTCGGCAGGCATGGGGGGGATTTTCTTTTCGTCCGCGCCGATCACGGTCGCGGCACAAAATAGCAGCACAATAAAACCGGAAAATTTCTTCATTGCAGAAATATTACCCCACCTTCCGAAGAAGCTGGGTACCCAGATGATTCAACCGGTCTTATTTAATAAGGCCCTGACGCGCGGCGTGGATGAAGTCGGTATAGGCGGGCTCCCCGCCGGCAGCGCGGATGTGAGTTGCAATCTGCCCACGGTGATAGGCCGAATGCAAAAGCACGTGAGTCAAAACATCTTCCACCGTACTGGTCCACTGCTCACCCTTGCTGCTCTTGTAGACGATCTTTTCGGAAAGCGCCACCGGAGAAAGCTTGCCAAGATATTGACGCCATAGTTGAGCAAGCTCAGAAATCTGCGCTTCACATTGATCGAGAGTGAACTCCGGCCATACCGGCTGGCTTTGTGGTTGCTTCTCGATTCTCTCCAGCCAGAGCCGCTCAGCGGAGAGAATGTGCGCCAACAGCTGCAGCGGCCGCGGAGCCGCGCTTGTATTCGCACTTAACACAGCGAGTACTTCGCGGTTAGCCCAAGCATCATAGGCAAATTGGCAACGCAAATGTTCGAGCAGTTCCATATTTGTAACTTCGACGTGGCGTTCCAAAGTTCGAACGCCGATGCGCTCCAGCTGGCAAGCACGTGCCAACCAACTTCTCACTGTAGTCGGCAGGGGAGTGATCCGCAACCGGGCATTAACGCTCCTTTCACATTTCTTCGATACACTGCCGACTCAGGAATGAGATACTTGAACCCGTGGCAGTCAAGTCCTACTGCCTCTCTGAATATGCCTCGTAAAACTGCAGCATCGCGGATTGCAACCGAAGAGCTCCCCGCAATCGACGCCGCGCCGATCCAAATCCGGGAGGGCGCTAAGAAATCCGCCCAAAAAGGATTCGGGCCGCTCGACGATTTATCGCGCACCGCGCTCAAGGCCTTCCTCGTCGCTCGTGACGCAGCGTTCAATGTGCGCGACCTGGTCACTCACTCGTCGCGCATGGCCTTCCTGGCCATCAAGGAGTGCGAGCAGGAACTTGACATAATTGAGCGCTACATTGATGAGCGCATGCCTGCGGCCATTACTCGGGTGAATGAAGCACGAGCGCGCCAGCTCTTGACCAGCCTGAAGTGCACTACTGATCTGGAGCGCATCGGCGATTTAATGATGAGTGTCGCCATGCGCGTGCAATCGCGCACCTCGAAGATGGCGGCTTCCGATGTGAAGCAACTTGTGGAAATGTCAGCCATCCTCCGTGAAATGCTCGACATCGTATACCGCGGATTTGTCAACCTTGATCTGGAGTGCGCCCGCAAGGTCCTGCAAATGGATAAAGATATCGATCGCGTCTGTCATGGCATGTTCCAGAAACATCTCACGGAACACGCGACGCAAAATAATCCCTCGAGCTTTGACGTGCTCCTGATGGCGCAAGCTTTGGAGCGTGCCGGGGACCACACCACCAATCTTGCAGAAGATCTGTACAGCCTGATCGAAGGCCGCAGCCTGCGGCACCCACCGAAGAAGCGGGCGGCCACGTAGGTCAGTTCTCAGTTCTCAGTTCTCAGAAAACGAAAAAGCCAAGTCTGCGCCATGATCAACCGCCTCAGCGGAAGAATTCGGTTTCGGCGGCGGGGTTTGGATTTTTACTGAGAACTGATAACCGAGAACTGCCCTTTCGAAATTCATCATTCCTTAACACGCGCGAAACACTCCCGCAACATTCTCAAAATAAGATTTCATTCAGAACTCGTGGCGCTCCTAAATCAGCGGTAACAATCGACGATAACAGTCAGAGATAACGATCAGCGATAAGATGCACTCTCCCAGTGAAACATACCAACCGCTCCGCGATGGGGCCACCGCGATCGTGTCCCGCTCTCTCGTATTCGTTGTAGAAGACGACGAAGACATTGCGCGGTTGATCTCCCATAACCTGCAGGCTGCGGGCTTTGAGGTGCAAAGCTTTGCCAACGGCGGCTCAGTGGTTTCCGAAGCGATGCGAGAGATGCCTGCTCTTTTTCTTCTGGACATAATGCTCCCTGGGGCCGACGGCTTTGACCTGTGCCGTCAAATTCGGCAGACTGCCACTCTATCGTCGACCCCCATTATTTTCCTGACTGCCAAGACTGCAGAGGCTGATCGCGTGAAGGGACTCGAATTAGGCGGAGACGATTACGTCACCAAACCCTTCAGCCCGCGGGAGTTGGTGGCCCGGGTCCGCAGCGTACTTCGCGGAGTGCGCCAGCCGCCCGTGGCGCCTGAAGTCCTCCACCTGGGTGATCTTGAAATCGATGCCTCTTCGATGACGGTCCAAGTGCAGGGACGAGCAGTGCTTACCACCGTGCGGGAATTTCGGTTGCTTGAGTATTTGGCTACGCATCATGGGCGCGTGTTTACACGCGACCAGTTACTCGATGCGGTGTGGAAAGAAACTCCCTTTGTTACGCCCCGGTCAATCGATGTTTATGTGCGGCGGCTGCGCGAAAAAATCGAGGCCGACCCTCGCCATCCGCGGTATCTGAAAACGCTGCGCGGAATCGGCTACCGTTTTGAAGTGCCTAAGTAAAATCGCTTTCTCCTGAAACTTTCTCCTGAAAACTTCTTGCCGCCGCATCCTTCCGGCGAGATCCTTGACAATCACAGCTAACCCACCGCCTGCCGGTTCGTCTGTACTATGTTATGGGCGAGGCCGAAGGCTGATGTGTGCGATTTCACGTCTTTGCCGCGGCCAACGCTAACCGTGCTATGTGCCTAACCCAAGGTAACCACGAATTCTGCTGCAATACCATGCACTCGAAAAGAGGCCAAATGTTTATTCGCAGATTCTTCCAGTCTCTTCTGCTTCCAACTCTACCTCTGGCTTTGCTGAGCCAAAATGTGACGCTCAACGCACCTCCCGGAACGGCTGGAACAGCTGCGGAGGAAACAGGACAGGCTCCGAAGCTAGAGCATTTCGATCCCAATTTAATCGACAAGCAGCTGAGTCCTTGCGATGACTTCTACAAGTACTCCTGCACGAAGTGGCTCACGGCTAACCCGATTCCGCACGACGAGGTGTTCTGGACCACCGGGAGTAGCCTGCAGTTGTGGAACGAAGCCTTGCTGCGCGACACACTGGAAGCAAGCAGCAAAGACGATTCGAAACGCACTCCCGTGCAGCAGAAAATCGGCGACTATTGGGCCGCGTGCATGGACGAAAGCGGCATCGAAGCGGCGGGTCTGAAGCCCCTACAGCCGGAACTGGATCGCGTTGCCGCGCTCAAGTCAAAGAAAGAACTTACACTCGAAATTGCCCATCTTCATTCCCTTTTTCCCGGCGCCTGGGAGCAAGCGGACAATCAGACAAACTCTCCGTTTTTCGGTTTCACCGGTCAGCAGGATTACGACGACGCCTCCAAAGTGGTAGCGCAAATCGATCAGGGTGGGCTGACCTTGCCCGGCCGCGATTATTACCTCAACAACGACGAGAAGTCGGTGGAAACTCTTAAGAAATTCCACACCCACGTGCAAAAAATGTTTGCACTGGCAGGAGAAACGGAGGCGCAAGCCAGCAGCGACGCCGATGTTGTGGTGGAGATCGAAACTGCCATGGCCAAGGCGCAGATGGATAACGTCAAGCGCCGCGATCCGAAAAATGTAAACAACAAGATGAGTCTGGCCCAGGTCCGCGAACTGACGCCCTCGATCGATTGGGATGTTTACCTGAAAGCGGTGGACGCGCCGGCCAGCGATCACTATGTAGTCACCTCGCCCGATTTCCTCCGCGCTGAGAATGAGCTGCTGGCAGAGCATCCGCTCGAACACTGGCAGGCTTATATGCGCTGGCAGTTAATTCACAGGGCCGCACCCCTCATGACAAAGGCGATGGTGGAGGAGAATTTTGACTTCTTTGCGCGTACGCTGGCCGGCCAGGAAGAAAACGAGCCTCGTTGGAGACGCTGCGTGCACAACGCCGACCGCGACCTGGGCGAGGCATTGGGCCAGGCTTACGTAGACCGGGCCTTTCCGCCGGCAAGCAAGGCGCGCACGATGGAAATGGTCCACGCCATCGAGCATGCAATGCATGACGACGTTGAAAGTGCCAGTTGGATGGCGCCAGCCACCAAGGAACAAGCCATCCTCAAGCTGAAGGGAATCGAAGACAAGATCGGGTATCCCTCACACTGGCGCGATTATTCCGGCGTGAAGATAACGCGCGATAGTTATCTAGGCAATGTCGAACATGCCTCGGCGTTCGAATTCGAGCGCTGGGTGGCGAAGATTGGCAAGCCAGTCGATCGCAGTGAGTGGACGATGACGCCGCCCACCATCAATGCATATTACGATCCGCAGCTGAACACAATCAATTTCCCGGCTGGCATTCTGCAACCGCCGTTCTTCGACAACAGCATGGACGATTCCGTGAATTTTGGAGCCATCGGCATGGTAATCGGGCACGAACTCACCCACGGCTTCGACGATCAGGGGCGCAAATTTGACGCTCACGGCAACCTGCGCGATTGGTGGACTGCGGAGGACGGCAAACAATATGACGAACGCGGCAAATGCATCTCCGACGAGTACACCCAGGATGTGCCGGACGCCGGCCCCGGGGTAAAGCAGAATGGTTTGCTGACCCAGGGCGAGGATACGGCCGATAACGGCGGCATCCGTCTTGCCCTGAATGCGCTGGTTGACGACCTGAAGAAGCAGGGCAAATCGCTCGACGACAAAGGTCCGGACGGCTGGACTTATCGCCAGCGATTTTTCCTTTCTTATGCATATTCGTGGTGCTCCAACATCAGGCCAGAGATAGCGCGTCTGCTCGTTACCACCAACCCGCACTCACTCCCCATCTTCCGCATCGACAATGTAGTTTCGAACATGCCGGAATTCGAGCAGGCTTTCGGCTGCAAGGCCGGACAGAAAATGGTCCGGGCGAACGCCTGCCGGGTGTGGTGAACGGGGAATCAATTGAACGCGGCACATAACGAATGGGCCAGCCCGAGGGCTGGCCCATTATGCTACTGACTTACTCTTCTCTCCCGCGCTAGCGGTTAATGTCGTCTTTCGACTGCAAGCGCTTTACGTAGCCCTCCAGCCTGGTTTTGTTGGCTTCATCCGGCACTCCTGGGAGGGCGGCTTGAATCTCCTTCACTGCCTTGTCAAAGTCGCCCTGGCCGCTATAAACGCGGGCCAAACCGACGTGCGACGTCCAATAGTCAGGAAATTTTTTGGCGTTCGTACGAAATATCGCAAACGCCTCTTCCTGCTTCTTTTCCCCCTGCAGCTGTCTTCCATAGAAGTAGAGCTGCAGCGCGCTGCCTTTATCCAAGGCCTTGCCGCGGGCCGCTATGGCATCGTCTTTGCGTCCCATCGCCTCCAGAATGCGCGACTTGTTGAGCAGATTGTCGAAGCGTTCTTCCGCCTGAATGGACTTATCTTCGTCTTGCAGCGCTTCATCGAGATTGATTTTGTTGGCGAGGAAGTAGCCCGCGGCATCGTCCCATCCTTCCCAATAGTATTGATTGAGCCCGTAAATCTGCCGGTGAATGCTGGCGGTAACGAGGTCGTTTACTTTAACCGCAACTTTGAAGGGTACCGCGACCTTATCCCAGCGCAGCGTCACCACCGCCGAATCCGCTTTGAGATCATCGAAGTCGTAGGCCAGCGCGTCGTGAACATCGGTCGTCTGCGGCTTCACTGTAACCCGCAGCGCATCTTCATCCTGCTTGTAGCTGAAGCTTCCCCAAGCCTTGGCGCTCTTCGAGAAAATCACTGTCCATTGATCCGCACCAGGAATCATGTGAAGACCATAGGTTCCCTTATCGAGCGACTGGCCTTCGATGGTCACCGGATCGCTAAACGTGATGGTGGTGTTTTCGTTTGCCCCTGCGCGCCAGACCTGCCCATACGGAACGACCTTGCCCCAAATTTCGCGGCCATTGGCTAGCGGCCGGTGATAGTTGATGGTGATATCGGTGATGCCGATTCGTTGTGTGATCAGCGCATGCTGGCTCTGCCGTGGCAGATCGAGCATCAGGGTTTCGCCGGTCGCGGTTTGAGCGTAACAAAAACCTGCCATCGACAATACGCCGCATATCAAAACAAGCAGACGAGTTCTGTGCATGGGAAAACTCCTCTTCTCTTCAATGTGTCTGTGGAAATCGAACAGCAGATCGTCGCAGCCCCGAATAGACAGGTTTGAAGCAGAACTGCGCCAGATCACTGTGCTGTTGGGCTTAGACGGGTGGCGGATGCCAAGGTAAGCAACCGAGGTAGCAGCTTAGTGGAAGTGTGTCATGTGGGGACAGCCGCCCCCGGCTGTCCGGTCGAGCCCAGTTCGACCTTCTCTCTGCTTGACAATCTCTGACCCCAGGAGCAGAATTCTAAAAGGCGAACAAAAAGCGAACGCGCTTCAAAGGTTTCTCGCCTCGTGTTTCCTGAAATTTCTCGAGGAATTTATGTCTTCCGCAGTGGTTCCCACTTCGGCGGCTCAGGACCGCCATTTTGCCTTTGATGGTGAAGATGTTGCCGAAGTTTGTCTTCAGCCTTCCAGGGCTGAACTTTTCGGCAATGGACGACCGCCGCAGCGAGTGATCCTCCCAAGTTCTTCTGAGGCTTTTTCTACAGATGCGAGGCTCGCGAGTGTTGCACCAGCTTCACGGCTGGCGGTGCGTCCCGCGCCAGAAATGGTATCCAGCGGCATTGCGGCGATGGATGCGCTTACTGGAGGTCTGCCGCGAGGTTGCCTGACGGAAATTTGCGGTCCGGCATCTTCCGGCCGCACCACGTTGCTGCTCTCTGCAGTGGCCGCCGCCACCCGTCGCCGAGAATTCTGCGCGCTCGTAGACGCCAGCGATACTCTTGATCCTCAGTCCGCCGCCGCTGCCGGAATCGAATTGGAGCGATTCCTGTGGGTGCGTTGCGGAGAGCATTCCGATCATGCCAGGCATCGCCATGCAGAACATGACCGTGTCGAACATGACTATTTCGAACATGGCTATGTTGAAAATGGTCATGCCGAACAAAGTTTGGAACAGCTTCTGCGCGTTGCGGACCTGCTGCTCGAAAGCGGAGGCTTCGGATTGATCGTCCTCGATCTGGGCGATCTGCCGCCACAAACGGCGCGCCGTATTCCGCTGACCACGTGGTTCCGTTTTCGCCGCGCCGTGGAGCATACGCCTACCATTCTGTTGGCGATCGAACGGCAATCCATTGCGGGAAGCTGCTCTTCCTTATTGCTAAAGCTGGGGTCAATAAAGATGGGATTGGCTGGGAATCGAGCATGCAACCAGCGAATGGATCTCCAATGTGTGATGCCCACCCACATGCAATTGCTGACGGAACTGGAAATCACCGTGGAAGTAGTGCGATCCCGAATGGATCGCAAACCGGTTCGTTCCGTTGGGACTACCTTCTCCAGCAAAACCGCTTGGGCGGGATAGTTATCGTGCTGGGTACTAGGTACTGACATGCCTTTTGCGTGCATTTTCGTGCCGAATTTTCCCGTTGCTGCGATATTTCGCGCCGAACCGGAGTTGCGCGCGCACGCTGTGGCAATTTTCGAGGGCAGGCCCCCGCTGGAAAAAGTTTTTGCCGTGAATGAGAACGCCAGCCGAGTAGGCATTTCGCCAGGAATGACAAAGGCCCAAGCGGAACTTTGTTCGGAGTTGACGCTGCGTCCTCGTTCTCCACTGCAGGAATCGGCGACACATGCTGCATTGCTGGACTGCGCGCAGTCCTTCTCACCCTGCGTGGAAGAAGCCGCGGCAGATACCGCGATTCTTGATTTAGCCGGCATGGAATCTCTTTTCGGCACGCTACCCGAAATTGCGCGTAATCTTTTTCGCTGCTCTGCGGACCTCGGGATCGACGGGAACGTTGCTGTGGCATCAAATCCCGATGCGGCCGTTCTTGCAGCTCGCGGATTTTCGGGCGTGACCCTGATTCCCTACGGTAAGGAAACGGAATGCTTAGGGCCTCTGCCGGTAGAAGTGCTATTTGCAGATCAAGCAGGTAGCGCATCAAAAGGCGGGAGCCATAAAAAAGATAAAGAAAAAATCAGCGGGCTCCGAAAAGAGAACGAATTTCTCGAAACTCTCGATCGCTGGGGCGTGCGTAATTTGCAAGCACTGGCCGCATTACCGGAAATTGCGTTGAGTGAGCGGCTGGGACAGGAGGGATTGCGCCTGCAGCAACTGGCGCGGGGAGCGGCTTCTCGCACGCTGGTTCCTATCCAAGCGCCAGCCGTGTTTGAAGAAGCCATCGAGTTGGAATTTCCCATTGTGCTGCTCGAGCCGCTGGCTTTTCTGCTGAATCGCCTGCTGGATCAGATTTGCGCGCGTTTGTCTGCCCGTGCGCTGCACACGCAGGAATTGCGGCTAACGCTGGAACTGCAAAATTTAGCGGGAATCAATCCCGAACTCGAAACTTTCGGCATTCCAAGTGAGAGCGATGAAGCAGCGGACCTTCAATCGCGGGCTCAGCATTTTGTTTCCGGACGGCAAAGCAAATTCTGCCGAACGCTTCGCCTTCCTCTTCCCATGCTCGACCCCAAACTTTTTCTCAAACTGCTGCAACTGGACTTGAATGCGCATCCGCCGGGCGCGCCCATCATAAAGATTCATCTCATCGCGGAGCCAGCACGGCCGCGATCCGCACAAGGCGGCTTATTTCTGCCTCCGTCGCCCGAACCGGAAAAGCTGGAACTCACGCTGGCGCGCATTGCGGGATTGGTCGGAGAATTCCGTGTGGGCTCGCTGGAGTTGCTGGATACGCATAGTCCTGAAAGTTTTCGTATGCGGCACTTTGTGGCGAAGACAGCCCCGCCAGACAAGCTACGAAAAACCTCCGAGCCGGCAGAAGAAGAAAAATCCCCAGTCGCCGCACTTCGTATGTTTCGTCCTCCGCTGCGAGCATCGGTGACTTTGGAGAACGGTGAACCGCTGCGTGTGAATTGCTCGAAGAAAAAAGAAGTACAGGGCAATGTGCTCTGGAAAGCCGGCCCGTGGCGCAGTTCTGGCGATTGGTGGGAACGGAAAGCCTGGGCACGCGATGAATGGGACATCGCCTTGCAAAATAGAGACGAGGTCGCTCTCTACCGCCTTGTGCACGATCTACTCGGCGGAGGTTGGTTCGTAGAAGGCACCTATGACTGAGGTTTACAGCATTCCACCACAGGGCACTGAGAAAATCTTTGATTGTTCTTGTTTTCTTTTTGTTTTCTCTGTGTCTCTGTGCCTCTGTGGTGAATAAGTTCTTAACGAAACTGATGTCCTACATCGAGCTTCACGCCCGTTCTGCTTTCAGTTTCCTCGAAGGATCTTCCTTGCCCGAAGATTTGGTAGGAATCTGTGCCCAACTCAATATGCCAGCCATGGCATTGTTCGATACCGATGGCGTCTACGGCGCGCCACGCTTCCATCTTGCCGCGAAAAAGATTGGAATCAAGGCGCACATCGGCGCTGAAGTCACGTGCGAATATTTCAATCCTGTCATTCTGAGCGCAGATGGCGCTGCGCGAAGCGCAGGGCCATCGAAGTCGAAAGCCTGCCCTGAGCCTGTCGAAGGGAATCCCTACGCCCGACAAACCGTGCAGAGAGTAGAGCTTCCTCGCTTCGCCCGGAATGACAAACCATCCGTCGGTAATTCATTCCGGATTCCTCTCCTCGTCTCCTCCCGCACCGGCTATCAAAACCTCTGCCGCATGATCACCAAAATGAAGTTACGCGGGAAAAAAGGCGAAGGCGCGATTCGTGAAGAAGAACTGGAAGAGCATGCCGGAGGCCTCATTTGCCTGACCGGTGGCGGGGACGGGCCGCTGGCCGCCGCTTTACAGCACGGCGGCATCGAAGAAGCCCGCACGCAAGTCGAGCGGCTGATTGGCCTGTTTGGCCACGGCAATGTGTATATCGAGTTGCAGCGTCATTTCCATCGGGAAGAAGAAACCCGCAATCGCGTTGCCATCGCCATTGCCCGCTCGCTCAATCTTCCGCTGCTCGCAACCAATGGCGTCTGCTATGCCGCCGCAAAAGATCGCGAACTCTGCGATGCGTTCACCGCCATCCGTAATCACCACACACTTTCTACCGCCGGACGCTTGCTGGCGCGCAACTCCGAGCGTCACGTGAAATCACCGCAGGAGATGCAACAGCTCTTCACCGACCTTCCAGAGGCCGTTTCCAACACACTCGAACTTTCTTCGCGACTCGAATTCACGCTAAACGACCTCGGCTACCAGTTTCCGCTCTATCCCGTTCCTGCAGGCGAGACCATGAACTCGTTCCTGCGCGATCGCGCGTGGGAAGGCTTTCGCCAGCGCTATGGCCGTGCCGCCGCCGACATGCAAAGCCGCGCCCGCCGCCAGATTGAAAAAGAATTGGCGCTCATCGAAAAATTAAAACTCGCCGGCTACTTTCTGATCGTGTGGGATCTGGTCCGCTTCTGCCGCGAGCAAAACATTCTGGTGCAGGGCCGAGGATCGGCTGCCAACAGCGCCGTCTGCTATTCGCTTGGCATCACGGCAGTCGATGCTGTTGGTATGGAGCTTCTCTTCGAGCGCTTTCTCTCCGAGGAGCGCGGCGAATGGCCGGATATCGATCTCGACTTGCCCAGCGGCGACGAGCGCGAAAAGGTCATCCAGTATGTTTACCGCCGTTACGGCGAACGCGGCGCAGCCATGACCGCCAATGTCATTACTTACCGCAATCGCATGGCGGCACGCGAAATGGGCAAGGCGCTGGGATTCGATCCGGAAACGCTTGCCAAAATTTCCGCCGCCGTTGCCACCTGGGAATTCCGCGACGAAAACGACGCGCTCGACCGCCGCTTCCGCGATGCCGGACTCGATCTCAAACATCCGCGCCTGCGCAAATATTACGAGCTGTGTCTTGCCGTGCAGGATATGCCGCGCCATCTCGGCCAACACTCCGGTGGCATGGTCATTTGCCAGGGACAGCTCGATTCGGTCGTACCGCTTGAACCCGCATCCATGCCCGGGCGCGTGGTGGTGCAGTGGGATAAAGAGGACTGCGCCGACATGGGCATCATCAAAGTGGATCTGCTCGGTTTGGGCATGATGGCCGTGCTTAAGGATTCCATCGAACTTATTCGCCATCACTATCGCGAAGAAGTCGAACTGGCGCATCTTCCGCAAGACGATCCCGTGGTTTATTCCACGCTGCAGCAGGCCGACACCGTGGGCATGTTCCAGGTGGAAAGCCGGGCGCAGATGGCGTGCCTGCCACGTCTTCGTCCCAAGCGCTTCTATGACGTCGTAGTGCAGGTCGCAATTATCCGGCCAGGCCCCATCGTCGGTCAGATGGTAAATCCCTTTCTCCAGCGCCGCCAGGGACGCGAAGAGGTTACGTATCCGCATCCTTCGCTCGAGCCTGTGCTTAAACGAACACTGGGTGTACCACTTTTTCAGGAGCAGCTACTTCGCATCGCCATGATCGCAGCCAACTTCACCGGCGGCGAAGCTGAAGACCTGCGCCGCGCCATGGGCTTCAGGCGATCGCAATCTCGTATGCGGGAAATCGAAACCAAACTGCGCGCTGGCATGACACAAAACGGAATCTCGCCGAAGGCGCAGGAGGAAATTATTCTCTCCATTACATCGTTCGCGCTTTACGGATTTCCCGAATCTCATGCCGCCAGCTTCGCTCTCATCGCCTATGCCAGCGCATATCTCAAATGCCATTACCTGGCCGCATTCACTGCGGCATTGCTCAATAACCAGCCCATGGGGTTTTATTCTCCGGCAACGATCGTTACCGACGCAAAACGCCATGGATTAAAAACGCTGCCCGTGGATGTGACGTGCTCGGAGTGGATGTGCACTTTGGAAACAGTGGCTAGTGGTCAGTTGTCAGTTGCCAGTGAGTCAATACCGAGTACCGAGTACCGAGTACCGAGTAGAACGTTTGCCGTTCCAGCCCTGGGATTATCGCAAGCGGTAGAAAAAACCTTTGTCATTCCGACCCCCGAGCGAAAGCGAGGGGTGGAGGAATCTCGGTCCTCGCCACTCAGCACTCAGTCCTCGCAACTAGAGACGCCGGTGCTACGCCTCGGCCTGCGCTATGTCCGCGGATTGCGCGAGGAAGCCGCTCAGGCGCTGGTGCGCGAGCGCGCTCGTGCTGCATTTACTTCCATTCACGATCTCACGCGCCGTGTTCCTGAACTGCGCAAGGATGAACTCACCACGCTCGCGGAAATCGGAGCGTTAAATGCAGTCGGCAGTGGTCAGTGGCCAGTGGCGAGTAAAACCCTTGTCATTCCGACCCCCGAGCGAATGCGAGGGGCGGAGGAATCTCGGTACTCGCCGCTCGCAACTCGCAACGCAAAACTCCACCGCCGCGATGCTCTCTGGCAGGTAGAACGCGCGGTCCGCACTTCCGGACCGCTGCTGGAGAATTTTTCCGAGCTCGATTCGCCTTCTCCACTTCAACCCATGAACCACGAAGAGCGCCTGGTTGCTGATTTTCACGGCACCGGCCTCACTGTGGGACCACATCCCATGGCTTACCGCCGCGAATGGCTCAATGCTATAGGCATTCGCCGCGCCATCGAGCTCCGAGATATTCCCAGCGGTAAGCGTCTTCGCATCGGAGGCTGCGTAATCACGCGCCAGCGTCCGGGAACCGCGAAAGGTTTTGTGTTTGTCAGTCTGGAAGATGAAACCGGAGTGGCCAATGCGATCATCGCTCCCGACCTGTTTCACAGCAATCGTCTACTGCTGGCCTCAGAACGTTTTCTGGCCATCGAGGGAATCTTGCAAAATCAGGACAATGTGATTTCAGTGAAAGCGGAACGCGTGCTGCCCTTGTTCGTCACGAAAGCAGAAACATCCTCACACGATTTCCACTGACGAGAACCGCCGTCACTGCTGCGGAGCGCCTTCTTCGCGGCGAGCATCGGGCGGGGCAAGCGGCAACCTCGACGCGCCGCGCATAATATCGCGCTCCTGGGGCGAGAACATGCTTCTGAAGCGAGGCGAGTCGATGATTTGCTCCCGCTGCCTAGGGGGCATCGCGCTCAAGTCTCGCACAGCAGTGGTTACCATGCGCCGCCGCTCTTGAGGAAGTTGTTGCAGTGCGCCATGAACCTGACGCGCCTGCTGCTTCTGTTCTGGAGTCAGATGCTCCCAGGTTTCCATCCGGTTCAGCACGCGCTGTTGCTGCTGCGGAGGGAGGCTCGAAAAGTGCTGCAGCCGCTGCCGCAGCATCTGTTGACGCTCTGGAGACAAGCGGCGGAATCCAGGATCGTTCTGCAATATGCGCTCTTGCTCGCGTGGAGGCACGTTCTTATATCGGCGCAGCCAATCGCCGGCATGCCCTTGCGTTTGCGCTTGGCGAGGCGGTTGCGGATGATTCTGATACTGCGCAGCCGGGGAGCGGAAGACATTATGCTGCGCCAGGGATAGGGGTACGCCCAGGGATAGAGAAGCTACAACGGTCGCCGCGCAGAGCACGACCGTCGCGGCCCCATCCATCACAAAATTTCCCAGTTGCATTCTCCCCGCCCCAACTCATCTTCCGCCGCAAATTCAGCAATTACGGATTCGCCGTGACATCGTGCTGGACTTCCAGGTCATCCAGTAAATCGAAATCGGAATACAGGTCGTGATTCTTCTCCAGAGCCTGCAGATCGCTCACGGCCGTGCCCGGTTCTGCCGAAGACCAGGCATCGTTGATGGCGATCACATCATCGGACGGCCTGTACATTCGGCCGCCCTTGCCGAAGAACAGCCCAACCCCAATTGCCATCAGCACCGTAAGTGCCGCGGCCAGCACCGGACGCCGAAACCAGGCGAGCCAACCCGTCTGCGGCTTGGCCATCTCTTCCCGCAGACGCGCCTGTAACCGGACATCGAAATAAGGCGAAGGTTCCGGAGCCCGCCACTCATCCAGCAACGCCATGGTCCGGCGGAACTCTTCCAGCTTTCCCGAGCACGCAACGCAGCCCGCCAGATGTCCATTGATCTCCGGCGACATTCCGATCAGTCCGGACGCCAGGTCCGGCATCATTTCTCGAATTTCCTCGCACTTCATAACCGTGTTTCCCTTCAAATTTCTCTTCGCCCTTGTCGCTTCACACAAAAACAACGCGTTCCAGATAAATGCGTTTCTAGATAAACTCTTTTAACTGTTCCCGCAAACTCTCATAAGCCCTGAATAACAACGACTTTGTCGCCGACTCGCTCAGCTTCAAAACATCGGCAATCTGTTTGTAATCCATCTGCTGATATTTATGCATGATCACTGCTAGCCTCTGGCGCTCGGGCAGAGCCTCCACTTTGCTGCGGATCGCTGCCAACCGCTCCCGCCGCACCAGGTTTTCCTCCGCGGTCATCGTAGAATCGGCGACATCCATCGTCGTGCCCGTTTCTTCATCCGGCTCGTCCAGGCTGACAGTGACTTCCGGCCGCTCTTTGCGAGTATCGCGCGCGTGATTCACCGCCAGATTGGTCGCAATCCGATATAACCAGGTTGTGAACTTGGCGCTGGCTTCGTATGTCTGGCGCGAACGGTACACGCGCAGAAAAACTTCCTGCGCCAGATCCTCCGCCGCCGCCGTATTGCGCGCCATGCGATACATGAAACTGACCAGCGGCCGGCGATACTTCTGCACCAAAAAGTCGAAAGCGGACTCGTCCCCCGCTTTCACCCGTAGCATCACTTCGGCGTCACTGTAAATCTCAGAGCCGGCTATCGCCGGCTGCAAACTGCCGGCTGGGCGGGGTCGCAGCGACGCCATCAGAACGCTTCCGTCCATGGCGGCAGTGCTCACATCAGATTGAACCCCGCTGTGGGGAGAAAGTTGCTCGCCGTCCTCTACCCCAGAACCCTCGGAACTCCCCGCTGATGAGGAAGATACGATGGACCGAGGAGGCCTGGATTCGTTCGGCATGGAGGGTTACTTTAGGCACAGCCTCCGGCGACCCGAACCGCCCCGGCCCTGCCGCCGATAGGCTATCACGCTCCCTTGCTCTCTCCAAACGAAGCGCCTTTTCCGCTTGGCCAATCAAAAATAAACCTGCGAGTGGATTCTCGGCCAGGACGACGATCACATTTTGTCTGCCCGATAACGGACAGCTCATCCACGATTGCCCGTGACGTGGAAGTCTGGTACCGCCGGATACAGTGCCGATCCTTTTCCCCCGCCAACCCGTGCCACGCGGTTTTTACCCAGTGCAATCGGACGGCTCAAGCTGGGCCTGACTCTGGAGCAATCTCAAGCTCAGCTCGATGCCATAGCGATCCAACTGCGCCACGACTTTCCGACGGATTATCCTGCGCAAGCCCAATGGAAGGATAAGATTCAGCCGCTGCAGAAATCTTTAGTGGGCAATGTCCGGCCGATGCTGCTGGTAACCAATTTCGCTATCCCACTTTGCGGACTGTTTCGCTAAAGCTCCGTAGCACTCACAGGCTGCCTCTTCCAGAGCTTGCCGATCCTTGATATTTACACTGCCCCGAGAATACCTAATCAACCCTGCCTTCTGTAGTAAGACAGCCGCAACTGTCACACTTGCACGGCGAGTTCCCAGCACGTGGGCGAGGAATTCCTGCGTCAGCGGCACAACATTCCCGCCGATTCTGTCTTGGCTCATCAGCAACCACCGCGCCAGCCTTTCATCAACGTTGTGCAAGGTATTGCAAGTGGCGACCTGCGATGCCTGCATGGCCAAGACCTGCGAATGGCGGTGCATTCGTTTCTCCAAAATCGGGCATGTTCGTAGACATTCGACTAGGGTAGCTGCGCTTAATCGGAATGCGCTTCCTTCAATCTGAACAATGACACGGGTGGGGCTGGACGTGAAGCCCACGAGCAGTGGCACTCCAACAAAGCCTTCTTTGCCCATTAATCCGACCTCCACGCTCTTTCCCTGCCGCGTTACGTTCAGAACGGAAGCGAGACCGCTGTTCATGAAATAGGCGTATTTGATCTGTTCTCCTACTTCATTGAGAACATCATGAGCGCGCACGGGCAAGAACACCAGTTCGGAGTACACGGTTTCACATTCCCTAGTTGGAAGATTGAGCAAGAGCTTATTGTGAAGCGCGTTTCCGTCAACGTAATTTCTTTCAGAGTTTGCAGGGATCACTGCGGAGTTAGCCATGAAGAGCTTCCTTGGAATGCGGCGTTGTGCCTAATTCGCAAGGAACCGTCATTGGGGGGAGGAATGCAACGGCAGGTTGCGCGAGACCCACCTCAACGCTACTCTCTTGTTTCCAAATTGTCGACGCGGAGTGCAATCTAGCCAAGCCGATTTTCCTACGTTCACTTCTCGTTAGCAGTTAATGCTGACGTGATCGACCTTCTAATTTATAAGGTTTCTCACGCACAGGGATCAAGGGCTTTGCGGTGCACCAGCGACAGTTCCTGGACTGGTTTCTTAGGATTCTGGCCTATGACTGGGAATGGCGGCCTGGAAGTGATCTTGTAGCGGGGGTTCCAATCGGTTCGTCGGAACCAAAAGGGCCGTCCATTCGGGACAGCCCCATGCGAGGATTGTTGAAGGCCACTATCACCCACAGACTGGTTAGTTGGAAAACGCGAAGGGAATGTTCCCCGGCGTGACCGTACCGACCATAAACTTCTGAGTCGTGGAATTGTAGTACCCCAATCCGGTCGCCGTCACTCCCACCCAAGTTCCGGGGAAAGAGTCTGTCGTCCCGTTCACAAAGGAGATCGAGACATCATACGCATCAATATCCGACCTGGCAGTCACGGTCCCCGACACTGCACAGTTGGCTGGAGTAGATGCGGCAGGGCGAGAGACCCTTGTATTATTTACACCGAACGGGCAGTACACCGTTCCCGATAGAACTCCGGCAGGCGTTATCGTGATTGTGGAGGCAGCGGGTTGAAATGAAGTACTAGCCGCCACGCCGATTGAGTAAAAGCTTCCCGTATACGTTCCGGCCACCGCCGACAGGGATGACGCCTGAGTGGACGCCCCGATTATCCCCAATGGGAACGATAGAACAGCATCCTGACCGGGGTAGGTAATGGTCCCGGTGATGCTCGCGTTTGAGACATAAGTGGCAGCGAGCGTCGAACCCTGATATGAAAGAAGGTCTGGATAATCATCGGCGCTGAAATTGGGGAACAAGTAGTAGTTTTGATCATCGCTCGACGCGAGAGAACCATTGGATGCGGTAGCGGTACCGACATCGATCTGAGAAATGACATTGGGGCTTCCCGTAGAATAGGAAAGCAGCATGTAGTTTCCCGTCGAAGTTACGAAGCCCAGCAGATAAGGCGATCCACTAAAATTGGAGGTCGCACCGTTTACGGTGACGTTGCCACTAATACTGCCTGTGCCCATATACATACCCACTGGCATCGTGGAAGTATCATTGGTCCCTGAACCGCCCGTGTTGCTGTTACTCTTTGTCGCATTGCAACCGACTAGTATTAACTCTGTCACCAGTAACAGACTCAGCGCGGCACTTATTCGTAATGTGCGGTTCATTAAGGTTCACCTCAAGGCGAAGCTTAATGTAAGACATAAGAACGATGTAATAAATCACAAGTTGGCGATAACTTAGGTACCTGTTTGCGAGAGGCATTTGTAGCCACTCGAACATTGGAGTGTCTTCCACCGCACATTAAGAGGGTTAAGCACATTCGTACAGTACATTGAAGCATGCAGCACCGACGCCCGACTTAGTAACACATTTAGGGCTTTGCTGGAATGACACTCACGCTCTGTCGCCCTTACTCATTTCAGAGGCGATCTCCATTGGGCTGTCGAGTACAGGCATTCAAACCCCTCGACCACGAGGCCCAGCCCGTTATCGATTCTTGAATCGAGAGCAGGGATTGAGAGCGATAGCGTCCCTTCTCATGGGGAAAGTGAACGGGGCGGTCAGAAGGTACCACCCCCAGAAATCGCGCGGCGCAATCTCTACCCATAAACGAGTTCTGCAGTCGGCAGAACTCGCTTCGCAGGCGACAAACCTGACAGTGGCTAATCGCAAGAGGCCCGAGTTTTGGAAAGAGCATGCGTCATGCCGAGATGGACATGTCCCTCTACTACTCACATTCCCGGCGCAAAGCGAAACGTGCTGCGCAGGAAAAAGTGCTTCAACCCCTAGTTCCTGAGGAAATGCGGGTGCGAAAGCGGGAGGAAGACGCGATTCAGTGAACACGAAGTGGATTCGGGAACTTGTGTATAATGATCAACTTACCGCATTAAAGTGGGCGCTTAACTCAGCGGTAGAGTGCCATCTTCACACGGTGGAAGTCATAGGTTCGAATCCTATAGCGCCCACCATTTTTTGCTGTGTTCTTAGTTTGCTGCGCGGGCGTTCGCCATTAAATTCCGGGCGGACGCCAGCGGCTGTGAAGATCACATTTTCGTAATCTTTGATTTTTCGCCGCAGACGGGCATGCGGAGCGTGACCCGGGTGCCCTGTCCCGGCTGGCTGGCAATCTCCACTTTGCCGCCGTGAAGGAGCATGATTCCCTGCACGATCGCCAATCCCAGGCCGGTGCCGCCTGAAGCCTGGGAACGCGACGTATCCACACGAAAAAAACGATCGAATACCCTCGGCAGCGCTTCCGGTGGAATGCCGACGCCGGTATCGGTGACTTCGATGCGAACCGCGGCAGTTTCTGAGTTCGTCGCCAGCACCACCGATCCGCCCCGTGGGGTGTGCGCCACGGCGTTCGAAACCAAGTTGCCGACCGCCCGCTGCACCAGGGTGCGATCCAATTCGGCGACTACCGGGTCGGCGCCGACTCTGGTAGTGAGAGAGATGCCGCCGTCCGCGGCGGAAGCTTCGTAGTACTCCCGCACGCCGCCAAGCAACTCTGCCACATCCACGCGCTCCCGATGTAAATGGGTCAGCGGGCTCTCCGTACGGGCCAGGAACAATAGGTCTCCGATGAGTTCCGACAGACGCACGGTTTCTTCCAGGCAGGAGCCGAGCACATCGCGGTATTCGTCTATGGTTCGCGCACGCGCCAAAGCAACTTCGGCTTCGCCGCGGATGTTATTCACCGGCGTGCGCAGATCATGCGCAATATCGGCGGAGAATCTCGAAATGCGCTCGAAGGACTCTTCCAGCCGGTCCAGCATTTTGTTGAATGTGCCAGCCAGAGATGCCAGCTCGAAAGGATACCCCTCTGGGCAGATACGTTCGCGCAGGTTCGTCGAACTGATACGACGAGCCATCGCCGCCACCTCTTCCACCGGACGAATGCCGTGACGCGCGATCTGGTACCCGACCAATGGAAAGATGACGAACGTTCCCATCAGAATTCCAAAAAACCAAACCCGATAGCGCGCGAGCAATTCTTCTTCCTGCGACACGTCAATCGCAATCTGAATAGTGTCGGTTTGACTCGGAGGAGAGCCGACCGGCGCCGCTGCACTCGTAATGCGAAAGGGTTGCCCGTGTCTTCCCTTGATCGGAACAGCGCGCTCAGGGCGGCCGCGGGTTTGACTGGCAAATTGCGCCAGATCCAATTGCTCCTCCATCCCGGGCGTTGTCAACAGCGGTGTGTTTCGCTCATTGAGAAGGCGAATATAGAAGTGTTGGTACGGCCGCGCAGCCGACTCCAGTTCAACTTCTTCCCGCAGGGCGTCCCAGTCGTTGGGGCGCTCGCGGAGCATGGTGCGCAGCACGTGCAGCTTGTCGGTGAGGAACAAATGTGTGCTTCTCTCCAATTCGGTGAGGAGTACAAAATACAGACTGGCCGTCGCGAAGAAGACCAGAAACAAGCCGGCAAGCGCGTACCCGGCGGTTAACCGGAAAGCCAAAGTCCCCCAGAGCCGCGACACCGGGACGATGCTACTAGTCGGATTCCAGGACATAACCGGCGCCCCGAACAGTATGAATCAGTTTGAGCGGGAAAGGGTCGTCCAACTTGCTGCGCAGCCTTCGCACGTTGACGTCCACCACATTGGTGTCGCTGTCGAAATTCATGTCCCACACCGCTTCGGCGATCAAGGTTCGGGAGAGCACCTCGCCCGCGCGCCGCGCAAGTAGCGACAAGAGAAGAAACTCCTTGGAGGTCAATTCCAGCCGCTGGCCGGCGCGGGTGGCCCGCTGGCGCAACAGATCGATCTCGAGGTCAGCCATGCGAAGGGTCTCTTGCGGGCGCGGCGGCGCCCGGCGCAGCAGCGATCGCACACGCGCCAGCAATTCGGAAAAGGCGAACGGTTTCACGACATAGTCATCGGCGCCAAGTTCGAATCCGCGCACGCGCTCGTGGACTGCATCACGGGCAGTCAAAAGGAGTACCTGCGCCCGCCGGCCTACCTGGCGCAACCGGGTCAGAACCTGCCAACCATCAAGGCTTGGAATCATCACGTCCAGAATAACCAGATCGAACTCTACTTCCTGCGCCAGGTGCAACCCTTCCAGACCGTCGCCTGACACGTCGACGACGAAGCCTGCCTCGCCAAGTCCCTTCTTCAGGAATTTTGCGGTCTTGACTTCATCTTCAATGACCAGAATTTTCATACGCGGTGGCTAGGCCTCGCCAACTGATTGACTGTCAAAGTTCTACAAGCATCGTTCAGTAATGGTTAAGGACGAAAAGCAGGACGGCAGGCGGACAATTACCGAGCTTGACTATTGTCTCTTGCACAGAGAGCAGCCCCTGAATGCATCGGAACAAAAAACGATAAGCGGATGGTGTGAACCTTACGTGACGCAAATATTAATCCTTTATGAAAAATACAAACGTAATCGATCAAACTATCGCCCTGATTTTCGTCAGTTTGCCACGCACATGACACCGACCTCCCGATCCGACGAGATAGAATGCGTTATGCGCATCGGAGTCTTCACGCCCCTGCTGTCGCAACTGCCGCTCGCCGCGGTCCTCAAGAAGCTGAAGACTCTACAGATCGACACCGTCGAGCTTGGTACCGGCAATTATCCCGGCGACGCGCATTGCAAGCTCGCGATGCTCGAAGACGCCTCGTCCCTCGAAGAGTTTAAGAAGATTCTGGCGGATCACGGCGCCAGCATTAGCGCCTTGAGTTGTCACGGCAACCCGCTGCATCCCGACAAAGCTCGCGCCCAGTATGACCGCGATGTGAGCCGCAGGACGATCCTGCTCGCACAAAAGCTGGGTATCCCGGTGGTGATTGATTTCTCCGGATGCCCCGGCGATTCGCCCCATGCGACCGCTCCCAACTGGGTCACGTGCCCATGGCCACCGGACTACCTCAAGGTTCTCGATTGGCAGTGGAACGAAGTGGTCGCGCCTTACTGGACGGAGCACGCGAACTTCGCCGCCGATCACGGCGTAAAGATCGCGATCGAAATGCATCCTGGCTTTGTCGTCTATAGTCCGGAGACGATGCTCAAGCTGCGCTCGATTGCCGGACCGAATGTGGGTTGCAACTTCGATCCCAGCCACCTCTTCTGGCAGAGCATCGATCCCATCGCCGCCGTGCGCGTGCTCAAGGATTCGATCTTTCACGTTCATGCCAAAGACACGCAAATCTACGCGGCCAACTTGCCGCGCACCGGCGTACTCGATACCAAGCCGTACACCCAAGAGCGTGAACGCGCTTGGATCTTCCGCACCTGCGGCTACGGTCACGGAGCCGAATGGTGGAGCGAATTTATCTCCACGTTGCGAATGTTCGGCTACGACAACGTGCTCTCGATCGAGCACGAAGACAGCCTGCTTTCGCCAGAAGAAGGCCTGACGAAGGCCGCCAACTTCCTCAACAGCATTGTGATCCGCGAGCAGCCCGGCACCGCGTGGTGGGTCTAGCTGGCGATTAGAGTGAATTGCTCAGACCGCTATGAAACAGATCAGAACAGCAATCTTCGGTACGGGCTTCATGGGCCGCGTACATCTGGAAGCGGTGCGAAGGCTGGAATATGTTCAGGCGGCGGCCATCGCCGGAAGAAACATAGAGGCAGCCCGACGCTTGGGCGCGGGCTTCTCTAACTCCACCTTTGCGACCGATTATCGAGATCTTTTGCGCGATCCATCGATCGATGCGGTCCACATCTGCACACTCAACGCTCAGCACTTCTCGATGGCCCAAGACGCGCTCCAGGCGGGCAAGCATGTGATCTGCGAAAAGCCTTTGGCCACAAGCGTGGAAGAGGGCGAAGAACTGGTCTCCCTTGCCGCGCGGCAAGGAGTTCGCAACTGCGTCTGTCATAATTTGCGTTTTTATCCCATGGTGCAGCAGATGCGCCGCATGTGCGAAGACGGCGATCTGGGAGAAATTTTGATCGTGCAAGGTACGTATTCGCAGGACTGGTTGTTGTACGACACGGACTGGAATTGGCGCGTCGCTTCCGGCGCTGGTGGCCCTTCGCGCTGCATGGCCGATATCGGCTCGCACTGGTTTGATATGGCTGAGCACGTCACTCGCCTGCGCGTTACTTCTCTGTGTGCCGACCTGCAGACTTTTCACCCGACGCGCAAGCAGCCGAAACAATCGGTTGAGACGTTTTCCAACAAAATGCTGAGAGCGGAAGACTTCATCGAAACTGCTATCGACACCGAAGATTTCGGAGCCGTTGTTTTCCACATGGGCAAGCGCACGCGCGGCAGCCTCGTCGCCAGCCAGGTTTCCGCCGGACGCAAGAACCGGCTCAGCATTGAGATTTACGGCACACGATCGTCCGTCGCGTGGGATCAGGAGCGTCCTGATGAACTCTGGGTCGGCCATCGCGATACCGGCAATCAGATCTACGTGAAAGATCCGTCTCTGCTCAAGCCCGCGGCACGCAGCTATGCCGATCTTCCCGGCGGTCACAGCGAAGGTTACGATGACACGTTCAAGCAAATATTCCGGCGTTTCTATTCGTCGATTGGCACAGCTTCGATCGGCACATCCGCCGCAGCCCCCGAATATCCGCAGTTCGCCGATGGACTACGCCAACTAACCATCCTCAACGCCGCTCTCCAGAGTCACCGCACACGGCGCTGGATCGATGTTGCCCAACTCGAAACCAGTTGTTGAAAGGAACGCTTGTTAATCCTCGCCGCCATTCTTGCCTTCTTCGTTTATGGAATGATCGCCGCAATGTTGGGCACTATCCTGCCCGAGCTATCCGAGCGCTTCCACCTCTCGCCCAGTCAGAACGGCACCATCGCGTTCGCGCAAGCGCTCGGACTCATCCTCGCCTCGCTTGCGGTCGGCCCCCTGCTCGATAACGAAGGCAAGAAGCTTGGCCTCATCCTTGGGCTCACGCTCATTTCTGTGGCGCTCTTCGCCCTACCGCGGTCGCCTGGCTTCCGCAGCATCCTTGTTCTGCTTTTTCTGCTGGGAGTTGGGGGCGGGACTATTGTGACCGCTGCGAACGCCTTGGTCAGCGATGTGAGTGAGACTCATCGCGCTGCCGCGCTGAACTTGACTAACCTTTTCTTCGGCCTCGGAGCTCTCGCGACGCCGTTCGTCGCCGCCAATTTTTTCAAGCGCAATTGGATCCGCCTCTGCTACACGATCGCGTCGCTTACTGTTGTAATACTGGTGTTCCAGGCTCTCACCAAGATGCCAGGGCCAGCCGGCGAAACGCGTTTCGTGCTCGCAGATGCCGTTCCCGTACTGGGGCGGCCGTTACTTTTCCTGATTGGATTATTCCTTTTTCTCTACATCACCTGCGAGGTAGGCGTATGGAACTGGCTGGTGCGCCATCTCGTCGCGCAAGGCGTCCCCGAATCGCGCGCTCTCAACATTCTATCGCTGGGATTCGCGCTCGGCCTGCTGATCGGCCGGGCCGCCATCCTGCCGGTCCTCATCCGTGTACCGGCCATCACCGTCACGCTGGTGGGATCAGTCGCAATGGCTGTGACAACGTTTCTCATGCTGCGGACCACAAAACCGATGACCGCTCTCGTGCTTGTTTTTCTTGCGGGTCTCTCCATGGCACCAGTTTTTCCGACGACGCTCGCCATCGTCGGCGACGCCTTCCCGCGCATGACCGGCACCGCAATCGGTTTCGTGATTACATGCGGATGGACCGGGCTGGCAGTCAGTTCCCGCATTATCGGCTTCATTGCCGGCGGCGACCCGCAGCGGCTGAAGAAAGCCCTGCTGGTAATCCCGGCCTCTGCTTTGCTGATGGTGGGGTTGGATCTGGCGATCCAGAGCATGCTCCGCTAGCAAAGTAGAGCCGCCGCGATGCGTGCGGCAAACACGCGACAGATTAGCTCAAAGCCCGCATGTAATCGGCGTCGATCTTCAGCGCCTCCATCGCGGGCATATCGAACTCCTCTTGCTCGACAAAAATGTGCTCGATTCTAGCTTTCTTCGCCGCTTCGAAGATGGGATGATAGTCAATCACACCGCGACCCATCTCAGTTGAAGGTGCTTGCGGTAACGGGACGACCCCATGGCCCATCTTGAAATCCTTCACGTGCAGCATGGAGATACGCGTGGGGTACCGGGTCAGCAAATCGGCGGGGTTTTGCCCCGCGACCGCCGCCCATCCGCAATCCAGTTCTATGGCCACGTTCGAAGGATTGGTCAAGCGCATCAGTTCGTCGTAAAACAGAACGCCGTTTTCCGAACGGAACTCCGGCGTGTGATTGTGATAGGCAAAACGCAAGCCCGCGGCATTCACGCGATCTCCCATGCGATTGAACTGATCGGCGTTCCAGCGCCAGTCGTCCAGGGTCATTGCTTCCCGAGCGGCATGAGAGCCTGGGTCCTTCACAAGCGATGGATCTTTGAACCAGGGCGACGAGCAGACGATGTAGTTAAGTCCCAACTCCTTGCCATACTGGATTGTTTCATCTACTTTCGGCAGCAAATCTTTCAATGAATAATGAGCGCTCACGCAGCGCAGGCCGGCACGTTCCATCGCCTGCTTCACTTCACTGGGGCTGTGATTGAAGAAGCCAGCCGCTTCCACTTCGCGATAGCCAATCGCCGCCAACTGCCGCAGCGTTCCTTCATAGTCCTTGGGCAGAATGTCGCGCACCGAATACAGCTGCAACCCGAGCGGCAGGCCTAGAGGATTAGCCATCAGCCGCGGGAGGTTGCTCCAAACAGCCGCGCCGAAGGCCGAGGCCGAGGCGGTCTTCAGAAAAATTCTTCTCGAAATCCCATGCATAGGTTAAATTCCCTCAATTCTGAATCGTCCTTCTTAGCAATATGAGCCGAGGCTGCTTTTATCCGCGAATCGTCTTCGCGGCAGCATCCCAGGTCGCAATCGTGTTCTTGAAATAAGCGTAGTTGGCCAGATGGCAGCCGATCGCCGCGTTGTTACCGAACTCTTCGCTCTCAACGGTTGGCTTGCGAGTTCGAACCGCATCGAAGAAATTTGCCTCGTGCGCCGACACATCACTGTAGCCCTGCGGTGCGGTAAAAGTCTCCGCCTCAACCGCCTGGTAATCGAGCGGCCCCGGCTGGGGATGTTCCGCTTCCCACTGTGCCAGATACTCTTTGCGCAGCCGCGCCGGCCAGCCCTTCAGCGAATATCCTTCCGCCCGCGGCGTCGTATCCTGCGGCGTGAACGTCAGCATTTGCCCGATGATTTCCATGGTGCCCTTTGTGCCGTGAAACCTAATCGGTTCTCCGCCAGCGTTGTTCAGATTGCAGCGCAGCGCAACGCGAAATTTCGGATAGTCGTAAAGTGTTTCGATCAGGTCGGGAAAATCGCGCCCGTCTTTCCAGCGAAACAATCCGCCACTCGACTGCGCTCGCTTCGCCGGTTCGTTCGTGCCGGAGATGAAGTGAATGCCCGAGAGCAGATGTACAAACAAGTCGCCCCCCAGCCCTTCGCCGTAGTCGGAGAAGCAACGCCAGCGGAAGAAGCGCGCCGCGTCAAACGGGCGCTTGGGGGCACCTACCAGAAACGCATTCCAGTCGATAGTCTGCTCACTCGCGTCGGACGGAATAGGATAGACCCAGGCGCCGCTGGCTGAGTTGCGGTCTGACGACCCTTCGATGAAGAACACATCGCCGAGCGCGCCCGCTCCATAAAGCTCCCGCGCTTTCTCATAAACGATGGAGCTGACGCGCTGGCTGCCGATCTGCACGATGCGATTTCCCTTTCGTGCCGCATCGACCATAGCGAAGCCGTCTTCGACGGTGTGTGACATCGGCTTTTCGCAATACACATCTTTGCCCGCAGCGCACGCATCCACCACGATGCGGCGATGCTGGTGATCGGCGACGGCGACAACCACTGCGTCAACGTCTTTGCGGTCGAGAATTTCCTTATAGTTGCGTGTCGCCGGAACCTGCTTCTGGACGGCCTCCTGAGCCGCTTCGTGACGGCTGTCGTAGAGATCGCACACGGCTACGCACTCAATGCCGGGAACATCGAGCGACGCCGCCAGCAGCTCGCATCCGCGCGTGCCAGTGCCGATGGAAGCGAAGCGAACGCGGTCACTCGGCGCCACCGCGCGGCCTGCGCCCCACAGCGCGGCTGGTTGCAGCAGCGTCATCTTCACCGCGGCCCCAGCGGCCACGGAGCCTGCGCCGATCCGCATGAAACTCCGGCGTGTCAACGATCGCATTCCCTACCTCCACTCATTTATTTCGCCGGAGTGCTGTCCTCCAGCACAAGCGCGTAGCTGACGAACGCAACCTCTTTGCTGTCGGGCGACCACGAAGGAACATTAATAGTGCCCTGGCCGCCGAACAACTTGGTCAGCACGGTGATTTTCCTTTCGGACATGTTTTTCTCGGAGAGCGACATGAGGCGCAGCATCACATTCTGATTCGGAGGATGGCCCGTTACCCCGGGTTCAAAAGAAAGAAAAACCATCCACCGCCCATCTGGCGAAATATGCGGGAACCAATTATTCCTTTCGTCGGCAAACACCTGTTCCTGCTCGCTGCCATCGGCTCGCATGCGCCAGATCTGCATGTGCCCGGTTCGTTCTGAGTTGAAATAAATGTATTTCCCGTCGGGCGAATACTCTGGGCCATCATCGAGTCCCTTCGCCGTGGTCAGGCGCGTCTCCTCGCCACCGGTCACAGGAATCGTGTAGATATCGAAATTGTCTTCGTGATTGAATTGGCGCTGTCCGACAAATGCCAGAGTCTTTCCATCGGGCGACCACCCATGCCAATACGATGGAGACCTCTGCGTGATGCGCCGCGGCGTTCCACCAGCAAGGGGAACGATATACACAATGGACTTGTTGTCCTCCTGCGATTGATCGCTGATGGCAAGCGAAGTCTGATGCGGCGAAATGCCGTGGTCGTTATTACAGCGGTCGGCGAATCCGGTGTCGATTAATGCCGGTTCACCACCGGCGACCGGCAGGCGATAGAGATGGCCGTTGCGGTTGAAGAGGAAAGTCGTTCCGTCATGCGTCCAGTTGGGCGCTTCAAAACGCTCCGGCGCAAGATAAACTATGCGCCGGTCAGTCGACGCAACGCTGATTCTTTCCAGGGAACTGTAGAGAGTCGGCTTTTCCACGGGCGCCAGGTTGCTCGCGAGTTCAACATTCGAAAATCTAACCTTTTCCAACGCGTCCTTATCGTGCGAGCACACTCCGATCCCAACGTAAAATGTCCCCTGCACTGATGTCCGAATCGATGCGCCAGAAAAGTGCATCGCTCTCTCTTGATCACCCAACGCGACGTAGATAAAATCGCCTCGCCTTTCGATGCGCAGCCGCTTCGGTCCTGAGACGTTGGTCTGAATCTCATGCGTCGCTCCGCCCTTTTCATCGCGATATTGCAGAGAGGTCAAGCCGTTGCCGTGCAGCGCTACGTCGGCATAAGCGGAATCTGGATCGAGACTTTGGCGAATGATCAGCACGGCCTTGCGGTGTTCGTTTCCGCTCTTTCCGAGGAACGAAACGTCGGCCGCCAGACTCACATCGCCCGTAACCTTTTTCCAAACCATGTGGAAGGCATCGGAGGCAGCCCACATATTCTCCCCGCTGCCGCTGACGGTATACGCTCCAGTCGCCGCGTCATATTCCGCCGCTCCCGGGTGAAGCACCTCACCAATATCGCCGTGGCCCTCGAAGATGCCGATTGATTTTTCATTTGCGCGCGTCCTACTCTGGCCGTCGCCCGCAATGACTAACGAACAAAAACTTAATGCCAACAAAATTGCAGTCGATCGCCTGATCATAGCTATGGACCCGCGACTCGCAGTCGCATTGGTCATTTTACACATCGAGCCGCCAGCTACGTCGTTGGGATTGGAAGTGGCTGGGACTGGAAATGGAGCCTCCTTATCTTGGCCATTCTCGAATCGATACCCGGCTCCTTTGTAACCTAGCCCTCTGGCCGGTTAGGAATCATAGTTTCAGAACACGATTCTGGAGCATGATGACTCACTTCCCCCGCCCGCACCGGAAGCAACGCGCCGTTCGTATCGAGTTTTATGCCGGAGTTCCTGCCGCCATACGATTCGAAGACGGTCGTCATCGCTCCGGCAGACTGCGAAGGATTTCCCTCACCGGAGGCCTGCTTCGGATGTCACAACCGCTCGTTCCTGGATCGTTAGTAGAAGTGACATTCATCTCACCCAGAGGGCCAGTGCTTGGACTCGCTGAATTACTCACTCCAGCTTCGGCTACCCTAAAGTGTCTCCAGCCGTTCAAGTTCGTCATGATCGATGACGACAACTACCGAAGGCTCATCAGCCTGATTTGGTCTTCTCAGGGCGGGACCGCCAACTCCAAACAGAATGACGGTAAGCTTCCGGCTTGATTCGTCACGCCATCTGGATTCGCAACGGTCGAGCGGCGTCCCGGCGATCAGGAATTTGCGGGGTACTTCCGTAAACCCCTATAATCCGCGTACTCATGGCTTTGACGAACGGCACAAAGCTGGGTTCTTACGAGATGATCGCGCCGCTCGGTGCAGACGGCATGGGCGAGGTGTATCGTGCGCTCGATACGCGTCCGGACTGCACCGTTGCCGTCAAGATCCTTCCCCGGCATTTCTCCGATGATGAGACGCCTCGTCTGCACTTCGAGCATGAAGCCAAAGTTATTTCGAGTCTGAATCACCCCAACATCTGCACGCTGCACGACGTAGGCCGCCAGGACGGCGTCGAGTTCATTGTCATGGAAAACGCGGAGAGCGAGTCGCTGGGGGAGCGGCTGGAAAAAGGAGCGCTGCCACCATCGCAGGTGCTGCAATATGGAGCGCAGATTGCGGGCGCCCTCGACAAGCCTCAGGGCAATGGCGTGACCTCGGGCAAAATGCATGGCATCAGGAAAGCTGACTTCCGCATCGAATTTCCTTTATTCTCGGAATTCACCCCGACGCGATTAATGTAATGTTTTGTATTTCTTACAATCAGACGCTATCGAACAGGATCACATGGACCAGCAAAGACCGAGTGCGCCCATCCCTCCTGACCGTCAACTCACTCCGCCGGAGCCTGATCCAACTCGCAGGAAAAGAAAATATTGGATCTGGGCTTTAGCTCTCATTCTTCTCTGCCTGATTTTGTATTGGGGCTTTTACCATCACGATCAAGCGAGCCAGTCGGCGGCAGCGCCTGCGTCAGGTGGGCGGCGGGGCTTCAGCGGTCCAGTCACATTAACCACGGCAACGGCGGCCAAGGGAGACATCGGCGTTTATCTCAATGCTATCGGTACCGTCACAGCCTTATATACCGATTCCATTACCGCGCAAGTCACTGGTGTCATCACATCTGTGCATTACAAAGAGGGTCAGTTGGTGCGCAGAGAAGATCCTCTAATCGATATCGATCCCCGACAATACGAGGCTCAAGTCACGCAGGCGGAGGGTGCCTTGGAGCGCGATCAGAATCTGCTGGCGCAGGCGCAAATGGACCTGCAGCGCTACAAAGATGCCTGGGCCAGAAACGCCATCCCTCGACAGACGCTCGAGGATCAGGAAAAAATCGTCCTGCAGGACCAGGGAACCGTAAAAAATGATCAGGGCATATTGCAATACGATCAGGTGCAAGTCGCCTACTGCCACATCACCGCGCCGATCAGCGGACGTGTCGGCCTCCGGTTGGTCGATCCCGGAAACCTGGTCACCGCTAATGCCACAACGTCACTCGTGGTGATCACTGAGACACAGCCCATCACCGTGGTTGCCACCATCTCCGAGGACACCCTCGCAGAAGTGATGGAGCAACCGCACCACGGACTGAATCTTCCGCTCGACGCCTGGGATCGCGCCAACGAAAAAAAGATCGCCTCCGGCAAAGTAACTTCGTTCGACAACCAGATCGATACAACTACCGGAACCGTGAAGGTGCGCGCGCTCTTCGATAACAAGAAAGGTGAGCTCTATCCCAATGAATTTGTGAATGTTCGCTTGCTCGTTAAAACGCTGCATGACCAGATCTTGCTGCCGAACTCGGCGATCCAGCACAACGGCAGTGCCGCATTCGTTTACGTAATTCAGAATGGCCAGGCGAACATGCGTTCGATCAAAACTGGCGTATCCGATGGCGGGAAGACCGCCGTGCAAGGCGTGAACGAGGGTGAAGTGGTGGCCGACAGCAGCTTCGATAAGTTGCAGAATGGCGCCAAGGTGACGATTACGCAGAAAGCCCCACCCAGCCCGTCGACCGAGGGGAACGCGCCGTGAGTCTCTCCAGCCCATTTATTTTGCGGCCGGTCGCCACCATTCTGCTGATGACCGCAATCCTGCTGGTCGGGATCGTCGCCTACCTGCAATTACCGATCTCAGCTCTGCCCGAGGTCGATTACCCAACCATACAGGTCCTTACCTTTTATCCCGGGGCCAGCCCGGATGTTATGGCGACAACTGTAACCGCGCCGCTGGAGCGGCAGTTTGGCGAGATGCAAGGTCTCAGCCAGATGACATCGACCAGCGCGGGCAATGTCTCGGTCATCGTGCTGCAATTCAATCTCTCGTTGGATATCGATGTCGCTGAGGAAGAGGTCCAGTCTGCGATTAATGCTGGCCAGAGTTTTTTACCTGCAAATCTGCCCACGCCTCCGGTATATAGCAAGACCAATCCCGCAGATGCTCCTGTTCTGACTTTAGGAATCACCTCAGATAGCATACCGCTGTCGCAGGTCGAAGACCTGATCGACACACGTCTGGCGCCAAAGCTCTCGCAGCTTAACGGGGTTGGACTGGTCAGCATCAGCGGCGGACAAAAACCGGCAGTGCGAATTCAGGTCAATCCCACAAAATTATCTTCCTATGGCATCAACCTCGAGGATGTGCGTACAGCTCTAACTCAAACCAGCGTGAACTCGGCCAAGGGAAACTTCGACGGCCCGCGGCAGGATTATCAGATTGACGCCAACGATCAAATTACGCAGGCGGAGGACTATCACGACGTTGTAGTGGCGTATCGGAATGGGGCGCCCGTTCTGCTGAAAGACGTGGCCAGCGTGGTCAACGGCGTCGAAAACGCGCAACTCGCCGCCTGGATGAACATGACCCCCGCGGTGGTTTTGAACATTCAGCGCCAGCCCGGCGCGAACACCATCAGCGTGGTAAAGAGCATTAAGAAACTCCTGCCACAGCTTGAAGCGAATTTGCCGGCCGCCGTGCAGATCACCGAACTCACCGATCTCACCACCAGCATCCAGGCCTCGGTAGACGATGTGGAGTTCGAGTTGATGTTAACTATCGGGCTGGTGGTGATGGTGATCTTTCTTTTTCTCCGCAGCCTGCGGGCGACCATCATTCCCAGCATAGCTGTGCCACTCTCGCTCGTTGGCACTTTCGGTGTCATGTATGTGCTCGGCTACAGCCTGGACAATCTCTCGCTGATGGCATTAACCATTTCCACCGGTTTCGTGGTGGACGATGCCATTGTGATGATCGAAAATATCTCGCGCTATATAGAAGAGGGCGAAGAGCCGATGGCCGCGGCTCTCAAGGGCGCCGGGCAGATCGGCTTCACCATTCTCTCCCTGACCGTTTCGCTGATCGCCGTGCTCATTCCGCTGTTATTCATGCGCGATGTCGTCGGCCGCCTCTTTCGCGAATTTGCCGTAACCTTGGCGGTGACCATCATTATTTCTGCGGTGGTTTCGCTGACCTTGACCCCGATGATGTCTTCCCGCATCCTGCGGCACAATCCGCAGTCGCAGCAGAGCCGCTGGTATCAAGCTTCGGAACGTGCCTTCAATCGCATGATTGCCTTCTACGGCCGCACCCTGAAAGTTGTTTTGCGCTACCAGACGATCACCCTTCTGGTGGCCGTGGCTACGCTGGTGCTGACTGTCATTCTCTACATCGTGATTCCCAAAGGGTTTTTCCCGGTGCAGGACACGGGAGTGATTCAAGCCATCTCGCAGGCTCCGCAGTCGATTTCATTTTCCGCGATGGCCGCGAAGCAGCAGGAACTTGCCTCAATCATTTTGAAGGATCCCGCGGTGCAGAGCCTGTCATCCTTTATCGGAGCTGATGGAACCAATACCACGCTCAACAGTGGGCGCATGGCAATCAATCTGAAGCCGATTGCTGATCGGGACTTGAGCGCCTCCGATGTGATTCGGCGGCTGCAACAACAGTTCGCAAATGTGCAGGGCATTCAGCTCTTCATGCAACCCGTGCAGGACATCACGGTGGACGACCGCGTGACCCGGACCCAATATCAGTACACGCTGGAAGATCCCGACATCAATGAGTTGAATACCTGGACGGCGAAGTTTGTAGACCAGTTGAAGAAAGTGTCAAGCCTGGAAGACGTTGCTACAGATCAGCAAACCGGTGCGCCGGCAATTTCCGTGAACATCGACCGTGTAACCGCTTCGCGCCTGGGAATTGCTCCGGCCACGATCGACAACACGCTGTACGACGCTTACGGGCAGCGGCAAATCAATACGCTATATACACAACTGAATCAGTACCACGTCGTAATGGAGGCGCAGCCGGAGTGGCAGCGAAATCCTGGCAAGCTGAGCGATCTCTATATACAGGCTGGTGCTTCGTCCGGCGCGACCGGAGCCGCAGCCTCCACCTCGTTTTCCGCTTCGGGATCCAGCTCCGCCGGCTCCAATGCGACCACAACGTCGGTTCTGTACACGCCGTCCGCTGCGACTCTTCAGCCCTTGGGCACCGTGCTTTCGTCTTCGAGCAGTTCGTCGGGTAGCTCGCTCAACGGCGGCACTTTCGCGGGAACTACCCCAAACACAACCACTACAGCTTCCGGCGCAAACGCAATTCCTCTGAGTTCATTCGTTCACGTCGCCAACACCACCGAAGCGCTCTCCATCAACCACCAGGGACAGTTTCCGTCGGTCACCGTTTCATTCAATCTCGCCCCAAATGTCGCGCTGGGCACGGCGATCGGCGACATCAACAAAATAGCCGGGAAGATTGGATTCCCCCCCAGCTTGCAAGCGGAGTTTCAAGGCACAGCCGCCTCGTTCGAGAATTCGCTTTCCAATGAGGCTTTGTTGATCCTTGCGGCGCTGGTTACGGTTTATATTGTGCTCGGAGTCCTGTACGAAAGTTTCATTCATCCCGTCACCATCCTTTCTACTTTGCCATCCGCCGGAGTTGGCGCGCTGCTCGCGCTGATTCTTTTCCGGCAGGATCTGAGTGTGGTCGCAATCATTGGCATCATCCTGCTGATTGGCATCGTGAAAAAGAACGGAATTATGATTGTCGACTTCGCGCTCGAAGCGGAGCGCCAGCAAGGCAAAAGCTCGACCGATGCCATCTACGAGGCCAGCTTGCTTCGCTTCCGGCCAATCATGATGACCACGATGGCCGCGCTGCTCGGCGGCATTCCCCTTGCGTTGGGACGTGGCTACGGGTCGGAGCTGCGGCGACCCCTGGGCATCGCTATGGTCGGAGGACTTCTCGTCAGCCAGATACTGACGCTTTACACCACACCGGTGATTTACGTTTTCTTCGATCGCCTGGGCGATCGTTTCAGCCATCGAAAACGAAGTGAACCAGCGAACGGAAACGAGCCGCTGGCGGAGAACGCATGAGCCTGTCGGAACCATTCATCCGCCGGCCGGTTGCGACGACTCTGCTAACCATTGCCGTCGCGATTGCGGGAGCAGTCGGTTTTACGGTTCTGCCGGTGTCTCCGTTACCCGAAGTGGACTTCCCCACAATTTCAGTCTCCGCCAGTCTCCCCGGAGCGAGCGCCGAAATCATGGCGTCTTCGGTGGCCACGCCACTGGAAAGGCAATTCGGGCACATCGCCGGTGTTACGGAGATGACATCATCAAGTTCGCTGGGCAGTACGTCGATCACCTTGCAATTTGATTTGTCGCGAAATATCGATGGCGCCGCACGCGACGTGGAAGCTGCCATCAATGCCGCGCGCAGCTATCTGCCTGCCAATCTGCCCGCGAATCCCACTTACAGAAAAGTCAATCCGGCCGACGCTCCCATCATGATTCTAGGTCTGACCTCCGATAAGTACAGCACGCCCAAACTCTATGACGAGGCTTCCACTGTAATCGAGCAGAAGCTTTCGCAAATTCAGGGCGTGGGCCAGGTGGTGGTGGGCGGAGGCGCATTGCCCTCCGTGCGGGTCGAGGTCAATCCGACCAAGCTTGAAAGCTTGGGGCTGACTATCGGCAATATTCAATCCACCTTAAGCCTGCAAAACTCTGACATGCCGCGCGGGCGCCTGGCCAACGATTCCATGACCGCCGATATTATTACGAACGATCAAATTTCAGATGCAGAAGATTACAAACCGCTGGTCGTCGGCTACCACAACGGCACTGCGATTCACCTCTCGGACGTTGCCGACGTCAGCAACGCCACGCAGAATCTGCGCACCGCCGGATATCTGAACGGCACTCCATCGATTACAGTCATCATCTTTCGCCAGCCCGGCGCCAACATTATTCAGACGGTGGAGCGCGTCCGAGCGCAGTTGCCCTTTCTTCAGGCGATTCTGCCGCAGGGCATCAACGCGACCATCGTCCTCGATCGCACCACGACGATTCGCGCGTCAGTCAGCGACGTCGAACGCACGCTGCTCATCTCGGTGGGACTGGTCATTCTGGTGGTTTTCTTTTTTCTGCGCAACACACGCGCCACCATTATTCCCAGCATCGCAGTCCCGGTGTCGCTGATCGGCACGTTCGCAGTCATGTATCTCGTCGGCTTCAGCTTGGATAACCTGTCGCTGATGGCGCTTACCATTTCTACCGGTTTCGTCATCGACGACGCCATCGTAGTAATGGAGAACATCGCCAGATACCTCGAGCAGGGCATGAAGCCCATGCAGGCGGCTCTCAAAGGCGCCAGCGAGATTGGGTTCACGGTTTTCTCGATCAGCATCTCGCTGGTTGCCGTATTTATTCCGATCCTGCTCATGGCGGGCATCGTCGGACGACTCTTCCGCGAATTCGCCGTAACCCTCGCCACGGCGATTCTGGTTTCGATGGTGATTTCTCTCACGACGACTCCTGCCATGTGCGCCCACCTGTTGAAGCCCGAGGAACCAGGAGAGCACGGACGCTTGTATCGTTGGAGCGAGAAGTTTTTTTCCGGCATGCTTTCGGTGTATCGCAAGTCGCTGGAATGGGTGCTTGAGAATCCCGGGTTCACGCTTGTCGTGCTGCTGGTGACGATTGTGTTGAACTTCTTTTTGATCGTCCGCATCCCCAAGGGATTTTTTCCGCAGCAGGATACTGGCGCGCTGGTCGGTGGTGTGCAAGGACCGCAGGATGCCTCATTCCCTTTCATGAATAATTCCATCCTGCAATTGGTAAAAGTCATCAAGGCGGATCCCGCGGTTGCCAATGTAAATGCCTATACCGGCGGCAACGGCGCAAGCAACGGCGGCTTCATCTATATCGCATTAAAGCCTCTGAATCAGCGCAAAGTGGGAGCTCAGGAAATCATCAACCGCTTGCGTCCGAAACTCAACCAACTGCCGGTAGCTTCGGCCTTCCTGCAGGCGGTGCAGGATCTTCGCATCGGCGGCCGGTCAAGCAATGCGCTTTATCAGTACACCATCCAAGCGGACAACATCGCCGATCTGGTGCACTGGGGACCGCTGCTGCTGACCAATATGAAAACACTTCCCGGCCTGCAGGATGTAAACAGCGATCAGCAAAACGGCGGCTTGCAAGAGTTGCTTACTTACGATCGACTTACCGCAGCGCGATTGGGCCAGACCGCGGATTCACTGGACCGAGCTCTCTATTCGGCGTTTGGACAATCCGAAGTCTCAGTCATTTACACTCAAATGAATCAGTACTACGTTGTGCTCGAGGTTGCTCCGCAGTATTGGCAGTCTCCGCAGGATCTGGCTTACCTATATGTCAAGAGCAACCCTAATGGGACCAATGCCAGTGCAATGGCGCCGATCCTGAACTTCGCGACGGCACAAACTAACACAACTGCCCTGCAGGTAAATCATACCGGCCTGTTTCCGTCGGTTACTGTCTCATTCAACCTTGCGCCAAACGTTTCTTTGAGTCAGGCAACCAAAGAAATTCAGCAAATGGAGCAGAAGTTGGGCACTCCGTCCACTATCCAGGGCTTCTTCGCGGGAACACTGCAGGCTTACCAGCAGTCGCTATCGACGGAGCCGATCCTGATTACCACTGCGCTGCTGGCCGTCTACATAGTGCTCGGCATTTTGTATGAAAGCTTCGTGCATCCGCTGACCATTATTTCTACGCTGCCTTCCGCAAGTGTTGGCGCCATGCTCGCGCTTATGCTTTTCCACATGGATCTCAATGTGATTTCGATCATCGGCATCGTGCTGCTCATCGGGATCGTCAAGAAGAACGCCATAATGATGATCGATTTCGCGCTGATGGCGGAGCGCGAGGAAGGCAAGAACACGAGAGACTCGATCTTTGAAGCTTGCATGTTGCGCTTCCGTCCAATTTTGATGACCACCATGGCGGCGCTGTTCGGCGCTCTGCCTCTGGCTTTTGGGACGGGCACAGGTTCTGAACTTCGGCGTCCTCTTGGCATCACCATCGTCGGCGGCCTGCTCTTGAGCCAGTTGATCACGCTTTATACGACGCCAGTGGTGTATCTCGAACTCGATCGCTTACGGTTGCGAATGAGTCGCAAGCGCCGCGACACTCCGCTGGCGGGAGCAGGTCACGGCTTACCGGAAAATGTATGAAAACAATGTTCAAACACTCAACTCGCAATCGCCGCGCTTTAACGCTGTGCCTGATGATTGCGATTGGAGGCACTGTGGGATGCACAGTCGGACCCAAATATCATCGGCCGAGTGCGCCCACGCCCGCTGCCCCCAACTACAAAGAATCGACGATCAACTTCCAGGACGCTCCAGGATGGAAAGTCGCCAGCCCGCAAGAGGCGATGCTGCGCGGCAAGTGGTGGGAGATATTCAATGATCCCGAGTTGAATGCTCTTGAAGAACAGGTCGATATCAATAACCAAAATGTTAAGCAGTTCTTCGAAAATCTGATGGTCGCGCGGGCTGAGATCCGCGAGGCACGGGCACAATACTGGCCTACGGTTACCACGAATCCTTCATTTCAGCGTTCGCGCGCGTCCGCTAATCTCAAGAATGCCTTCAACACGAGCACCGCCGGATCCACCAGTCCAGGCGGGCAAACCGCCAGCACCGGCCAGCAAACTACCATCTGGTCATTTCCACTCGAGGTTTCGTGGGTCCCCGATCTTTGGGGCAAGATTCGCAACGAAGTCCACCAGGCACAATACGCCGCGCAGGTGAGTGCGGCCGATCTTGAGAACGAGCGCCTCACCGAGCAGGCTAGCCTGGCAGAATTCTATTTCGAAATCCGAGGACAAGACGCGCTGCAGAAGATTCTCGACGAAACCGTGCAAGCGGACCAGAAAGCTCTGGACGTAACGCAAGCCGCCTACGACGCCGGAGTCGACGACTATATTTCCGTAGTCGAAGCAAAGACCACTCTCGAGAGCGCGCAATCGCAAGCGATCAATGTTAAGGTTGCGCGGGCACAGTTCGAACACGCCATCGCCGTGTTGGTAGGCAGGGTTGCAACCGATTTTTCTATTCCCGTGCGCCCCGAGCTGACTTCGCCGCCTCCAATCCCCACCGGCGTCCCTTCTGAACTGCTGCAGCGCCGTCCTGATATTGCTGCGGCGGAGCGCACTCTGGCCGAGGCCAATGCAACCATAGGTATTGGCTATGGGGCTTTTTTCCCCAATCTCACACTTTCCGCATCGGGTGGTTTTGAAAGCTCGGCATTCAAGAAATGGTTCGAATGGCCGAGCCGTTTCTGGTCCATCGGTCCTACTATTTCGCAGACAATTTTCAACGGCGGCTTATATCGTGCCCAGTTGAATCAGTACACTGCAACCTACAACGCCGATCTCGCGGCGTACCGTCAAACCACGCTCACGGCCTTTCAACAGGTGGAGGATTTCCTCTCTGCCGTTCGCCTCTACTCGCAACAAATCGAGAGACAGCAGGCCGCTGTCAACCACGCTCAGGAATTTCTCAACCTGGAGATGGGACGTTACGAGACGGGAATCGATCCTTACGTTAACGTAGTGACGGCACAAACTACGCTGCTGGCTGACCAGCAAACCTTAGCGACGATTCAAGTGCAGCAGATGACCTCGTCAGTTTCCCTGATCGAAGCTTTAGGCGGGGGGTGGGATGAGTCACAGTTACCCACACCAGCGAAGTTGACGCCAAAGCCTCCCGCGTCTGACAGCGCCATGCAGAAATAACGTCACAACTGCTTACGACAAGCCCCTGGACGTCATGCTTCAGACATCTGCTGTCCTCTCGAAGAGTTACGCCGCTATTAGACCCACACTCCTGAAAGCAGTCCCCAAACCGCCTGAAACTCCCACAGCTATTGATGCGCCAATTCAACCTTGTGAATTTTTTCGTCAATTACCGGAGTAACTATCGAGCGGTGACCGGCTATGTTAAAGATTACTAATAGTTGTTGGAAGGCAGAACTGGCTGAGTATTTTCGGAGGAGCCTTCTAACGACCTGCATTCCCCCGTTCATAAAATCGTCCGTCTCTCGACTGTTTGTGTGACCGGACTTGGGGCTGATGCTGCCAATTTGCAGCAGCTTAAGTTGGACCTGCACTGTTGAACTTCAGGGCCCATCGGGTGATATATGCCCCGGGCCTTCGCGCAATATTTCGAGGAAAGCTAATGTCCAAGAAAATCCTTGTGGTTGATGACTCCAAGACAGCTTTGATGATGGAGCGAGAGATTCTGGAAAGACGTACAAGCTATCAGTGCGTCACCGCCAGCGACGGGCAGGAAGCAGTCGAGAAGGCGCAACAGGAGCGTCCCGACCTGATTCTGATGGACGTCGTGATGCCCCGCATGAATGGCTTTGAAGCTTGCAAGATGATGCGTCAGCAGCCCAGCACACGCGAGATCCCCATTGTTCTGGTAACCACACGCGGCGAAGAGTCCTATATGGAAGCCGGCTTCGAGAGCGGATGCAATGACTACATTACGAAGCCTGTCAATGGCGCCGAACTGGTGGCCCTGATACAGGGTTACCTCGGGGAGTAGGGCAGCGAAGCACCGGATTGAGATTTCCTGGCGGTTGAATTGACCAACAAGGATTTTCATGAGCTCTGAGAAAAACAACGTGTCTGGAGCGAAGCGCTCGACATCCGATCCGCTCAACGATATGCGGCTGGGAGCGGCGCGGAAGAGGTTGGCCGAGAGCCGCAATGAAGAGGACGCGATCGAGGGCCTGCGCGAGATTGTTGCGAACCTGCTGGGCTGCGAGGAGATCGGCCTGTTCCGGGTCGATCGCACAACCGCAACGGTTCAGCTTCGCTGGTCTTTCGGAGTTGACCTCGAGAATTACGATTTACTGCAGGCCTTAGGCAATGCTGGTCTTCAGCGCGTGATGGGCGGTGAGTGCCAGATTAATCTGCCCAGTGGAGACCTCCCCGGTAGAGATCGATTCGGTGCAACCGCGAAGGCGCAGGCATTTGTTCCTATCCGGGTCGCAAACCAGACCATCGCGATACTGGCAATATTGCGTTTGCTTCCCCAGAAGCTCGCCTTCGACCGCGCCGACATGGAACTGTTCAAACTTCTTTCCGATGAAGCGGCTAAACCCTTATTTGGTCCGGGCGCACAATCGACACCGGCGACCGAGGGACCAGGAATGACAGCATGAGAGAGACTGCCCCCAAATTCAATCCAGCAGTCCTACCCACGGAGTACATGAAGAGTTTTGAGCGCACGGACTCGCGCACGGACTCTAAAGACACCCGGCATTTTCTCTATCCCGGTCAGGTTTTCGCGACCCGCGATCCCATCACCATCTCAACCATACTCGGCTCTTGTGCCGCCATCTGCCTATGGGATCGGCACAAGAGAGCGGGAGGAATGAACCACTATCTCCTGCCCGAAGGGGTCGATGAAGGGCCGAATCGGCTTCGGTACGGAAATGTCGCCAACCCTGAACTGCTGAAGCAAGTGCTTGCCCTGGGCTGCGAAATTAAAAACCTGCAAGCCAAAGTCTTTGGTGGATCGAGCGCATTCGCTGTCGATTTATCGCAGTCGTTAGGTACAAGGAATGTGGATCTCGCCGAAACTTTTCTTCGCTCTGCGGGCATTCCAATCGTAGAGCGAGACGTCTCGGGAAAACATGGCCGCAGGCTGGTTTTTCAGGTAAGCGACGGCCTGACGAGCATCAAGAGTTTTGAGCAGGTCTAGTAAGAAATTAGTGAGAAGCGCCGCACCGAGAAATCAGTCTTCTGCCAAGAGCGCGGAGCACAAAAGGAGGGACCATGGATTTACCGGACTTTGACCGTGACGCAATCCTTGTGTCGTTCCTTGCGGAATCAGAAGAAGGCCTGGATGGGATGGAACAGGCATTGGTTCAGATGGAGTCGAATCCCTCCGATCTGGAACTTCTGCATGCAGTTTTCCGCGTGGCGCACAGCATTAAAGGAAACGCTACTTCACTGGAGCTCACCGAACTCGCGGGCTTCGCTCATGTCGTGGAAGATTTGTTGGATGTCTTTCGCGAGCAACACGCGCTGCCGGGGGCAGAGTTGATTTCAGTGCTGCTGAAGGCGGTCGATGAACTTCGCGCCATGATCTCAACTGCGAAAACTGGGTCGCCTGAGCTAACTCCGCAACAACAAAGCCTGAGAAAAGAAATTGCGCGAGAGGTAGAAAAGCGTTCGAAGCGAGTCATCAGCACCAGTGGAGTTCCGGGGGAAACTGCTCCAGGCGTGAAACTCGATACGCTGCCCGGCACAAGTCACCGCACGTTGCGCGCAGATGTCGACAAACTGGATCACATGTTGAACCTGACCGGCGAAATTGTGATTGCACAAACCCGCCTGCGGCAGATGATCGAAAAGCTCGAGGGCGAGCGGGGACGCGCCATCCTCGAGATGCATCGCGAAGCCGAGCGTCTCTACATGGACCTGCAGAGTGAAGTGATGAGTATCCGCATGGTCCCAGTCGGCCCCCTGTTTCGCCAGTTTGTACGCTCCGTGAGGGATCTCGCACGGAGTCACGGAAAATTGGCCCGTCTTGAAGTGGTGGGTGGAGACGTTGAGGTCGATACCACCGTGCTCGAACTATTGAAAGATCCGCTTCTGCACTTGTTGCGGAATGCGGTCGATCACGGTTTAGAGAATCCGGCGCTGCGCGAAAGTCAGGGCAAGAGTCCCAGTGGGCTTATCCGGCTGACGGCTGCACATAGCGGCGGCAACGTGATCGTGAAACTCGAGGACGACGGAACTGGATTCGACCGCGCACGTATTCTCGAGAAGGCTAGGCGGGCTGGGCTCGTATCTGCGAAAGAGCAGATTCCTGACCAGGATATTTACGACCTCGTGTTCCAGGCGGGCTTCTCCACTGCTGAGTCCGTCACCGATCTCTCTGGCCGCGGAGTTGGCCTCGATGTCGTCCGGCGCAACGTCGATACTCTGCGCGGAACAGTTGAGGTAGCTAGTACCTCTGGCAAGGGCAGCACGATTACGATTCGTCTGCCGTTGACTCTTGCGATTATTGAAGGATTCTCGGTGAGAGTCGGTACGGAAATCTTTATCGTGCCATTGGAGCACGTAACGGAGTGTACCGAATTGCCCGCGGAACAGCGCAACCGCGAAGCCAGCGGGATTCTTAGTCTGCGCGGAAGCGCGCTTCCGTACATCCGATTGCGCCACGCCTTCAGCCTGCCCGGTGAACTTCCGAAGAGGGAGCAGGTCGTAGTTGTCAAGATCAATGAATTTCAGGCTGGAATCGCAGTCGACGAGTTGCTGGGCGGAATGCAAACGGTGGTGAAGCCGCTGGGCCGGGCGTTTCGGGCCGTTCCTGGCATCGCCGGCTCTACCGTTCTCGGAGACGGACGCGTAGGTTTGATCGTCGACGTTCCCAATCTTCTGCGCGGGGTTATGGAGTCAACTTTGCAGTTGCAAGCTTAGTGAAAAAAGGCAGTCGTTAAGAGAGGGTGAAACAAATGAAAACTTGGCAAGATCAAAAAATAGGCACGCGACTGGGCATCGTCTTCGGAACCATTTTGCTGTTTGTGATTGCAGCGGGCGGATTCGGATTGAACTGGCTCAGTCGTATAAATGCCAGAACGTCAGCCTCGATCCAGAAGCGTTATAACACGGTTGAGTTGACGCGCCAGACCATCGAACACTCAATCACCAATGCCCGCATCACCTTTCAATTGTTCGAGACGACCGATCCCGAACAAGAGAAGAAGCTGAACCAGCAAAACGACGCGATCAGCAACGAAATCAGCGGGCAGGTCGGGGAAATCGAAAAAAGCCTCAGCTCTTCTCAGGAACGGGAACTGTTTGAAATCGTTACCCAGGACCGGGACGCCTACAAAGCGGCACGGACAAAAGCCAAGAAGCTGTTGCTGGACAAGAAACGTGACGAGGCAATGGCAGCGTTGAGCGGAGATGTGATCCCGGCACTCGACAAATATCGGGCAACCTGGGGAAAATTCATTGACCTGCAGACCGCGGCTATGCAGCAAAGTATGAAAGATAGTGAGGAAGCTTACGCCCTGGGGCGCAGGATGGCGTTGCTCCTTCTGGTTATCATTCTAATCATCTCCGCATTCGTGGCAATCAGCGTTACCAAGAGCATTACGCTCCCCATCCGGCAGGCAGTCGAGCACGCCGAGCGCATTGCTGCCGGCGATTTGACCAAAGAAATCGACGTTACCAATCGTTCCGAGACCGGCCAGTTGCAACAGGCCATGCACGAGATGAGCCACAAGCTGTCGGGCATCATAAGAGATGTCCGCGAAGGCTCGGCAGCGGTTGCTTCCGCGGCCCAGCAGGTATCCTCATCCTCGCAAAGTCTCTCTCAGGGAACGAGCGAACAAGCTGCTTCGGTGGAAGAAATGAGTTCCAGCCTTGAACAGATGAACGCGTCGATTACACAAAACGCCGAAAACAGCCGGCAAGTGGAACAGGCTGCGGCGAAGGGCGCGGCGGCTGCAGAAGAGAGCGGCAGCGCGGTCAAAGAAACAGTCGAAGCCATGAAGCAGATTGCTGCCAAGATCTCGGTGATCGAAGAGATTGCCTACCAGACCAACCTTCTCGCCCTCAACGCCGCCATCGAGGCGGCTCGCGCCGGTGACCAGGGCCGCGGCTTTGCCGTCGTGGCAGTCGAGGTTCGAAAGTTGGCCGAGCGCAGCCAGGTAGCCGCACAGGAGATCGGCGGGTTAGCCGGCAAGAGTGTCAGCGTGGCGGAGCGATCCGGCCAATTGCTATCCGAGTTGGTGCCGTCCATCAAGAAAACTGCCGACCTCGTACAGGATGTTGCTGCCGCATCCACCGAACAATCTGGTGGCGTGACGCAGATCAACAAGGCCATGTCCCAAGTGGACACGGTTACGCAGCGCAACGCGTCGTCTGCCGAAGAACTTTCCAGCACTGCTGAAGAACTGGCTGCGCAGTCCGAGCAACTGCAACAGTTGATGACCTTCTTCCGCGTTGCGGGAGAACAGTCAGCCCACCGCAGTGACGGCAAACAGCGCGTGACGATGCCCCTGAACCCGGCGTTCAAGAGCAACTTTACACAGCAGCGCCGCAATCCCGTCAACAGCAAGGTAGAGGAAGAAGCGAACTTCTCTCCGTTCTAAGTGAGGTCTGCCTGCACTGCTCGCGGAAACGGGCTGCGCCGGCAAGCGGGCGATCACAACCGAGATTGCGGTTGCAGATGTGAGGAGCGAAATTATGGGAGCTTCGAACCAAGCTTCGAACGCGGCTTCAAACCGGGGAGGGAATCAACTCTCCCTGCGTCGCGTGCAGTATCTTACCTTCCTGACTGCGGGCGAGGAGTACGCAATCAGTATTGTGAAGGTCCGGGAGATTATTGAGTACGAGGTTGTCACCACCGTCCCCAACACTCCGTCCTGGATCCGCGGCGTCACCAACCTGCGTGGCAGAGTTATTCCTGTAGTCGATCTCGCGGTGAAGTTCGGGTTGCGAGCGAGCCGGATCTCGAAGTTCTCCTGCATCATCATCACCGATGTAATATTCCAGGGCGAGAGCTTGACGATGGGGGTGCTCGCCGATTCCGTAAACCAGGTCATCGATCTCTCCGCCGACGAAATCGAAAAGACTCCGCCCTTCGGCACTCGCGTGAAGACCGAATACCTGCTGGGTATGGGAGCGATGGGCAAGAAATTTTGCCTGATTCTTGACATCGACAAAGTGCTCTCCGCCGACGAAATGCTGGCCGTCACCGAGTCTGTTGCCGAAGAAAAGCTTGCCGAAGGGGCGGACGCGGATTCGCCCGCCAATGATTCGCACTTCGAGGCGGGAGCATAAGCAGTGCCCGCTAGAACTGCCGCAGGCGACGATTCAGTCCCCTCCCGCGATATTGACTCTTCTTCTGCTGAGCCATGTTTCGTTGAACCAGGTTTCGTTGAACCAGGTTTCGTTGAACCCTGTCTTGAGCAGCCGCCACATCTTTCCGTTGGTCCAGTTCTGTTCCAGAAGTTTCAGAAGCTTATCTACGCCGAAACTGGAATTTGGTTGAGCAGCGCTAAAACCGCGTTGCTTTGCGGACGGCTCTTTCGACGGCTGCGTGCGTTGGAAATGACCTCGCTGAAGAGTTATTACGAGTGCGTTTCGCAGCCCGGGCAGCACGAGGAACGCGCCCGGATGATCGATGCCATCACCACCAATGAAACCCGATTCTTCCGCGAACCCCGGCAGTTCGATTTTCTGGTCCAAACAGTATTTCCGCGATGGCAATCGGAAGCCGAGCGCGCCCTGCGCCCCAGGAGGCTAAGGATCTGGAGCGCCGGATGTTCCTCGGGAGAAGAACCTCACACATTGGCGATGTTGCTGGCCAGGCACCTTCCCGCAGAACAGGGCTGGGACGCTCGGATTCTGGGTACGGATATCTCGAACCGCGTCCTCGAAAAAGCATGCAAAGGCATTTACCCCATCGCGAAGGCTGCGGAGCTACCCAAAGACTTGCTGCACAGTTTCATGCTACGCGGCAAAGCTGAGCGGGAAGGCGAGATGAAAGTGAAAGTCGAGATCCAGCAGATGATCGACTTTCGAAGGCTGAATCTGAACCAGGAGCTCAATCTGATCGAAGGTCCGTTCGACGCCATTTTTTGCCGCAATGTACTCATCTATTTCGATGCGGAGTCGAAGCAACGTGTGGTCACAAATCTTGTGCGCCATCTCATCGCCAACGGCCTGTTGTTCGTGGGCCACGCAGAAAATCTGAACAGCATGACCACTGAATTACGCAGTCTCGAACCGACCATTTACACCAAGGCAGGAACTAAGAATGAAAACGATCGTTGAAGAGGCTGCCGAGGCAGCCTTCTGCTGAAACGAAGTACTTTTGGAGGACGAAAAAGCCGTGCCGTCTACGAATGGAAATGGCCTGCAGGTCCTGGTTGTGGATGACTCCGCGATGGTTCGACAGGTGATGCAAGCCATCATGTCGACCGACCGCCGGATCACGCTGAAGGCCGCGGCCGACCCCCTCATCGCATGGGGAAAAATGCAGAAGGAGCCACCTCATGTCGTCATCACCGACCTTGAAATGCCGCGCATGGACGGTCTGACATTCATCCGTAAAATAATGTTGGAAATGCCAACGCCAGTCGTGGTCTGCTCCGGCCTGGCTGCAAGCGGCACCGAACTCGCTCTTCGCGCTCTCGAAGAAGGTGCGGTCGAGGTGATCACTAAACCCAAGGTGGGCGTGCGCGAGTTCCTGCACGAATCTGCTGTGATTCTCCTCGATGCGGTCTGGAGTGCGTCGCAAGCACAGATTAAGCCCCGGCTCGTAGCCGCTCCTCGCCTTACGGCGGATGCTGTCCTGCCCCGCAAAAATAAATCTCAGTGTACCGCGGCGCCAAATAGCGTAATCGCCGTCGGCGCCTCGACCGGGGGAACGGAAGCTCTGCGTCTCTTCCTTTCGGCATTGCCCACGAACTGCCCGCCGGTCGTAATCGTGCAGCATATGCCCGAAGGCTTCACCCGAGCCTTTGCGGATCGCCTGAACAAAGAATGTGGAATCGAAATCGCGGAGGCGTGCAACGGCGACCGGCTGCAAAATGGACAGGCACTGATTGCTCCAGGCAACCGGCATATGCTGGTCAATCGCAGTGGCGAAAATTTCGTCGTCCAGATCGTCGACGGGCCTTTGGTCTCGCGTCACCGCCCGAGCGTGGATGTGCTTTTTCGCTCGGTGGCCATGTCCGCAGGCCCCAAAGCTGTAGGTGTGATTATGACCGGCATGGGTGACGATGGCGCCGAGGGCCTATGCGAGATGAAGGAAGCTGGAGCCGCCACCATCGCCCAGGACGAAGCCAGCTGCGTTGTGTTCGGCATGCCCAAAGAGGCGATCTCGCGCGGGGCCGTGAGTGTGGTGGTGCCTTTGGAGCAAATAGCTAAAGCGGTCTTGCGCTTGCGGAATAATTAAGCGAAAAACAAGCAGGTCTTGGTACGTTTCGGTTCGAGACTTACTGCCGCCACCCAAGGTATTCTTCGCGTCCGTGAAAAATCTCAGTGAGCTTGCGCGTGATGCGCTCTTTTAACGTCGCGGGCTGTGCCTGCGATGTCTCCGCAGCTTCGGTTTTCGTTTCGACCCTCGTTTCGGGAGCAGGAGCAACACCAGTGGCCATTATGTTTTCCTCGTAATATGTTGATTTTCATAACCTTGCCGCTTGTTCCTGCGACAAGCCTCGGGGCAAATCATCTGCCGGGAGGACGGCGGGGAGAGTGTTCCAACTGAGCTTGAATTCTAAGGTGCTTCTAATCTTGGGGACAGATTACCAACGTCGGGGCACCGAAGAGTAAGAAGAGTGAGAAGAGTAAGAGGACCGCTACCCAATTTCCAACGGACTGATAAGCAGACCAGAGAGTTGGTAGCGCTACCGGGAATCGAACCCGGGTTTGAAGATTGAGAATCTTCCGTCCTAACCCCTAGACGATAGCGCCATCTTGCGATGTACAACTACTTACGCGATTTCCGCTTCTTTTCTGGAAGAGCAAGCTTCAACAAAGTTTCACCAAGTCCGGCCGTTTCAACTGTCTGCATCGCCTTCTTGAAGTCACCTTCTGAGGCGATTGCGTACCTGTCGAAGAAGCTCCTGGTACGGTGTCCGCCGATGCGCATAGCTATCGTCTCTGGAACTCCAGACCGTACCAGATTCCGCATAGCAGAGCGTCGCAAGTCATGGATGGTGAGCCCTAAATAAAGCGGATCGTCTGGCTTGCCCTCGACTTCAATTTTACGGCCCAGCCCGCAAGCGGTGCAAGCAGTCATCCATTCTTTGCGCAGGTTGGTCGAGTCGAACACGCGCCCAACCTTCGGCTCAATCTCCTTCAACATCATGCGCAAAATAGACGGGAGCGGTACAACACGCGGCTCGTCGTTCTTCGTCTCGTGAAGCCGGATGAGTCCAGCAACGAGATCAACATGGGACCGCTCGACGGCCAGAGCTTCACCAGCCGCCAAAGACTTCATGGAACAGGACAAGGGCACCGGCAGCAAAGGGCGTCGTAAAACGACTCCAAGAGTATCTGCGCTCGAAATGTGCCAAGCGGTCGTGCACCTAAGGCGCCCCGCTACTAGGGCACCTAAGGTGGGCCCTTAGTCTACGATCTTGGTCTACGATTTTTTCTTAATCTACGATCCTTTAGTGAACGATACCGCCAAGCGGAGCTGTGCGTGGGGATTTCGTTTTTCTCCCAAGAGCAAGCTCAAAACCTTCGGGGTTGTCGCAGGCCTGTGCTTAGTAGGGACTACTATGCGTTCAACGCTCACAGGCTCGCACTAGCGAAATGGATTTCTGTAAACGCAATGGAAATTTCTGCGAACGCAGTGGAGGATTTCAAAAACAGCTTTAATTCTTAACGGCTTACGGGTTGCACCAGCTTCCAACACGACCAACGAACAGGGGCGAGTTTCAAAATCTGTGTGCGGCCGGAGCGGCTCAAAACTGGACCCTCAAAGCAAACTGAAATTGACGCATCGTCGCGCCATTCGCGAGATTTGCGATTACTCCACTCGTTGTATTGCCGCAGTCGACGCACGCATTGGGCAATCCGAGATTGACTTTATTGAACAGATTTGTGACTACAGCACGAAACTGGATTGCTGAACGTTCCGTCAGCGGGATACTTTTCAGCAGAGCCAGGTCGGTATCAAAAAAACCAGGGCCGCGCAGCGAATTGTTTCCCGCAGTGCCGAAGGTCCCGCGCGCGGGGCGTTGCCAAGGACCACAAACTGGCCCAGGATTTGAGAATGAATTGCTGGGTTTGCTGGAAGTGCCGGCGAAGCAACTGCTCGGCACGCTGGTGAAATAGCCGTTGCGGTTGCCGGTTATCTGCACCGGTCCCACCAGGTTCGGTCGGCAGGGCCCCGTATCCACGTCGTTGGCACATTCGTTTGAATTGTAGGTCGGAGTGAAGGGCAGACCGCTATAAACATAGCTAATAGTATTTAGCGCCCAACCTCCAGCTAAACGATTCAGAAGGCCACCAGCGCTTCCCAACAGAGCTTTGCCGCGGCCAATCGGCAGGTCCCACAAAGTGCTCAAGGTAAATGCATGGGTTCTGTCGAAATCGGTGGGGCCGTAATTAACCCGAGGATCAACTGCATAATAGTCCCCAATGTAACCTAAGCCCTTTGACCAGGTATAAGCGGCACGAAACTCGAAACCGCGTGTAAATCGCTTTTCCAACTTAACCTGCAGCGATTCGTAGCTACTGTTGGCGTTATCACCAAAATAGTTGATGGTTTGTGTCCAACATGGCAGAAATTCAGAGGCATCGCAACGGGAGCCAAACGGTTGACGGCTGCTGAGCAGCGAAGCACACGGATGAGCAAGAGAAGCAATAGGCCTTGCGTCATTGGAGTTGGGTTGACATTGAATCTTCGGATTTGTGTCTTCGAAGCCTTGAATAGTCCCTTGATTCAAATTGTACGAGGCATTCTTTGAGGAGTTGGCGCTTTCCCCGGGAAATATGCGCGTCGCTTTATTGGCAACATAAGCCAGCTCCAGGTAGGTGCTGGAACTTAGCTCGTGCTGCACGCTCGCGTTCCAGGCGTCGATGGTGGGTATGCGTATTCTGTCGGGAACAACATTGGCGGAGATGTCATTTGGGAGGATGTCGTTTGGAAGACTGATTTGGCCGTTGACAATGGGAGCTATAGCGCCAGCTGGCGAAAGGTGCACAAGATTAAATACCTCTTGGCCGGGATAATCAGGCAGTTTTTGCACGTTGGCAAGCACCGGTGGATTTTGGGTTATGGTATCGCCGAAGACCGCTCCCAGCGACCCTAAATCAAAGCTGCGGCCATATGCCGCGCGTAATACAGTATGCGGCAACACGCGGTAGGCGAAACCCAGCCGTGGAGCGAAATTGTTGAAATCGTTTTGCACGTTTCCGTGCAGATTCGTATTCCCATTACCGGCTACGTTAATCATGCGCGTATTAACGTTAAGAAAGCCTCCCTGATTTGCTCCCGTGACTGACTGAGGGAGATAAATCTCCCATCGCAGGCCATACGTGAGGGTAAGGCGCGAGGTTACCCTCCAAGTGTCCTGCCAGTAAAAGAAGTACCGATGTTGGCGTTCCCCAGCGGAGGAGTCAGTACCAACTCCTTGACCAAAGGTTGACACGGCACCAAGCAGAAAGCTGGCTAATCCCAGTCCGCCGCTGCCCGGTCCCGCGGTTGTCTGTGGAGTGAATACCAGGCGACCGGCGCGGCGAGTGTCGCTTGCTACTCGTAAGTTCTGTGCGTACCGGAAATCCGCACCCCATTTGAAGGTGTGATTTCCGTGCACTTTCGTCCAATTATTTGCCCACTGGAACTGCTGCTCATTCTCCAATAAAGGACAGGGGCAGTTGTTGATATCCTGGGAATAACCGAACTGAATATTGGTGGTTACCGCGGCAGGGGGTTCCACTATGACGAATGCTGGCATCCCGGAGCTATACGGGTCGCCCAGGTTAAGCCCCAGTAAGCCAACGTCCGTGGCCGGAGTCGTATTCAGGGCGCCTTGCAGAACGTTGAGGTGGTAGCGATAAAAACCAAATCGAAAATCAGTGGTCAAGTTCGGGCTCAGGAGATAATCGAAACCGGCGGAAACGCTGTCGTCCTGGCTGCGGCTGCTTCCGGCAAAATTATCTCCAGATAAGCCGGTGCCACCGCGTAAGTTTCCGAATACTCCGCTGGCATCGAGACGGGAATCGAAGAAACTGTAGCGGCCAAAGAGCGTTAGCTTGGCGGACAGGTTCTGGTCCACTCGAACGTCAAACTCGTCGTCGTTCCATGGTTCCGCGCCTGTTGTCTCGTAATTCTGAACTCCCGGGATCGAAAGTTTTGAAACTGGAACGTTGGGGGGCGGCAGAAGCTTCAACAGCGCCACCGCCTGCGGCGACAAATCTTTCTGCGGGATGCTCATACCGTTCGGTTCGGTACAGGGGACGAGGTTGGCGATTGGACAACGAAGGGCGAAGATCGATTTAGGAATAGCATAGTCGCTTAAATCACAATCCTGCCCCGGAGCTGGAGTTAGACACGTATTCCGCACTTTCAGAGTTGGCACGTTAGTGAACTTGGTGAAGTCCAAGGCACGGCGATTTCCCTGATAGTCACCAAAAATGAAGAGGCGGTTGGCTATTATAGGGCCCCCTAAGGAGCCTCCGAATTGATTTATGTTGAAGGGGTCTCGTGTGACGTTCAAATTTTGAAACTTGGGATGCGAGGCCGCAGCCCAATCGGTATGCCGGAATTCGAAAAGGCTGCCATGCCAGGTGTTGCCGCCGGAGCGTGTCTGGGCTGTGACCAATCCCGCCAATGCTTGACCGAACTCGGCATCGAAGTTCTGGGTTGTGACCTTCATTTCGGAAATCGATTCCAACGGCGGGTTAATTACGATGATGCCGGCGATTGGGTCACGATTGTCCGTGCCATCCAACTGAAAAGCAGAGAAGCCATAATGCTGACCATTTTGGTCGATCTGCAAGCCCTGTTGCGGATTTTGGCTCGGTCGAGCCGTGTTCTCTACTAGCGGAAAGGTTAGTGCGCCCGGGGTCAGGAGTTCAAAAGCTGTAAAATTGCGCGTCAAGTTTGGCAGATCCGAAATATCTTGCGCAGTGAGCGTTGTGCTCACATCGGCGCGATCTGTCTTAAGAAGCGAACTAGCCTGGGCGCCCTGAGCATTTTCGATTCCCGCCCCCTTGTCGAGTTGGAACTGCATGCTTACAGCCTGATCCGCATAAACCTCTTCTCCCACATCCTCCCGGGTTTTGTAGCCAGACGCCTCAGCTTTGATGTTGTATGTGTCAGGTACTAAATGTGAGATGGTGAAGAAGCCTGATGGGTCCGACGTTACCCGCTGTTTAGATCCCTTTTCCACGGAAACGACAGTAATAGTGGCGCCACCAATGGGTTGGCCCGAACTGTTCGTGACCGTGCCGACGACATTTCCGTACACAGCCTGAGCCCAGGCGGGCATCGATGCAGTTATGAATAGAGCAAGCGCGCCGACAGCAAACATTCGAGGATATACGCTAAAGCTCCTCGAATGCTGCATATCTTCCACCACCGATGTACTCTCCGAAACTGGCAGCCAACTGAATCTGAATTCTACAAAGACCGGGGACGAGTCGGACTCCCTATAGAAAGCCCGACACAGGGGGGATCATTCAGAAACTCAATTTCCGGGGGTTATGCAACTGACGGAACAACCTACCCTTGGTCGGGCTTCGTGTCAAGCACCAATGCTTCGAAATGCTAAGAGAGGAATATTTTGTCCGATCATCCTACAAGGAACCGCTCTCGATCACCCAGGAATCTGCCTGCTTTACGAACCGGATTTCGGAGCTGGTGGTGCTGGTAGCTCCGGAAGAGAAGCGGGTTTTGACACAAATAACCTGTGCGCGATCACCGGCGATCTTAGGCTGGTCGGTCGCGTTAAGTTTCAGCGTCCCAGACTGTCCGTTGCTAAACAGATTTCTAAGATTCCGTTTCTTGTCTTCCGGACACTTCGGCCAAAGGCGCAAGATCGAATCCAAGTCTTTGCGATCATACGCTTCCTGATATTGCCGGATAACTTCGAGAATTGCCTTCCGGTCTTGCACATTCGCCAACTGCTGCCTTACGCTCTCAGCAAATGCCCCGTTGGGATAGTTCGAAAGAAATTCTTGCAGCTCAGGAGCATTGTCGCTATTACGAACCCGTAAATAACTTTCTTGTTCATTCTGAATCTGTTTTATTTTTGTGCCAGCTTCGGTTGCGAACTGGCCCAGTGGGTAGCGTTTCTGAAATGTATCCAGTAGTCCAAGATCGTTAGAATCTTTGATACGATTCCACTCCAAGATTTCGGATTGTTTGGCGGCCTGTGTAGCAAATCGTCCGTTGGGATACTTATTGAGAAATGCTCGAATCGCTTCGGGGTCCTGCGTGTTGGATATTTCGTTCCAGTCATGAAGTTCCACATCCGGCATTAATCGGCCCTTCACGATGCTGATGCCGCCAAGGGCCACATCCGTCCGGGGATGCTCTGAGATGAATCCATCCTTGGTTAGCTCCAATTCATGGACGCCTGGTAATGCTTTAATGGAGATTGCGCCACTTGCATCGGTCTCGCCCACATACACACCGTCGAGGCTCACCTTGGTCTCGGGCAGAGCGTCTGCTATCTTATATTCCCCAGACGTCATCAGAGGCTGCAGCTTGAGCTTCAGCGGAGACTCATTGCTAGCAAAAATGGGCACTCCGGGATTGCTCACAGTCTGAAAACCCGGCTTTTCCAGGCGAATGTCGTAGGCTCCAACCGGAAGTTCCGGAATAAGGAGATCCCCTGTTTTTCCCGTGTTTCCGTATTGCTGATTGTTAATGAACACCGTGACGTTTTCTTCACCGACCGTCAGACGCAGAGAGCCCAGTGCAGTAGCAGGCGCATTACGTAGACTGCTCGACAACCAGAACACTGGCAGGTCCAGGTGCTTGAAGGTGTTGGGAGGTGTCGTGCTCGTTCGGTAATAGAGAGAATAACCTTGAAAGCCAACCAAAGCTATCAAGGGGATGGCAGCGAGCCCAGCCCGCATAAAGCCTTTTTCATATGCCAAGCGTTGCCGTCTTAACTCCGAACCAGGTAAGTTGGAGACGATCCATTGCGGATCGAAGACGTGCCGGTAAATTCGATTCCGAACCTTCAAGTAACCGCGGTCCACTGTGGTAATTCCCGAAAGTCGCAACACCCCGATCAGAGGGTTCACCTCATCGTCGCGAATTCGCTTGCCCGCACGAACCTTACTGTAAAGGGTCAACAAACTGGCGGTATCAGATTTGCCTCGCAGAATGCGATCTCGAACGAACAATAAGTTGTCATCGCGTTCTCGAGCACGATTGGAGAGGAACATATCCGTGCAGATTTCATCCACGGATTTGGGGCTGTGAAGCGTGCCCTGTTCTGCGACTGCTTGGCACAGGCGTTGCGTAAGATAAGGGTGTCCTCCCGTCCAGTAAAGGATGCGTTCAAGGAATCGCAGTCCGACAGCTTGTTCGCGACTCATGCCCGTCGCGAGCGGAAGAGCCTCTTCGGAAGTGAAGTCGGAAAGCTCGATGCGCCGCCCGATATTGAACGGGGTAGTTCGCGCGTCGGCTATCAAATCCGCCGGAGTGGCTACGCCCAATAAACAGAACGTTAAACGCTTGAGATCGGTGTCTTCCGACCTGCGGTTATACAACTCTCGGATACCCGCGAAGAACTCATCGGTAGAAAATGGGAGACTGCGAACACAGTCGATCTCATCAATGAAAACTACAAGGCGGCCTGGGCATGCGGGTAATACGACTTGATGCATCGCCTCGGCCCAGCGCTGGTAGGGCCCTAAATGTTCCGACCGCATCCAGCTACGTTCCAGCTCATGCTCAAGCAGCAGTTGCTGTCCCGTTCGTTCCAGTAGGCCGTTGTACCATTGTTCGGCGGTGAGGTTCTGCCCCAGGCTGGTAAGATCCAGCGCAACTACCGATGTACCGTGATCCCTCAGGCGTGCTGCGGTTCTTACCATCAGCGATGACTTGCCCATTTGTCGGGAAGTGAGAACATAGCAAATCTCGCCCTGCTGCAGAGCAGTGAAGAGTCGCCCGTCTGCGCTGCGCTCGACATAAGAGGGAGCATCGCCCGCTAACGTCCCGCCGACAACGTAAAACTTCTCGGTTAACGAGCGTCCCATGTAGTCACGCTGGATTGCGATGGTTTACAACTGAAATGAATGCGTCGGGCTTTACCTCCATAAGGAGGATTGTTCCGGATTGAAAGGCCGCCACCTGATTGCGGATTTTCTCATAACAGATGTCGCGTCAGGTAAATTGCATAAAGTTGACAACGGGGCCTCATCTCCCGCGCCGATCCTCCGGCAACCAACCCGGAACTTCGCAGCCGATAGAAAATCTCCGGCGTGGCAGAATGACGTTGCCCGAGCATCCCTTTGACAGCCTCATGTAGGGATGCATCCTCAGCCAGCGAAACCAACAGACGCCGCAGATGATCCCCGAAAGGGCCATCGTCGGCGGCGGCGCTCGTGACTAAGTCCGAAAGCCTCAAGTTGTGGGCTGCAAGTTCGTGTAGACCGCGCCGGGTTAGATACGGTTGTCCACCGACCAGATCGTAGAATTGATTGATCTCAGATTGATCGCGCAATGGACCGCCATATCGCTGGTTAAGTTCGCTTACTTGATTCCGTGAAAAATCACTCAGCACCAGCAGCGTGCCAACATTAAATGGAGACTGATTCATGTCCCGGATGAACATGTGAGCCTCGGTGGCGTAAGCAATCGCCAACGTTAGTTTCTTCAAAGGTCCGTCCGGATCAAGCGAGCGCTCGTTGTGCCATGAGCGGAATAGTCCGAAAACCTCGCTTGCAAAACTACAACTGAACAAGCGATCGATTTCGTCCATACCCCAGATCATCGAGTTCGGAATCGTGCTTAAGACCTCCCGCTTTATAAAACGTTCGAAATTCATGCTTGGCCCGCGGCGAGCATTCCACAAGTCGGCGGGGTTGGCTTCAATTTCGAGCTGATCGGCGATGGATCCCGCCAGCGCGAGAAATAGCTTCTCGACCGATTCCATGTGGCAAGCGTTGAGTTTCTGAAAATCCGTGAGTACGATCTTAGCCCCGGCTTTTCGCGCTTCTTGCAATCCTCGAGCGATCAAGGATGTTTTTCCCATCTGCCGCGCGCCCTTGATCAAGATGACGCTATCCCTTCGCCGGATCGCTTGGTGAAGCTCCTGGTCAGTGGGGCGAACGATATAAAACTGCGAATCGACCGGAACTGCTCCGCCAACCGTTTCGAGCTTGATCCGTTCGCTTACGGCGATGATTGGATCCTTCAGCGAATGAAGGATTGCGTCTACGAGGGATTGATTATCTTGAATGCCTCTCCACTGAAAATATTGAATTCCATTGAGCAACGCAGCAAGAGAGCCGGGCAGCTCTGCGTCAAAGTTGATTCGGACCGGAAGAATGGAGGGCTTCCCTCTTTTGGCAGCAGCCCCACGGGCAATTTGGAGTTCGTGCTCCAGCATCTCACTGCCAACCGCTGCGACGGACAAAAGTACAATGACCGCGTCCGCGCTAGTGATTCGGCGCTCAATCTCCCGCGCCCATTCCATGCCGACTCGCAGATGGCGGTCGATAAAAATCTTATAACCGCTTCTCCACAATTGTTCTTCAAGCAGTTTGAGAACTTGCTCGTCCGGTTGAGAATCGCGTTTGTATAAAAGCGCGACTTCGCCGAGTTGCGCCACCTCTCCTTCCTTTGCAGAGACCAAGATCGAGGCGCTCCTCGCGGACCCAAGTGCTCGCTGCAGATCAGTTCGCAGCTCCGACGCAGACTGGTAGCGCTCGCTCCGCTCCTTGCAGAGCGCTTTGTTAATGATTCTGTCGATTTCAGAGGGCAGCCTTCGATTCAAGCCGGCGGCAGAGGCCGGCTCGCGATTGAGAATCGCTGCAAAAATCACAGCGGAAGTGTTACCGCAAAAGGGCTGGATCCCGGTAGCCATCTCATACAAAACGACTCCAAAGGAGAATAAATCGGTGCGATTGTCTACCTGCAGACCGCGCAACTGCTCCGGCGACATATAGGAAACAGTTCCCACCCATTGTCCAGGACCAGTCAGATCTGAACTGCTGCTTTCCGTTGTTGAAGCCGTGGCAGCTTCAGAATCTTTGGCTGCACGCGGTTCGATGGAAGCAAATTTTGCCAATCCGAAGTCCAAAAGTTTCACCTGATTGCGTAGCGTGATAAAGATATTGGCAGGCTTAATGTCGCGATGGACGATTCCCTTCGAGTGCGCGGCATCCAGGGCGTCGGCAATCTCTATGGCCAGAGACAGAATCAACTCGGTTTCAAGCGGACGCCCGGCGACCTTATGTTTCAACGTCAGGCCGTCTAGAAACTCCATGACGATGAAAGATTGGTCTCCGCTCTTTCCGATCTCGTGAATGGTGCAGATATTCGGATGGTTCAGTGCAGAAGCGGCCCGGGCCTCACGTCGGAAACGTTCGAGCGCCTGAGGTTCCTGGGCTAAGTCCTCGGGCAGGAATTTCAAAGCAACAAAGCGGCCAAGCTCCGTGTCTTTGGCTTTGTAGACCACGCCCATCCCGCCACCACCGAGTTTCTCGATGATTTGATAGTGGGAAATGGTTAGTCCCGGTAACACCGGGCCGGCCACATCGTTTAAATAACTGGGTGTTTTGGCCATGGCTTTGGCGATGGCTTCCAGCGCAGGAGACTCAATAAAGTCCTCGCCCTCTTTGTCATGCGCGAGAAGTGATTCTATTTCGCGGCGGAGCTCCTCGTCTCCAGCACACACATCTCGAACAAACGATACCCTTTCAGCCCCTTCACGTTTCAACGCCGCGTGATACAACTGCTCAACTTGCCGCCAGCGCTCCGGTTTCATCGCCCTTTTCTCCGCTCAGCGCACGATGCAGGCAGGGCTTTACAAACCTCCGGTCCCGCTTCACCGATTCCGGAGAGACTTTCAGTACTTCGGCGACCTCTTCAATGCTTAGTCCACCGAAAAACCGAAGCTCCACGACCTGGCTTTTCCTGGAATCCAGCGCAGCAAGCTGAATCAAGGCATCGTCGATTGCCACTATGTCTGCATCCTTCTCTTGAGAGATGGCCAAGGCTTCGTCGAACGAAACATGCAGCGCGGCCCCACGTCGCTTCTGGTAGTTGCGGGAACGGGCAAAATCCGTAAGAATTCGCCGCATCGTGCGAGCAGAGATATTGAAAAAATGCGCGCGATCCTGCCAGCTTACCTGCGCAACGTATACTAGTCGCAGGTACACCTCGCTCATGAGAGCCGTCCTTTGCAGCATGTGGCCTGGTTTTTCCCGGCGCATGTGTCGGTGCGCGAAGCCGTGCAGTTCCGCCTCCACGAGTGGCATCAACCGCTGCAAAGCGCCTTCATTCCGTTCACCCCAAGCTTTGAGAAGTTGCGTGACTTCGACGTTGGACAGGACCTCACAGGAATCCTGCATGCAGTTCGGCCCCTTCCCGGGTTCTGACAAGTTACCACATGGAGACAAAGCGATCTACCTCCGATCTGGCTAGATCGAGTGAATGACACTTTTCCGATCGGGTTGGCGCTACGGGAAGTGAAAGGCAAAAATGGACGAAGACGCCTTGGAAGGCCTTCCGATTGCTGCCCGCTCTTACAGGACATTGGCGGTCGACGCAGAGCCCATGGGAGCGAACCTGCTTACAGGCAATGCGGGTGCGTGCGGCTACAGAGTGTACCATTTGTTTGTTACTGATCGTGTTGCCGCGATACTAACGCTCCCCCATAACTTGGACCCGCCTGCCTGCGGCCGTTATATTCAAGTCAGACCGAGAACCTAGATTTGTTCTCTATGTTAGTGCAAGATGCTCTGAGAGTTCTCTCGTGTTTTAGAGGAGCTTATGATGGCTTCCAGCGAAGATTTGGACCTCATCGTGATCGGATGCGGGCCCGCAGGAGAAAAGGCCGGGGCACAGGCCGCCTATTTTGACAAGCGCGTCGCCGTCATCGAGTGCGCCGAGCATGTGGGTGGAAGTTGCGTCAACACAGGCACCGTTCCCAGCAAGACCCTGCGTGAATCCGCACTCTACTTTTCTGGTCTCAAGCAACGCGGCCTCTACGGCATCGACTATTCACTGAAAGAGAATCTCACCGTCAATGATTTCATGCATCACGAGCGAGAAGTAGTTGAAATGGAGCGCCAGCGGATCCTGAAGAATCTCGCCCTTCATCACATCGAACTCGTCCGCGGCCGGGCTTCTTTCGAAGACACCCACACCGTGTCCGTTTCCGGTGCGAATGGTATACGCCGACTGCGCGGTGATGTGATTCTCGTCTCCACCGGAAGCAAGCCCCACCGTCCATCAGAAATAGCTTTCGACGACGTCCGGGTTTTTGACTCCGACACGTTCTTGCGGATGGATCGCATCCCGCAGAGCCTCGCCGTGATCGGGGGTGGCGTCATTGGTTGCGAATACGCGTCGATCTTCGTCGCTCTCGGGGTGGAGGTTACGCTGGTGGATGGCCGGGACCGCTTGTTGCCTTTTCTCGATGCAGAGATTTCCGAAAGACTTCGCGTCCGGCTTGCCGCGCTGGGCATGCACTTTTGGTTCAATGAACGCCCCGTGAAAGTGCAAAGCACGGCGTCAGACGTACACCTGGTGATGAAAAGCGGCAAGGCGTTGCGGACTGAATCGGTGTTGTTCGCGGCCGGCCGCCGTGCCGCGGTGGATGGACTGTCACTGGAAAAGGCAGGTCTTGCCGTGAATGAACATGGATACATATCGGTCGACGAGAATTATCGTACCGCGGTGCCCAATATCTATGCCGCGGGCGACGTTATCGGATTTCCCTCGCTGGCTTCGACGTCGATGGAACAAGGACGCGTCGCCGTATGCCATGCCTTCGATTTCAAATACAAGCAGCGCGTCCCATCGATGCTGCCGATGGGAATCTACACCGTCCCGGAGATCTCTACCGCGGGCGAGACCGAAGAATCATGTAGAGAGAAGAAGATCGACTACTGTGTCGGCCGGGCTCTTTATACCAACAATGCCCGTGGACAGATTGTTGGTGACACGGCGGGAATGCTGAAACTCGTTTTCGCGCGCGCCGATAAGAAGCTTCTCGGAGTGAGCATCATCGGCGAGAGCGCTACCGAACTGATTCACATCGGGCTGTCGGCTCTGGACCACGGCCGCACCATCGACGACTTTATCGAGCAGGTCTTCAACTATCCCACGCTCAGCGAAGCTTATAAGTACGCCGCGTACGAAGGACTGGGCAACCTCGCCGGTCACAAGGTACGCGAAGGCTAGCTGCTTCCGGTAATGAAAGGCCCGAGGTCCTGTAGCGACTCAAACGCTCATCCCATCGACGGCAACGTCGCGTGGAGCTATGCCCCCGGAAAAGTGCTGTCGAGTTTCGCCAAACTCCACGAAAACAACCCTAAAGAAACAAGGGCTGTGCTCCAGGGACGCATCCCACGACAGCAACCCCACGCTAACAACAAACGGAAAGGTGACATTTCTAAAAGGGTTTGACACCGGCGAACAAAACCACTTGGACAAAGGCGAGGCCGCGTGTAGAATGGTGCGCCTGAAAGCAGCTCTGGTCTCCGGATGTACTATTGCCATTGAAAGGATCCGATATGGCGCATCGTGGGCTAATGCTGATCGTGGGTGGGTTATTCATCCTCTCTGTTCTGGCTTTCGCAGAAATCTGCAGCTGCTTGCTTTGTACGTGTCCAGGATGTAAGGGGCAGTGCGCTCGCAAACAGTTGGGTTCGGATCCCATGGCTATGCCCCTTCCTCCACCACCCTGCGCCACTAAGCTGCAATCGTCAATGCTTTGTGTCGTACCTCAGGTTTACGGCACGGCCGGATTGATTCTCCCCAACCCCAACCACGCTGCACATTTCGCTTCGAGCCAAACGGGTTTTCAGATTCCGCTAAGTGTTTCCGTCGGCACAGAGCTGTCACTGGTTTCTGTCGCATCGCCCGCTTCTGGCGTGCTGTTCACCTATGATGCAACGCTCCACACTTTAGTACCCTCGACCACCGAAAGTTATGGGCCAATCCTGACCGAACGAGCGGAAACGATCGGCAAACATCGCATTTTCGTTGGTGCGACATATCAGTTTTTTAATTTCAGCTCGCTCGACGGCATCGACTTGCATCACTTGCCGGTGGTGTATTCACACGCGCCGTTCCCAATCCGTGGCGTTTGCCAGAGCCCAGGCGATCCCCAGTGCGACGCCTCCAAGCCCGGGTTCCCTGCTTTCGAGCAGGAGTATATAACGACTCAAAACCGAATTGACCTGAAGGCTCACCAAATCACATTCACCGGCACTTTTGGTTTGACGCAACGCATCGACATCTCCGTGGACGTTCCTATTCTTGACGTTGGGCTTGGAATCACGTCCGGTGCATCTATCGTTCGCGTGGCACCGCAGCCGGTCCCGTCAACTGACCGCCTGTACAGTACGACGGTTGATGGGTTCTACCACTTTTTCAATTCCAACGATCCAGCCGGCAGCTTGGATGAGGTGGTCTCGAATTCCAAGCGCGCAACCGGTGTCGGCGACGTCGTCGTTCGCGTAAAGGGCACCGCGCTGAACTACGAGCGGGCGAGGGTTGCGCTGGGCCTCGATATTCGGACTCCAACGGGCGACGAGAAGAACTTTCTCGGGTCTGGAGCTATCGGTGTTAAACCGTTCATCGCCGCCTCCTACGCTGGGCGCATCTCCCCACACGTGAACCTCGGTTACCAATATAACGGTGACTCCATACTAGCGGGAAATCTGGGCACCGGCTCCCTGGGCAAGTTGCCGAACCAGTTTTTCTATTCAGGAGGCGTGGACTTCGCCGTCGCGAGACGGTTGACACTAGCTGCGGATCTACTCGGCAACCGCCTTTCGAATTCAGACCGTCTCCGTCAGTCATCGTTTGTCAACGTAGATGGGGTGCCCCAGCCTGGGGTTCAGCAGGCAACGCTATTTCAGGGTCCCGTGAATATGGTTGACATTTCCGGCGGCGCGAAGATCAACCTCTTGAGAAACCTGCTGCTGACCGGTAACGTCGCTTTTAAAGCCAATGACGCCGGACTGCGGGCGAAAGTTATACCCCTGGGCGCGATTTCTTACAGCTTCTAGCCATCCCAAATTATTTCTCGGAATCCAGCCCCACTCTTTTCCTGGAAAGTTTTGGGTCATGATAGGGCATGCGGAGGCCTCGCTTACCGAACATTAGTGATAAACCATGCTCCATCTGATTTCCGCAGTTCAAACACCGCCTTGTCACTTATGGATTGTGGCTTTTTACCCTTCACCGTGGCAGCCTCAGTGAAAAGGGCGTTGACCGTGGCCTCTTGATTGTCAGAGGCCACTTCAACTTTTTCAATGTTCACTCGATAGGTGATTTCGGCAACTGAGGCAAAGATACCCTTATACTTTTCGTACTTCTTCCCCATACTTGGCCAGATCTTCCGCAGGGCATCTGCGTCTCTCTGCTCGAAGGCCTGTCCATATCGCTTAATAACATCACGTACGGCGGCGTCATCGAGAGCCCTTCCGGAGGGTATGTCTGGCTTCGCCACGGCTGGTGGGGGCGGTGCAACTGGCTGGTTCAGGGCCGCGATTTTGGTATCGATGTCGTTTAAGTACTTGCGCGCTTCAGCGGCGTGAGCTCCATCGCCTTGCGCAATGGGTTGGAAACTGCTGCGCGCAGCCTCCAGGCCTTTCTTGTCATTCGATTGCTGGTATTGTTGCAGCGCTTGCTGATAGCTGGTTTCGTATTGCACCTTGCGTGTTTGCGCCTCTTCAGCCTTTTGAATTTCCGCAGAAAGAGATGACGCGTCGTCACCAGCCTGTGCGATTTGACGAGCCTTTTGACGAGCGGAAGAGAAATTTCCCTGCTTCAGATCCAGCCTCGCACTGGCCTCAAGGTCGCTAATCTGTTGGTTATGATGTTCTTGCTGCTGCTTCTCCAAGTTCAGTCGTTTATCTTCCATCGCCTGCCGCGATTGTTGTGCTTCCGGTTTCGCCTTCAACCTCGGCTCCGACTTCGCCTCTGAGCGGAGCGGATCCAGGCTGAAGGTGAGTTGCCGAGAAGCGCCGCTGGCAATATCAACTTGTTGCTCTGCGGGGGTTTGAAATCCGGGTTTCTCCACTCGTACTTGATGACTTTTCACTTCGAGTTGCACGCTGAACACACCCTGCCCGTCGGTGCGCCCGCGCGGCGTGTGGTCAACGGAAACAAGCGTGTCCGGTAGTCCGGTTTTCACGACGAGGGTTCCCGTCGCGATAGCTGTGGCGCCTGGAAGATGGGGCAGCGGTGGAACTGGCTCCATCATCAGATTTATGGGAGCAATCTGCTTGGTTGAATCGACTGTCAAACTCTGTTCCGACGGTTTATACCCATCCATCCGTGCTTCGATTTGATATTCGCCCGGTTTGAGATCAAACCGGCAATTCGGTGCGAGGCATGAGCGATCCCCAATGCGCACCGAGGCTCCAGGGGGATTAGTGCGGATCTCTACGGGGACGGTTGTGACATGGAGTAGCCGCGGCACGATTACAATCCCCACGACGACTGCCAGAATCGCGGCTGCACCGGTGGCGATCTGGCGCACGGGAATTGGTTTGGGCGGGGCGTCGGTTGCGAGCCGCGCTTCAACTCGTTGCTGGATGCGCGAGGCGATTGCGGCGATATCGTCTTCCGCCGCGTACCGGGCGCCAATCTGCTCGCCTCGAACGGCGAGTTTTTTCAATTTGGATTGCTTTGCCGTTGGAACTAGCCGCTCAATCGACAGCAATTTGTCCCGGTCGGCATCATGAGCCTTCTGCCGGCCTTTGGCCTTGATTTGAGCTTGCAAGCTGCGTTCGAGATCGCCCGCCGCCGGAGTCAACCCGTATTGGCGGATGGCTTGCTGAACCAGTCGCTGCGCTTCTTTGTAACGTGCTTGCCGCTCGAGCAGGACGGACTGGCTAAGCAATTCGTCGCGTCGTTTAGTGTTTAACTGGCTGCGCGTTGTGGCCAGCAACTCCTCAAATCCCGGGTTCTTAGGCAGGCTCTTCTCGAGCAAAGCTACTGCTTCTTCCTCGCGCCCTTCGCGTACCAGGTTCTCTACCCGGGTCCGAATGCTGTTCAATTCCAGTTCCTGACGGAGCTGTGCTTCTGCTGTCCGGAGCAGCTTGGAGACGCTCTCGTCATCCGGGAATTGAGTGGCACATCGTCGAAGCACTTCAATAGCGAGTATGGTCTGGCCATCCCGCAGATGCCCCTGTGCTTTCTGGGTTGCGTTGGTGATGGCTTCCAGGCGCTGCCGCTTTGCTTGATCGGATTGAACTTGGAGCTCGAGGGCCTCAAGTTCGGCATCCTGAGGAAAACCCTGAAGACCTGTTCGGATAAGCTCGAGCGCTCGCTCCAAGTCCCCGCCATCCCGCAGGCCCCGCGCCTTAGCCAGCAGTTCCGCACGTTCTTGCGCAGCGGATACCGATTCCTGCGCCTTCCGCAGAAGCTCCGCTTCCGGGAATTGTCTCCGTCCAGCCTCCAGAGTGCTCAAGGCCCACTCAAACTGACCTTGCCTGCTTTGAGCGTCGGCCTGGCGCTCAATCTCTTCGATCTGCTGTTGCTGTGCGCGAGACTTCGCAAGGGTGAGCAGTGCCTCGATTTCACTTTCGCCAGGGTATTGCGCTACTGCCTGTAAAAGGATTTCTATCGCTCCAATGGGTTGGCTTCGGCTTAGCAACTCCTGCCCCTGCTGCACCGCATTGCGCACTGCCTCTTGTTGGCGACGCGTCTCTCGCTCGGATTCGTGTATCGCGTCAACTGCTTCGATAAGTGCAGGATGCTCGGGGAGACCGGCTGCCGGTGAGACACGCTCCTCAGACCGTTGAGGAAACGTAAGATCAGATTCCGGTGCACCGGGCGCAGTTGACTCAACCGAGTACGCCGCTTCAGGTTCCTGCTGTGGAAGCTGAGTTGGCGTCAGCGATTGCGCTGTTTCCAGTTCCTGCCTTGTCTGCGATTCTGGAGGAATATCCGCCTCGCGCTCCTCTTCCAGCGCGCCAATCCTTAACGTCAGCCTTCGCCTGAAGTCCTGAATTGCAGACTGAACCTTCCGGTTGTTTTGATAGTGTTCCCCTATCTGCTCGACTTTACCGAGAATGTTCTGAAGCTGCGTGCGGCTCATACCCTCGGCAGGGCCAATCTCATCGCGGGCATCGAGGGTGTCGGGCGAGACGTCAATCGAGACCGTTGGTTGATCGGATACTTGTTCCCGATAAAGTTTTTCCTCCCGCTCTTTGGCGGAACGCTGTGCTTTGGCTTTCCGTGCAACGGCAACCAGCGATTCATATTGTTGTTTCACCGCAGGGGCAGCAAAGGCGCTCCATTGCGAGAGACTATCGAGAATGCCTTCGGCCGAGTCGAATGAACGCACCATCAAAAGCATGCGGACGTCGGGGAGCGCCTTTTCCATGGCAACCGTGGCTGCCCGCGAGCGTGACGCTTCGATTTCCTGTTGTAAAACTTCTGTGTCTGGGGTGTCGCCGAACTGGTCACGAAATTTCTGCAGAATTGCGCCTGCGCCCGCGAAATCATCGTTGGACAACGCTTCGCGGGCATTTTCCTTGGTGATCGAGAAGCTCTGTACGCGAACCAGATCCTTCTGCGATTGCTCCAGCAAGGCTCTGAATTCAGGAGATCTGCCGCACTGTTCGGACTGTGCCTCCAGGAATCTCACGGCCTCGCTAAAACGATCCTGTCGCAGCAAACGCTGTGCCGTGCCGACAGCTTCTTGCACTCTTTGGTTGAATTCCTGCAAACGCCGGCGCGCGTCCTCCAGGATGATGTTGAGTTCTTCGTCAGCGATCTCCTGCAGAGTAGCTTCGAGCAGGTCGATGGCACTTTGGTAGTCGTCGGCGGAAACGAATTCACGGGCTCGGTCGGCGGCCGCGTCGATCTTTTGCCGCGTGGCATAGTTGGCCGCCTCCTCCTGGGCAAACTGAAGGAGATCATCAAGATCACTGGAGGGAATCTCCTTCCGCGTCGCTTCCAGGGTCTCGATCGCTTCGGCGTAAGCCTTACGCCGGATTGCGTCTTTGGCTCTTTGAAGGCAATCTGCCTTGCGTTGTTCTTCCCGGCGCCGTGCCAGAGATTCCTTTACCACCGACAACATGGAGACCAGCGCCGCTTCCTGCGGATACTTCTTGAGCGCTTCCTCCAGCGGAACAAGCGATTGGTCCGGATCGGCTGAATCCATCAATTGCCGGGAAGCAACAATTTGCGCTTCCACGTAAGCGCGCTTCTCGCTCGCCTGACGTTGTTTTTCAGCCAGCCTCTTGAGCTTGAGCAGTCCGCGATCTTCCGGAAACAATTGCAGCCCTTCATCGGTACGGGAGCAAGCCAGTACAAAATCGTCGCGACTCAGGGCATTCTCTATTTCTGAATTAAGTCCCTCCAGTTGCTTGCGCCGCCTCTCCTGCTCCTGGCCGCTGATCGCCAGGTTGGCCAACTCTCTTACGCCAGGAGCGGTAGGGGAGAGCAACTCCGCCTGCTTTAGCACCTCCAATGCCGCGGTAAAGCTGCGAGACGCAATTCGCTTCCTGGCCTCGTCCAGCAAACTTTGCACCTGTTTGAGTTTGTTGTGCTCCGCAATCTCCAGAGCGATGATGGCTTTCAGGGCTTGGGCTTCCCGGTTATCACGATCGAGGAGCAGCGCTTCCGCCACAGCTTTTTGAGCTTCTTCGAGTTCACCGGTGTCGCGGGCCGATTCCGCCCGATGCAGTAAAGAGGCTAACTGAGTTGCCCTGGCTTGGCGTTCGGCTACAGAGTTGCGCAGTTCGAGCAGGTCGCGACTGCTGTCGAGCCTTACGGCCTGGTCGAGATATCTCAGGGCGTCTGTGAGTTCGTCGTGCCTGATCGCTTGTTCCGCTTGCACTCGCAGCTCCCGCGCCTGCTCGCTGCGTTTCTGCGTCTGAATTTGTTGTTCCACCTGGCCCAGCAGTTCATTGGCTCGAGAATTCTGCCGGTCGACTCGGAGAAGTTGCAGAATCTGTTCCTTGGCTTGATTCCATTGCGCGGCAGCGATCAATTTGTCAACGGACTGCAGGTACTCATGCACCATCTCTCGTTTGAGTTGGTCTTGCAGCCGTATGAGATCGAAGGCCATGCGGTCGGCGGTCGAGTAGCGCTCCTCCGGATTCTTGGCTAGAGCGAGAGCAATGATGCCGTCCAGCTCCGGCGGGTATTCGGGAAGATAGGTTTCCAGCGATGGCGGAGGGTCGTGAATGATCTTGAGGAGAATCGCTCCCATGTCCTTGCCCTCGAAAGGAAGCTCATTGGTCAGCAACTGGTAGAGCAACACCCCCGCGGAAAAGATGTCGGTACGAGAATCGACATAGGTCTTGTCTTTGATTTGCTCGGGAGACATGTAAGGGACGCTGCCCATCAACTGGCCCGGGCGGGTGACGCTGTCGGTGCCGATGCGCGCGATTCCAAAATCCACGATCTTGACCGTGAAATCTTTGAGCACCACCACGTTCGCTGGCTTTATGTCACGGTGGATGACGCCGTTTTGATGAGCATAGTTCAGCGCGTTGCAGACCTGAATCGCAATATGCAGCTTTTGCTCCAGGGAGACGAACCGGCGAGAGGCAATGATGGAGTCCAGGCTCTCGCCTTCTAGGAACTCCATCACCATATAAGGATTGCCGTCTTGATCGCCCAAGTCGTAGATGGTCACGATGTTGGGATGCTGGAGTTTGCCGGCGGACTGGGCTTCGCGGTAGAAGCGCTTTAGCAATTCGGAGTCGTCGGCGTAACCGACGGTAATCATCTTGATTGCTACCAGGCGCCCGATACCGGGATCGGTCGCTTTATAGACAATCCCCATCCCTCCCCGACCTACGACATCGAGGACGTCGTACTTGCCCAGTTTTTTGGGTATATTTGGGGGCATTCCACCGACCGGCTCCTTGCCCCGGCCTACTATAGCTGTTGCCCGTGCCTTGACCGCGATTACGTTAGCACAGAATTGCTGGCTCGGAACAGCTGGAAAATGCATCCAGCCGTGCGCTTGTAACCACAAGAGCAAGATCAGAATCAGGTTGTGCGTTGGAAAGTTAAACGCGCGTACTCCCTTATTACCGTTACGGATCACTTTTTTAAGGCAAGGGGCCAGGGCGTGAGGCACGCCGTTCACTAAGCAGCTTATGGAACGTGGCGTTTGAAGGTGTCGGGGCTGGAGCGCAGAGTAACATCCTCAGCATTACGGCCCCTGCAAAACGGCAGTCTTTTCCACGATTTTGATGGTATGATGCTGACCGCGCTCCTGCGGTTCGGAATCAGGCGAAAGTAGCTTCCGGCACAGCGTCTAACGGGCGGAGCGTGAGACCCTAATACTCAGATTAGGTCCAAGCGCGCGCCCCGGTCTTTACTGTACTAAGTGTGCGCGTTAGCCATGAGGCATTGCAATTCCCCAGGAATTCGAGATTGTGATTTGTAGTTTACGGGTTGCCGCGGAGCTGTCGAAATGGCGAGCGGTCAAAGCAAGAAGATCGGCAAGTACGACGTCCTCGAGGTGCTAGGTCGGGGAGGGATGGGGATTGTCTACAAGGCGATCGATCCGGGAATCGGTCGCACCGTCGCCATCAAGATGACCACCGGAGCTATAGGGGAAGATCCTGAGATGCTTGAGCGCTTCAATCGCGAAGCGCAATCGGTCGGCAAACTTCAACATCCCAACATCGTCACTGTCTACGACCTCGGTGTGGAAGACGGACACCCCTATCTGGTTATGGAGTTGCTCGATGGGGAAAGCCTCGATTCTCTGCTCCATAGCCGCCGTTCGCTTTCCCTCGAAGAGAAGTTGGATATTGTCGTCCAGATTTGCAACGGGGTGCAGTACGCCCACCAGCGCAACGTGACTCACCGCGACATCAAGCCTGCCAACGTCATGATCCTGAAAGATGGAACCGCCAAGATTGTTGATTTCGGGATCGCGCGGACTGGTGTGCAAAAGCTGACGCGGCCGGGGCAGTTGGTGGGCAGCTTCCAGTACATGTCTCCCGAACAAATCAACACCGCGAACGTGGATTCCCGAACCGACATTTTCTCCATCGGCGTGCTGCTGTTTCAGCTGATCGTAGGAAAGCTCCCCTTCGAAGGGAGAGACACCGGCGAGATGCTCATGAAGGTCCTCCACGATTCCACGCCGTCCTTGAATGGACTGGTGAAGAACTGTCCTCCTGGATTGGATGACATTGTGCAGCGCGCACTGGCCAAGGACCCGGAGCAGCGCTACCAGACCGCCGAGGATTTGGCCCTGGATCTGGGGCATGTTCTGGAGAAGTGCAGGCGCGAACGGATCTCGGAGTATTTGCAGGGAGCCGAAACCGCTGCGGCACAACGTCAGTGGGCTCGGGCTAAAGAGCAGTTGCTGCAGGTACTGAAGAGGGACCGGCAGAATGCGCGCGCCAACGCGAGGCTGCGCGAAGTGCAGCTGGAAATGCAGAAGGTGCAGCGCAGCGAGCGGGCGAAGGAACTGCAGGCGCAGGCGGAACACGCGATGGCCCAGTCGGATCTGGCCGGGGCTCTGCACTGCTTGAACGAGGCAGTAGAGCTGGATCCCGGCAACATCGAGATTGTGCAGCTCCGCGATTCCATCCTAGAAAACAGGTCGCGCGATGACAAACTTCACGAACTGATGCAGCGCGCGGAACTGGCGCAGGACGCGGGCGATCTGGAGGAGGCGCGGAAGGCAGTGGAAGAAGGGCTTGCTCTGGACCCGCAAAACACCGATTTTCGTTCCATGCAGGTCGTGATCACGCGGGAACTGGTGAGTCGCGACAAGCATAAGCGGGTGCAAGAATTTCTGGGCGAGGCGAGAAAGCAGATTTCCTCGCGGCGCTTCACTGCCGCGCTCGAAGTATTGAGAAAGGCGGAAGAGCTCGATTCATCGGCTACTGCAGTGCAGGAGCTCATTGTTCTCGCAATCAAAGGCCAACAACAGGAGCGGCAACGCCTGGAGTTGGAGCGGTTGGCGACGCAGATCGAGGAAGCGCTGGCAAAGGAAGACTACGCGACTGCCTCGGCAAGAATCGAGGAAGGCCTCGGCAGCTATCCCGAAGATCGGGGACTACTCAAGCTGAAGGCCGTGGTCGACAAACAACGGGAAGGGATGGAAAAACGCCGCTATGTTGAACAGCAAATCACGCAAGTGCGGCGGCTGATGGATGGCGGACAAGCGGCGGAGGCTTTGGCTCTTCTGCAAAGAGCCCTGGAAAAGTATCCGGCGGAACCGTCTCTGGATTCGATGGTAGCTCTGGTGCAGCAGAGCATCGCGAGAACCCGCAACGAACAAGAAAAAATGAAAGCGATTCAAGGGGCTCGCGAGGCCATTCGCCGGAAGCAGTATTCGGCAGCGATTTCTATCCTGGAGGAGGCGCGCAAAAAGACACCATCCAGCGAGTTTGACGAGCTGCTGCAGTTTGCCCAGAACGAAGCTGAAGATTGGGCGAGGCGTCAGAAGATTGAGGCGGTTGCGGAAGACGCGCGCCGGTTAACGTCGGAGGACAAGTACCCCGAAGCGATGGCTTTGCTCAAAGCGACGCTGCAGGAAGTCCAGGACCAGGAACTGCAGATCATCCTCGACGATATTGTGCGCCACCTCGACGAGTTCAATGCTGACGTGGAAAAAGCGGTGGCAACGGCGGACCGACTTGTACGGCAGGACCGTTACGCTGAAGCGATTAAGTTTCTTGAAGGGCAAAGTGCGCAGTACGGGAAAGCGCCGAAATTCCGCGAGAGCCTGGAGAAAGTCCGGCGTCGACAGCAGGTGGTGCATGCGATATCCCGGTTCAAGGAAGAGGTCCAGGATGCGCTTGCCGAGGGAGACATTCCCCGGGCCAAGCAGCTGTGCCAGGCCTTCCAGGAGTCGAACGGCACAACCGAGGCTGCGCTGACGGAAGTCGCGCTGGTGGAGAAAGGGATCGCCGTCAAAGAAGCGAAAGCCGCCAACAATAAACTCGAAATGGCCTTGGGCGATGCTCGCTTACTGGTGACGGTTCGTTCGTACGAGGCGGCCCTGAGCGTGCTGGAAAACGTGTCCGAGGTACTACCGCTCGCCGTACCCGAGTTGCATCAGAAATTTGATGCTTTGCAAACCGCCGCCAAGAATGCGTTGGCGCGACGGCCCAACCCTGCAGCCGCGCCAGCGGAAGCTACTCCAGCTTCGGTGGCTCCCCCGGCCGTGGTTATCGAGAATGAAACACAGCCTGTCGATCCGGCCCGCCTGCAATCCATGTTGGCCGAAGTCTCGCGGATCGCGGGAAATTACCGCCACGACAGCAAACTCCAGACCGAGATTTATAACCTAAAGCAAAGAATGACTCATCAGATTTCCATCTTGCGTGAGTCGGGCGAGCTCCGAGGGCTGGCAGCCGCGGTGGAAAGAGAAAAGGCGAGCGTCAAGTCCGCAGAACCGGCAACGACGCCAGCGACACCCGACAGTCGAGTCGCGTCTTTGCCAGCCGGGACGAACGTCGCGCCGGCTAGAAAAATGCCAAAGGCGGCTCCGCCAACAGCAACCGCCCTACGGCCGCCGGAGTCCACCCAGGGGAAGGGTCCTGAGGCTGCAGAAGCTTCTCCGAACAAACCTGCCCCGGCTTCGATGGAGGACAGCAAGCGGGAGCATGCTGTCAAAGAGTGCGAGGACGAAGCACAGGCGATGCGGGCTGCGGGGGATTTGGCGGGGGCTTCGTCGAGCATTAAAGAGATGCTGATGAACTATCCCCGCGAAGCTCGGCTGATCCAGATGCTAGAAACGCTGCAACACGAGATCGAGTCGCAAAAGCGGCAGATCCGGAGCAACGACCTCTATGACTTGAGCCGAATGGAAGAGCAAGCTACCACACAGGCGGAAAAGGCAACACTAAAGGCGCTAAGCACACGTGCCCGCGCTGTGGCCAGCAAGTATCTCGACGACGAAGAGATATTGTTGGCGTCCGATCGGGTGCTAGAAAGAATCAAAGAGGCCACTCTTGAAAAGCTAGCCGAAACAGAAAAAAGAGAGACGACTCCGAAAGCCGCGGGACCAACCCGCGCGGATTATCCTAGTGCCGCCGCCGAAATCCCAAGTCCGGAGTCGCCAATCCCCGACCCCGCTGCACCGGTTCGCCAAAGCGCACCTCCACTCCCGCCACAGGAACTTTCCGCTGCTATGACGTGGCAACATGCTCCTTCAGACGGCAAAACGCTCAGGAAGGTCGAGGCCTTATATCCTCCGCCGGTTATTGACAAGCTGCGGTCTCGACGTGGGCAAATCGCTCTGGCAGTGGCCTCGGTGGTGATCGTCTTGGTGATTGGGCTATCCCTCCGGAGCAGGAGAAAGGAGACGGTGCCTGCCTCTGTCTCGAGTCTTCCTGTCCGCGTACACACCTCGCCTCCGGGTGCGACCATACATGTCAATAATGAAGTTCGTGGTACTTCAGACCTTCAGCTTGATTTGGCGCCCGGGAGCTATCAGGTCGAGGCGCTGTTGGATGGCTACAAACCTGAAAAAATTTCATTCGAAGCAAAATCCGGCTCTCCAAATTCGGTGGACTTGACCCTCCAGCCGGTGCTGCCGATGGTGAGATTATCCTCCGATACTGGAACCGGCAGCGTGACGCTGGACGACCGCCCGGTTGTGGATCTGGACGGGCAAGCAGCGGCGCTTGACGATATCCCCGTGGGCAATCACAAATTGACGTTCGAAGGTCCGCAGGGGAGCGCTTCGTTCGTATTCTCGACGAACAAGGGCTCGGCGCCGGCCGTAATCGGACCAATTGCCGCCAAACGCATCGTGGCTGTGGTGGTGGCGAATCAGGGCCCTCTAGTTCATGTGTACTGTAGTGAACGGACTGCCGAAGTCAGCCTTGACGGGCAGCCTTCCGCGCTACTTTCGCTCGAAGGTCGGGAATTGCGAAACGTATCGATCGGGGCGCACGAATTGCTAGTCAAGAACGCCGGTAATCGATACAAGCTGGCGATTGATGTGGGCCAGTCCCCTACGCTTACCACATTCCTGCAAGCGGGGAAGGTCGGCACTCTGATTGTGACGACACGTGAAGACGGAGTTACGGTCTTTGTAAACGGGAACCCTCAGAAGACGCTGACCCGAGGGGGACAACTGCGCATAGCGAATCTTGATCCGAAACAGTATGTGATCGCGGTTGCAAAGGAGGGATTCCAGGATAGTGAGTCGCAAAGAGTCACCGTTCGAGAAGGCGAGCAGAGCATGCTCAACTTTGCCATGAAACCGACGCCGCGTGTTGCCTCTTTGTCGATCCGTGGCGGACCGCCGGGGGCGCAGGTATTCGTTGACGATAAACCCGTGGGAACGATACAAACGGACGGTACGCTCAATCTGACGACCATCGACCCCGGCGACCACGTCATTATGCTACGCAAGGAGCGTTTCGAGACAAAGCGGTTACAGAAGCGCTTTGTTGCCGGATCGGAAACCGCCGTCTCGGGCACAGAAGCCGTTTTACAGCCCACGACCGGCGAGTTGCGAATTACCTTCTCGCCTCCAGACGCGCAGATAATGCTTGGCAAGGGGGGCGAAATACTGACAACCAAGGTGACGAACGGGGGGTCGCGGAATCTGCCGGCGGGAACCTATACGATCACGGCGCGAACCTCCGACAACATGATCCGGACGAAAGTCGTAGAGGTCGTGGCCGGCCAATCCACCAGCGTCGACCTTTCGCTGGCTCCCGACGGAATGTCAAGGTGGGACGATCCATCGGGCTGGAAGGCGGAGGACAACACATACGTCCGCAAGGGCGGAGGTTTTGTGTTGTTTGGCACTACGCCGACTTCAGGAACGTTTTCCTTTTCCGTGATACTGCAGAAAGGCAAGCGGCTGCAGTGGGTTCTGAACTACACAGGCCCGACGAATTATGTTCTGTTCCAGATGGACGAGAACTACTTTTACCGATCCACCTACCGCAATGGCGAGGCGACGGAAGAAATAAAGATTCCCCACAAAATTCAGAGAAAGGCTTTTCAAACGCTGCGAATCCGCGTCACTCCTAATGAAATCGTTCACCAGATTCAGGACGGGACCAACTGGCTTGTCCTGGACAAGTGGAGTTCGCCCGGAATGAATCTTGCGCTAGGTAAGTTTGGCTTCAACCTTCCTGGAAAAGACCAAATTGCAATTGCAAATTTCATTCACTACCCGGATTTGGACATGCGCTAGTCGCGTTTCGCGTTTGCCGCCAAGGACTTGCCCTCGATGCCTGCCTGGCCGGATCAACCTTGGATTATTGAGCTCAACACCTGGACTTGGCTAAGTGGGTTGCGCTCGCGTTACGGCGACCGCATCACTTTGGACTCCGTCCCCGGACATGTTTGGGACGAGTTGTCGCGATCCGGTGCCGACGGCGTGTGGCTGATGGGCGTCTGGCAACGAAGCAAACTGGCACGCAGCATATCGTTGTGCGATGCGGCAATCGTTGGAGAGTGCCAAGCTCTGCTGCCTGATTTCTCGCCTGAAGATATTTCGGGGTCTCCGTATGCGATCGCGGACTATTTCGTGGACCCACATCTCGGTGGTTCTGAAGGGTTGGCCGAGGCAAGACGCCAACTCGCCTCTCGCGGTCTCTGTCTGTTGTTAGATTTTGTGCCCAATCATGTAGCGCCCGATCATCCCTGGATCGAGAAGCATCCCGAATACTTCGTGCGCGGCGATCACGACGATCAACAACGCGAGCCCAATGCATTTTTTCGCGTCGGAGAATCCGTGATCGCGCGAGGCCGCGATCCCTATTTCCCGCCGTGGCCGGATACAGCGCAGCTGAACGCTTTTGATCCCGAGCTACGAGCGGCTGCCCTAGACACGGCGTCCTCGATCGCAGGGCAATGTGATGGCGTGCGTTGTGACATGGCGATGCTGCTCATCAACCCTATCTTCAGTCAAACCTGGGCGGGACGGGCGGGTATGGCCCCGGCAACAGAGTATTGGCGGGATTTGATTGCTCGAGTCCACCAAACCCACCCCGGCTTCATCTTTGTCGCAGAGGCGTATTGGGACCTAGAATGGGAACTGCTGCAACAAGGTTTTGACTATTGCTATGACAAGCGGCTCTATGACCGTCTGGTGCAAGCGAATGCGGAGGGGCTCCGTGAGCACCTCGCCGGCCCGGTCGAGTATCAGCGTCGTCTGATCCGCTTTCTCGAGAATCACGATGAGCCGCGAGCGGCTACAGTATTTCCACCGCAGCGAAATCGGGTGGCCGCAGTTGCGTTGATGACTCTGCCCGGGGCAAAGTTTCTTCACGAAGGACAATTTACCGGCAGCAAGATCAGGTCGAGCGTGCATTTGGGACGGTGCCCCGAGGAGCCTCCAGACGAGGACTTGCGGTCCTTCTACCAGAGCCTGGTGGAGATTGTGCGCACTGCCGATCTACGCGATGGTACTTGGCAGCTTTGCCAACAACTCGGCTGGTCTGACAACCAGAGCTGTCACCATCTGATTTCATGGTGCTGGCAGGTAGTCGGCAGAAAGTACTTGGTGGTATTGAACTTATCGGAATGGAGCTGCCAGGGTCAGATAATCCCGCCCTGGAACGACCTCAGCGGCCACGACTGGGAGTTGCATAATCTATTGCCTTGGCAAGACTTCGGGCGAAGAGGGGGTGGGGAATTATCAGCGGTGGGAATCCACGTTGAACTCAGCCCTCAGGCGTTCCACTTTCTAGAGTTGGTACCCGGGAAGCGTAGTTCAAAGGAGTAGGTGTGCCTTCGCCCGGGAACTCCTAAGCTCAAAGAACATCAGTGGAGATTAAGTGCTTAATCTAAGCGACTTCTGTCATGCGGCTTGGTGCTCTTCTTTTAGTCCGAGTGCATAGTCCCTTCATCAATACAAAACCATGGTAAAATGCCACGCGGTTTGGGCGGGGAGTGTATGAACCTGCGTCGAAGGCTGGCCTACGCACTGCTGGCACTGCTGGCGATGGCGGTCATCAGCGTGAGCGGATACTGTGTGCTGGGCGGCGCGAAGGTGACTTTCCTGCAGGCCTTGTACATGGCCGTGGTAACGCTATCCGGCGTGGGTTACCAGGAGATCGTCGACACCAGCCAGAACCCGGCGCTGCGCGTTTTCAACATTTTCGTGGTGCTTTTCGGTGTAGGCACTATGGTCTACGTCTTTTCGGTAGCTACCGCTTTCCTGGTTGAGGGAGAGCTGAGCGACTTATTCTGGAGGCGCAAGATGGAAAAGCAAATAAGCGGACTGAGTGGCCATTACATCATCTGCGGTTTGGGCGACACCGGAAGATATGTTGCGGCCGAACTACAAGCCACGGGAACGCCATACGTGGTAATTGAGACACACGAGGAGACGGCGCATAAGTTCCGCGAAACCCAGAGTGATCTGCTTTATGTGATCGGAGATGCCACTGACGAAGCGGTGCTCGACCATACGGGAGTGGGGCGTGCGAAGGGTCTAATTGCCGGACTCTCTGCGGACAAAGATAATCTGGTGATTACGGTTCTGGTGCGACAAAAGAACCCCTCCATCCGCATCGTGGCGCGGTGCAGCGATGAAGCAAGGTTCTCTGAACGCATGCTGAAGGCGGGTGCGGATTCCACGGTCTCACCCAACCGCATCGGCGGCCTGCGCCTGGCCAGCCAGTTGCTGCGGCCGCACGTGGTGGAATTCCTCGATCTGATGCTGAAGGGGCAATCCAGTACCCTGCGGGTGGAGCAAATCGAAATCCCAGAGGGCTCGGGTTGGAGCGGGGTTTCGCTGGATCATCTCGATCTGCGGTCTCGTCACGGGCTGCTGCCCCTGGCTGTGAAAAACTCCGACGCACGGGACGATGCTGGCTTCCTGGTGAATCCGCCGGGCAATCAGATTTTGCGGAACGGTGCGATTGTAATCGTTATGGGCGACGTCAAAGACGTAAAACGTGCGCGGGACGAAGCGCAAGAGCGACGGGCAGCGTAGATATCTGCGCTTCACGCAATCACCCTTTCATTTATTTCCGAAATATTCCTTTGCAAACTTGCCCGCAAGTGGTAAAACTGCCGAACTCCGGGAATTGGAATGCCTTGGGCCGGTGCCTGAATCCGGGTTGACCCTGCGGGGAGGATTTCGCAGAAGTGAACCGAAGCCGCTTTCTCCGGTGTCGCTGTTTTCATTTCGCGCTCGCACTCTTCTCTTGGAGCGCGATGACTGTGGACTTGGCCTTCGCCCAAGCCCCTGGAATTCCGGGAAAAACGCCGTCTACATCCGTCAAGCTGGCCGGGTTGCTGGGAACAGTGCAGGACCAGAACGGACGCCCGGTGAATGGGGTGGTGGTATCCGCGCGACATCGAGCGACGAACAAGACTTACACTGCGGTGAGCAACGCCGAAGGAATATACCGCCTCCGTGATCTCCCCCCCGGCGAGTACGACATCACGGCAACGGGCGCTGGTTACGGACCTCGCCCGCCTGCGACCGTGACACTGGAAGCAGGCCAAGCGGGGCAGGTGAATATCAAACTGGAGTTGGTGGCCGGTGCGCCCACACCTTCGCGGGAAATTCCCGCGCGCACCCTTCCAGGTCAGCCGGGTGCCGAGCAGCCGGAACAGAATCCCAGCAATCCTTACCCCGGAGTCCGTGTGCCGGAGCCCGCCGAGACGCCTGCCGCCCCAGCGGCCCCCACTGAAGAGCCCACGGCGAACGTGGCTTATTCGGCGCAGCCCTATCGCTGGACAGTGCAGATGCCCAGCTGGCAGCGTTATAACAAGGGCGGCGAGTTCCCGTATGTCCACTCGCACTGGTACGACCCGTTCAATCGCAACCGTCTGAAGGGCGACTATCCTATTTTTGGCCAGCGTTGGTTCTTCGACTTTACTGGAACCAGCGAAACGAACATCGATGTACGGCGACTGCCGGTGCCCAGTGGTGTCTCGGCGGAGCAGCCGGGAGAAAGTTCCTTCTTCGGCAAAGGTGAGCAGGGCTTCGTCGCGCAGACATTTTTTCTCACCGCCGATCTGTCGCGGGGTGACACCAGTTTCCTGCCCGCAGATTTCCGCATCCGCTTCACCCCCGCCTTCAACCTGAATTTTCTGCAGACCCGTGAGCGCGGGCTGGTCAACATCAACGTCCAGGATGGAATCAACCGCTTCGACACTCACGTGGGACTGCAGGAGGGCTTCGTCGAGGCGAAGTTGGGCGATCTCAGCCCGAACTTTGATTTCATCTCCGTTCGCGCGGGCATTCAACAGTTCAACAGCGATTTCCGCGGATTCTTGTTCTCCGACGCGCAGCCGGGAGTGCGCCTCTTCGGCAACCTGGGCTCCAACCGCATCAACTATAACCTTGCTTACTTCTATCTCCTGGAGAAGAACACCAACAGCGAGCTAAATACGTTTCAGCTACGCCACCAGCAGGTTTATGTCGGCAACGTGTATTTCCAAGATTTTTTGGCCAAAGGCTACACGACCGAGTTCAGCTTTCACTACAACCGCGACGATCCCACAATTCATTTCGACGATAACGGATTCCTGGTTCGGCCCGCGCCGATTGGCTCGGTAGTGAAGCAGGGTGTCCCGAACGGCATCCTGACTCACGCGATTCATGCCTACTACATCGGGTGGGCCAGCAACGGACATATTGGTCCTATCAACGTGAGCCATGCGTTCTACCAGGCGCTGGGCCATGACACCTTCAACCCCATAGCCGGCCGGCCGGTAAACATCAACGCTCAGCTCGGCGCGCTGGAACTTTCAGTGGATAAGAACTGGATCCGCTTGCGGGGTTCTTTCCTTTTCCAGTCAGGCGACGGCAACAATCGTTCCGGCATCACTCGGAAAGACGACACTGCCCACGGATTCGACACCATCGTGGACGATACGAATTTCTCTGGCGGCGCTTTCAGCTTCTGGGATAGCGAGGGGATTCGCCTGACCAGCACCGGAGTCGGGCTGACCACGCCGGGCAGTCTGCTGGTGAACCTTCGCACCAACAAATTCGAGGGGCAGGCGAATTTCGTTAATCCGGGCGAGTTTGTTTACAACGCAGGCGTGGACTTTAACGTGACGCCGAAGCTGCGCGCGTTCGTCAACGCAAACTACCTGCGCTTCGACCGCACGGAGCCGCTGGAACTGGTCTTGTTCCAGTCGCCGATTGTGCACAGCATCGGAACGGATGTTGGCGCAGGTGTGGAATACCGGCCTCCGTTGAGCGAGAACATTGTGATCACGGCCGGCACATCGGGTTTGATTCCGTCCTCAGGATTCGAGCAGGTGTTCAATCCGCGGAGTCTGATTTCGGCATTTGCCAGGATTAAGTTTCAGTTCTGATTGTTTCGAGCACGAACATGAAATGCAGCCAGAGAAAAACGTTATTTGCACTGATGTTTCCCGCGGCCTGTCTGTGCGGGGTCTTTGCGATTCTTAGGTTCGGCACGCACCGCGTTGCCGCCGCCCCCCAGGAACAGGCGCAGACGGCAAGGGCTCAGTCGGAGCTGCTGGAGCAATCGCAAGCGGAAGCCGACCGCAAGTCGGCTGGCTGTATCAGCTGCCATATCTCCACCGACAGCCCCACCATGCATCCGACGGATACGGTGCGCCTGGGCTGCGTCGATTGCCATACTGGAGACCCGGCGGTCGCGGCACCTTCCGGCTCCGCGCGGGGGTCTGCATCCTATAATCAAGCCAAGCTACAAGCTCATCCCCGGCCCAGGTTTTCCGAAGACGCGCGCAGCTCGGCGAACCCGGTGCGTGCGTACACAAGGTGGTTGAAGGAAGATTCGCGATATATCCAATTCGTGAATCCCGGGGACTTGCGCGTGGCGGAAAAAACATGCGGCTTGTCCGGCTGTCATACCAACGAGGTCAATCGGGTACGCAGCAGTATGATGACGCACGGAGCCATGCTCTGGGGAGCAGCCCTCTACAACAACGGCTCCTATCCGCTGAAGAACCCGCATTTCGGCGAGAGTTACGGGCCTGATGGGACTCCGCAAAGAATGACTTCCGTGCCGCCTCCTACTCCCGAAGAAACACGCACCAAAGGCGTGTTGCCATACCTCGAGCCTTTGGAGCGCTGGGAGATTTCGCAGCCCAGCAATGTGCTCCGCGTATTCGAACGTGGCGGCGAGAAGAGAGCTGAAGTAGGGAATCCGAAGCTGGATGAGGAGCCTGGGAAACCCGACTCCAAGCTCAGCGACCGCGGATTCGGAACCGAATTGCGCACCGATCCGGTCTTTCTGGGTTTACAGAAAACCAGGCTCTACGATCCGCTGCTCTATCTTCCGGGCACCAACGACCAGCCGGGAGACTACCGCGCCAGCGGCTGCAGTGCTTGTCACGTGGTGTACGCCAACGATCGCTCGGCTGAACACTCGGGGCCTTACTCCGTCTACGGGCACTGGGGCCAGACGGCCACAACGGACCCCACAATTCCCAAGGCGGAGCCCGGCCACCCCATCAAGCATCAGTTCACCCGCTCCATTCCCTCGAGCCAATGCGTGGTCTGCCATATGCATCCGGGCACGAATATGGTTGCCACCTACTTCGGCTATACCTGGTGGGACAACGAAGTCGACGCCGACAAGATGTTCCCCAAGCGCCAGCACAATCCCAGCGCGGCGGAGCGAAGTGAGGTACAAGCGCGCAACCCGGAAGGGACCGCGCCGCGTGGGCTTTGGTCCGACCTGAATTTTCTCGATCAAGTGGGGAGTCCGGACTTCCTGGCGAAGCTCAAGAATACGCAGTTTGGCGACTTCCACCCCCACGGCTGGGTTTTCCGCGCGGTTTACAAACACGATCGCAAGGGCAATTTTCTCGACGATCAGAATCAGAAGATCGCGCCGGAAGATCCCGATAAATTCCGTAAGGCGGTGCACCTCAAGGACATTCACCTGGAAAAGGGGATGCACTGCGAGGATTGTCACTTTGCCCAGGACAATCACGGAAATGGAAAGCTCTACGGCGAGACGCGCAATGCGGTGGAAGTGGATTGTGTCGATTGTCACGGCACCATCAACGCGCGCACCATGCTGAAGACTTCGGGCCCCGCCGCGCCGCGCGGAGGCACCGATCTGGCGGTGTTGCGCACCCCGTGGCGGGCTCGCCGCTTCTATTGGAAGGATGATCGCCTGTTCCAGCGTTCCATGGTGAATCAAAGCCAGGAGTGGGAAGTAATTCAGGTATTCGACACCGTCCGGCCCGGCCATCCGAATTACAACGAAAAGTCGCGTCTGGCCAAGACCATGCAGGTCGACGGCAAAACCTGGGGAGCGCCGGCGGGAGAATCGTCGCTGGCGCACAGCAATGATCGCATGACTTGCTATGCCTGTCACTCGTCATGGCTGCCCACGTGCTTTGGCTGTCATTTGCAGCAGACGGCGAATCAGCGCACGCCCATGCTGCATAATGAAGGGTTAACCACGCGAAACTACATTTCCTACAATTTCCAGATCCTGCGCGATGACCTGTATATGCTGGGCATCGATGGCACCGTGACCAACCATCGCGTAGCGCCGATCCGGTCGGCGTGCGCGGTGCTCGTCAGTTCGCAGAACGCGGACCGTGACTGGAGCTACTATCAGCAGCAGACGGTCTCGACCGAAGGTCTAAGCGCGCAGGCCTTCAGTCCTTTTGTTCCCCACACCGTGCGGGCACACGAAACGCGCACCTGTAGCGATTGCCACGTATCCCGCGAGAACAATAACAATGCATGGCTGGCCCAGGTGACGCTATTGGGCGGCGGCTTCATGAACTTCGTGGGACGATATATTTACGTGGCGAACGGAAGCGGCGGATACACCGCGGTCGCCGTTGCCAAGCATGACGAGCCGCCCACGATTATCGGCAGCGATTTCCAGAAAGTGGCATATCCCGACGACTACGCGCGTTTCAAGAGTAAAAACAACCGGTTGTCGGAAGCCTATCGACATGCGGGCAAGGTGCTCGATGTGCAAGCTCGCGGCGAGTATCTATATGCGGCCACGGGCAAGGGCGGCCTGCGAGTTTACGATATTGCCAACGTCGACAACAAGGATTTCTCCCAGCGAACGACTACCGCTCCCGTGTCTCCCATCGGGCAGCATTTCTATGTGAAGACAAAATACGCGCAGGCTGTGGCCTCGCCCAGCACTCTGGCGATCGATCCCTTGCGCACTCACCGCCCGGAGAACGAGGAGCAGCATGCGCACTTGATGTATGGCTTCCTGTATGTGGCCGACAAGTATGAAGGCCTGGTGATCGTCGGCGATCCAAACCTCAAAGCGAAGACTCCGGGAGTGGGCACACTGCTGGATGGCGATCCTACCAACAACTTCCTGAAGCGCGCACTGGCTTTCAATCCAAACGGCGTGCTGAACGGAGCGCGCCGGATTGCATTCGCCGGTACCTACGCGTATGTGCTGGCGGACAGCGGCTTGGTCGTGGTGGATTTGGATAATCCTCTGCAACCCAAAGTAACGGCGCAAATTGGGTCTCCCACGCTCGAACGGCCGGTGGGCATTGCTGTGCAGTTCCGTTACGCCTTCGTGGTCGACCGTGCCGGACTTAAGGTGCTGGACATTACCGATCCCTCCAAGCCGGTGGCGGTAAACAACGCGGTGGTGCCGCTCGAGGACGCAAGGAACATCTACACGGCGCGCACCTATGCTTACGTCGCGGCCGGAAAACAGGGACTGGCCATCGTGGATATCGAACGTCCTGACCAGCCGCGGCTTGACCAGATGTTCAACGACGGCGGGAAGTTAAACGACAGCAATGATGTGAAGTTGGGAATGGTCAGCTCCAGCCTGTTTGCTTTTGTCGCCGACGGACAAAATGGTTTGCAGGTGCTGCAGCTTTTCGGACCGGAGGAAGATCCTAATTTTGCCGGATTCAGTCCGCGGCCGATGCCCAAGCTGATTGCCACCTATCGCGGATCTGGATCCGCGCTTGCGGTTTCGCGGGGCATCGATCGCGATCGCGCAGTGGATGAGATGGGGAACCAGTTGGCCGTGTTTGGACGGCGTGGATCGCGGCCTTTCAACAAACAGGAACTGCAGGGCCTTTATCTGCAAAATGGACAGCTTTACACCGTGACCGATGATCCTCCGGGACCGGCTTCGGAAACCAAACCCGCACAGAACACGGGGAAGGCTGTCTTCCCGCTTTCGTTCGAGGAGGTTCTCCGGCGATTGCGCGACTGGCCGTAAATTGCGTCGGTTGCTATTTCGTAGGGGCAGGCGGAACCGGAGCGGCCCCCGAGCGTGCCGGATCGATCCCGCGTAGTTGGGTCAGATCGAACTTCCCTTCGGTCCGTTTTTCGTCGCGCCAATCGTGGTAACTGTGGCACTCGAAGCATCCGCCTTGCGCTGCGCTCACGGACTGTCCTCCCTGTTTATGACAGTCCCGGCACAGTTGAATCCCCGGCACGTTGATGTCAGCGGTGACTCGGCTCTGCGGAATTCCAGTGTGACACGCGATACACGTCATCATCCTGTGTTTCTCATGATCGAATTCGGCGTGAGGAAACCATCGCGACGGAATGATCGCTTTCACCGAAGTGGGCAGACTTTCGCCTCCGCCTTCGGTCGATTCGTGACAGATCCTGCAGTTCTTGCTCCACAGAAGCTTCTCCGCTGTCGCCGTTCTGCGCTGCACCCAGTCCGTGGCAGATACTGCCTGGCCAAGAGGTCGCGGCGTGCCGCGCTCGTCTCCGGTTTCGCCGAGGGGCCGGAGAAAGTTGCGCGGCCTTTCGTCGTCATAGGAGAGAGCCGAGCCAGGATCGGTCTTCAGAACCGACGGCTTCTCGACAACATACTCCGTCAGCTTTTGTACGATGAACGCATGCACAATTTCCGGCTTGTCATGAGGTGCAGGAACTTGAATCAAGGGATCGAACTGGAGGGTGTGGCAGGCGGCGCATTGATTCACGTACCTGATCTGCATCATATAAGCGCCAGGGCCAACTTCAACGCTGCGCCGTTTTCTCTCTTGATTGCCGGCCGCCACAACCGCGACGGGCTCCTGGCTGGCGGGCTGCACCGTGGCCACGGAATAGGGCCACGGCCCAGCCACATTAAGGGGCCGATGGCAGTCATCACATTTCATCTGCACCGCGCCTGAAGGAGCACGAAGCGTCGGTTGCAGGTGAAGGTAATGGTTCAGGTTGATGGTGCCGGGATCGCGTCCGGCGCGAACCGCGGCGAACTCCGGATGGCGCCCATCGAATCCGAAAACGTGTGGATAAAAGTGAAGGACGCCATCGTTCGATTTCAGGTCACCGTGGCACTGTGCGCATCCGTTATCGGCAATAGCGGCAAGACGAGCAGCGCCGCGGTGCTCCACGTGGCAGGAACTGCAGGCGGGAATAAACTTCTGGCGCTGATTGTGGGCGGGAGCCTCGTGACAGGCGAGACATGTGTTGTCCGCGACGGGAGCTCGAAAACTGGCGTTACTTACATGACACAGATTGCAGCGATCGCCGAAAACGGCGTGGGCCGAGGACACGGGCCCACTGCTATAGACGCTTTGATGGCCGAACACAGTGGCGTGAAGTATCCAGCCGACCGCGAGCAAGGGCACCCAGATGCAAAGCCACATCTTCCAGCGCCGGAAGGGATGAAGCCTGGCGAAATACTGCAAGTCGATCCGCTTGGCTACAGACTTGGCTGTGCGCACGCGAGACATGGCTAGTACCTGAGCGCGAAAACGGCGTGGATCGCAGCCAGCGCCAGCAGAGCGTAGGAGATGGGAATATGCACCAGGAGCCAGCCATGAAGGATATGGTGCATGCGCCGCTGCCGGTCAAGCCCGCGCTTTTCATCGCAAAGGCTCTCCAGATCCGCCAGCTTGGGCCATTGTGAGCGCGGAATCTGCGTGCGTAGCTGGCCGAAGATGCCGTTGGCCTGGGACCTATCGGATAGAGCACTGCGGCCGCCGCTTTGCAGAAGAAAAGGTCTCAACTCGGTGCGGAAAAATTCGCCGACAATGTCGCTGGTGCGATCGTTTGCGCCCAGGCCGGAAGCAAACGTCAGTCCGCCTCGGGTTCCGGCAGAGGCTGCGGCGGCGCGCTCCTTCTCCCCGATAAAGCTGATGTCGCCTTCGAGGGCCGAACGTAGATCGGCGACAATCTTATCCGCTTCTTCCACCAATTGCCCACGGACAGAATCGATCTGCTCATAGATGGTTTCTAGTTCCACGCGCTCCGTCATAAGGCGAGGGATGAAGTGTTGCAGTACGGCGCCCAGGAGTCCGCTGACCACAACCACGATAAACAGCATCATCAGCGTCCGAGTCAGCGCTCCCGATCCCAAGGAAAAGGCCGAGTGAAAAAGAATCAACGGAAAACCCAAAAGCCCGAGCCAAAGGTGCCCGCGCATCCAAGTAGTTGCGCGTCCTACTTGCCAGATGGGAAACTTCTTCCGCAGTCCGAGCAATCCGGCAAATATCATGAGGGCATAGCCGACGCTCCCATAAATGAGGCCTACCACGCTGCCGCCGCTTGGGCCGCGGACTGACATAGAGTGGTAGATGCCATAGCCAATGCTGGCTATGGACAGCGTTGCCGCACTGAAAAAGAGCCAGGGGCGATGGCTACGGTCGATGAGCACTATCGGCCTCGACTCGAGGCTGGGTTTTGAATGGGGCCCGGAGCCTGGCCGGATCGCACCTGTTCGGCAAAGAATTCGCGGGGATTCACGCGATGGGCGGCGTCATGCGGACAGGCATACACGCAGCTCGGCTCATCCTGGTCGAGACAGAGATTGCAGGCGGTCGCCTTCGTACGCACTTCCGCGATTTTCCTTCCAGGGTTTGCGAGATCTTCCACCTGCACATCGAAGGGGTGCATATTGATGTTGCCGTAGGGGCAGTTGTTGGCGCAGAGACCGCAGCCGATACACCAATCCTCAATGATGATTTCGAGACTATTACGCCGGCGGATGGAACCGACGGGACAGCCCACCATGCACAGGGGATCTTTGCAGTGGCGGCACGAGGTAGCAACCAGATATTTATCCCAGCGCAGTCCGTCGCGAATCAGGCGGCTGACACCCTCATGCGCGTCGGCGCATGCGCGGACGCATTGGTCGCATCGCGTGCAGCGTTCGAGATCGAGAATCAACAGGCTTTGTGCTTCAAGGAGTCCCTGAGATAGGAACGAATCGACGGGCACGTTCTGGACCATCGTTACCCGATTGCGATTCTCTTCCATGCGTTGCCGCGCAACTTCCCGCAGCCGCTGGCCAACCTCGGGGAAACGCTCAATCATTTCCTGGAATTCTGGGGCGGGGATCTGCACTGCCTCAACGTGATCCATGGCGACGCAACTGGCGGTGCGGATGCCTTCGCCAAACAAGGAGAGTTCGCCAAAAAAGCCGCCCTTGCCGATGTAGCCGAGGACCAGATCGCCGCCAGGGTGAGCCTGTTTGACTTTTACAAAACCTATACGCACCAGGAAAAAGCTGTGCGCGGCTTCGCCCTGTTTGCAGATGACCTGGCCCGCGTTATAACGCCGCAACTCGATCCGATCGCGCAAATAGTCGATGAAATCGCCGGTGACAGACGAGAACACGGGAATGCTGCGCAGCTGCGATTCGAGCGCGCGTTTGCGGTAACTCTGTTCGACTCGTGCGCGGAAAGTCTTATTGCGCTGCAGGACGTCCAGAACGTTGCGCAGCATTTCCAGCATCACGCAATCGGTCTTCGCGCGCACCGTCGCTGACCGCGGATACTGATTGATGCAGGTCATCTCGCCGAAAAGGTCGCCCGGTTCGAGTTCGGCGATGGGATTGGCGTAGGGCAAGTCCACTGGAGCATCGATGGGGATGAAGGCCCGGTCGTGTTCGCCTTCTTCGCGGCGATTCTGCTCACGGTTTGAGATTGCGGCTTTGAGCTTGCGCAGTAAGCCTTGGCTCTTGGTTTTGGTGGTCACATGACCCATGGGACCTGATAGAAAGACTTCGGCACTACCACTCACGATGTAGAAGGCGGTCGACCCATAGTCCCCCTCCCGGCAAACGACTTCGCCGGCTTTGTAGAAACGCTTGTGCACGGCGTTGCTGTTCAGGCTCAGGAACGTCCCTGAAACGTCGCTGAATACTTCCAGTCCGCGAAGTTCCTGCACGCTAAGCGGAGCGCCTTCGCCCAGTGAAGTGGCAAGTACCCCGCGATTGGTAAGGGCGCCGGTTGGGCAAGAGACCATGCACTCGCCGCAACTAACACAAGTGGACTCGCCCATCGGCAGGTTTTGGTCGAATGCGATGCCTGCCTGATAACCTTTGCCGCGCCGTGCCAGTACGAAATTCTGTCGCACTTCGCTGCACCCACGGATGCAGCGATCGCACAGAATACAAGCTTCGAAATCGACGGCAATGGAAGCGGAAGATTCGTCCCGACCGCGCGGCTCGGGCCGCGATGGAAAGCGCGACTTAACAATGCCGGCTTCCGCGCCAAGCCGTTCCAGTTCGCAATCGCCCGTGGTCTGCTGCCGGGCACAGGGCGACGGGTGATCCGCAAGGAGCAGTTCGAGCAGCGTGCGGCGAACCGATTTGACCTCGTCCGTCGCCGTCTTCACTTTCATTCCCGCTTCGACCGGGCGGATACAGGAAGCGGCGTACACGCGCTGGCCCACATCGACTACACACATTCGGCAAACGCCGACGGGAGTCTCATTCTGCTGATGGCAGAGCGTAGGAATGCGCACATTAAAGGACCGCGCAGCGTCGAAAATTGTGGTACCGGCGGGGACTAATACCATGCGGTCATCAATCGTCAACTCAACCAGTGGTGCGTCAATAATCCGAGTTGCGGTCGACAGCGGCATAAGTGGTTCTCAAGCCTGAAAACAAACCCCTCCCGGACAGTGCTGATCCTGTATGTGGGCTTCCACCTGGCCCGGAAAGTACTTGAAGACCGAGGCGATCGGGGCGTGAACAATCTGACCTAGCCCGCAGATCGAACCCATGCGCATCGCCTGAAACAGGTCTTCCATAGCTTGGCGGTCACCTGGCGCCGCTTTGCCCTTCGTCCACTGGGTGAGCAGGGTCACCAACTTCTGAGATCCCAGACGGCAGGGTACGCATTTTCCGCACGATTCATTGCGGAAGAAACGCACGGCGTTCAAGGCCATATCGAGCATGCAGCGGCCCTCGGCACATACCACAACAGCGCCGGAGCCTACCATAGACCCGGCCTTCGCCACTGCATTGAAATCCAGTGGGAGCGCTGTCATTTCAGCAGGCAGATACCCGGATGAGGGTCCCGAGGGTGCGAACCCAAGCAGCTTGCGCTTGCCTAGAATTCCACCCGCGCGTTTATAGATCAGATCCTCATAGGAGATGCCCATCGGCACTTCGAAAATGCCGGGCCGTTCCACGTCACCGCTGACGGCCACGAATTTTAATCCAGGCAAGCCGTTCAAGCCCTGCGCCTTATACCACTCCAGACCGTGGACCAGAATCGCCGTGGCCACGGTGAAAGTCTCCACGTTATTGATCGCCGTGGGCATGTTGAACAAACCCTGGTTGCCCGGAAATGGCGGCTTGTTGCGCGGTTCGGAGCGCCTGCCTTCAATGGCTTCGAGCAAGGCGCTTTCCTCGCCGCAGATGTAGCCACCGGGACTGGTGAAAATGCTCAATTCAAAACCGGAGCTGTGGCCGAAAATCGACGGGCCCAGCGCCCCGATCTGGTAGCAACGGTCGATTTCTTCCTGCACGATTTCTTTCGGCTCTTCGTATTCATGCCGGATGTAGAGGATACCTTTGCGTGCTCCCGTGACCAGCCCCGCAATGATCATGCCCTCGATAACCATATGCGGTATGTGCTCCATGATGAACCGGTCTTTGACCGTGCCCGGCTCGCTCTCATCGGCGTTGCAAACGATATATTTGGTGCTTCCAGGTGCGTTGCGAACAATCTCCCATTTGGTGCCGGTGGGGAATCCCGCTCCGCCCAGACCGCGCAGGCCGCTGGCCTTGAGAGTGGCGATCGTCCCCAGGAAATCCTTGCTCTCGAGCAACTGGCGGACGCCGCGATAATCGCTTCGCCCGGTGTAGGGATCGGTGGCCAGAACCGGACGTGAGTGCTCGCGGGGCGGGGGCGGAAGAGGCCGCCCATTACTAACGCCGCGCAGCATTTCGCTCACCTGCTCGGGGCGCAATCCCGAAAAGATAATGTCGTTCACAAAGACTGCGGGAGCGCTATCGCAGCGGCCCAGACAGGAAGCCTCACGAACAGAAATCTCGCCTTCGGGAGCGCCCTGGAATGAGCGCTCTACGGCGGCGCGTAATTCCTGAGCTCCGCGCAAATGACACGTCATATCCGAGCAAACGCGCACGTCGAGTTTTGCCGGAGCCGTAAGGTTGAAGGTGGGATAAAAGCTGGCCACAGCGTGAATCTCGCTGACGGGAACCTTCAGCTTTAGGGACAGACCATGCAATTGGTCGGTAGGCAGGTAGCCGAACTCGCGTTGAATCGCCCTGAGTTCGTCGAACAAGTCAGCGCCTCTCGAGCATCATTCCTTATGGCTTGGAGCCTCTTCGCAGTCCTTCTGAGGCAAGCGAATATAGCAAAAGGATCGCTGCCTGTCTATGCAAAACGGTGCCGGCAGCAGGAATGCGAAGAAACGAAGTTTTGGAAAAACGAGGTTTGTCGAGGAAAAGTCGTTGTCCCTGTTGGCGGAGTTAGGTGTAGTATATGGACCTCAATTTGGCAGCCCTTCGTATCCGAGTCTGGAAAACCCAATGCGCGGCGAGGTGAATACGCATGTGTGCGAGAACGTTATTGCGTGCTTATTTGTCTGCTATTGAGCTTGCGGCTGTATTCATAAGTATCCCGGTTTTCGCTCAAGACCTGGGTAAGTACAGTGGTCCAGGGAGCTGTGCGGCCAGCAATTGCCACGGCAGCGTGACGCCCAAAACAGCCACCTCAATCCGGCAAAACGAATATAGTATCTGGGCGTCTCAGGATAGACATGGGCGCGCTTACACGGTACTTTCGAATTCGGTTTCGCTCCGGATGGGAAAAATTCTCAAGCTGACTACTCCTCCTAACCAAGCCAACAAATGCCGTGCTTGCCATACTCTCAACGTGCCCGCTGACTTGCGGGCACAGACTTTCCAGGGCGACGAAGGCGTAAGCTGCGAGAACTGCCACGGTCCCGCAGTGGGATGGTTGGGACCGCACACTACCAGGGGCTGGACGCGAGAGCAGTCGATAAAGTTGGGGCAATTCGAGACGCGGGACGTGGTGGCGCGCTCGGAAAGATGCATGAGTTGTCATGTGGGCACACCAGAAAAACGCGTGGATCACGAAATGATTGCGGCTGGGCATCCCGACCTTACTTTCGAGCTGTCTATCTTTAGCGCGCAGATGCCGCGGCACTGGAAATTCCCTCGGGAGGGCGACCCGTGGGAGAGTGTCCAGGAATGGGGGATTGGGCAGGCGGTGCAGTTGCGTGAGGTTCTAAATCGGTTGAACCGCAGCGCGGAGTCGCGGTCCTGGCCGGAATTCGCCGAGTTAGATTGCTTTGCTTGCCACCACAGCCTAACGGCCCCACTCGATAGTTGGCGGCAGGCCCGTGGCTATCCAGAAGGGAAGGCGGGAGCGCCGCCGTGGAACGCTTCCCGCTATGTCGTATTTCGGCATTTGGTCGAGCAAGTGAATCCCGATAGCTGCAGTCGTCTCGATGCGCAACTGGAAAAACTCTCTATCCTAGTAAGCACCGGGGCGGACCGAGGACAGATTGCCGCCACCGCGAAGCAGGCCTCGGGTCTGGCCGATCAGATCACGCAGCAGATTCGTCATCAGCAATACGACCGCGATTTGAGCGCGCGCGTGATGCAAGCGATTACCACGGACGGGACCCCGATCGCGGAACAAGGAGAGCGCTCCGCCGAGCAAGCAGTCATGGCGCTTTACGCGATTTCTACTGCCTATGAGAAGAACGAGAAAATCGCGAATGAGGCGGACCTGAAGGCAGCCATCAATCGCCTTTTCGATCTACTACAGCAGAATCCTTCCGCCTACAATGCGCCGACCTTTGCGGCGCAGCTGCAAAAGGTGAAAACCCTGCTGCCGGGAGCGAAATAACCGGCGCTTTCGTTCCTTAACGAATACTGTAACAATTACGGCGTGGTCGGATTGCGCGGAAACTTCAGATACGGCAGCCTTACTTTATCGATGACAATCTGGTCGGAGCGGATCGCGGTCGGAGCCTCGAACCCGGTAGCGCCCCCCGCAGCAACAAAATCGTCCTGATCCACTCCATCGCCACTAGCTCCCAATCCTCCAACTAAAACGCCGTTACGATATAGCGGCACGCTCCCAGGGAAGAAGATGATCCCATTCTGGTTGGAATTCGCGGGCTGCGAACCTTGGGTGCAAGGGTGATTCACATCATTTATGTAAAGCTGGAAAAACGGTCCAGGATTCGTTCCGTTAATGCCTGACGGGAACAGCGGCTGTGCTCCAAAGCCGATGGCGCGAGAAGTAATGGCCGTATCGACGGAAACTCCCGGCAAATCGGCGGGATTAACTTGCGCGCTACTAAAGTAAACGGCATTGCGGGCCTTGGCGACGGTCACATCCAGGGCGTCGAAAAGCGAATCCTGCATGCGATAAATGGCGAGCACCGTCCCGTCCAGATCGGCAACGGTAATGATCATGCGCGCGGTCTGGCCGGGAGGCAGCCGAATAATGCCGCGGGTCTGGTTCGCGGTATTGATCGCATTGTTCACGATGTTGGTCACGTCACTGACGCTTAATCCGCCTACCAGGCCTGCAGCGGGAGCGACGATATAGCCTTCGGGCGGCGGTCCCGGACTGTCGATGGGATTCACCGTGTACGTGCCGGTTGCAGTTCCCGCCGAGACGCCGGCGGGGATGGTGGTTTGCGACACGAACGGTAAAGCGATTCCATCAATGAAAACAACGCCGGGCGGGGGCACGCTAGGAAGGAACCCAGCGCCGGAGACGCCACTGAACGCTGCGAATTCCGAGATCGCCGGAGTCGGGCCTACCACCCCGACACCGCCGACTTCCGCGCCACCCTTGAAAATCGGTATACCGCCAGGGTTGACGGCCGTGGGATCGCTATCCTGAAAATCAGCCTTCCCGGTGGTGATGCCGAGGCCGATGGCGGAACCATCGAAGGAACGCGACGGCGGCACAGCCTGACCAGGCGCGAAATTTACGTTCAGCGGGCAGCCGTGGTTAGTGTTTTCGATGCCGTAGAGTCCGCCGCTGGGAGTGCCGGCAACTCCCGGAGGAAAATGAATTCCGCTGATGAAGCGCACCGTGCGCGAGGACAGGGGAGCTTCATCGTCGCTGAAGAACGCAGCTGTCCGGGCGAGCGATACTGCCAGGTCATTCGAGTTCACAGTCCTGCCGAAGTTTCCTGTTGCCGTGGCAGGAGCGCCGGCTTTTTGGAACACTGCCAGGATTCGTCCCGCCCGATCGACCACCGCGATGATCAGCGCATCGGACACCGAAGCAGCGGCCTTTTGCACTACGCGTTGCACGTCTGCCTGGGTGAGGGTTGGGATCGTTCCCGTCTGCTGCGGATCGCTCGTGACGGAATCGCCCGCACCTCTTGTACTTCCTCCGCCACAATGAACACATCCGATCGATAGGCTCAGAACGATTACTAGCCTCGCTGGGCTGCACCAGAAACGCATCGTCATGCCCCTTTCTCGCAGGGCGGCCAATTTTACGGAGTCTGCGCGCCGCGACGGAGAAACTCCATATCAGGGCGCTAGGAGCGAAGATTATGGCACGAGCCGACTCGCGTGAACCAACTTTTTTTGTATCTCCTGCCTGCGCCGAATGCCGTCCCAACATGCATCTGGTCATGGACCCGTCTGCTTCAATGAATGACCTTTAGCAACTGTCCCGCAATCAGCAAGGCAGAACCCGAAAACAGGGGAGTCCTCTTGCGCACCTTTACGAACGTGCCGTTGCGGCTCCCGAGGTCCTCCAAGACAAAATCTTCGCCCCGCTGCGAGATGCGGATGTGAGCGCGGCTCATAAGCGTGTCGTCCGGGAAAACATAATTACCGCGGGTACGGCCGAACCGCACCTCCGGCGGTTTCAGCGGATATCGTTCTGTTGGATTGTCTGCAGCATCGGTACGGACAACTTCGGCGAAGTCGCTGGCCGGAAAATCCAGTCCCTCCAGCCCGTTTACGATCACGGTCCTTGCACTTGGTTCCTGTTTTTCCTCATAGCGGAATACTTGTTGCCCCACTAGAAACGTATCCCGGTGCTCCAGGACGTAGGTGCCGGTGAGACGGAGAAAGACCCCTACGCCGGCCGCACTCCGCTCTTCAACGAAAAGCGCGTGGTCTTGCAGGAAAACGCGTGCGCACAGAGAAGGAGAACTGAAATCCTGGGAAACTACAAGGCTGCCGTCCGGCAAGAGTGAGACGCTCAGTTCAGATTCCACTGGATATTCCAAGCCTCCGCCCCCGTCCTGCCCGATCCGTTGCAGCTTGAGGGTTCGGGGTGTAGCGGTGGCGGGATCAGCAAGCCCGATACCGCAGGCCGTGGGCATCCCCTGCTGCGGATTCCAGATCACCTGAAAAAGGGTGCGCTCGCCGGTCTTTCCCTTGAGTCTGAAGCGTCCCATTTCCGCGACGGTGAAACCGCATTCGCGCACTTGCTCGTAAGTCTCCTCGGAGATGACGATCTGGCCGGGCGCTGCCACACTCTCCACCCGCGAGGCCGTATTGACCACGTCGCCGAAAACGTCATTCGTCCTCACTATTCCCGTCCCGTAGTGCATGCCAATTCGCAGTGCGATCCGTTCCCCTTCCCCGCGACCATCTTCGAGCTTAGTCAATGCCGTTTGGATCTCAATGGCTGCCTCAACCGCGCCCTTCGCTTCCGAAAAAGTTGCCATCGTGCCGTCGCCGATGGTCTTCACCACGGCTCCGCCGTTTTTTACCACCAGGCGGCGTATGGTGTCATTGCACTGATGCACCATGAGTAACCCGGCGGCGTCTCCATGTTTCTCGAAGTACGAAGTGGAGCCTTGAATATCGCTGAACATGACTACGAGGGTGCGGCGAAACCGCTCCAGTTCCTGCAAAGCCTTGGGGTCGGTCGCAGCCTGGTCTAGCAGGTTTGTGACTCTGGTGCCGGGGATGGGAACATCAGTCATCAACGAAACGAGACGCGCTAAAGCAGCACGTATTGCGCTCGATTGATTGCCGCATCGGGAGCCACCAAACGTAGCGGCGACGCCGGTTCAAGCCTCCGAGCATCCAGATATTACCAGCATTGCGGGGATACGTGCATAAAGATTTGCGACTGAGAAAAACGCCTCCGGCCCTGATGCCGGAGCCCTCATCCCGCAAAGAGCTGCAGAGAAATAGCTCGAAAAAGTTGATGACCTGGTTCGCGGTGACTTCGGGTACAATTCGCCCGCACGGTTTGCTCCCTGCGGTTTTCTGGTTTTCGCCGGAACGATGGAGGACAATTGGCTAAGCGAAAGCAACGGGTAGCCTCCTCTCAGGCCAGCAACACCCCTCCTACGAAGGAACATGCCCGACTGGCCGAACCATATGTTGGCGGGGAACTAACGTGGCGCCACTGGGGCCCCTATGTAAGTGACCGCGCTTGGGGAAGCGTGCGCGAGGACTATAGCGCTGATGGAAATGCGTGGGATTCTCTCACCCACGATCAGGCGCGCAGCAAGGCCTACCGCTGGGGCGAGGATGGCATCGCTGGAATCTGCGACCGCTATCAGCTTTTGGTCTTCGCCCTGGCTTTTTGGAACGGCCACGATCCCTTTCTAAAGGAGCGAATGTTTGGCCTTACCAGCAACCAGGGAAACCACGGCGAGGACGTAAAAGAGTACTGGTTCCACCTGGATAATGTCCCAACGCACAGCTACATGCGCATGCTTTACAAATACCCGCAAAAGGAGTACCCCTACGAGCAATTGATCGATGAAAACCGCCGGCGACCCGGCGAAGCGGAGTTCGAGTTGCTGGACACCGCCATCTTCGACGACGATCGCTATTTCGACATCTTCATCGACTACGCCAAAGCGTCACCAGATGATATATGCATCCGCGTGGAAGCCTTCAATCGCGGCCCTGACGCCGCCGAACTTCACGTATTGCCGCACTTGTGGTTCCGCAATACCTGGAGCTGGACTGACCCGCCCAGCACTGAGCCCACCATTCAGGCTGGGCCCGAGGGGAAGCAGCACGTACTGCTGGTGGCCGACGATTTCAAGGCTAAACCGCTGGCCAACACCCAATTGCAATACGCTCTGGGGCGGCGCTATTTGTATGCGCCCTCCGGCGGTGAGTCGCTTTTTACCAACAACGAAACCAACGCCGAACGTCTGTATGGTCCGTCCGCAGTCAATCGCTCTCTCTACGTGAAAGACGCGTTTCATCGATATGTCGTAAACGGCGAACCGTGCGTGAATCCCCGAAAACTTGGAACAAAGGCCTGCGTTCACTACCGTCATGAAGTGGCCGCTGGGAATTCGGTTGTTTTTCGGCTGCGCCTGACGGAAAGAGAGATTCCCCGTCCACTCAGCGACGTGGACAAAACTATCGAGGAGAAAAAGAAAGAGGCGGACGAGTTCTACGAAGCGGTGCATCCTCCTAAGGCGACGGAGGAAGAGAAGATGATTCAGCGTCGGGCTCTCGCGGGCGTGTTATGGGGTAAACAGATTTACCTCTTCGACGTCCACCGCTGGCTGGAAGGCGATAGCATTCCTCCGCCCGATGGCCACAAGAAAATCCGGAACATCCATTGGCGTCATCTGAACTCGATGCGCGTGCTTACCATACCGGATAAATGGGAGTTTCCCTGGTTTGCCGCGTGGGACTTGGCATTTCAATGCACCACTCTATCGCTGGTGGATTCGGAATTTGCCAAAGAGAATCTTTGGTCCCTCCTGTTCGAGCAATTTCAGCATCCCAATGGGCAGATTCCCGCCTATGAGTGGGAGTTTTCCGACCTGAACCCGCCGGTTCACGCGTGGGCAGTCTGGCGTGTCTATCAGAATGAAAAAGTGCGAACCGGGAAAGGCGATACTGCGTTCCTGGAAAAGTGTTTGCACAAGCTGCTGATGAACTTTGCCTGGTGGGTAAACCGTGTGGACAGCACCGGCAACAATGTCTTTGAGGGCGGGTTCCTGGGATTGGACAACATCAGCGTGGTAGATCGCAGCGAAAGATTTCCTGGAGGCGCCGTCCTCGAGCAGTCGGATGCCACCGGCTGGATGGGCTTTTTTTGCCTCTATCTGATGCGGGCGGCGCTGGAATTAGCAAACTTCGATCGGGCTTACGAGTTACTCGCCACCAAATTCTTTCAGCATTTCATCTACATCGGCGCGGCCATGAAGAAGATGGGCGGCAGAGACTATCAGCTTTGGGATGAGCAGGACGGTTTCTTCTATGACATTCTTCGTCTGCCCAATGGGGACTTCAATAAATTTCGCCTGCGTTCTCTGGTGGGCCTGATCCCGCTTTACGCCGTTGAGGTGCTCAGTCGGGAAGATCTGGATCCCCATCCCGAATTTCTAAGAAATCTGGAGTGGTTCATCAAGAATCGTCCGGATTTGGTGGGCAATGCCTGCTACTCGGTCGAGGGGCAACGGTATGTTCTTTCCATCGTGGACTCCGGCCAGTTTGCCCAGGTTTTGCAATACATTTGGGATCCGGCCGAATTCCTCGCCCTGCACGGAATCCGCACCCTCTCGAAACATCACGAGCAGCATCCGTTCCACTTCGCAGGAAGATCGGTTGGGTACGAACCAGGAGAATCCGACGCTCGCATCAAAGGTGGAAACTCTAACTGGCGCGGGCCCCTGTGGTTTCCAACGACCTACCTGTTAATTCGTTCTCTCCAGAAATTCGGTCGTGCACTGGGACCTGAATTCGCGGTGCGAACCCGTGGCAGTAACGGCGAACAAATCACCCCGCTCGCTATGGCGGAAGAAATCGCGGACCGCATGATCGGTCTGTTCCGCAGGGATGAGCAGGGACGCCGTCCTTGTTTCGGCCCGAACCGTAAGTTTCAGGAAGATCCCCACTGGCGGGACTGCTTGCTATTCAACGAGTACTTCCACGGAGACACCGGGCAAGGTCTGGGCGCAAGCCACCAAACGGGCTGGACCAGCCTGGTGGCCAATTTGATCGAAGAGTGGCGGCACTAATGCTAGCCTGGCAGTTTCGGGTGTTAAAGATGCGAATGATCTTGTGGACAAGAGCTTCAGCCAAGCTCTTGTCGCAGGGTGCGTGCCCCTGCGACTATCTGAAACAGGAAGAGCCACAGAGGGCATCGATCAGTCGCTTCGAATCTTCGAATCGGTTGTCCTGGTAAGATCCCCCTCGATCTTTGTCGGATCGGGAGTCAGTGTGAGGAATCTCCGCAGCTAGTGGGCTTCTGCCGTCACACGAATAGCGTTCTTATAGCGATTCGCACGCAGAGGCCAGGAGCAATTGTGCCGCCAAATGACTTCCCGCCCCCAAAGTCTACGTTGATTTCATGGAAGAGAGCTTCGGAGAAGGCATGGAGACGGCGGAAGAAATCTTGTGGAATTTCAGCGAATCGCTGCACAGTGTTGCAGAGGCAATGCGTCGTGCAGAGGCACAAGCTCGGCTCGATAGACTTGTGAAAGAACGGCAGCGCGAGGAGAAGAAAGCGGAGCGCGAGAAGGCGAAGAGCGCGCAGCAGCCGGGAAGTAAGCAGATCAAAAGACAGATGAGAGCTAGCCTTCATCGGCTGGCTTTTTGTTTCACCAAAAGTTTCACCAATTGGGCAAAAAAGGTCTAAGGGTCTCTAAGACATTCTGAATTGTTTTCAACCACTTACGACAAATCAGCGGCGCAAAGTAAGATTGAGAACCCCTAGACGATAGCGCCATCCGGAGAGCTTCGATTATAACAAAGCTGTACTCGCCGATTTCTTCCACAAAAACAGGTTTCCACAGCCCGCAACGGGTTACAATGAAGTCACTCAAGCAAATTTCCATGTCCTCCTAACATTGCGGGGCAAAGTGTAGGTTCACGAAACAATTCAACACATTCCTAGAATTTACAGAATTAAGGAGTATCCAAATTATGGCAAGGTCGAAGTCTATTTCAGGCAGCAAGACGAGCCGTGCAAACAGCAATATCGAGCAAACCGGTGATGGCATTGCGGCCAATTTTCCAGACGTGAAAGCAGCCGCGGAAACACCGGCAAAAGCCACACCAGCAGCAGGAGCAACTCTGGAAGTCAAGCCCACCCCGGAAGGCAAGACTCCGACTGAGGCGAAAGTTGCGGCGGAATCGAAAGCTGCGTCAGAAGTCCGGAAGTTCGAAGTCATGAAGACTGAGTCACGAAAAAATGTGATACCGATTAACCTGGAAGATGAGATCAGACGTCGCGCCTACGAACTCTACCAGCAGCGCGGCTCTGGCTCTGGAAGCGAGGCCGAGGACTGGCTGACCGCGGAGCGTGAAATCCGGCAGCGTTACCATCAGCAGAGCGCATAGTCGCGTCTCGCGTCTACGGTACCTCTCTAAGATACGGTCTAAGATACAAAGAGCGGCGGCCGTAGTCCGGCTGCCGCTCTTCGACTCCAGCAGCGATGCGCAAGTCTGTGCGTATCTATCATCACCCCAGTTGCATCTACCTACTAGTGCGCCCTTTCGGTAGCTCGCGGTTGCCCCGCGGGTGTATTTCTGGAAAAATAGGGTAGAGTTCCCCCATGGCGGAAATAGGTAGCTTCGCACTGCTTCTCGCTTTGGCGTTGAGCGGTTATTCGTTTCTAGCCGGACTGATCGCGCTCATCTTTCAAGCGAACCCCTCTCACGCTCAGAGCCCTCAGCTAGCGTTGACGCCGGCGGGGCAGGCAACGAGCCGCGCCGCAACCAGCAACCCCACCATTTCAGCTTCCTACGATAGTTCACTGGCCGCGATGCTTCGCCAAGGTTCTGAGCGCATTGGCGAAACCGCTCGCCGCGCGGGAATTGCCACCTTCGCCGCCGTTCTTCTGGCTTCGATCATCCTCGTCATCTGCGCCTTTCGCGACGATTTCTCCATTGCCTACATTTTCCATCACAGCAACCGCGACCTGCCCGGACCTTATAAGTTCGCCGTGCTGTGGTCCGGTCAGGAAGGTTCGCTGCTGTTTTGGTCACTGCTGCTCGCCGCTTATGGGTTCGTACTGCGTCTGCGCTACAAGACCGATCCGCGGCTCTTCGCCTACGCTTCGGTAATTCTGGCGGGCGTGCAGATATTCTTTCTCCTGCTGCTGAATTTCGCCGCGCACCCCTTCGCCATCATGCAAGGGACAATTCCAGCCGATGGGAATGGGCTGAATCCGCTGTTGCAGTATCCCGAGATGGTGATCCATCCGCCCATGCTGTATCTGGGCTACGTAGGATTCACCGTGCCTTTCGCCTTCGCCTTGGGTGCGCTGATCATGAAGTATCCCGGCGAGAAGTGGATCCAGATCACGCGCCGCTGGACCATGGTCACCTGGGCCTTCCTCACCTGCGGAGTTTTTCTGGGAGCGCACTGGGCCTACTCCGTGCTGGGCTGGGGTGGCTACTGGGGTTGGGATCCTGTCGAGAACGCCTCGCTCATGCCCTGGCTCGCCGGCACTGCATTCCTGCACTCCGTGATGATGCAGGAAAAACGCGGCATGCTGAAGATGTGGAACATGTGGCTGGTCTTTGCCACATTCTGGCTGGCCATCCTGGGAACATTCCTCACTCGCAGCGGAATCATCAGTTCCGTTCACGCCTTCGCGCAATCGTCGATCGGCGACTGGTTCGCGTGGTTCCTCGCGATCACGCTGATCACGTTCCTCGTTTTCTTTTTCAAGAACAAATCGCACCTCCGCAGCGAACATAAGCTCGAATCGCTGGTCTCGCGCGAATCCAGCTTCCTGTTCAACAATCTGCTTTTCGTTCTGCTTACTTTCACCGTCTTGTGGGGGACCTGGTTCCCGAAGATTTCCGAACTCGTGCAAGGCAACAAGGTGACTGTGGGAGCGCCGTTTTACAACCGCGTCGCGATCCCTGTAGCTTTGCTGCTTCTGATCCTCACGGCGGTTGGACCTCTGTTGGCCTGGCGCAAAACCTCGATTGAGAGCCTTAAGCGCAACTTCATGTGGCCGACTATCGGCGCAATTGCAGTCGCGATCTTCCTGATGGCCACGCCGCAAAGTTGGGGATCAGCGTTTGGTCTGAAGCCGTGGAGAGACATCTCGTACTTCTATTCGCTGATGGCGATTGCGCTTTCGGTGCTCGTGAGTCTCACCGTGGCCAGCGAGTTCTACCGCGGTGGCCGCGTGATCTCGAAACACACGGGTCAGGGCATGTTCGCTTCGATGGTGCAATTGACCCATCGCAACACGCGCCGCTATGGCGGATACATCGTGCATTTCGGCGTAGTCGTAGTGATTATCGGCTTCGCGGGAGCCGCCTTCAATCTCGATAAAGAGCAGGAGATGGGATACGGCGACAAGATGTCGATCGGTCCCTACACTCTGATCTGCCGCTCCTACACCGACGACGATGGTCCGAACTACGCCAGCGAATGGGCGCTCCTCGATGTTTACAAAGGCGGCAAGCAGATCGGCACTATGACTCCGGTTCGCCGCTTTTATAAGGCAAGCCAGCAAACCTCAACCATGCCCGACATCCGCTCGACGCTCAACGAGGATCTGTACCTGGTGTTTGAAGGAATAAATCCAGATAACGGTCATCCGATTTTGAAAGCACATCTGAATGCGTTGGTGATGTGGATCTGGATGGGTGTTTGGATCATGCTCGGAGGCACAATTCTTGCACTGGTTCCGAATGCACCAGCACCCATGCGCGTGCCTGCGCCCGCACGCCTCGAACCAACGCGCTCGGCCTCGATGGTCACGGGAGACTGATGTTGGAAGTTGGATTTTAAATGTGGGGACAGCCGCCCTCGGCTGTCCGCCGGGCGTAGCCCGGTAGCCTCGATGACAGAGTCGGTGAAGATGGCAGCAAATAGTTCGAATTCGAAGCAGGCCAACACGCGCCGCAAAGCAACTCAGACCTTTCTTCTTTGCGCGGCAATGCTCGCTCTGCTCGGCGCCGGCGACCCCGCCACGCGCTTCTCCGAAATCGGCCACCGGATGATGTGCATCTGCGGTTGCAACCAGATTCTTCTGGAGTGCAATCACGTTGGCTGCCCTGCCTCTGACGGCATGCGGAACGAACTCACGGTTGCGCTTAATCGCGGAGACAGCGACGGCCTGGTGGAACAGAGCTTCGTGCAAAAATACGGACCGACCGTTCTAGCCGCACCCACCACGAAAGGCTTCGACCGCGCTGCCTACATCATGCCCGTCGCCGCGCTCATTCTCGGATTTGGTTTGATCGTGCTCGTCATACGCTCCTGGAAAAATCGTCCGGCGCCTGCCCTCGCCGATGGTCTTATTCCTGTCCGGGGCGCGGAACTCGAACAGTTCCGCGACCAGGCTCGCAAGGAGACCGACTTATGACTTGGCTTTTCGTTTGTCTAACGCTCGCCGTCGCATCTCTGTTCTACGTTTTCTATTTGCCGGGAAAACTTTTTCTCGGTCCGGAGAAAACCCGCGCCTCCTATCTGCGCGAACGCAAGGACGCCGTGTACGAAAATCTCCGCGATCTCAACTTCGAGTACAAATCCGGCAAGGTGCCCGATGCCGACTACGCGTCCCTGAAATCTTCCTTGCAGGATGAGGCCGCCACGCTCCTGGCCGAGATCGCCCGCCTGGAATCTGGAGACGCATCCGTCCCCAAGAGACCAAAATCGTGAAATCAAAACAACCTGTCGTCCGTCCCCCGTGTTCCCCTGTGCCCCCTGTGGTTACGGGGTTTTCGCTAGTCAGAGCAGCATTGCTCGCCCTAGCCCTGATCGCTCTCTCTGCGTTCACCACCGCTCAGACCCTCACCGGCGCTGTGAAGAACTCTACTACCGGCAAGGCCGCTGCCGGGGACGACGTCGTCCTCCTGAAGCTGGGGCAAGGCATGGAAGAAGCGGGTCGCACCAAGACCGACGCCAAAGGTCAATTCAGTTTCAAGCTCGACGACGCGCAAGCCCCGCATCTGGTGCGCGTGATTCACCAGGACGTCACTTACCATCGCATGGCGCCTCCGGGAAGCACTTCGGTGGAACTCGAAGTTTACGACGTGGGGAAGAAGATCGACGGCATTATGGTTATTGCCGACATTATGCGCATCCAGGCGGCGCAGGGTCAGATTGAAGTGATCCGCGAGTTTGGCGTGCAGAATACTTCCAAGCCGCCGCGCACTCAGATGAATGAGCGCAACCTCGAGTTCTACATTCCCGATGGAGCGCAGATCATCTCAGATTCCGCTACCGCCACAACTGAGAACGGAAACCCGCTAAAATCCGCGCCCGTGCCCGAGGGAGAGAAGAATCGGTACTCCTTCATCTTTCCACTGCGCCCGGGTCTCACGCGTTTTGAAGTCGCCTACCAGCTTCCTTATTCCGGCAGCGCCAACCTTGATCCCAAGTCGTTGTATCCCTTGGAGCACTTCGTCGTCATGACTCCCAAGGCGATGCAGTTCACGGCCGCCGCGGCTTCTGCGGGCTTCAAGCTGATCAACTATCCGAACGAGCCCAACGCGGCCGTGCAAGTCGCCTCCAATACCGCGCCGGGACAGAATCTAGCCTTCAAAGTTTCGGGCGAGGGCACGCTCGAAGCGCAGGAGGGCGGCGGCCAGGCATCGAACGAAGGCGGCCAATCTGCCGGAAGTTCGCCCGGCGGCGGAACTCAGGCGAATAATCGACCGGGCGGAGGACTCGGACCACCCATCGACGCTCCCGATCCTCTGCAGAAATATCGCTGGTGGATTCTGGGAGGGTTCGCTGCGCTCTTGGTAGTTGGCGGCGTTTACGTGGCCTCGCGGCAACAGTCCGCGGCGCGCGCGCTGGCTCGGCAGAAGACTGGTTCTTCTGTGTCGTCTGCCATGCAGGAAGAAGACGATTACGCCCCCGCGGAAATTCTCTCGACGCCATCCGCTCGATCAGCAGCGCGTCCAAGTTCCATGCTCATGGAAGGAATCAAAGAGGAACTCTTCCAACTTGAAGTAGAGCGCAAGCAAGGACAAATCTCGCAGGCGGATTATGAGAAAGCAAAGTCCGCTCTCGATCAGACGCTGGAACGCGCGCTCAAGCGTGAGGCGCAAAGGGCGTGATGCGAGTCAACTCCCCGCTTCAAAACTAATCCCATTCAGCACCGTCATCGCGCACCGGTTGGCCCCGAACCAGTAAGGGATTTCGCGATAATCCTCGACCGCGAACACCGCTAAATCAGCATCCTTTCCCGCTTCAATCGAACCCTTACGGTCGGAGAGTCGCAGCGCCCACGCTCCATTGATCGTAGCCGCCGCAATCGCCTCCGCTGGCGACATCTTCATCTGCGTGCATGCCAGCGACATCGCCATCGGCATACTCAACGTTGGTGATGTGCCGGGGTTGTAGTCCGTGGCCAGCGCCACCGGCACGCCCGCGGCAATCAACTTGCGTGCGTCAGGACATTCCTTCAGCCCGAGAAAATAATTCGCCCCTGGGACAAATGTTGCGATGGTGTTGTGTTTGGCCAATTGCACGATGTCGTCATCGCTCACGTAATCCATGTGATCGAATGATGCTGGATTGAAGCGCAGAAACTGCGATAACGGCGTTTCCGTAAGCTGGCCCATGTGCCCCCGCACCCTGAGACCGTGCTGCTGAGCCGCGGCAAATATCTGCGCTGTCTCTTCCGCGGTAAATGCACCTCGGTCGCAGAAGACATCGACAAACTGCGCGAGCCTTCGCTTCGCCGCTCGCGGAATCATCTCCTTGCAAACCAGCTCAACATACTCTTGCGGGCGATCCTGAAATTCTTGTGGAACGGCATGCGCCCCCAGCAGAGTAGGGACCACCGTTCCCGGCCAACAAGAGGCGGCTTCGCGGATCGCCTCAAGAGATTTCAGTTCCGACTGGACTGTCAGTCCGTATCCAGACTTAGCCTCAACCGTCGTCGTGCCGTGGCCGGCCATATCACGCAAGACGGCGAGAACTTTCTCGGCTAGAGCCCGCTTTCCCGCTTTGCGAACGCCCTCAAGGCTCGATCGTATGCCCCCACCAGCTGCGCCGATCTCTGCGTAAGAAGCACCCTCGATCCGCTTCTCGAAATCCATCAGTCGCGGACTGACGAAAACAGGATGCGTGTGCGAGTCAACGAATCCAGGAAGAACGACTTTCCCAGTGCAATCGATCTCGGTGACCTTTTTACGATTTTTCTTTAACCAGGGATCGCGCAGCGCGTCTTTGGTTTTGCCGACGGAAACAATTTTGCCACCGAGGCACAACACAGCGCCGTCCTTGATGATGCCGAGTTGTTTGAGGTCGGGGCCGCGGCGCGGATCGGGCTTGCCGGAAGCAGAGCACAGAGTGAGCAGTTGGCCAATATCGGCCAAAAATAGTGCTGATTCCTTACGCACTCGGCCTCCGCACCCAGAACACCCACCACGGAGGCACTGAGACACTGAGGATTGTCGGCATTATAGGACCCGTCGCACGATTCCGCGGTGGAGAACCGACACGTTGAAATTGATCAGGAGACCAACGTGTTTGCCCGTAAGCCTTAGATATGTCAGCAGCTGCGCTTCATGCAAGCTGAGCAGGCGTTCGACGGCTTTCAACTCCACCACGACTTCATCAGCCACGACGAGATCGATGCGGTACTTCCCACCCGTCTCCCGGCCCTTATAAATAACTGGCAACTCGATTTGACACTTGAAAGGAACGCTTCGAAGACGTAGCTCTTCGCACATGCACTCCTCGTAAACTGATTCGAGAAGTCCCGGGCCGAGTTGCCGGTGAACCTCGATCGCGGCACCAATGATGGTCTCGGTCAAAGACTCCGACAAAAGCCCAGAAGAACTCCGTGCCTCCGTGTCTCCGTGGTGGGTGTTCATTTTTCCCCCATCGGCACCTTCACGCCCGTCTTCTTCGCAAACTCCTTCGCCTCGTCATAACCCGCGTCCACATGCCGGATCACACCCGTGCCTGGATCGGTCGTGAGCACGCGCTCGATGCGCTTCGCCATCTCCTCAGTTCCATCGGCAACCGTAACCTGCCCGGCGTGCAGCGAGTAGCCGATGCCAACGCCTCCGCCGTTGTGAATTGATACCCACGACGCGCCCGCTGCCGTGTTCAGAAGCGCATTCAGCAGCGGCCAGTCCGCGACCGCATCGCTGCCGTCTTTCATACTCTCCGTCTCGCGAAATGGAGACGCCACCGAGCCGCAATCAAGATGGTCGCGTCCAATTACGATCGGGGCTTTGATCTTTCCTTTTTTCACCAGATCGTTCATGGCCAGGCCAAACTGCGCGCGCTCGCCGTATCCCAGCCAGCAGATGCGCGCCGGCAGTCCCTGAAACCTGATACGCTTGCGAGCCAGATCGATCCAACGGCGCAGGATGCGGTTGTCGGGAAACAGCTCCAGAACCAGATCGTCGGTCACGTGAATGTCCGATGCCTCGCCTGACAACGCCACCCAGCGAAATGGCCCGCGACCCTCGCAAAACAGCGGACGAATATATTCAGGCACAAAGCCGGGAAAATCGTAAGCGTGCTTGACGCCGCGCTGAAATGCAAATGTGCGGATATTATTTCCGTAGTCGAACGTGACTGAGCCCATCTTCTGCAGCCGCAACATGCTTTCCACATGCGCCGCCATCGCATCGAGCGACTTCTCCTGATACGCCTTGGGGTCGCTCTTCCGGAGTTCGATTGACTCCGCGAAGGTTATGCCGTTCGGAACGTATCCATTCAGCGGATCGTGTGCCGAAGTCTGATCGGTGAGAATATCAGGCACGACGCCGCGCGCAGCCAACTCCGGAATCACGTCAGCACAATTGCCCACCAGCCCGACCGAAACATTTTCTTTTTTTCGCACGGCATTCTTCAAAATGCGCAGCGCTTCGTCCAGCGTTGTCACCATGAAGTCGCAGTAACCTGTCTTCAGCCGCTTCTTGATGCGCTCCGGGTCAACATCGATCCCCAGGAAAGCCGCGCCGGTCATGGTCGCCGCGAGAGGCTGAGCTCCGCCCATCCCGCCCATTCCGCCGGAGACAATTAGCTTGCCCGCCAGATCGCCACCGAAATGTTTCTCGCCCGCCGCCGAAAACGTTTCAAACGTCCCCTGCACAATTCCCTGCGAACCGATATAAATCCACGAACCCGCAGTCATTTGGCCGTACATCATCAGCCCAGCAAGTTCGAGTTCGTTGAACTTCTCCCAGTTCGACCAGTGGCCTACCAGATTCGAATTCGCGATCAGCACTCGCGGCGCATGATCGTGCGTCTTGAACACTCCCACGGGTTTGCCGGACTGCACGAGCAGAGTTTCGTCGTTCTCGAGATGCTTCAGCGTTGCAACGATGGCGTGGTATGCCTCCCAACTCCGCGCCGCGCGCCCGGTTCCGCCGTACACGACAAGGTCCTGCGGCCGCTCGGCGACTTCGGCGTCGAGGTTGTTCATCAGCATGCGCATGGCGGCCTCCTGCTGCCAGCCCTTACAGGTGATGGAGTTACCGCGCGGCGCGCGAATCGAGCTTGGAGCCTGAGTGAGTTCCGAATCAACCGGCATGTATAGATGTTAGTGCCTGAAAGAAAAGGGCGCAAACGCGAGCGAGGAGTTCAGAACAGCATCCGCGTTGTGAGCACCAGCCCGCAGCAACGATTGCCCGGTTTTATCCCGCCACGCAGGGAAGTGTCCATAACGGGAGCGCATCAGTGTGCTGAATGACTTTGGAAAAATGAGGAGGTTTTGCCAGCAGATTTCGTCTCGCGCCTTTAGTCGCAGTCAGCTTGAGAATCTTGCCTGCCATCCCGCTACCAACTGCTATATGCCGTGCCATCGGTGGCCATACCGCTCGATGCCGAGTGCACGTCGCTGATGCCGGGATCCTGTTGGTCTACGCTCAGAAGTACTTCTTCCTGTACCACTTCCCAGTTTACTTCGTTGGTCATCGGATCCTTGGGAATGATCTTGATGTAGCCGGCCTGTACCAGGTCATCGAGCGACTGCGGCGCTTTTTGCTTATCGAGTGTGTACTGCGAAATCAACGAGCGCAGCGTGAACAAATCCTGACGCAACACAGATTCCCGTGATTTCACTATCGACTGGTTGTAAATCGGCAGCGCAATCGCCATCAGGACGCCCATGATGACGATCACAATCATCATTTCGAGCAACGTGAACCCGGTGCTCCGTTCCGCTTTGAACCTTCTTGCCATTACCAGTCCTTATACTTCGTGCCGTCCAAACCGGTGCCTGTTGATTTGGTATAGACGTCGAACACGCTCTGTCCACCCCAGGAGTCGGAATCGGGATCGTCTTGCATCGACCGCAAGCCCCACTCTGTATTGCCTGTCATGGGATCGGTCGGAATCTTACGCAGGAAGCGAACCTTTTTGCCCTGCACATCCTCCCCTTTTACCAAGGTCTCGAGGTCAGGGGGATAATTCTGGCTGTCGGCCTTGGTCCGGAATCCGCCCCGGTCGGCTGCATCCTTATAGCGGTCGATTGCGTCACGCATCTCCCACAAATCGATTCGCAGCTGGCGCTCTTTCTCCCGCTGGATGGTGAGCCGTGCCAGCGGCACCGCCATGGTCGTGAGAACTACCAGGATGGCTGAAGCGATGATCAACTCGAGGAGCGTAAAGCCCCGCTCGGGCCTCGCACTCTGCCCACGCTGAAATCTGTGAAGCTTCATCTCAAAATCCTGGATCGAGGACTCCCCGCGACGATCCTATTGCACGGTAACCGATGCCTGTGCACCATTCACCGTAATCGCCTGCAAACCGGGATCGCGCGCTCCGCCCCGAGTGATGGTCAGAGGAGTCTGACCGCTGGCCTTCGCTTGAAAAGTTAATGTGACCACTGTGCCTTGTCCAGAAACTCCTCCCGCCCCCGGCGGACGCGTGGCCGTAATCTGCAACGTTCCGGTCGTCTCATCTTCGCGGTGCACCAGGGCCACCGCCTGGCCGTCCTGCGACAGGAATCCTCCATTAGATACGTTTACCAACTGCAACTTGGCCGGATCGTAACTCATTTGCACCGGCACGGAATACACATTCTGTGCTCCGGAAATTAACAGGTTCACAACGAAGGTGTTGCCTTTCACCGCCGTGATCTGCCCCGGATCGAAGAGGAAGCTTGCGCCCACGTTTCCGGCCTGGTTCGGGCTCTGGCCCGGTGGCTGCGTGGCTGGCACCGGGTTACCCGGCACCTGGTTCCCCGGAGGCTGCCCTGGAGCGCCCGGAGTTGTCGGCGCCTGCGCTGGCGTGGCCGGATGGCTCACACGACGTAGTTCCACCACGTTCGCCGTACCAATGTCGAGTGCCCGCTGGTTCAACTCGCTGACCATGGTTCCCCGGATAATGTGGGGAGTAATGGCAAACACGGTTTCATCCTGCGAGTGATCCTGCGACACCTGCCCGAATAAATATCTCAAGATCGGAATCTGTGCCAGCCCCGGGATGCCGCTCAGCGATCTGGTCTGGGAGTCATCCAGAATTCCGCCGATCAGACTTGATTCCCCATCCTTGAGCCTAATTTCGTGTTCGATTTTTTTCTGCCCGATGATGGGCTGACTGATTCCGCCGATGCTCGACTGCCCGACCACCGATGAGATTTCCATCGTGATCTTCAAAGTAATCTCGCGATCGGAGTGCACGTGCGGAGTGACGTCGATGTTCACGCCGACGTCCAGATATTGAAACTGCGTATTGACGAGGGGGTTGATTCCGACGCCGCCGATTCCGGGCTGAAACGATCCGGTCGCTACGGGGACGCGCTCGCCAATCTTCAGCGTCGCCTTCTGATTATCGAGTGCGCGAACCTGGGGATTCTGCAGCATCTTCGTATCGCTATCGCTCATCACCGCCGACAGGTTTGCAGAAGGAATCGTCACCTGAAAATCGGTCGCATTCAGATTGCCCAGAGTGTTCAGGCTTAGTCCTGTGCTGTTCGAGGTGGGAGAGGTAGATACTCCATTCGTGGTCGTCGTCGGAGTGGTAGTGTTGATATTGCTCTGCAAAGTCACGGTGGCGCTGGTCGGCGGACTCAAGCCGAGGGTGCGCGATTTGTCTTTGCTCACCTGCAATACCGCGATATCGACGATCACCTCCGGGCGCGCCTTATCCAGATCCTCGACTAACTTTTCTGCCAGCGCGATCTGGTCGGGAGTACCTCGCACTACCAGGGCATTCTGTGAGAGCAGTTGCTGCACGCGCTGCACGTCCAGCACGGCACGAATCGCGTTCACCACATCCTGCAACTCAGTAGGCTGCGACAAGTTCCCCAGGTAAAACGTCTTCAGGACGCTCTGCTCCAACTCCTTGCGCTTGGCAGGATTGTCCTGCGCCACAAAAATCGTATTGCTCGTCACCGGGCGCCAGAAGGTCTTCGAAGTCAACGCCGTAATCTCAAGGGCCTCTTCCAGAGTTACTCCGTTCAACTCGACTTTGATGCGCCGCGACGTATAGTCAGGATCAAACAGGACGTTGATTCCAGCCAACTGCCCGATCGTCTGATAGATGACCTTCGAGTCTTCGGTGAGCTTTACTGTGATGGGGACGTTCGAGATGGGAGCAAGTTCTACGGGACCTCCGGCTTCTCTAATCTTCCGCTCCAGGCTGTTGGGGGGCCCTGCGGCCTGAGGCGGCGGATTAGTGGCGTCGTTGATCATCTGCAGCGTGCGCTTCAACTCCTGCTGCGCGATGAAAAGCGACGGATCCATCTGCGCTGCCTTCTGAAATTCAACCACGGCTTCTTGCAATTTGCCCTCTTCGCGCAGTTTCTGGCCCTTGTGGACAATTGTTGCGGCAGCTTTAAAGCGCAGCCGTTCGAACGAAGATTTATAGCGCAAGTCTTTTGGCTTCAAATCATAAGCCTGCTTATAAAAGCCGTACGCGGCCTCGAAGTTCTCGCGAGCTTCAGCGTCCTGCCCTTTGTTGTAGAGACTTTTGGCCTTATCGGCAATAGCAGGCAGAATAATAACCACAACCAGCAGCAGCACTGCCGCGGGCTTCAGACGTCTCATTCGTCAGTCCTCGTCTATAAATCTTCGCCGGACAAGCAGTCGTTCCCCCGTACGGCCAGCGCACCGGGGACCGACTCGACGCAAAATTAGCAGCTTTGGCTGCGATTATAGCATCGCGTATGCAGGCTCCCCATGTGATTGCAGTCGTGGCAGTTACACTCTTTAGTCTTAGTCCCAAAGGGGAACGCCTTGGCCCCCAGCCCTCAGAACTCGGTTCAAGTCGGATCGATAGCCGACGGTCGAGGTTTGAAATCCGACGTAGGGAGCCGAAGCCCGATAGCCGAAGCGCGAAAGCCGCTGTTAAGATGAAGCCGAAACCATTCCATGCCTCGCCAGTCCACACACCAGACCAAGCCCAGTCCTGAGAAAGCCCCGCGCCGCGAGCCTACTGCCTCCGGCCAGCGCGATGCTGCCGTTAATAGGATCGCTTCCCATAACTACTTCTTGCTGGAAAAATTTGAGTGTGGAGTAGTTCTTACCGGAACCGAGGCTAAATCGGTCCGCGGCGGCCTTGCCAACCTTAAAGACTCCTACGGCCTGGTCAAAGACGGCGAACTCTGGCTGCTCAACGCCCACATCGGCCCCTACGAGCACGGCAACATTCACAACCACGCCCCGCTGCGCACCCGCAAGCTGCTCATGCACAAAGAGGAAATCCGCAAGCTCATCGGCAAAACCCAGCAGAAGGGACTCACCCTAATCCCCGTCCGCATGTACTTCAAGAACGGCAAAGTGAAAGTTGAACTAGCCCTGGCCAAAGGCAAGCAGCTCTGGGACAAACGGGAGACAGAACGCCGCCGGACCGCGGACAAAGAAGCCAGAGAAGCCATCCGGAGCCGGAAGAGGTAAGCGTCGGGAACCACAAGAAAAATGTGGGGACAGCCGCCCTCGGCTGTCCAGCCGGGCGAAGCCCGGCAGCCCCTTCGGTCAAAGCAAATGACCGGGGGCGGATTTGAAAGGGCGCGACTTCCAGTCGCGCCGCAAAAACCCACGACTTTCAACAGCGATTTCACCCGCTCATCCAACATTCCACTCTCGAAGATGTTTGCATTCTCAATACTTTTGTCATTCCGAAGGCCTTATCGCCGAGGAGCCTGCTGCCAGCCCGCAGCGCCAAATCCCGCCTATAAAATTTGCCCACCGGCCCCAAAGCAACAAGGCTCCGTGATGTAAAAATACGCCGCATGGTCCGATGTGTTCGGTGTGGATGCTCTCGAATGGATTCGCAAGGGGTCGGGTGCATTCTTTGCGGTGGATCGCCAGGAGTTTGCTCGGAACAGTGTTATATCTCCGAGGATAGCAAGACGAAACTCTTGGCACAGGCAGAAGAGTTGAGAACCTTCGGCGTCACTCTCGAACGGCCTTAGAGTCTTGGAAAGACCATCGGCACCGTGGAAGCTATTGGGTTGGCGCTAGCGGTAGCGGATTCGCTCGATTAGGGTGTTCTTCGCAAGCTTGTTCGGTACCTGAGCTCTATCGTCATTCCTGAGCTAGATATTATTCGCCTCCGATTGGCTGAGCCTGAGGAAGTCAGGGATGCGCTGAAAACGGATGAGACCCAGAAGTCATTTTGAATCCTGAGCCTCGCTGACCTAACCTCGGCGGAGTGCCACTTGCGAAATTTGATTCGTCGCAAGCATGAGTGAGGCAAGCTCGAAAACATGTTCCATTCGCTTCGTTCCCTCAAACCACACGCATCTGGCTTGATCGTGTGTGCTGCCAAGGCCACATTTTCCGATGTGGTCAATTGTCATTCTAGGACCGCCGCTCTTTAGCTGAACAACGTCCCCAACTTTCAACTGTTCGTCCATTTGGTCCTTCCGCTCTATTCTAAACCCCATTCAGGGCAGCCGAAGGCCGGGGACGAGCAGATCGACGAAGCCATCCGCCTTCACGACAAGTTGCTGTTGATCCTGTCGCCGCACAGCATGGAGAGCGAGTGGGTGAAAACGGAGATCGCCAAGGCGCGCAAGCGCGAGGTGCGCGACCAGCGGCGCGTGCTGTTCCCCATCCGGCTCGCGTCCTTCGAAACCCTGCGCGACTGGGAGTGCTTCGACGCCGACACCGGCAAAGATTCCGCCCGCGAGATTCGCGAGTACTTCATCCCCGACTTCAGCAACTGGAAGGATCACGACTCGTATCAAGAAGCGTTCCAGCGCCTGGTCAGCGACCTGAAAGCGTCGGACTCCAAAACGAAGTAAATCTTGATCTTCGCGTCGTTTTGCACTACACTGTAGTGCATGAAGACAGAAGTCTATAGCTGGCGTCTTTCCGCCGAAAGAAAAGCCGATCTTGAGGAGGAAGCCCGCCGCGAGGGCACGTCCTTGTCCGCGCTGCTGGACCGTGTCACTGCTGGCTTGCTCGCCCAACGCCGCAACGGCCGCTCCAACGACGAAGCCGAGCAGGCTGCGATTCGCCGGCGCGCCGCCGCCGCCATCGGCTCCGTTCGCGGTGGAGATCCTACCCGCTCCGCCCGAACCAGCGAACTCGTCCGGGAAATCATCTACAAGAAAAACCTCAAGGAATCAAATGCCTTCGCGCGCCGCAACGCCCGTCGGTCTAATTGATACCGGCGCGATTCTCGCTTTGGTTGATCGCGATGACGAAGGCCACGAAGCCTGCGTCGCAGCCTACAACGCCCACCGTCTTCCTTGGTTGACTACCGAGGCTGTCTTGACCGAAACTCTGCAAATTGTCCGGCGCAACCTTCGCGACGATCGCGGCGTGTGGCAACTTCTGCGGTCCGGTGCGCTTCAGATGGCCTCCATTGCAAACGAGGAATTGCCCCATATTCAGACTCTAATGGGGGACTATGCCGACCGTCCGATGGATTTCGCGGACGCCACGCTCGTCTACGTCGGAACTCGCGAACGCCTCAGCTTAATCCTCACCATCGACCAAGACAACTTCGAAACCTACCGACTCCCCGGACGCAAGAAATTCACGGTACTACCGCGACGGCTGAGAACGTACAAAACCTGAGGGCATCTCCATCAAAACCGTCAACCTCAAATCCGACATGCCGCAGGCCCATGAAGCCATGCAACGCCTGGAGCGCGAGCTCGCCCTCGCCAGGCAAGCGAAAACGCCGCTGCTCAAGCTTATCCACGGCTACGGCTCGACTGGCGCAGGCGGCGATATTCGCATCGCTGTACAAAAACGTCTGCTGGAAATGGTTCAGACCGGACACATTCGCGCCTGCATCTTCGGCGAGAGCTGGACTAAATCAGACCAGGTGTCGTGGAAGCTTCTGCAATCGCATCCCGAACTCAAGAGCGACTCCGACCTCGGTCGCCGCAATCTGGGAATCACCATCGTCTTACTCTAGAAACCAGTTCCCAGTTCTCAGTTCTCAGTTTCGTCCCCGAGCGTTGAGAACCCAACTGAGAACTGGTTTTCGGCATATAATGTTGCGACTTCGCAGGCTTGATCCGTTTATGGGGAACCCGTTGCGCCTATCGCTCGACACGCGTGATGTAGGACGCGTCACTATCGTGCAATGCAGCGGGAGAATTGTTGCCGGAGGCGAGAGCGAGTCTCTGCGCGCGCATGTAGCCTGGCTATTGCGCGACCGCCGCGCCATCGTCCTGCACCTGGGCGAAGTGGGATTCATTGACAGCAGCGGCCTCGGCACGATTGTCCGCACGCTCACCAGCACCCGCCAGTCTCACGGAGACCTGAAACTTTGCAACGTGCCGGAGCATGTGCGCAAGGTCCTAGAACTGTCGCACCTGACCAAGCTTTTTGACACGCACGAATCGGAGGAGAACGCGGTCGCCGCCTTCTACCAGCCTCGAGTTCGCGCCGAGGCGCCTGTTCCCAGCGGCCGCAGCGTTCTGTGCATCGATTGCAACGCCGATGTTCTCGCGTACCTGCGCGAACTGCTGCACCGCGCCGGTTACGACGTGCACACCAGCAGTCACCTGCGCGACGCGATGATCCTGATGCGCGTCACGCGTTTCGATCTCCTGCTGTCGGGGCCGGATGTCTCGGCCTCGCCGGCGACGCGGCAAGCCTTCCAGACTGCGTGTGCCAGCTTACCGGTGATCGAACTGGGCTGCGACTTTTCCACTCAGGATGCAGGCGAAGCCGGCGGCAGATTGCTGGAACAAATCGTAGCCCGGCTCAATCAGAAACTTTCCTGACCAGGGCAGCGGACAGTTTACGAGGCTTGCGTCTCCGGCGGCGCAGTCTCCGTAGCGGCAAGTGGTTCGCTCGCGGGAGTTACTACGGACACGGGCGTGAACGACTGTACTCCAATCGGCTCTACCATATTCTGCAGGTAGTACGTCACCGCCACTCCCCGCTGCCAAAAACGCGGGATCAGCAGCAATAGCAGCGTCAACTGGCTCACCACAGCGGCTCCAAACACGCTGGCGGGAGGCACCAACTTCATCCACGCCCAAAGCCCTGCCACCAGCACAATCGCTGCCACGACTGTGGGCGCAACATAACTTCCCAGCAAACGGCCCAGGCTTCGCCACGTATGCCGGAAGCCCGCGCCAATTGATCTGCGCACTACGGGTTGGTCGCTCAGGACTAAATCTGTCTGCGCCAGATCAAACCAGATCCGCAGCGCCGTCATGATCAGAAAAATTACTAGCAGAGTCGCCATCGAAACGTAGAAGGGCAGCAATTCATTCGTGCTCTCCTCCGCCGCCTTCAGCAGCGCGCTGCGAATGCCGAGCAGCGCTGCCGCCACAGCGCCCATCACGACTCCCGCCACAATCATCAGACGAAGAAACCGCCACAAATTCCGCCCGCAGGTGCGGAAAAAATCCTCGCGCGGCAGCCTATACGTCGAAGCGTAGCCTTGTACCACTCCGGGCAAAAACAACGCAGTCAGGAGAAGGAAGAAAAAAGCGAAATGCATGGCCGGGGCGGCCAGGGCGAGGGTTGGCCCAAACTCCGGCCGCCCAACCATCTCATACAGCACACCCAGATCAAATCCGTTCACCAGCCGATCCGCGTGCAAACTGCGATCGAGAATCTGGTGGACCTGATTATTGAACGCGCCCGCCCCGAACCATGCCAGAGCCACATTCAGCACGTAAAACCAAAAAATGTACCGCTTGTTGTGCCTCACCCTGCTCAGGCCGCCGCTCAAAAGACTTTGATGTTCACCCATGTGTATTTATCGATCCCCAAACATCGCAGGCCGACGCCCAAGTTCTAGCCGAAAGGCGAAGTCCGAAAGCCGAAGCCCGGTTTTCAAACTGCCCACCACGCCAGCGCCTGGCTGATCCATTGGCTCATAAACATAAAATAATTCTCCAGCTTGCGCGCCGGCTTTGCATTGGCTCCAACCGTATAGCTGTTGTTGAAATCATTGCGATCGATCTGAATCTTGTGGTCCGGATCAATCTCCGCCGAAACCACTTGCGCCTTCTTCTCGTATTCGAACTTCGTCCAGCGGCTCACGCCATCCCAGTGTTCGCGAACCTTTTCGCCATTGTCGAATTTGATTTCCACCTCAACCGGCATGACGAAATCTTCCTTGCGCTGCAACCAGACGGACGAGCGATAAAGAGTCTCATTGTCATCTTTCTGGAAGACACTTCTCGTCTGCTCATACCAATTCACCGGATAAGACTCGACCTTCGACACTTTGTAATCCATCACCTGCGAGCCGTAGATAGCCTGATTGAAGTACCAGCGCAAATCCCTACCCGAGACCTCCTCGATTGTCTTGAGAAAATCTTCCTTAGTAGGATGCGTAAAGCGATACTTCATGAAGTAAACGTGCATCGCCTTCCGCATCGTCTGTTCGCCGATGATGCCTTCCAGAGTGAGCAGCACACTCGCGGTCTTGCCGTAGGTAATTCCGCCGTAGGAGCTGAAACTGTAATAGTCGTACGCCTTTTCTGCGATCGGATCGACGTCCGCCACGCGAACATAACCGAGACGTTGTTCCTCCCGATCGCCTCCTGTCACTCCGGCCAGATTCAGAATCGAAGTGTTCTTGCCGAGGATCGAATCCAGAACCTTCACTTCGGTATAGCTGTTAATACCCTCGTCCATCCAGGCATCTTCGAATTCATTGGTCGCGACCATTCCGTACCAATACTGGTGCCCGAACTCGTGCTCCACGACCACCTCCGGGTCGTAGTAACCCGCCGGCATCCACCAACTGGTTTCACCCGTGATAAATGTGGGGTATTCCATCCCGCCAGCTTCTGAACCTGGTTCTGGATCAACCAGAGTGATCGTCTTGTATGGATAAGGTCCATACCAACTCTCAAGTTTTTCCAGCGACTTTCGCAGAATTTTTACATGCCGCTCCACCTGTCTCCAGTGCGCGGGCTGCATCAGGATGCGCATCTGCACCGGGCCCATCTGCCCCTGGAACACATCTTCTTTCACCTTGTAGCGCGGACTTGCGGTCCAGGCAAAGTCGTGAATGTCGTCGCCGTGATATGTGAGGGTCTTCGTGTTATCCGCGTTACTTACCTCACCAACCTTCACGCCGCTTGCGCCCACCACCTCGAACTGGGGCAGGGTCAGCTTGACGTCGTACACGCCGAAGTCGGCGAAGAACTCCGTTGTGGCGTGATACTGATGGCAGTTCCACGCCCCATGCCACCAGACGCCGACTTTCGGAAACCATTGCCCGCCCAGCACGAAATCGCGCTTCCATCCCGAACGCGCCTGGGTCTCGGGAAATTTTGTCTGAAATGCGATCCTGAACTGAACGAACTCGCCCGGCGCAATCGGCTTGGCGAAACGCACATCTGCGACAGTTTTGTCGTCTTTGTTGCCGTCATCGGGCTGAATGTACTTTAGCTGTGCAGTCAAATCGCCCTGACCTGCAACGATCAGGCTCTTGATTTCTTCCGAACCATAGTCATCGGCGTCCCATTCCTCGTAGGCAGTATCGTGGCCACCCGCAACTTTGGCCTCGCGCACCCAGGTAGAGTTCGGCTGAAATGCATTCTGATAAAGATGAAAGGGGAAATGGTCGAGCACCTGCCCGGTCAAGTTCTGATAGGTCAGGACCTCGCTGGCGTCGACAACATGTGTCGATGCGTCGTACTTCGCATTTATTTCGTAGTGAACGACGCGTTGCGACATAGGTGTCGTCGAGTTGATGGCCAGAGTCGTGTCAGGAATCGCAAGGTCTGCCCCATTCGCGTTAGTGGGCACACTGTCGTTGGTGTTTTTTATCAAAGATGTGGTCTTGTCCGTTACCTGCGACGTGGTCGTCCGGGCCGCATGTTCGCGCACGGCGATCGAAATCGCGATCACGGAAATCACCGGAAGAAACACAATTACCCACCGCATTTTCATGAACGAACCCCTACTCGTTATGGGATGGATCATATCCCACATCGTTGAATCCCGTCCCCGAACGAGCCTATTAATATTCCACGCCGCAGGCAGTCAGCAGACCCTTAGCACCGTAAGGACACGGTTTTATTGAAGTGTGATTCCAGCCACACGGGATGCACTTCACTGTTCAGCTGGAACCAAAGGGCAGAGGGGGATACGGACGCACGTAGAAATTACAGCGGAGTTCCGTGGAGGCACTGTTTGGAAACTCAGCCCGCGCAAGCGTACGCGAGCGTGGTTTTGCATTGCTTGTAGCCACGAGCAGTGAGTCGAATGACCCCTCGAACCTCTTCGTCGAGGAACCCTTCGTTTCTCAATTCTGCAATGGCCAGGCGAGCCACCGAAGAATCCAGAGTTTGCCTCGACAAGGTAACGAATTGGCGCGGGTCCTCTTCGTAACGGAGGACCAGTGTGACGCGGAGCCCGTCGTGGATGTTTTGCCAGGTCATAACTCGATGTTACGTAGACAAGCAGCTTCCAGGAATGGCCCTCCGGTGCCAGTGCCGGGTTACTTATGTTCATTCTTGCATGTGTCCTCTTGCGTGCCGAACCGAACCTGACATGCCGCAGCACTGCGGTCGAACCTCTCGTGGTGTCCACCCGCTTGCGCAATTCCCTCCCCGCCGACGATACTGGAGTGTCCCTTATAACGTTTTACGACTATGAAAACGACAATCTCTCTTTCTACGCCCGCTCAACTCGAAACCGAATCTCTCGTCGCCATTGTGCTGGACCACTCTGAAAAAGACCAGGCAGAAAAGGAACCAAAAGGTAAGAACAACAAAGACGCCAAACCTCAGCTCAAGCTCGCGACCGGCGATGGCGCGCTGCAACCTGTCGCCGCAGATCTACTTTCCAGCGGCGAAGTGACCGGTAAGCCCTTCGAAATTAACCTACTGCACAAGCCCGCTGGATTGAAAGCCAGGCGCCTCCTGCTGATCAGCGGCGGCGCGGCAAAGAAATTCACCAGTTACGATTTGCGGCGCATCGCCGGAGCCGCGGTTCGCGCGCTGAAGTCGCGCGGTATCCGCAGCTTCGCTTTTATCGCTCCGCCAGGCATTCCGGCCGAGGAGGCGGTGCGAGCGATTGTCGAAGGCGCGTTGGTCGGCAACTTCGATCCCGATTACTACCGCAGCGACCGTAAAGATCAGAAGATCGATGCGCTCACCATCCTCGCCAGCGGCAACAGTGATCAAGCCGCACTGGAGAAGGTTGCGAGCCAGGCGCAAATCATTGGGGAATCGCAAAACTTCACGCGCGATCTGGTGAACGAGCCTTCCAATCGCATGACTCCCACCATACTTGGCGACCGCGCGAAGAAAATGTGTCAAGAGGTCGGATTGCAATGTGAGGTCTACGGCGCTGACAAGATCAAAGAACTGAAGATGGGCGCTTTCTGGAGCGTCGCCCAGGGTTCCGACGAACCGCCCGCGCTGATCGTGATGAAGTACGAGCCCGCCGGCGCGCCCGCAAAACCGGTCTTAGGCCTGGTCGGAAAAGGAATTACCTTCGACACGGGCGGAATCTCGATCAAGCCCGCCGACGGCATGGAGAAGATGAAATACGATATGGCCGGCGGCGCAACTATGATCGGCGCTATGCGCGCCATCGCACTGCTGAAGCCGAAGGTGAAAGTTATCGGCATCGTGTGCGCCACCGAGAACATGCCCTCCGGCAAAGCTCAGAAGCCCGGTGACGTACAAATTGCCATGTCGGGCAAAAGCATCGAAATCATCAACACTGACGCCGAAGGGCGTCTCGTGCTCGCCGACGGCCTCTACTACGCACGCCAACTCGGTTGCACTCATCTGGTGGATGCGGCCACACTTACCGGAGCAGTCGTGGTCGCCCTCGGCTATGCGAATGCCGGAGTATTTGCCAACGACGATGCGATGTATGAGCGCTTCCACAAGGCAAATGCCGAAGCTGGGGAGAAAATGTGGCGTCTGCCTCTCGACGACGAATACAAAGAAAATATCAAGTCCACAATTGCCGACATCGTCAACTCCGGCGGACGCTGGGGCGGCGCCATCAACGCGGCAATGTTCCTGAAAGAGTTCGCTGAAGATACACCCTGGATTCACCTCGATATCGCAGGCACAGCATGGATGGAAGACCAGAAACCCTGGATCGCGAAGGGGCCGTCCGGAATCGCGTTGCGCAGCTTGGTTGAGTTTGTAAAGGGTTTCGCAAATTAGGAAGTCGGCATTCGGCTTCCGACGCAGCCTTCCGGACGCTGGAGGTCGGAGTTTTATTCTGACAGCCTTTCGCATCCGCACCGCATCCTAAGCACTCGGAACGGCAACGCTGAGCGGCAGTTATCGCCAGGAGGCATATCTTGAAAGCTCTGACCGTGGTTGGAATCGTGGTGCTGGCGCTGGGGATAATCTCATTCTTCGTTCCGTTCCCACACTCCGAACATCACGGCGTCCGCGTCGGCGATGCGCATGTTGGTATTACCACTCACGACGATGAGAAAGCCCCGCCCTTCGTGAGCATTGTTCTGGTCGTCGTGGGGGCCGGGTTGATGATTGCTGGCAGAAAGAGTTAGACGTGGTACGAATCGCGGGAGGGAGATCTAGTTCTCCATTACCCGATCGAACACCGTCTCCCGTTTCGTGACCAGCAGCGATTCGCCCTGATGCAATCCCCTGTACGGCGAGCCTTCAATCCCCGAATCTCACTGCCGCGCGAGCCTTTGCCTTCGCAGCCTCTTCCTCTCGATTCTTCGGAGCAGCTGTAGTTTCAAGGGAATGCAGAAGCCGGGATGCAACGTTGGCGATTTCATCGACGGCAGCCAGAAAGGGCCCTTCGTTCGCCTTCGACGGTTTGTTAAAGCCAGTGATCTTTCTCACGAACTGCAGTGAAGCCGCGCGAACCTCCTCGGCGTTCACTGGAGGATCGAAGTTGAATAAGGTTTTGATATTTCTGCACATTCCGCGTGACCTCGACTCTGGGACTCAGAGCTTCGTAACTCAGAGCGTCGCGAAGACAGTAGTTTTTTCTGAGTTTCTCAAGTTGAATAGCCTCGAAATATTTTCTCACGTAGAAGAAATAAGGCGTCAAGTGCGCACTCTCCACAACTCGATGGGGTCTGCTTTGCTGCTGGATTGCGGCACTCACTTCGCCTCGCGGAGCTGATCCACAACGTTGCGAACGGCTTCTACCACCACATCGGGTCGGTCGAGCTGGATGTAATGCCCGCTGTTCCTGGCGATCACTTGCGAGCCCCGGCTCGAGAGCTGCACTAATTCTTTCTGCATCTGACTCCAGGCATCATTGGCAGGCTTGACCAGGTGCTCAGGCAAATCCGGCTGGGGCTTATCCGGATCGTGCGAGAGCACGGCCAGCGGCATGTCCCCGAGCGAACCACTGGACCCGGTTTGGGCAGCGCTCTTCGCGATTGCCTTCAGTTCGGCCACGCTTTCGTGCACGCCGTGAAAAGTGCACTCGGCTGCCCGAGCCTCCGCATCATCGCCACAAAATCCCAGGATGCGAGGCAAACCGAAGGGCATGGCGACTTCCAGGAACTCCTGCTCCCGCAGCCATGTGGCATCTAAATCGTTTAGCGCGGGAGGGAAACGCTTCTGCTGCTCGGGATGCGAGGAGTCGACCAGCACCATCCCGGCAACCTCGCTCCGATAAAGGCTGGCGAAGAGTCGCACATCGAATCCGCCCATCGAATGGCCGACAAGGACGTAAGGCTGTGAGATTCCCGCATTGTGGAGAAGCGTATGCAGTTCCTCTGCGATGTCCTTACTGATGCGTGGGTGCGGACTGGCATCGCTGTAACCCAAGCCGGCGCGGTCGTAGGAACACACACGAGTAAACTCGGCAATCAGCGGCTGCACTTGGCGCCAGGAAATATAGCTATCGCCAAGGCCCGAGTCGAGGATGACTGTCGGCGTTCCCTGCCCCGTGCAGTCAATGTGCATTTTGTAGCCGCCGACATCGACCAGTTGGCCGGGCATCGGGTGGGCCTGTCTATCGCGGGCGGAGGAAACGAATTGGTAGACCGCTCCAGTAATGGCGAGCAGGATAAACAAAATGAGGATTCCTGCAGCGATATAGCGAAGCCAGTGTTGCGTTCGCGTTGAGGAATTAGGGGATGACATTTTCTCTGCATCGAGAACCGCGCGCACGCCACAAAAGTCGTAAGCAGCTTACATAACTGGCGGTACTGTAATTCCCATCACAGCCAGCGTGCGAATCAGTTCGCGGCGCACAACGAAGACCGTAGCCAGCAGGAATTGTTTGCGCCTCTCATCGGCCTCACTCAGGATGGGATGCCGATGGTAAAAAGTGTTGAATAGTTGCGCCAACTGGAAAGCATGCTTGGCGAGGTGCGCGGGCTCCGTGGTCTGGATGCATTGGTTCACGACGTAGGAAGTCTTCGACGAAGCAAGCCACAGTTCCCAAATCTCCATGGCACTTTCTCCGGTCAAAAATTCTCCGAGGTCGGCTGGCGAGATTTTACTCGCAACTTCAGCACCGAATTTGTCCGGATCGATCGCAGCTTTCTTGAAGATACTCGCGGCCCGAACCACAGCGTATTGCGCGTACGGCCCAGTTTCGCCTTCGAAACTGAGCGCCTCTTTGAAGTCGAAAGCAATCACCGATTGCTTGGTGAACTTCAGCATGAAATAGCGCAGCGCGCCGATCGCAATTTGAGTAGCGATCGACAGTCGATCACCATCGCCGAGTTGGGGATGCCGGGAATCGACCTCGTTCTTGGCGGAGGCGATCAACTGATCGAGCAGATCGTCGGCTTTCACGCCGAAACCTTTGCGGCCGCTGACCTCGATGTAAGAGCGCGTCTTATCCTCATCGCTGAGCGCGTATCCCAGCTCCGCCGCGCAACGCGGTGTAAGTGCAACCATCTCGTAAGAAAAATGCGTGTAGTGGTCTGCGGCTTCGTTGTGGCCAAGCCCGCGCAGCGCCTCAATCACCGTGTTCTGCGCTTCAGACTGGCGGGCGTCGATCACGTTATAAATTTCGGAGACGTCGCCGAAGTGAGGATGATCCTTCTCACCTTCGGTGGACGAGATCCAGCATTCATGCCGGTTGGGATAGCGATAAAATTTCCGGTAACCGAAGTCGCGCCCTAGCAAGCCGAACTTCCACATGTGATAGGCGATGTCTTTGCCCACGTAGCCTACGGTGCCGTTGGAGCGGACGATTACTTTCTGATCCTCCTCCGCGATCTTCTCCGCTTGAATCTCGAGGAGTGTCGAACGCAAAAGGTTCATAGCGCGCTCACGATTTTCGTGTTGTGAAGTCTGGGTGTCTGAGCTCACCGCAATTCCCGTCGGGAGGTGAGTGATGCGTACCGCCGCATTCTCCACGCCACGGGGAACATAGGTGTCGATGCGCAAGTCTTTTGCTTTGATTTCGGGTTTCTCAGCGTCCTCCGTGGTTGAGACCGTGCCGGCGCGCCGCATCACCCAGCAGCCCTTGTTCTTCCCTTCGGTCTCGTAAGTAAGGACGCCCGCGTCTTTCAGCTTGGTAAAAGCCGCGTCCCAAAAATGCAGATGCAGAATTTCGCTCTCGCGCGGAAGAAAATCATATTCGATATCGAGACGGTCCATGGTCTCCAGATGCCTGCGCAGCACAGCCGTAGAGATCAACTCGGCGATAGCGGCGGTTTCGCTGGAGGCATCTTCGATCCCGCGCAGCGTTTGAGCGCGCACCTGCAAATTGTGCTTGTCCTGCTCGTACCACTGCGAGACGCGAGCGTAGAGGTCCCAGCAGTAGTAATCGAATCGAGGCTGCCGCGTGAGGGCTTCGATTTCAACGCGCGATTTTTTCTCGATCTTTGTGAAGCCCACAACCACGTCGGCAACTTGCACTCCCGTGTTGTCGATGTAGTTCTGCACATCGACTTCCCGGCCCGCAAAGCGCAGCAGGCGCACAAAGGTATCGCCGAGAATGGCATTCCGCAGATGGCCGATGTGTGCGGCCTTGTTGGGATTGATGCTGGTGTGCTCGACCAGGACTTTCCCCACAAGAATTTCGGTCCGCGGCTTCTGATCAGTTGCCAGCGCTGCCGCCATCCACCCTCGATCGATTCTGATATTCAGATATCCGGGAGGCGCAACCTGCATTTCCGCGATGCCCTCGATAGGGCCGATCTCACCGCGAATGGCTTGGGCAATCTTGAGCGGGGCCGTACGCAAGGGTTTAGCAAAAGGAAAAAGCGGAATGGCGAAATCGCCCAGCTCCACCTTCGGAGGCTGTTCGATAACCAAGTTCGGCAGCGAGGTTTCCGGATACCGGCGCAGAAGAAACTCGCGAATGTTCTGAGCCAAATGCTGTTCGAGATGACGATACAAGTTTTCCCTCTGAACTTGTCGAAGAAGATAGTGATTCTAGCAGAGCGCGCGGTAGGCGCTCGTTTGACGCAGGATGCAGCGTTCCCTATGATGAAAAATCAGTGCTAACCGCACCACGGAGGCACGGCGACACGGAGAAAAACTGAGACTTTCTCTGTGTCTCTGTGACTCCGTGGTGAATTGAACCTTATGCGCGTAGCCTACCTCGAGTGTTTTTCCGGCATGAGCGGCGACATGTTCATGGGCGCGCTCTTGGATGCTGGAGTTCCGCCACAGACGCTACAAGACACGGTGGCGGCCCTGAACGTCGGGGCACGGCTGGAGATTTTGGGTGTAACGCGGAGTGGGATTTCAGCTACGAAAGTCGATGTGTGGGTCGATGGGAAAAAAGACTTGCCGCGCGAGGAACGTGCGCGTGAGGAACATGGGGGGGAACGGCACGATCACCCGCACCATCACGAGCATGCGCACGAAGATCAGCATTCCGAGCGCTTGCATCACGATGAAGTATCGCCGGCGGATCGCGCGCTCCAGCACGAGCATTCACGATCCCATGAGCACGGTCGCGGGCTGAACGAAATTCGACAGATCATTTCTTCGTCTCCGATTTCGGCAACGGCGAAGAAGACCGCGATCGCCATCTTCGAGGCGCTGGGCCGGGCGGAAGCGAAAATTCACAATACTTCCGTCGACAATGTCCACTTCCACGAGGTCGGAGCCGTCGATGCGATGGTCGACATCATCTGCGCGGCAGTGGGCGCCGAAGCACTCGGAGTTGACGAGATTATCTGTTCGCCGCTGAATGTCGGTGGAGGCACGGTGCAGTGCGCGCACGGAACTTTTCCTGTACCGGCCCCGGCGACAGTCGAACTGCTGTCGGGCGCGCCAGTGTATTCGTCCGGAGTGCAGGCCGAGTTAGTCACTCCCACGGCGGCGGCGATTGTGAAAACGCTGGCGTCGCGGTTCGCTTCATTTCCGGAGATGAAGATTCTGAAGTCCGGCTACGGCGCGGGATCGCGAGATTTTCCGGGGCATCCAAATGTGGTGCGGCTGACGATTGGAGAAACCGCCTCGATCGCTCTCGCCTCTCAAACCGCGTCGGAGACCATCACGGTGCTGGAAGCCAACCTCGACGATCTGAATCCGCAGGTCTTCGGTTATGTGATGGACCGTTTGCTGGAAGAGGGCGCTCTCGATGCTTTCGCAATGCCAGTACAGATGAAGAAAAATCGTCCGGGAGCGGTGCTCACGATCCTGTGCAAACCGGAGGACGCGGACAAGTTCACGCAACTGCTTTTCACGGAGACGACCACGCTGGGCGTTCGGCGGCGTGAAGAAATGCGACAGGCCCTATCGCGACGCTGGGAAAATGTAGAAACTCCATGGGGTGAGGTAAGAATTAAGATCGGCAGCATGAATGGGACGGTCACCAACTACGCGCCGGAATATGAAGATTGCCGGCGCATCGCAGCGGAGAATCACGTGCCGCTGAAGCAGGTGATGCAGGAAGCGACGCGAGCTTACACCGTGACTGTCGGCAAGACTCCCGTCGTCCGATGATTGCACGCGCAATGCTCGAACAAGAGTGCTGGAAGAAGAAGTGCTCGAACAAAAAATGATCGGACAGAACATCGAACAGAAGACGATCGGCGAAAAGATCAGCGACGTTCAGGCCCGCTACGACACCCTGGCGGATGAATACGTCCGGCACGTTTACGACGAATTGCGGCACAAGCCGATGGACCGCCAACTGCTCGATCGATTTGCGGACGGCGTTCGCGACACCGGGTTGACATGTGATCTCGGCTGCGGGCCCGGACAAGTGGCTCGCTATCTTCACCAGCGCGGGGTTGAGGTCTGCGGCGTGGACTTGTCACCGGCCATGGTTCAGCGCGCCCGCCAACTCAATCCCGGCATCGAGTTCCGGACGGGTGATATGACCACCCTCGATGTGCCCGACGAGGTTTGGGCTGGGATCACCGCATTCTACGCCATCGTCAACCTTCCGCCTGCCGACGTGGTGCGGGCCTTGCGCGAGATGAGGCGAGTGCTGTGCGGGGGAGGGCTGCTCTTGCTGAGCTTCCACATCGGCGAAGGGGTTTCGCATTTGGAGGATCTGTGGGGCTGCGCCGTGTCTCTCGATTTCTATTTCTTTCGCACCGAAGATGTGGAGGGTTATCTGCGCCGGGCCGGTTTCGAAATCGACGAAGTCATTGAGCGTGAGCCGTATGCTCCCGAAGTCGAATACCCGAGCCGGCGAGCGTACATTTTCGCACACAAGCCGTCCCGGAAAACTGCAACCGCATGAACAAGAAGTTTTACATCACGACACCGATTTACTACGTAAACGCGCGGCCTCACATCGGCCACGCCTACACGACGATTGCCTGCGATACGATTGCGCGCCGGCAGCGCCTGCTCGGCGCGGACACATTTTTTCTCACCGGAACCGACGAGCACGGACAGAAGATCGAGCGCGCGGCACAAGCTGCAGGAAAAACTCCGCAGCAGTACGCCGATGAAATTTCGGCCGAGTTTCGCCGACTGTGGAAGCGGATGGGCATCTCGAACGACGATTTCATCCGCACCACGGAAGACCGTCACAAGAAGCGCGTGCAGGAACTTTTTCGCCGCATTCGCGACAACGGCTACATCCATAAGGGCACTTACACGGGACAGTATTGCGTCTCGGACGAACTCTATGTCGACGGCGCGCAACCGGGCGATCCCTGCCCAACCTGTGGCCGCATCACTGAAACTGTGAAGGAAGAAAACTACTTCTTCAAGCTCTCGATGTTTCAGGACAACCTTCTCGCCCTTTACGCCAACCCGGAGTTCATTCGCCCCGAGGCTCGGCGCAATGAAGTGATTTCGTTCGTGCGCTCGGGATTGCGCGACTTGTCGATCAGCCGCTCGACCTTTACCTGGGGCATTCCCGTGCCCGACGATCCCAAGCACGTGATTTACGTGTGGCTCGACGCGCTGGCGAATTACATCACGGCGATCGGTTACGGATCTTCCCATGTAGGCGCGCAGGAGGCATTCAAGAAATTCTGGCCCGCCGATGTGCAGATGATCGGAAAAGAAATTGTCCGCTTCCATTGCGTGTACTGGCCGGCATTTCTGATGGCGGCGGGCCTGCCCGTACCGAAGGCGATCGTGGCCCATGGCTGGCTGCTGTTTGAAGAGAGCAAAATGTCGAAGTCGCGCGGCAACATCGTGCGTACTGAAACGATTCTTGACGTGCTCGGTGCGGACGCGCTGCGCTATTTTCTGCTGCGCGAAGTCGTCTTCGGCCAGGATGGATCGTTCTCCTTCGATGCTCTCGTGCAGCGCTACAACTCCGATCTGGCGAACGGGCTGGGAAATCTCGCCAGTCGCACTCTGACCATGATCAACCGCTATTTCAAGGGCGAGGTTCCTTATCCATCGCACACCGCGTCGAAGGCTGCGGCGGACGACGCTATCGCCGATACAGCGCGCAAGACCATTCGCGAATTCGGAACGCTCTTCGATCAGTTCCAGTTTTCGCGTGCTCTCGAAAGCGCATGGGCGCTGGTCGCCGCGGTGGACAAGTATATCGTTGAGAATGAACCTTGGGCACTGGGCGAAAAGCAGGATGAGGATAGCCGCTCTCGTTTAGCCACCGTGCTCTACACCGCGGCGGAAGCACTGCGGATCGCGACCGCATTGGCTCACCCCGTGATACCTGAGGCGACGGCGAAGATCTGGACGCAACTGGGTTTGGCGGACATCAAGAAACTCGATCTGAATAAATTGTCCTGGGGACAATTGCCTTTGGGCACGAAGCTGGGTGAGGTGCAGCCAGTGTTTCCGCGCAAAGATAAGAGCGCCATTGAAAGGATGCAGAAGATGGAAGAAGAGCAAAAGCCCGCTGCTGGAACAGAGACTCCGACAGTCGCAGCACCGGCCCCCGCGGGAGCGGCGCAAGCGGTTCCCGCGCCTGCGGCGGTTCCAGCGGCGGAGCAAAAAATTTCGATCGATGACTTCGGCAAGGTCGAATTGCGGGTTGGCTTGGTGAAAGTCGCCGAGAGAGTGGCCAAGGCTGACAAACTCTTGCGGCTCGAAATCGACATTGGAACCGAAGTGCGGCAAGTGCTGGCCGGAATCGCCGAAGCCTACGCGCCGGAAGCTTTGATCGGGCGCAAAGTTGTGATCGTGGCCAACCTTGCGCCGAGAAAACTGCGCGGGATGGAATCGAACGGAATGATCGTGGCGGCCTCACTCGATGGCGGGAAACCCGTGCTGGCTGGCTTTTTAGAGGATGTGCCTATAGGGGCGAGGTTGAAGTAGGGAAAATACAGTAGCTCAGGAGGTCAAAGACCAAGGTGTCACGTGACCAAGTTGCCCGGATCGTGTGTTACATCGCGGGAGGAGCTTCCCTGCTCGGGCTGATATATTTCGCCGTCTTGCCGCGGTCGGCAGCTCTTGATTTCAGGGGAAAAATGGCGCTGTCGCGACTCGCAGGCTGGATGGCTGGTCTGGCGGCAGTCACACTGGCCGGAGGATTTTTCAGACAGGAAAGAGGGAGCAGAATCAGGACGATATTGTATGGGTCAGCGATGTGCTTCCTGTGGGTAGTTATAGCTGCGGGGAACTTTCCGGTCGCGTGACAGGATTAACATTCTTCCATGTTCGTAGATTCTCACGCTCATCTCGACGGCAAACAGTTCGACTCCGACCGCGAACCGGCCATCTCCCGGGCGCGGGCCGCCGGAGTGCAAACCATAGTCGCCATCGGCAACGGCGACGGTCCCGAGCATGTAGATTGCGGAATTCGCCTGGCGGAAAACTACGACTTCATCTATGCCACCCTCGGCATTCATCCACACGAAGCCAGACTTGCGAACGATGCTGCGTATCAAAACATGGAGCGCCTTGCGAAGCATCCCAAGGTGATTGCGTGGGGTGAGATTGGTTTGGATTATTATTACGATCACTCGCCGCGCGATGTGCAGAAAGAGGTTTTCACCAGGCAAATGGAGCTGGCAGCTGCGGCGAAGCTGCCCATTGTGATTCACTGCCGCCCGTCCGAGGATAGCGACAACGCCTGGGACGATTGCCTATCTCTGATGCGCGATCGTTGGGCACCAAACGGACTTGGAGGAATTCTGCACTGCTTCACCGGCACCTGGCCGCAAGCCAGGAGGGCCCTCGACATGTGCTTCATGATTTCGTTCGCAGGCAATGTGACCTTCCCGAAAGCGCAGCAAATTCGCGACGCCGCACTCCAGGTCCCGCTGGAGCGCATGCTGATCGAAACGGATTCGCCTTACTTGGCCCCAGTGCCGCATCGCGGCAAGCGGAACGAGCCGGCTTTCGTGAGGGAAACGGCGCGAAAGCTGGGCGAGTTGCGAGGATTGACGCCAGAGGAACTCGGTCAACAAACGAGTCGTAATTTCTACAATTTTTTCAAATTGGTTGAAACCGCTGAAAGCAAAATTTCAGCGTTTTAAGCCGTTCCCGGAGCCTCTCTTCTGATACCCTCAATAGTTATATTCCTTCATTTCAGAAAGAATTGAAATCCGATGCCCGAAAACACCTTCGACATCGTGAGCAAGATCGATCTGCAGGAGGTCTCAAACGCCATACAGCAGGCGCTGAAGGAGATCCACACCCGTTTCGACCTCAAAGATTCCAAGTCAAATATTGAACTGGAAAAAGATGCCATCGTCCTGCACTCAGCCGATGAGTACAAGCTGAAGGCCGTCAACGATATCCTGCAGCAGAAACTGGTCAAACGTGGGGTCTCATTGAAGGGGTTGACGTATGGCGCCGTCGAACCAGCCGCGGGCGGCACGGCAAAGCGCCGCGTCACCATGCAGCAGGGTATTGCCATCGAAAAAGCGCGGGAGATCGTGAAGCTGGTCAAGGATTCCAAGAAAAAAGCGCAAGCTTCGATCCAGGGCGATCTCGTAAGGATCAGCAGCAAAGACCGGGATACGCTGCAGGAAGTAATAGCGATGCTGCGGCAGCACGATTTCGGAATCGACTTGCAGTTTACGAATTACAGAACGAATTAAAGATCAGACGTCAGACTTCCCACCTCAGACGCGGAACGATGGGTTTGAGAATTGTCCGAGGTCTGAAGTCCGAGGTCCAAGGTCACGGTAACCATTTTGAGCGCACCTGCCATCGCTAACGCCAAAGAAGTTTTCGACCTGCTGCACGACGATCTTGCAGCCCTTGAGGACGAGTTCGGGCAAGATACGATCTCGGGAGTTCTGGCGATCACGGAAATTGGAGAATATTTGCGGGCCGGGGGAGGGAAGCGCATCCGTCCCGCGCTTCTCTTTCTTGCTTCCAAGCTGTTCCAGTACGAAGGCCGCGGAGCTGTGCGGCTGGGCGCGGTAGTCGAGATCATTCATACTGCCACGCTCGTGCACGACGACATCATCGACGAAGCCAAGACACGCCGAGGGCGGCCCGCAGCCAACACTCAATGGGGAAACTCGAAGTGCGTGCTGGCCGGCGACTGGCTGTACATGCAGGCTTTCAAAGTTGCGGTGCAGGAGCGCAACTTTCGCATTCTCGACACGCTGATTGAGTTGACGCAGCAAATGGTTGAGGGTGAACTGCTGCAGATGGAGAAACTGGGTAACTCCATCTCGCTCGATGAGTATTTCGATTTGATTTTCCGCAAAACGGCATGCCTGTTCTCCGTGTGCATGCGCCTGGGAGCGATTCTCGGGGGAGCGACGGCCGCGCAGGAAGAAGCGCTCAGCCAGTACGGGCACGATCTGGGTATGGCGTTTCAAGTCGTGGATGACGTGCTTGATTTGATCGGCTCCGAAGATGTGCTGGGCAAGCCTGTGGCCAGCGATCTGCGCGAGGGCAAAGCGACCATGGCGGTGATTCACTCGCTCGAGCGCTGCACGGCGGAGGAACGGGGGAAGATCGAAACCGTCCTGCGCGACCGGGCTTTCAATGGCATAACTCACGCAGAAATCATGGAGATCCTGCAGCGCTACGGATCGCTGGAGGCCGCAACCGCCCGCGCCGTGCGCTATGCAGAGTCGGCGCGGAAAGCGATCTGCACCTTCCCTGACTCCGAGATCAAGCGGGCGCTGCTGTGGGCGCCGGAGTTCGTGGTAGCTCGCGAGAAATAGGGAGCGCGCCCTCCCAATGATCCCGAACGATGAACCGGAACGATAAACCTAACCCCTTCGACAAATTTACGGCAACCTCTTTGTCTCTTCCACTCACCAAATAAGTACTCCAGACTGCGCCGCAATCCGTTCATGGCCTCAATTACGTAAGTAAAGAGGCCAGCAAGAAATCTGGCCACGCATTCGAGAAAACACATAAGGAGACCTCCAAGTGAAAAAGCTGATGGTTTGTTTGCTGGCGCTGACTTTCGCGATGAGCCTAACCGCCTTCGCTCAACAGGACAACAACATGTCGCAACCCCAAGCCGATCAGGCAGGGGCAAAAGCTCCGCTGATGACGTTAAAAGGCACGATCAAGGCGGACGGCGACAAGTACAGCTTCGTCAACGACAAAGACGGCAAGAGCTGGGATGTGATGAATCCCGAAGAGCTCAAGGGACATGAAGGACATCACGTGCAGCTTAGCGCTCACGTTTATGCCGACAAGGGCTCCATCCATGTAATGAGCGTCAAGATGCTTAAGGGTGGCTCGATGAGCAGCGATTCCATGAGCAAATAGCTCGGCGCTACCCAGTAATCCGCTAATCCTTGTGGCCGGTTCAGTGATCTTAACCACTGGCCGGTTTTTTCTATTTAATTCCGTCGATGGTCGTTGCCTAGGCCGACTGATGGTTTCGGTCACTCGAGGGCAGACGTCCGGCTTTGTTTGTACTGAACCCTTTCCTGAGTTACCCTATCCAACACTGCTTATGGATCTGGTTTTGCTAATGGCGCGCCACGGCTATGCTCTAACCTTTTGCCTGTTGCTGGCTGAAGCGGTCGGATTTCCCTTCCCAGCTGCAATCGCGCTCGTCGCGGCGGGTGCCGCAGTGGCGGCTCACGCGTTGTGGGGGCCTTACGTCGTGGTTACGGCGGTCACTGCCCTGCTCCTGGGCGATACGGTTCAGTTCTGGCTGGGACGGTATATGGGCTGGGCGCTGTTGGGATTTCTGTGCCGCGTCTCGATCAATCCGGAGACCTGCATCTTGCGCTCGGCGGAATCTTTCTACAAACGCGGAAAAGCTACGCTGATCATTGCGAAGTTTATCCCCGGGGTGAACACTATGGCCGCTCCCCTGGCTGGCAGCATGAAGATGCGCTTCTGGCAGTTCCTGCGCCTTGATCTCGGCGGCGCCCTCGTGTATGGCCTCACTTATCTCTCGGTCGGATACCTTTCACGCGACTTTCTTGCCGCTGTCCTGCGCGGATTTCACGCAGCAGGCCAGGCAATGGAAGCCGTGGTGGTGGCGGCGCTTGTGGTCTACGCGATTTATCGGGCAGTGCAATATCGCAAGAACAGGATGTATCGCATTGTGCCGCGGGTGCAGGTAGAGGAGCTGGCCCGGCGTTTGGCCTCTGAGGATGCTGCCCACGTGCTGATCGTCGATGTCCGCAGCCATGGCTATTACGACTCCGGGACCGCGCGGATCAAGAACTCGATCCGCATCGAGCCCAACAACCTTGAGGAAGAGATCAAGAACCTTCCCAAAGATAAGGACATTTATCTTTACTGCACTTGAGCGCGCGAAGCGACCAGCGCCCGGGTGGCGCACCTGCTGCGGGAAAAAGGCTTCAACACGTTCGTAATCGTCGGCGGGCTAACGGCGTGGCGTAAGGCCGGAGAACCCGTTGAGCCTGTGCCAGAGAACGATCTGGTGAAACTGCCGACATTCAACTAGTTTTTGGTCGCCAGCCGATTCCGATGGCATTCACCCGGGAAATCGAAATCAAGTTTCGCGTTGCAAGGATACCTGCGCTCACGCGCAAACTTCGCAAGGCGGGATTTCGCATCGTCACGCCCCGGACACGCGAAATGAACACGCTCTATGACCTTCCTGGAGAAGTGCTGCGCGCGCGCAAAGAACTGCTGCGACTCCGCAAGTATGGGACCGAGTGGACGCTGACCCATAAAGCCGGGAAGAAGACGGGACGCCACAGCAGCCGCGAGGAATTAGAGACGTCGGTGAGCGATGGAAAGCGGATGGAATCAATACTGCGCGCTCTGGGATACGCACCAACCTTCCGCTACGAAAAGTTTCGCGCCGAGTGGTCCGATGGAAAAGGCCAGGTCGTCGTGGACGAAACGCCAATTGGGAATTTCTGCGAGATAGAAGGTGCGCCGCGCTGGATCGATGCAACGGCGAAGAAGTTAGGAGTGAACGCAGCCGATTACATCATGCAGAATTACGCTGGATTATTTTTGGGATGGAAAGCTCGCACGAAGAGTGCCGCTAAGGAGATGACGTTCAAGGTGTTGGGAACTCGCACAAATGCGCATTGAACTTCGCGGCACGAATTTAGCCCTTACGCCCCGTGGCACTTCTTGAATTTCTTCCCCGAGCCGCATGGGCAAGGATCGTTACGGCCCACTTTCTCCTGCGCGCGCACCACTTGTTGTACAGGCGCAGCATCGCCGCCTCCGGCCATGCGCGCCTGTTCCAGTTCGCGACGCTTGCGCCGCATGAAGGCTTCTTCCAGGTCGTCAGCGGAGGTGGCCACCAGGCGCGGCGGACGATGTCCGTTTCCACCACTGCCTGACTGCGCGGGAACTCCCGGCTCCGGTCCCTGCCCTGTGGGCCCACCCGCCTGCAGCCCGTCTGCGCCCGCATCCAGCGGCCGTTCCAGGATCTGCATCAGGTAAAGATAGCGGGCCGTATCTTCCTGGAAGCGCTGCAGCATAGCCTCAAACATCTCAAACGACTCTTTCTTGTATTCGACCAGCGGATCGTGCTGCCCATAGCCGCGGAGGCCGATGCCCTCCTTGAGGTGGTCCATGCTGAGCAGATGGTCTTTCCATTGAGAATCGAGAACGCTAAGCATGATCATGCGCTCGTGATGGCGCATGGCTTCGGGGCCAATCAGTTTTTCCTTTGCCTCGTAGCGTTCTTTCAGCTTCTCGAAAATCGCGTCGCCGAGTTCCTGCCGGTTCAACGCCTCCGGCTTCACTCCCTCGGCGAGAAAATCAACACCAAAGCGCGTGAACACCGCATCTTTTAGCCCTTTAATATTCCAGTCGTCCGCGTGTCCCTTGGGCGGGCAATACTCTTCCATCAATTCGCCGAGAATCGCGGAAACGTAATCCTCAAGAATCAGATCTTTCTGATCCATGCCCTCCAGCAAGCGGCGGCGCAGGCCATAAACAGCCTCGCGCTGCTTGTTCATCACGTCGTCGTATTCGAGCAGGTGTTTGCGCGATTCGAAGTGCTGCCCCTCAACCGCCTTCTGCGCGGTCTCGATGCGGCGGCTGATCAGCTTGGACTCGATGGGAACCCCTTCTTCCATTCCCAGGCGCTCGAGCAGCTTCGAGACCCACTCCTTGGCGAAGATGCGCATCAGGTCATCTTCAAGCGCCAGGTAGAAGCGCGATGACCCGGGATCGCCCTGCCGTCCCGCGCGCCCGCGCAATTGGTTGTCGATGCGGCGTGACTCGTGCCGCTCAGTGCCGAGAATGTGCAGGCCACCGACGGCCGTAACCTCGTCGTGCTCTTTGTCGGTCTGTTCTTTGTAGCGGCTGAAAACTTCCGTCCACTTATCGGTCGGCACCGTATACTCGTTGCCGTTGTAGTAGAAAATGGAAGTCGTGCCATCCTCCTGCGGACCTTCGATCTTGCCCTGAGCCACGCGCAGTTGCTGCGCGATTCCCTTCTTCACCAACTCCTGCTTGGCCATGAATTCCGGATTGCCGCCCAGCAGAATATCGGTGCCGCGGCCCGCCATGTTCGTGGCGATGGTCACCATGCTCTTGCGCCCGGCCTGCGCTACAAATTCAGCTTCGCGCTCGTGAAACTTGGCGTTCAGGACGACGTGCTGTTTCAGCCCTTTCTTCTTCAGCAAGTCAGAGAGCCGCTCGGACTTTTCAATCGACGTGGTGCCCACCAGCACCGGCTGCCCTTTCTCGTGAAGCTTCTGAATCTCATCCGCAACCGCGAAATATTTCTCTTTCTCGGTGCGATAAACCACATCAGGATTCTCCAGCCGCAGCATCTGCTTGTTCGTCGGAATCACAATGACGTCCAGCTTGTAGATATTGTCGAACTCGGCCGCTTCCGTTTCCGCCGTTCCCGTCATGCCCGACAACTTCTTAAACATGCGGAAATAATTCTGGAAGGTGATGGTGGCGAGCGTCTGGTTCTCGCGCTCAATCTTCACGCCTTCCTTGGCTTCAATCGCCTGATGCAGTCCGTCAGACCATCGGCGTCCCGGCATCATGCGGCCGGTAAATTCGTCCACGATGATCACTTCGCCGTCTTTGATCACATACTCCACGTCGCGACGATAGAGCGCATGCGCCTTGATCGCAGTCTCCACGTGATGCTTGAGCGGCCAGTTTTCCGGATCGGCAATATTGCCGATGCCGAGCAGTTGCTCAACCTTCGTCCAGCCTTCGTCTGTGACAGTAATATTGCGATGCTTTTCGTCGACCACAAAATCGCCAGTAAGCTGCGATGGTTCGCCGGGGGCGACCTCCAGCTCTTCGCCCTTTTCCAGCTTCGGAATGATCCGGTTCACGCGGTAATACTTATCGGTCGATTCCTCGCTCGCCCCGGAAATGATCAGCGGCGTTCGCGCTTCGTCGATCAGGATCGAATCCACTTCATCGACGATCGCGAAATTGTGGCCGCGCTGCACGCAATCTTTCAGATCGAACTTCATATTGTCGCGCAGGTAGTCGAAGCCGAACTCATTGTTGGTGCCGTAGGTCACATCGGCGGCGTATGCGGCTCGGCGCTCTTCGTCATCAAGGTCGTGAACGATCACGCCCACGGTAAGGCCGAGAAAGCGATAGAGCTTCCCCATCCATTCGGAATCGCGTTTCGCAAGATAGTCGTTGACCGTAACCACATGCACGCCGCGTCCGCTGAGCGCGTTGAGATATACGGGAAGCGTGGCGACCAGCGTTTTTCCCTCACCGGTCTTCATCTCTGAAATCATGCCCTTGTGCTGTACCATGCCGCCGATCAATTGCACGTCAAAGTGGCGCATATTAAGCACACGCCGTCCTGCCTCGCGCACCACGGCAAAGGCTTCTACCAGGGTTTCGTCCAGCACTTCCTGCAGAGCGTCGTATTGTTCCTTCTCAAACTGCTTCAGGCGATCGGGATCGTCTTCCGTTTCGGCCTCGGCGCCTGATACCGCATTATTAGAAACTGCGTTATTCGAAACCCGGGCCAGCCGCTCCCGAATCCGCTGCCGGAATTCATCGGTCTTGGCGCGCAATTCGGCATCGGTGAGCTTTTGCATCTCAGGCTCGAGGGCGTTGATAGCCTCGACCTTTGGCATCAAACTCTTGATTACCCGCTCGTTTTTGGTCCCAAAGACCTTGCCAATCAGAGTATTAATCAAACTTTGAAGTCCTTCAGAGGGAGGGGGATTTGCCCCAAGTATATCCCTTTTAGCCTAGCATATTTAGACGCGGTGGACAGGTGTAAGGAACAAGTAACGGAAGGTGTTCACCGCCGAGTGCGCAAAGAGCACCGGGACAACGAGAGAACGTTCCTTTTGGTCCTGACCGACCTCGGTGTCCTCGGCGGTGAACAGGTTTTTCATGTATATTCCCCACGACCCATGCCCACTTTCTATGACCGTTTTGTAGAGTGCGCGGAGCGCTGGCCGGGCAACGTCGCGCTCGAAATCCAGCGTCACGATCACATCGAAAGTTGTACCTATGCCGAACTGCAAGGCATGGCTGAATCAATTGGACAATGGATTACAGAAAAAGAATTCGCGCGCGGATCGCGCCTGGCCCTTGTCGCGGATAATCACCCCCGATGGGTAGCAGCATACCTGGGCATCATTGCTGCGGGATATACCGTGGTCCCGCTCGACACTGCGCTGCATGCCGATCAACTGACAAAGTTATTGAAAGACAGCGGTAGCTCCGCCATGTTCTGTGACGCGAGACACGCACAAGTGGCGCGTGACGCAGTCGCAAATCTCCACACACCGCTCGTGCTTATGGATCCCGACCGCATGCCCCAGCGGCCCATCCCTGAAGACTGGCTGGAAAACCTGCCCGCAATTTTCGAGCGTGGAAAGAAAAGCTTTCAGCCAGTCCCGTCCGCCCCGGATGACATCGCCTCCCTGCTCTACACCTCAGGCACGACAGCGGATCCTAAAGGCGTGATGCTGACGCACGCCAATCTCCTTGGCGAAGTCGAGGCCGTTTTCAACTGGGTCGACATTGGCCCAAGCGATGCCCTTCTCGGCGTGCTGCCCATGTTTCATGTTCTGGCCCAGATGGCGAATCTGATGATTCCGCTGGTCAAGGGCGCGCGCGTCGTCTATCTCGAAACTCTAAATACCACCGAACTTCTGCGAGCTCTGCAGGATCGCAACATCACAGCCTTTGCCGTTGTGCCGCAGTTTTTCAATCTGATTCATGAGCGGATTTTTCAGGAAGTCGCAAAACGCGGCCCGATCACTCAAAACGTTTTTCATGTCCTGATGAACGCCAACCGTACATTGCGAAGAGTTGGAGTAAACACAGGCCCGCTTCTATTCCGCAAGGTTCGCGAAACTTTTGGAAAGAAAATGCGCTACCTGGTCACGGGAGGATCGCGCTTCGATCCCGCCATGGCACATGATTTCTACGCGCTCGGCATTGACGTGCTGCAAGCCTACGGCCTGACAGAAACCACCGCCGCCGTATTTGCAACGTCGCCCACCGATAACGTGATCGGTTCCGTGGGGAAGGCGATGAAGGGCGTCGAGGGCAGAATCATTAATGAGAAGATCAGTGATGAGAAGATCACCGATCCGCAAACCCTGGACGATGCTGCCCCAGCCGCGGGAGAAGTCGCCTTGCGCGGTGCGGTCGTCATGAAAGGCTACTGGAATCGTCCTGACGCAACCGCAGCCGTCCTGCGTGACGGGTGGTTCTACACCGGCGATCTCGGCTACTTCGATTCCGACGGAAATCTATTTCTCACCGGCCGAAAAAAAGAAATAATCGTTCTCAGCAACGGAAAGAATGTTTATCCCGAAGAAGTTGAGGCGCATTACCTCAAGTCGCCGTATATCAAAGAGCTCGCCGTAATGGGACTCGAAGGCGCGCCTGGCGAAGGGGGCGACCGGCTGCACGCGGTGATCGTGCCGAATTTCGATGCGCTGCGCCTGAGAAAAATTGTGAATGCGAAGGAAGCGATCCGCTTTGATATCGAAAGCCTGTCGCAGCAAATTGCCTCCACCAAACGCATCGGCAGTTACGAGATCTGGCAGGAAGATTTGCCGCGCACCACCACGCGCAAGATCAAACGCTTCGAAATTGAAAAACGCGTAAGAGCAAATCAAGCGCACAAGGTCGCTGGCGACTCCGAGTTGTCCCTCGAGCGCCCATTAACGGCAGAAGAAACAGCCTGGCTGGCTCAGCCAGCGGTACAGCGTGCGCTCACGATTGTGCGGGAGGCCGCGCGCACGCCGCCGCCAACCGTGCTACCCGCTTACAATCTGGAACTCGACCTGGGACTCGATTCCATGCAACGCGTCGAGTTGCTTAGCCACGTCGCAGAACAATTCGGAGGCAACGTTTCAGAGTCGCAACTCGCCGAGATTTACACCGTCCGCGACCTGGTCGATGCGGTTCTGCAAGGCGCAGGCGACCGCACCGGAGGCCGAGAAGCGCGCCCCGCGTTCGCCGGTTGGAAGTCGATTCTGGCCCAGGAGCCCGATCCTGCCGAAGTAATTTCTCTCGTTAGACCGCAACCCATTAGCGCCTTCTTTTGGTATATGGTTTCGCGATTGACGCAAGTGATTGCGCTCGACCGCTTCCATCTGCAGGTACGCGGACTTGAGAAGCTGCCCAGGAGCGGTGCGTATATTATTTCATCCAATCACCAGAGCTATCTCGATCCACTCATCCTCGCAAGCGTTCTTCCGCCGCCTGTTTTCGACAAAGTTTTTGCCTTAGGCACAAGCGAAATCTTCGGCGAAGGCCTCATGCGGCGGCTGGCACGTTCGCTGAGAATCGTAGTGCTCGATCCGGATGCCAACCTTACTCCTGCCATGCGTGCCGGCGCTTTCGGCTTGCGCCAGGGCCGTCCGCTGATTCTTTATCCCGAAGGCGAGCGCTCGATCGATGGCGCTCCAAGAATTTTCAAGAAGGGTGCCGCCATATTGTCCATTCATGTGCAGGTGCCTATCGTGCCCGTGGCGATTGAAGGCTTCTACAAAGCGTGGCCCAGGAACAAACTCTTCCAGCAATTCACTCCGCTGAAGATGGTGTTCGGCGACCCGATCGTTCCCCCGCCGGAGACAGACGCGTCAGAGGAGGCTTACGAAAAACTGACCGCGGATTTGAAAGCGCGAGTAGTTGAAACGTGGGAAGGATTAAGGATTGCGGCGTTGAGCGCCTCGTAAAGCGCCGAGTGTCGGGGCACCTTGCCCTGGGAGCCTTTATTCAAAACGCACACGCAAGAGGTCTGAAAACACTGGCTTTACTTCGCCCGCGGATGCGTCTGATCGTACACCTGCAGCACGTGCTTCATTGACAACTGCGTGTAACGCTGCGTGGTTGCGAGACGTTCGTGCCCAAGCAACTCCTGAATCGCACGCAGGTCTGCTCCTTCTTCCAGCATATGCGTGCCAAACGCATGCCGCAGCGTGTGCGGATGAACGTCCGGGGATAGCCCTTTCGCAACTGCGATCTTCTTGACGATGCGCCCCACACTTCGCGTTGTAAGTCGGCCACCTCGCCGGTTAATGAGCAAGGCGGCCGAGTGCTTCCGGATTGTATCCACAAGTCTCTGACGCACCGGAAGATAGCTTGCCAACGCAGATTTTACCGAATCACCGAACGGAACGTACCGTTCTTTCTTCCCTTTGCCGCGGATAAGAATGGCCTCGGCACTCAGCCGAATATCGTCGAGGTTGATCCCGGTAAGCTCCGAGTTCCGGATGCCGCATCCATAGAGCAGCTCGAGCATCAGCCGGTCGCGCTCGGCAAAGGCCGTGACTTCCGGCATGTCGCCATCGATCACAGCATTCATTTCTTCAATGGTGGGAACCCGCGGAAGTTTCTTCGGAAGCCTCGGCGTAGCCACAAGTTTTGCCGGATTGTGTTCCACCACGCCCTCCCGAGCCAGCCACCGATAAAGAGACCGCACCGCCGCCAGAGCGCGCGCCACGGAAGTTTTGCTTAATCCCCTCTCGTAAAGCTGTGAGAGAAATCCACGCACCGCGATGTGGTCGATCTGATCGAAGCAGCACGAACCAGCGTAGGTTGCGAAAAGTTGGAGTTCGCGGCCGTAGGCCTTGATGGTGTGGCCGGAGGCGTTGCGTTCGCGTAGATGCAGCATGAAATCGTCAACGGCCGTGCCAACAATCGTGTTTGTCTTCATCTCGCCTTTGCCCGTGGGTGATGCTTCTGATACACCGTGCGGAGTCGATCGAGCGCCACGTGCGTATAAACCTGCGTCGTCGAGATATCGGCGTGGCCGAGGATGGTTTGTACCGTCCGGAGATCAGCGCCGTTCTCCACCATGTGCGTGGCGCAGGAGTGCCGGAGCATGTGCGGAGAAGCGGCGCGTCCAGATGATGCCGATGCGGCGCGAACCATCTGCCAGACTCGTTGGCGGGTAAGTTTATGACTGCCGTATGCAAGGAAGAGCAGAGGAGAACCTTTCCCAGCCGATAACCGGGGACGAGCATTAACGAGATATTCCCTCAGCGCATGTTGGGCCGACTTCCCCAGAGGGACCACGCGCTCTTTATCGCCCTTTCCACGAACCAGCATGTATCTAGCATCGAGCTTCGCATCTTGCAGTTTGGCATTGGTGATTTCCGAAACGCGAAGAGCGCCTGCATAGAGCACTTCAAGCATCGCGCGGTCGCGGAGGGCGAGTGCGGCGGACAACTTGGAATTGACCTTAGCCTCGATGCGCGCTGACGGAGCGGCTAAGATCGATTCCATTTCGTCGCGAGTCAAGGCTTTTGGGAGGATTTTCCAGGAGTGCGGGGATTCGATGTCGAGCGTGGGGTCTTGATCGATTTCTCTATCCAGGAGTAGGAATCGGTAGAGGTGTCGCAAGGCCGAAAGCTTGCGTGCCACACTGCGACCTACCGCTTGATGGGAAAAGAGCTGCTGCACGAACTCACGCACATCCCTACGCCGCGCCTTTAGCAGCCTGCCGCCGCGTTTTCGCAGGAATTCGGCAAACTGACGAATGTCGGTTGCGTAAGCGTCGATAGTGGTTTTAGCCAAGCCCCTTTCTACGCTTAAGTACTCGGTGAAGCTCCTGAGTTCGCTGTCAGTAAGATCGCTCGGCATGCGGTAGAACAAGTTGATCATTATCGGACGCCGAGGGCAATCGAATTTTCGTGCTAGGCATCGTGATCGTTAGCCACCGCTCTACCCCTTGTGCGATCCGGGTGTGAACTCGTACCTAAGCCAGCTCATGAAGTAGTCGGCCTTGTCGACGAGTTCGTTGGTTTTCCACTCGCTGAGTTTTGCATCCAAGACTTCGCGGATATATTCACAGAGCGCAACCTCTGCTTCTTCAGTGCGGAGAGGGAAATGCGCGACCTTCCCACCGGCGGCCTTTCGATCGATCTCGGGGGTATCGGTCCCTTTAGCGGCGGCCCGGGCGCAAACTCGTACTTGAGCCAAGCGACGAACTTCTCGGGGCCCCGAATGTATGACCTTACCGTCTGCTCCTCAATCCCATCCCTTGCACACTCAGCTTCCCGCACCGCCTCCTTGTAGTCACGCAGAGCGTTTTCGAGCTCCGCGAGCGCGCCGAGCGAGATGCGTGATCTCTTTAGTGCCTGCTCTTCGGGCTTTTCCGCTTCCATTGGGAGCCTCGCTTGCACGCCCCACAACCGACGGGCGCTTGTTGGGATTGACACCAATTTACCGCATCCCCGGCGGACTGGCCCCCAGAGTCTTTCCCACGTCCCGCAGCAAATCCACCGCGTACAAGGCTCCCTCCGGCGTTTCCTCATGCTTGAAGTAAGCGAACACATCGCGGCCGGCAGCCAGATGCTCTCCGATACGGGCGACCATGCTGCGTCGCTCCTCGGCCGTGTAATTCGGCTTGCGAAATCTGTAATAAACCAAGGCCGAAGTGACCACGTCCGGCGTAGTACGCTCCTCGGTCTCCGCCACGCATAACGCGGCTGCGTGTGATTTCAGCAGCTCCCAAGTCGAATCGGCAAACCAGGAATCATGACGGAACTCAAATGCCGCAGGCAGTGAATGCGGCAAAAGAGCAAGGAAATCCTTGAGCAGCGCCGAATCCATTTTCAGATTTGGCGGCAATTGAAAAAGTACAGGTCCCAGCTTGCCAGCGCTCGCCAGCGGCTCAATCGTTGCCAAAAAACGCGGGACAAAATCTTCGGTTCCCTTCAGGCGCTTGATATGGGTGATTACTTGATGGGCTTTAACGCCAAAACGAAAATGCGGCGGCGTTTCCTGAATCCAGTTCTGGATCGTGGTCTCTTTTACCAATTGCCGGAAGGTAAAATTCACTTCGACGGTATTGAGTTGGGTGGCGTAGTGACTGAGAAACTTCTTCTGCGCCAGTTTCGCTGGATAGAAATCCGGCTTCCAGCTTGGATACGCCCATCCCGAAGTACCAACAAACAGCTGAGGCATAGCAAAGTCCCGACGCGGAATTCTTCGAGGACGGGATTATACCTTGCGTCTCGCACCGCGCGCCTGCGGCCGCTTCGCGACTTTTCCTGCAGTTTTCTTAACGCGGCGGGAGGCCACTCTCGGCTCTTCCTCTGCCTGCGCCGCGATTGAGATCGGCTCCTGAGTTTCCGCACCTAAGGATTCCGCTTGTTTCTTGAGATCCGGCAACCGCTGCTTCAATACCAGTAGCGGCGCGGACAAATCTCCCATCTTTTCTACACGCTTTACCGTTTGCCCCGCTTCGAACACAAGCAAGTTCGCATCTTTCTTTTTGAAAACACGTTCGACTTCCTCCCACGTCACCGGAGTCGAAACCGTAGGCCGTTCCCGTGCCCGCAGCGAGTAAACCGCTATGGTGGTCTTGTGCTCGTCGTTCTGGCTCCAATCCACGAAAACTTTTCCAGTGCGAACTTGCTTCTTCATATCCGACACAACCATCTCCGGATGATCGTGCTCGAGCAACTGCGCGAGCGCGTGCGCGAAAGGCTTGGTCGATTCGTAGCTGGTTGGAGTGTTCAATGGGACATAAATCTGCAGCCCTTTGGAGCCGGAAGTCTTCGGAAAACTCTGCAATCCGAAGTGTTCAAAGATTTCCCGCAACCACAACCCAACCTGGCAACATTGCACAATATTCGCCGGCGGACCCGGGTCGAGATCGAAAACCATCATCGTGGGGCAAGTGATGTCTTTGGCCAGCGAGAGTGACGGATGCAATTCGATGGCAGCGAGATTCGCCAGCCAAACCAGCGTCGGCAAATCGTCGGCCAGAATGTAATGCACCGTGCGCCGGTTTCCCTCGCTCCAGATGGGCACAGTCTTCACCCAGTCAGGGCGATGCTGCGGGGCATTTTTCTCGTAGAAAAATTCTTCATCCACGCCATTGGGATAGCGCTTGCGCGTAAGCGGCCGCTCCGCCAGATGAGGTATCATCGCTGGCGCAATCCGCACGTAGTAGTCGATGATCTGCTGCTTGGTAAAGCCGGCGGCTGGATAAAGAACCTTTTCCAGATTCGACAGCTTAAGTTGTCTTCCCTGAATTTCGATCGTCGAATCCATGGCGCGCACGCTCCAGAAGGCATTTTGCCTCAAACCGCGCGCAACGCAAAATAGGGGCCTCTCACTACTCGCCACGTTTGCGCGTCCGGCCAGTTTGACAACCTCCCCGCTCGCCACGTAATTTCAAACTTCTGCCCTTCCGATTCGTCTAAACAGGGCTGTTCCTAGATGCCTGCCAACTTTCCGGAGGTCCGATGAAACGCCATTTGCTCAGACCCATCGTTCTCATAATGTTTCTCATTTCGCTCGCCGCGGCACAGGATGTCGCTTCCTTCGAAAAGCGCATCACCGTGAAAAAGTTGGCGAATGGCCTGACCATCATCATCTGCGAGCGCCCGGAAGCCCCGGTCTTCTCCTTTTACACATTAGTCGATGCGGGTTCTGTGCAGGATCCCATGGACAAAACCGGTCTGGCCCATATGTTCGAGCACATGGCCTTCAAAGGCACAGACACAATCGGCACTACCGACTACCCTGCCGAGAAAATCGCATTGGAGAAAGTGGAAGAAGCTTACGTGCTTTACATCGCCGAGCGTGACAAACGCGTAGGCCGGGACGAAGCCAGGCTAAAGCAACTGGAAAAAGCCTGGAAGGACGCCATCGCCGCAGCCGACAAGTATGTGGTGCCCAACCAGTTCGGAAAAATCATCGAACAAAGCGGTGGTCAGGATCTCAACGCCTCCACCGATTACGACGAAACCACCTATCATTATTCGCTGCCTGTGAACCGCCTGGAGCTCTGGGCGTATCTCGAATCCGACCGCTTTCTCCATCCCGTGCTGCGCGAATTTTATAAAGAGCGCAACGTCGTGATCGAAGAGCGCCGCCTTCGCACCGATAGCAATCCGATTGGGCGGCTGCTGGAACAATTCACCGCCGCCGCATTTGAAGCCCATCCTTACCATCGTCCGACCGTAGGGTGGATGTCCGACTTGAATTCTTTCTCAGCCACGGATGCAAAGAAGTTTTTTGACGAATACTACCGGCCGGCGAACATGGTCGTCGCGGTCGCCGGAGATATAAAAGCGTCGCAGGCCCTGCCGATTCTCGAGAAATATTTCAGCCGTCTGCCCGCCGGCCATAAACCCGACGAGGCCACCACCGTCGAGCCTCCACAGAATTCCGAGCGCCGAGTCGAGTTGCTGGAAAAAACACAGCCGCTCTATCTCGAGGGCTACCACCGCCCTGACTACATGTCAAAAGATGACGCTGTCTATGACGCCATCACCGATCTCATGTCGGAAGGCCGCACATCTCGCCTCTACCGCGCGTTGGTGCGCGATAAAAGGATCGCATCGTTCTCCGCCGGATTCTCGGGCCTGCCGGGGATCAAGTATCCACATCTGTTTGCCTTCTATGCCTTCCCGCTGCCGGGTCACACCACGCAGGAAGTGGGGGACGCGATACACGCGGAAATCGAGCGCCTCAAAAAAGAAGACATCAGCGACGATGAATTAAAGATGATCAAGACCCGCGCCAAAGCCAATCTGATCCGGGGGCTGGCGGACAACGAAGGACTGGCAACCGAACTGGCGACCTACCAAACGCGTTATGGCGATTGGCGCGAGTTGTTCCGCTCCGTCGATCGCATCGACAAGGTGACCAAAGCAGATATTCGCCGCGTGGCCAACGAAACCTTTAACGACACGAACCGCACGGTCGGCATTATTGAAACGGTCAAAGGCGCTCCGCAGAGCGATGAACAGGGACAAGGTTCGGGGGGACAAGGTTCGGAGGGACAAGCGTCGGAGGATCAGACTCCGCCGGATCGAGCCCAGTCAAGTCAAGGAGGTGTGCGATGAAGACGAGCGGGATTGTTCTCGCGACAGTTCTTGCGGCCTCCACTTTATTTGTCGCGCCTCGCAAAGCGGCATCGCAGACGACAAACTGGAAACAGATTCCGACCCCTCCTCTGCCCGCCTTTCATCCGCCGGTGCCGAAGCGCATCGAACTCTCGAACGGCATGGTGATCTTCCTGCAAGAGGATCACGAGTTGCCGCTGATTGAGGGCACCGCTCGTATCCGGGGCGGCTCGCACATTGAACCGGCCGGCAAAGTTGGGCTCGTGGATATCTTCAGCGAAGTCTGGCGCACCGGTGGCACCAAAACACAAACCGGCGACCAACTTGACGATTTTCTCGAAGTGCGCGCTGCGAAAGTTGAAACCGGAGGCGGTCCCGATTCAACGACCATCAGCTTATCGTGCCTCAAAGGCGACTTCGACGATGTTTTCAAAGTCTTCGCTGACCTGCTGCAGAATCCGGAATTCCGTGCCGATAAGATCGACATCGCGCAAAAGCAAATCTACGACGCCATCTCGCGGCGCAATGATGAGATCGGAGCGATCGCCGCGCGCGAAACCGCCAAGCTCGCTTACGGGACTAACAATCCCTACGCCCGTGAGCCTGAGTATTCAACCATCGCTGCCATCACGCGCCAGGACTTGGTCGATTGGCACAAAACTTACGTTCAACCCAATCACATCATTCTCGGCATAAGCGGAGACTTCGACGCCACGGCACTGGAAGCCAAGCTGCACGCCGCATTCGACTCATGGCCGAAAGGCAGCGACCTTCCAAAAGATGAAGTTCGTTATGATCCCGCCAAACCCGGCTACTATCAAATTTCGAAAGAGGATGTGAATCAAAGCAGCGTCCACCTGGTTACGCTTGGCACCACGCGCAACAATCCTGACTACTACGCGATTGCCGTATTTAACGAAGCGTTTGGCGGAGGATTTTCTTCGCGGCTCTTCAATGACATTCGCACCAAGCGCGGCCTGGCGTACAACGTCGGCGGCGGCATCGGCACAAACTTCGGCCATCCAGGCATTCTGCAATTCGTCGCCGGCACCAAGAGTCAGAGCACCATCGAGTCGATCCAGGCAATCGATGAAGATATCGACGATCTCACCAGGAAGCCTATCGACGACGATGAAATCAAGCACGCCAAAGATGCCATTTTGAACGCCTTCATCTTCCGTCTCGATTCACCCGACAAAGTTCTCGCTGAAAGGATGACCTACGAATTCTACGGATATCCCTCCGATTGGCTTGACAAGCTTCCCGCCGAAATTCAGAAGGTCACCGCAGCCGATGTGAATCGCGTTGCAGCTAAGTATGTACACCGCGACCAACTGGCAGTTCTGGTGGTTGGCAACACGAAAGAGTTCGATAAACCCCTCTCCTCGCTTGGGCCGGTAAAGGAAATCGATATCACGATTCCCCCTCCGCCGGGCGCAAAGGAAGAGGGAGGCGAGAAACCTACAGCCTCGAACGAAGAGGGCAAGGTATTGGCGGCGAAAGTAGTGGCGGCGATCGGCGGCGAAGCTAAACTGGCGGCGATCAAATCATTGAAGACGAAAATTACCCTCACGCAAAAGACTCCGCAAGGCGATCTCCCCATACAGATGGAAACTGCGATCGTCTTCCCCGATCACCTGCACGCCGAAATGCAAACTCCGGGTGGAACCATGGATATCGTGGTCACGCCGGGTGCGGCTTTCATGGCAGATCCCACTGGAAACACGCAACCTTTTCCGGAAGCTCGGAGAGCCGAAATGCTCGAGCAGATCAAGCGCGATCCCATCTTCATCGCCGCCCACTGGAAGGATCCCAACATGTTTTTCCATGCTGGGGGAACCGAAAAAGTTGGAGACACGGATGCTCGGATCGTTGATGTAGATTCTGATGGCGCAGCTATCCGATGGTTCGTAGATCCCAAGAGCGGTTACATTTTGAAGGAAACGTACAAAACACTCAGCCCGAGTGGACCCGTGCAAGGCGAGACGGACATGGACAACTGGAAGCCGATGAGCGGCTTGAATCTTCCGCTCTTGCGCCACAACAAGCAGAATGGCCAGGAAACGAGCACAGCGGAATACACAGCGTTGGAACTCAATCCCGCAATTGATCCGAAATTGTTTGAAAAGCCCGCGGAGAAGCCGGCTCAGCCCTGACGTTGCCGCCAGGAAAACCAGAGGGCTGCCGCGAGATAGATCAATGCGCCTGCAATGGCTAAATTGCCAATCGTCTGCATCCTTACACCTTCTTCGTTTTCCGGCGCAAGATTCCCGCCAAAGATAGAAGCCCAGTACCGAATAGAGTCAGTGTGGCCGGCTCAGGGACCGCGGAGTATCCGATATATTCCTGCGGAGTGCCGCCCCAGCTTTGCGTTCCCGCGATCGGTGTATAGAGCACAAGCCCCTGGAAGGCGCTGTTAGGAACTTTTGCCGCCAGCGCTAAAAAACTCGCATCCAGCGCTGCGGTTCCATTGCCCTGGAAGAACGCGCTATTCTTTGCATTCGTCGAGAACAGTCCCCAGATGGCAAAGTTTCCCGCGTTCACGCTCACCGTGCCGTTCAGAATGCTCTTGAAGATGAGTCCCGCAGCTTTGTAATCCATCAACTGGCTGCCGAACAGTCCCTTGCCACTTAGTAAGCTGCTCTCGTGGGACTTCCATGTCTCGCCCATCGTTACCCGGTTGTCGTAGGTGTCGCAGATCAGCGAGACTGGCGCTTTGCCGTTGATCGAGAAATAATAGGGATAGGTGTATACGCCGTCAGCGTTATTGCCGCCCACGCCTACGAGTTTCATTCTCACGATTGAATGCGCGGCAGCCGACGCAGGGCACAAACACACAACAGCTATAACCAACAGTGAAATTGTTGCAAAGCGAAGTCCACGCATATTGTTAAAACGTCCCAGCCGAACAGGTTGCATCACGCGCCATAAAGCGGATTACTTTTGCAGCCAAGGTAACTTCATCGAAACTCAAAAACGGCTTCTTACGAAGCACCTTCGCTGATTCATAATTTCCTGCCATTGTGGGCTGCTCTCTATCAGTGCAGCGGAACATCCAAAGTCGCGAACCATGCAATGTTCGGCTTCGCTTCTAATGAAGTGTGGTGGATGAAATATTTTGCGCACGTAGGAAGGAACTTCAGGTTCTCGGCCAGCCTCTGGTAATACTCCTGAAGTCACGTAAGGTAATCAGTCTCAGTAACTCGCGCGCGGGATTTCCTCAGTGCTTCTTCATGAACATTGTGGCTGAGGTTTTTTCTTGACGGCAGCCAATTGACGATCTATTATAGGCGAACAAAAGGCGAATCATATGTCGTCACTCCCTCTCTTATCAACGCCCCGCAGCCCAGCCTTGGTTGGCATTGCCCGCCTGGCGGCCGAGGGCGAGTCCCTTCGCGAAGGGCACAACGTCGAATACTTCACTCTGCCGGCGCGTTCCCTGCTGAACCGCTGCACCAGCAACCGCAACATGCCCTTTACCTGGACCATCAACCCATACCGCGGATGCGAATTCGGCTGCCGCTACTGCTATGCCCGCTACACCCACGAATTCATGGAAATGCGCGATGGCATGGAGTTCGAGCAGAAGATCTATGTAAAGCAGCACACTGCCGAACTGCTGAGGCACGACCTGCGGAAGGTCAAATCAGGTGAATCCGTCGCGCTCGGTACGGCAACTGACCCTTACCAACCTGCCGAGCGTCGCTATGAAGTGACGCGCGGCATTCTCGAAGAATTCGCACGCCATCGCGGCTTCGAGTTGGGGATTGTTACCAAGTCGAATCTCATTGTCCGGGATGTCGATCTACTCCGCGAGATTTCGCAGAGCAATAAACTATCGGTCCACATGACCGTCACTACGTTGGACGCAGAGCTGGCAAGGATTCTGGAGCCGCGCGCTCCTCGTCCTGATTTGCGCATCGACGCGGTTCGCCAACTCAGCAATGCGGGCCTCACCGTGGGAGTAAGCTACTCGCCCGTTTTACCCGGCATCACCGATTCGCCTGCCGATCTTGAGGCCGTTGTGTGCGCAGCGGCCGGGGCCGGAGCACGTCACATTTTTGCGAACTCTTTATTTCTCAAGCCCTGTGCGGCAGCGGTTTTTCTTCCGTTCGTCGACCACCACTTCCCGCACCTGGCAGAAAATTACCGCCGGCGCTACCAGGACCGATCCTTTCTTCCGGCTTCATATAGCAAACGCATATCACAACTGGTCAGGAAATTTCGGCAGAAATATGGGATTGGGCGCGAGGACCCACGTCGAGAATCGGCCGTTGCCACCAAGTGGCCTCACCAAGCCTTCGACGAGCAGCTAAAGCTCTTCTAGGGGCCGACGGAATAGACGATCCAGAAAATCCCGGGACCTTTAGCTCGCACTATAGTAATAAAGTCCGAATCAACCGAATCATTTATAAGTAAACTTGCTGGAGATTCAACTTTTCCGTCTAGCTCCGGATTGATTCGACTACCAGCAAACGCATGGCCTTGACCGTTTCAGAACACGAGGTAACCGCATCCGTGCCAATCGCGGAGGGCACACCATTTCAATCGTCACACCGCCAGGCCTTAGTCCTCGGACTTCTTCTCATCATCGCTTCGCTTACACTCTACAACTCTGTCAGCCGGCATCCATTTATCAACTACGACGACGATCGTTACGTCTCCGACAATGCCCATGTGAAGGATGGTTTCAGCTGGGAATCGATCAAGTGGGCCTTCACCAGCTACGACGAGAGCAACTGGCATCCGCTCACCTGGCTCTCCCACATGCTCGATTGCCAGCTCTTCCATCTGAATCCAGCCGGACACCACTACACCAACGCTCTGCTGCATGCTCTCAATGCGGCGCTGTTGTTCTGGGTGCTGTACTCCGCAACCGGCTTCCTTTGGCGGAGCTTCATGGCCGCTGCTCTGTTCGCGCTGCATCCGATCAACGTTGAATCGGTCGCCTGGGTCGCCGAACGAAAAAATCTACTGAGCTTGTTCTTCTTTCTTCTCGCTCTGGGCGCCTATCATTGGTACGCAAGCAAGCCGCGTGCAGGCCGCTATGCAGTGGTCGCTGCGCTTTTTGCGCTGGGACTAATGGCCAAGCCTCAGGTCATTACTCTGCCCTTCGTCTTGCTCCTCTGGGATTATTGGCCCCTGCAGCGCGCCGGCGCTCGCGCAAATCAGAATGCAGTAATGGAAACGCAGTCAATTGCAGGTAAGCCCTGGACTTGGCTTGTGCTCGAGAAGTTGCCGCTCCTCGCCATGTGTGCAGCAAGTTCGGTTCTCACTCTAAGAGCGCAAACCGCAGCCGGAGCGGTCACATCTTTTAGCCGATACCCGCTCTCGATTCGCCTTGAGAACGCGATCGTTGCCTATACGCGATATCTTGGGAAAGCGCTGTGGCCTTCGCATCTTACCGTGATGTACCCCTATCGGCCGGCATCTCTCACGCAATCGCAGATTCTTCTATCGCTCCTCTTGCTGATCTTGATCACGGCTGGAGTGGCAGATGCGAAGAAACGCTATCTCATTGTTGGCTGGCTCTGGTTTCTCGGAACTCTGGTTCCGATGATCGGCGTGATTCAAGTCGGTGTACAAGCCATGGCGGACAGGTACGCCTACCTGCCCTTCATCGGACTCTTCATAGCCGCCTGTTGGGTCGTATCGGAATTCACGGAGAATCGCTCCCTTTCTTACAAATGGCTCGCCGCTCCATCTGCAATCGTACTTGCGGCATTAGCGTTGGTGTCTCACCGGCAGATCGGCTACTGGAGCAGCAATCTGTCTCTCTGGTCGCACGCGGCCGCAGTCACCACCGGCAACTTTGTCGCCGAGGATGGCATCGGCAATTCTCTTCTAGCGCAGGGAGATCTCGAACAAGCCATGCCGCACTTCCAGCTTGCCGCCGAGATTCATCCCACCGATCCCATCAGCAATTCCAACCTGGCCTTTTACAAAATGCAGCACGGCGATTTGGCCGGCGCAATCGCGCTCTACACAAAAGTAGTCGACAACACTCAAGATGAACGCTCCAAAGCAATCGCTTTTATCAATATGGGCAACATACAGAAGGAACTCGGGAACTTGCCTGCCGCCAGGGACAACTTCCAGGCCGCCATAAACCTTCGTCCCCGCAACGTCCGGGCCTGGATTGGTCTCGGCGTGACCACTCAGAAATCCGGGGACTACACTGCGGCAATCCAGGCCTACTCTCAAGCGGTTTCACTGCAGCCTACCGATCTCACCTATCTTCTGCTCGCTGGCGCATTGAAGCGAAACGGTCGCGACGCGGAAGCTGTATCCGCTACTCAAACCGCAAAGCAACTATCCCCGAACATTACCCAAACGCAGCAATTCGTGGACAAACTGCTCGACCACTAAATACCCGTGCGATCTAATTGACGGCTATCGAAACCACCTTCTTCTATAATCACTGCACTTCCTATGGCGACCACTCTCCCACCGCCCGAACCCATCGCCGCTCCGCCGCCTACCTTGCGAGTGAAGCTGCGGCGCTTCTGGCAGCGAGTTACCGAAGGCATGGAGCTCGCTCAACTCTGGTCACAGTTCGAAACCGAAGCGCGCGCCAGTTACCGTCTCTACTCGCGCGACGTGGCTGCAAAAACTCCCGAAGGCCTCACCCGGCGCGGACGCCATCTGCACGTCGCGAAAGAATTCTTCTGGGCCGTTCTAGAGAAACTTTCGCCCGCGCGCCGCGTGCTCCTGTTGGCGGCATTGGTCATGCTGGTATTTCCCACCTCGGAATTCAGCTATCACGGTGCGGGAAACGAATTCCACTCTGTCGAATTCGACCTGCATTTCTGGGGCGCGCTGCTTCTGTTTCTGCTCCTCATGCTCGAGATTGCCGACCGCGTCGTGATGAAGCGCGACTTGCAGATTGCGCGCGAGATTCAAACCTGGCTCCTGCCCGGGGCTCCGCCGCAAATTCCAGGAATCTCGATTGCCTATACCACGCGTCCCGCAAACACGGTCGCCGGGGACTACTACGATGTGTTTCCGCGTCCCGGTAAAACGAACGAGGAAAATCGCGTGGTGTTCGTCGTAGCCGACGTCGCCGGCAAGAGCATTCCCGCGGCTATGCTGATGGCGACTTTTCAGGCCAGCCTCAAAACCCTTTCCACCGCTCAGGTCGCGTTGCCCGAACTCGTGGCCAACATGAACAAGTACGCCTGCTCGAACAGCCAGGGTGGATTGCGCTTCACCACCGCTTTTATCGCGGAGTATGACACAGCCCAGCACGTCTTCACCTACATCAACGCAGGTCACAACAATCCAATCCTGCGTCGCAACAACGGGTTGATCGAGCGCCTCGATGTCGGCGGATTACCTCTCGGCATTCAGTCCGAGGCGAAGTACGAGTCGGCAAGCTGCACCCTTGCACCCGGCGATTGGCTGCTCATCTTTACTGACGGTTTGGTCGAAGCCGAAGACACTCGCCAGGATGAGTTCGGCGAGCCGCGAGTGCTCAGCGCTCTAGAGGCCAGTGTCTCCGCCAGTCCCAAGGAATTACTTGACCGCCTGATGGCCCAGCTGGATCTATTCGTAGGCAGCACTCCCCAGCACGATGACGTCACCTGCATGCTGCTGAAAATTGCATGATCCTTCCCTGTTTGGCGGTTACCGCGGAGGCTCTCTCTGTACGCACTGGCTGCCAATTCAACCGCGCTTTAGAGACCGCGTGAGAGCTGGCTTTTAACAACTCCGGTGCAGTTCCATCACTGATTTTAGCCGCGAAGCGGCGGCAGAATGCAGCCCACGGCGCAAGCCGTGGGTAGGAAGTGGGGAAGGAACAAGCCCCAGAGGGGCGAAAGAGTGGTTCTCACGCACACTCTTTAGCCCACCGTGAGTCGCATTTTGGCGCTTAACGACTCTTGCCCGCCATCGCTTCCACATACATCCGGTGAAACGCGTGCACACCTCTCTCCTGCTTCACGCTGAAGCGGCCTCGTGAATAACTTTGCGAGCGCAGATTTTTCTGCACTCTCTCGCAGATGCCGATGTCCTCGCCCTGAATCTGGTCGCTGAATTCCACCGCGTCCCTCGCCACGGAGCTGTTGCGTTCCTTCTCCGGCAGGTACCACTCGAAGATAGCCAATGAGCGCTCGGCTTCGAGCGGCAGCACAATATTTAAGGAGACGTTATCGGGATAACAGTTCAACATCCAATTCGGAAAAATCCAGAAGTAGTCCGTCGTAAGATTCTGACCCTCCTGGTAACGCCGCAGAGTCGCGTCCCCAGGCTGTGCCCCGCGAATAGGACTGAACTGCCGCACATGCCGCGCGTAAGGCTCTACCGCGTAAGCGTTGTAATCCAGTTCACGATTCAGTCCCGGATGTACACTGGGCAGGTGGTAGCCTTCGAGATAGTTGTCGACGTAAGTCTTCCAGTTGCACTTCATTTCATAAGTGCGGCGTTCAAATAGCTTCATCCCCGCAAAGTCAAACTTCGCCACCTGGTCGGGCAACTCGGCCAAACTCTCGCGCAGAGGCTGGGCATCGGGATCGAGGTTCACGAACACCAGGTTGAACCATTCCTCCGTTCGCACCGGCATCAAAGCAAAATCTTCGGCGCGAAATCCCTCGACGCCCTCGATCTCGGTGGCGCTGATCAGCGCACCATCCAGGCCGTAGGTCCACCCATGGTAGCCACAGCGGAAGAGTTTTCGCGACCCGCATCCTTCCGCCGGCGGACCGGCGCGGTGCCGGCACACGTTATAAAAGCCGCGCAGCTTGCCGTCGCCGCCGCGCACCATGAGCAGTGGCTCGCCGATCAGCTCCGTCGTGAAGTAATCGCCCGCATTTGCCACCTGGTCGCGATGTCCCACCACTTGCCAGCTTCGCGAAAAGATTTCTTCTTTCTCGGCCGCGAACGCAGCCGGTTCGGTGTAGAGGCTGGCAGGAAGAGTCCACGCCCGCGCTATTTCAGGATCGACCACAGGAAGATCGATCGCAGGAAGATTTTCGAAACCGCCCATAGTCGCCGATCAAGAATCGCCGCTCAGATTCGCTAATTTTAAGGTACGTGAATCCAGCCGCAAGCATTCTAATCGGCCTTGATCCCGGCCGTTGCCAGCACCTGCGTCGCTGATTCCTGGGCTTTAGAGAAATCGCGGGAAATCTTTTGAGCATGCGCCGAAGCCTCAGCGGCTTCTGCCGTGCGACCCACTCGCCGTAAGGCTTGGGCGAGCAGCACATAATGAACGTCGCTGGGATCGACCTCAACGGCGTGAGAAATTCGCGCCAACGCAGACGCTAAATCCCCGCTTCGCTCGGCCAGCAAACCGCTGCCGACAAGCGCAGCGCCGTTGTCGGGATTTTGCCGCAGCGCGTTCGCATAACTCATTCTGGCGTGGTCGAGATCACCTATCTGCAGAAACCCCAATCCAAGACAGCTTAGCGCGACCGCCCGCGACTTCGAATCCGTAGAGGCGTTCACCGAGCGCTCAAACTGCTCAATCGCCTCTTGCATGTGCCCGTGAAGTTGTTCGTAAAATCCGATGTCCAGCAACGCTGACGCATTGTACCCACGCAAACTCTGCGCTGCTTTGAATTCGGCAATCGCCTCCTCCGGTCGTTCCTCTTTGGCCAGCGCACGAGCGAGGCCGTCATGTGCCCTGTAGTTGTCCTTCGTGACGCTGATCGCATGTCTCCAGAGAGTTTCGCTGCTTTGCCAATAAGCGATCTGACGATGGCTTAACACTCCCAGAGTTACCAGGACCAACGCCGCCGGCGCCGCTAACCACGTAACCGGGAGCCTCCGCACTCGCGCTACTTCTGCAACTCCCCAAACCAGACACACAAATAAGCCAATGTAGGATAGATAAGCATAGCGATCAGCCATCGCCTGCTCGCCCACCTGAACAATCCCGATCACGGGAACCAGCGTGCCCAGCAGCCAGAACCAACCTACCAGCAGGTAACGATGATTCGACCATCGAAGAACAAGGGCGGTCAAGAGGAGCAACAAAGCGGCAGAGGCCAGGATTTCCCATTTGGGAAGAGCGTTGCCGGGATGCGGATAGAACGCCGCCAGCCGCTTCGGCCAGAACGCCTTACCTAAATACCGGACATAAGAGATCACTACGTTCCCAAACCGCGCCCGGGCAGAGTATTCCCCATCCAAGGTTCGCATCGCGTTCCCTGATCGCTGCGCGAGCAATGTGATCACGCCGCTCGCCGCCGCCAGCAAAAACAACGGGACCTTTTCAAGAACCAGAAAGGAAAACGATCGTGGAACCAGCGCCTCGGCGGGATCATTTTCGGAAGCTTCCCTACCGGGAACTGAGAACTGAGGCCTGAAACCTGCCCTTCCCAACGGCCAATAATCCCACAACAGCAAAACGAACGGCAGAGTAATGATCTCGGGCTTGGCCATCAATCCCAGGGCGAAGAGACCTGCTAGAACTGCATAACGTTTGACTCCACCGCGCCGCACGTACCATCCGTAGGCGTGCATCGCGAGCAGGAAAAATAAAGTGCTCAGCACGTTCTTCCGCTCCGCCGCCCACGCCACCGACTCCACATTGATCGGATGGAGCGCAAACAACGCCGCCACTATGAGGCTGGACCAGGTCAACCCTGTCGCGCTCTCCAAAAGCAGAAATAGCAAAACCGCATTTATTGCGTGCAACAGAACAGTCACGTAGTGGTGGCCAACTGGGTTTAACCCAAAGAACTGGCAGTCGAGCGCGTGCGATAACCACGTAAGCGGATGCCAGTTCGCGGCGTCATAGCTCGTGAACGCCCATTTCACGGTGTGCCAGGTCAGCCCCTCGATCACATGAGGGTTATGGACGATGTAGAAGTCGTCGTCGAGGTTCGTAAAGCCGTTATGGACGACGGGATTGTAGAGAGCAAGGGTCACAAGCGCCAACAACAGGCACAAGATTGTGCTTCGCTTCTCCCGGGAAATAAATAAGCGTACCGGCGCCTGGGAAATTTTGTCCGGCTCTACGGCAACCGCTGTCATGCTTGAAGACAAGAACTCAACCCTCACCTTGATCTGGACCTGACGAATCCAGAACGAACAGACTTAAAACCAACACGCCTTTAAAAGCAACAAAGATCGAAAACGAACAAACGATTATATGCACGGATAGCTCCCGAAAGATCGCCGGAGCGGGCTCCCTTGTTACTTTTGTGATGTAACGGGCTGGTGCGACAGTTGCAAGTTCCTGAATCCGGCGCGTTCTCCAATCATGCACTCACGCGGTGTAAGAGTTGGCGCATGTCGCGGTAGGAGGGCAACGGAGCCGTCGAGCCGTCGATATAAGCGCAGCGGCCTCGCATATTGCCACAAGTTTCGCCGCAGAGAGATGCCGCGAACCGTCAGTCTGATGACGGATTTTGGCAACAACCCGGCTATCAGAACCGATATAATGAATCCAAAGTTCGGCTTCATACTGAAAACAAGGGATCTCCAGAAGTACATACCGGAACCAAGGTAACTATCGGGTTTGGCCCCGCAAGTGCGAATATCTAGCCCGACTGCGTCATTCTATGACCAGCACGAAATTCAAAGAAGAAACGAGAGGGAAAATAGAGATGCGGAAACAGAAGGGTTTCTCACTAATTGAGCTGATGATCGTGGTGGCCATCATCCTGATCATTGCAGCTATCGCAATTCCAAACTTGTTGCGCGCCCGTATGTCTGCCAACGATTCGTCTGCGGCAGCTTCCGAGCACACCATTATCGTGGGTGAAGTCAGCTATTATGGCTCCTATCCCACAGTAGGTTATGCCACGCTGGCCCAGTTGGGAACCGGCGGCGTCAGTCCTTGCGTTCCGGGCACCGCTTTCGGTTGCTTTATCGACAACACCCTGGCGGCCAACGGCAATCCGGCCGGCAACGGCAAGAGCGGTTACATGTTTGCCTCCACACCCACTAACACGGCGCTGCCTTACATTTTCTACACAACGGCTACGCCCATCAGCAACCAGAGCGGTGCCAAGTCGTATTGCGCGGCGGATGACGGCGTGGTGCGCACCAACACGAGTGGCGTACTTACCCTCGCTTCTGGCTACGGAAACTGCCTCACCTTCACCCCGCTGAGCAACTAACACTGCTTGCATCGGCAGGTACTTGGAGCACAAAACGAAGGGCAGTGGATGCAAATCCGCTGCCCTTTCTTATTTCCCGCTGAATCTGACTCTGCAAGGCACCCCGAAACCTTGGTAACACGGATTTCCTGCCGCCCAGCCGTACAATTATCACCAACTCGTATTCCGATAGCGGTACGCGAGGTCACACATAGACGTATGGCATGGGAAAAGCTCGCTCTTTCGCGACCGCGTTCGATCGTTCCTCTAGTCAGCCTCTCAGCAATCTGGCTGGCGCTCGTGGTTGCCGGAGCACTCCTCACCGATTTTAATGAGCCTTACCTTCCCTTCGCGATCGCTGGTGGATTTGTCTTCTTCTTACGCGGCGCTCCCTCGCGCTGGGAAATTTATGCCTGGCTGTTGATTTCGGCGATCTTCATCAAAGTCATCCACCCGCCGCAAACCCCATTCTGGGTGCTTCGCGTGGCCAGCTCTTTTGCGGTACTGGGCTTCGGCGCATTCCTTCTGCTGGGGCTCCGCGCTTTGTGGTCAGAGCGGGAAGGCCGCGAAAATGCCGTCGCGCTGATGGTCTCATCCCTGATTCTTGTGCTCTTCATACTTTCCAGCGCCAATGCCCTGCGGTTGAGCAGCGGTTTCAACCCCAAAACATACGACGCCTGGCTGTATGCCTTCGATGGAAGCCTGGGCTTTCAGCCCAGCTTTTGGATGGGAAAGATCATGTACCAAAGCCTGGCGTTGACTCGGATCACGCTGCTGACTTACCTTTCGCTGCCCTTCGCAATGGCAGTTGTGTGCGCCTGGCACATTCCCTCTTCAGCACGCAGGGTGTCATGGCGCGTGTTAACCGTGTTGTTGCTCGCCGGGGTTGCCGGTTGGCTCTTGTATAACTTCATCCCGGCCACTGGGCCGCTCTACGCCTTCGCGCGAGACTTCCCGTGGAAGACCGTCCCCTATAAAGATTTATCGACGTTCCCCTTGGAAAAAATATCGATCCCGCTGGGCATCCCACGCAATGCCATGCCATCGTTGCATGTGGGCTGGGTGATTCTTCTGTGTTGGAACAGCAGAGGTCTTCCCCGCGCCCTCCGTGCAGCGCTGGTTCTCTACCTTCTCCTGACCGTGGTGGCGACCCTGGGAAGCGGACAGCACTATTTGGTCGACCTGGTCGTCGCCTTGCCATTTGCCCTGGCAGTGCAGGCCTTGGCGTGCTTTTCCCCTCCCAATCCGTCTCGGCGCATCGCTGCCATGGTTGCGGGGATCGGGTTCACAGTGGCCTGGTTGCTGCTGGTACGTTTCGGCGTGTCGTGGGCCCTCAAGTCTCCGGCGATTCCGTGGACTCTGATGCTGGCCACCACGTCCGTCACAGTCTGGCTAGAGAGTCGAATGGCCCAGCACCATTCAAGCGACGCTGCTGCCGAGAGCGTGTCGGTAATTCTGCCAGCCCTGCTCCGCGGTGCGCTATGAACCGCTGGGCGACAGCGTTGGTCGCTCCTCGCTGGTTCAGTCGCTTTGTGTTCGAACGCTATGCGCTCCCATCAAGGAGTGCATTCCCGCACCGACTGACATAAATTGTCAACGCAGGGAAGGCGCAAGCCACTCCAAATGAACGTCCCCATGGCATGATTGCGAGCTGTCTCCGCATCAGATTGAAAGTAAGAGAGTTCTCGACCACCTGTTAGACCCTTTGGGATTGGCCCTCTGCATGCGAGAACATTTATGTCTGCGTTGAAAGGCAACGGCCTGGCCAGGGACAAAAGTGTCCAGGAAATGAAGATCGGTCCATGAGAGAACAAAAGGGTTTCTCACTTATCGAGCTTATGATTGTGGTCGCGATTATCCTGGTAATCGCTGCGATCGCCATTCCGAATTTACTGCGGGCTCGCATGGCCGCCAACGACTCTTCCGCAGCCGCCTCGATTCACGCCATCAATGTTGCGGAAGCCGGGTACTTCGTTACTTACAATACCGTCGGATTTCCACTGACTCTCACCACCTTGAGCGGCCCGGACCCTTGCACTCCTAGCGCCGCCCAAGCTTGTCTGATCGATCAGTCTCTGGTAGCGGCCGGAGGCAAGAGTGGCTACACCTTCGCCGCGACCGGCTCGGCTAGCCCAGGCAGTCCCTTCAACGATCAGTTTTATTCCACCGGAACACCCATCAACAATATGACCGGTTCCCGAGCCTACTGCTCGGTTCAGGACATGGCGACCCGCCTTCAGCCCGCGGGCAACACCACTCTGGTTCCAAGCTACGCGACCTGCCTTACCCTGGCTGTAATGTCGAATTAGCGTCTCGAACTAGCGCATCAAGCCAGCAATTCCACGAGAACCGCACCGAAGCAATCTCCGCCCTTTGGTAATGTCCGGCGCACACCCGCCACTTTACTGTCGTTCACTTTTGCATATAATTTTCTTGCAAGCAAAAGATGCCTTGGACTGGTCCCTTCCATGCCTGCCATAGAGATTCTTGGATTGGAAAAGACTTACAGCGTGGGCTTCTGGCGCAAGCGCCCCAAGCGCGCCCTGCACCCGCTTACGCTCAACGTCGAAGATGGAGAGATTTTCGGTTTTCTCGGCCCCAACGGCGCCGGAAAAACTACCACACTAAAGCTGCTCATGGGACTCGTGTTCCCGACCGCCGGATCGGCGCGCATCCTGGGACGCGATTGGACCGACCCCTCCGTTAAAGCACAGATCGGATTCCTGCCCGAGCAGCCATATTTCTACGACTACCTCACCGCGCACGAGCTACTGGAATACTACGGACAGCTTTCCGGCGTTCCCGCCAAACATCGCAAGCAGCGGGTCGAGCAAGTGCTACACCAGGTCGGTCTGCGTGACGTGCAAGGCCTGCAGTTGCGAAAGTTTTCCAAAGGCATGCTGCAACGAGTCGGAATCGGTCAGGCGATCTTGCACGACCCCAAGCTCGTCTTCTTCGACGAGCCCATGTCCGGCCTCGACCCCATGGGCCGCCGCGAAGTGCGCGACCTCATGGAGCAGCTCAAGCACGACGGCAAGACCGTATTCTTCTCGACCCACATTCTCTCCGATGCCGAGGCCCTCTGCGACCGCGTGGCCGTCATTCACAAGGGAGAACTCCGCGACGTGGGAGCCATCGAGGATCTGACCTCGAGCGTTCAGGGCAAAGTCGAAGTCATCTGGCAGGGCACGCAGATACCGGCTTCGATCAAGGCCATGGGGGCCGAGTGCCATGTCTCCGGTGACCGCGTCCGCGCCATTATCACCGAGAATCAGCAGGATGCCGTCATCGATTCCCTGCGCCGCGATCGCTGTCGCTTGATCGCGGTCACTCCGGTGCGCACTTCACTCGAAGCTTATTTTGTCGAGAAGCTTCGGCGCGCCGAGACCGTGGCTGGGAGGGCCGTATGAAAGCCCGTATCGCCCACATTGCCTCCAACACCTTCCGCGAAGCCGTGCGCGACCGCGTGCTCTATAACTTGATTGCGTTCGCTCTGTTGCTTTCAGGAGCTGCCGTCCTTGTCGGCCAGATTTCGATTGAGATTGAAAAGCTGGTCGTCATCAATCTCGGGCTCACTGCGGTTTCCTTGTTTGGCGTGGTGATTGCGATTTTTATCGGCATTGGCCTGGTCTCCAAAGAGATCGAAAAGCGAACTCTCTACACCGTGCTCTCCCGCCCCGTCCGCCGCTGGGAATTCATTGTCGGCAAGTTCTTCGGACTGGCTGGCACGCTGGTGGTAAATACCTTTTTTATGGCGATCGGCGTATTCGCCGCTTTGTTCTACGTTTCCCGAACATTCGTGCGCGCCGATGCGATGATTTTCGTCGCTCTGTACTTCATCGTTCTCGAATTCCTGATCATCTGCTCGCTATCCCTGTTGTTCTCGTCGTTCTCTTCGCCCTTGCTCTCCGCTGTCTTCGCCTTCTCCCTATTCGTGATCGGAAGCTTTGCCGAAGACCTGCGCAACTTCGCCGGCATGGCGCACGGAGTCTCGCGATGGTTCGCCACGGGAGCCGCCTACCTGGTTCCAAATTTTTCGGCGTTCAACGTGATCACTTCCATCGCGCATGAACAACCGGTTGCCGGACAGCTGATTCTGCAGAACACTCTTTACGCACTGTTCTACGCCATCATGGCTCTCAGCGGAGCGGTTTTGATCTTCGAGCACCGTGATCTGAAATAGAAATGATTTGAAATGAAAATGATTTGAAATGAAAAGATTTGAAATGACAAAAGCCTCGAAATGAAATATCGCCGCAAAATCACGATGGTCGCCGGCGTTTGTCTGCTCCTGTCGCTGACTGCCAGCTCGCTTGTGCTGCATCACATCGATCACCTTCGTCCGCAAGCCACGCTGGATGAAGTTCTGTTCATCAGCTCGCCCACGGTAATTAAGCGTGCCAGCCTCGGCTACGACGGCCTTATGGCCTGCATTTACTGGACGCGCGCCGTACAGTACTTCGGCTCCCGCCATCATTACTCCGCTTCCAGTTACAACCTGCTGGCGCCGCTTCTCGAAATCACGACCCACCTGGATCCTCATCTTCTCGTCGCCTACGAATTTGGCACCAGCTTCCTCGCGCCCAAGCCGCCGTTCGGAGCCGGCCAACCTGAACGTGCGATCGCGTTGATGCAGTACGGCATCCTGAACAACCCCGACAACTGGAGGCTCTATTACGACCTCGGCTTTGTCTACTACATGGAGCTTAAGGACTATAAGAATGCTGCCGAAACCTTCGAGCGGGGTTCGCACGTTCCCAACGCCCACCCCTTTCTGAAGATTTTGGCGGCCCAGATGGCACAGCACGCAGGCGAGTATCAGACCGCTCGTATGTTGTGGTCGGCGACCTACCAGAGCACGCAAGACGAACAAATAAAGAGGAATGCGCTCCGGCATCTTCGCGCCCTTCGCGTCGACGAAGACGTACAGCGTCTGCAGGAAGGTGTCACCCGTTTTGGAGAGCGCACCGGCCGCCTGCCCTCAAGCATGTCGGAACTCCTGGCGGCGGAGGGTATAGCGGGAACTCCCGCCGATCCTGACGGACACCCTTACAAAATGACTCCCGAGGGCCGCATCGAAGTTCGCGTGCCGGACGATTTCCCCTTCGCCACCAAAGGGCTGCCGCCCGGATACAAGCCAAAATACCAGGACCTTTAGTCGTCTCCTCGCCACCGTCATTTTATGATGACGAAGAATGCACAACCTCGATTCCGCGCCCTCTCGAATTAGCCTGTCACGCTCCGCATGGGAATGGTGGAAAGCCATCTCCGACCGCGAAGGCCGTGTCGCGGCCACGCGCCAGCTCTTAACCGCGCTCTGGGAATTCGCCCGCGACTCCACTCCAGAGCGCCGTCGGCAACGCTTCGGGGACGCCGAATTTGATTGGGATCACCGCGTCAACACTACCAGCGCCGCCCTCAGTTGGCGCAATCGTCTATTCGGAGTTTTCCACTCGCCGTATCAGCCGACGGAACCGACCTTATTCCACGAAATGCTCGAGGCGTTGCGCGAGCAAACTCAGGCAGACTTCCACGATTTCATGTTCATCGATCTCGGATCAGGTAAGGGACGCACTCTCCTGATGGCGTCAGACTATCCTTTTCGCCGCATCCTGGGGATGGACCTGTTACCCGCGTTGCATCAGGCCGCCCAGGAAAATCTTGGCAATTACAAAAGTGAATCCCAGAAGTGCTTCGCCCTGGAATCGATCTGCGCGAACGCAACTAACTTCGTTTTTCCCGCCGAGCCAACGATCCTCTATCTCTTCAATCCGTTCCCAGAGCAGGGATTGAGACGTGTCATCGCAAATCTAGAGCAGAGCCTGCGAACTCATCCACGAGCGGTGTATGTGCTCTACCACAATCCCCTTCTGGAAAATGTTTTGAGCCAGAGCCCTATGCTCAGTAGGATCGGCGGGACACATCAATACTCAATCTACAAATCTCTCTGAATTTCAGGACAGGGTCACTACTAGTAGGGTCACTCCGCATCCCAGTTCCGACAGGGACGGCATGTGATAGCCCCGCACGTAAGTGCGGGGGTAGTGGGAAAGTGGACCGAGTCCCGTAGGGACGGCACGAGTTCTCCCGCACACTCTTTAGCCCCTGAGGGATCTCTATGAGATCGCCTCTAGTATGGTGCGGGAACGACAGCGTCTTCCGGGTAACCCGGCATTCCAAACTCGGGAACATCGAGTCCTTCGTCTTCCGACTCGGGCGGAACTCGCATGCTCTTCACTTTATTTACAATCGAGAAAACCACAAACGTTGCGCCGAATGCCCAGACTGCATACAAAGTCGCGCCCATGAGCTGGCACCAGAATTGCCGCGTGTCGCCGTGGATCAGTCCCGTCACTCCCTGACCCGTGTGTCCCAGATAGCTGGCCGCGCCCACTCCGTTCCAGCCACTCCCATAAGTTCCATCGGCAAAAATTCCCACCGACACGGCTCCCAGCCAGCCGCAGTACCCGTGCACCGAAACCGCGCCGCAGGGATCGTCGACTCTAAGGACACGTTCGTTGAAGAGCACTCCGCCGCAAACCAGCGATCCCGCCAGCACTCCGATAATCACCGCCGATGTTGGAGACACAAACGCGCACGGCGCCGTAATCGCAACCAGCCCGGCCAGCATTCCGTTACAAGCCATGGTCACGTCCGGCTTGCCAAACAGGAAATACCAGATGAGCATCGCGGCAGCCGATCCTGCGACCGCAGCCAGATTCGTATTGATCGCGACCACAGAAATGCGCAGATCGGTCGCACCCAGCGTAGAGCCCGGATTGAAGCCCATCCACCCGAACAGCAGAATGAAAGTACCCGTCACCACGTACACAATATTGTGAGCCGGAAAGGCGCGAATCTTTCCGCCGGGACCAAACTTCCCCAGACGTGGACCGAGAATAATGGCCAGCGCCATTGCGCAGAAGCCGCCCACCGCATGCACCACCGTCGATCCGGCGAAGTCGACGTAACCGTGGCCAAAATTCATGGTCGATCCCAGTTGCGAGAGCCAGCCCCCTCCCCACGTCCAGCATCCCGAGATCGGATAGAGAACGGCGCCGATAAAAAGCTCGCACAGCAGAAACGCCCAGAAAGTAATGCGCTCGCAAATAGCGCCAACAATGATGTATCCCGCCGTCTCCATGAACACAACTTCGAACAGCGCCAGGCAATTGCTCCCCGCGTCATAGGCTGGACCGAGGAAAAAGAATCCCTTGCCGCCGACAAATCCCCATTGCCCGCTGCCAATCAAAAAATGGTTCAGCGTGGGAACGCCGCCAAGGTTAGTCGGCGCGGCATTGATCGCGACCGCCCCAAACTGGAATGCGTATCCGACCGCGTAATAGGCGAGGAATGCGAAAACATAAGCCGCGAAGTTCAGCATCATCAAGTGAGCGGCATTTTTCTTTCGCACCAGCCCGCAGGTGAGCAGTGCAAAACCAGCCTGCATGAACAGGACCAGGTAGCCGGTGTTCAGCGTCCACGCAAAGTTTGTGGCAACCCGAACGTGCCCCACGCTGTCTGCTAGCTTTACCGCGAGCGGCTCTTTTGCCGCCTGGGCCTGATAGTCGTCAAAGTCTTTCTTATTCTTGGCGTAGTCGGGAGCGTTTTTGTCGGTAGGCTCTGCAACAACAAAAGGATTGCCGGCCGCATCAACCGCTGAACTCTTATCCCCAGTCGCCGCACCAGAAGGATCCGGTTTGGGCGCATCGTCAGCAAAACTGAACGCGGAGAATGCCGCTAACATTCCCGCCGCCAGAACCATTGCAGCAATAGTCGAAGCCAGCCACCGGCGCGGCTGCTTTGTCATCTCTCGCCCCTGGAATGAAAACTTTGCTTCGCTCTCACTTCGTCTCTTCGAGATGGCAGCTTCCGAGCACTCGTCGAATTCAATTAACCCGCGAAGTTAAATTGAGGCATTCCCTAAGTCCAATAGATATTTCTTATGGCAATCATCAGAAGAACGGGTAGCTGGAAAAATGAGAGGAGAGCTGCGCAAACCAGAACCTCAGGCGGGCCCGCGCTGCTCCCTCATACCCGGACACGCTGGCACGGCTTCACGGGCGTATACACTTAGGTCATGACCACCACCACCCTCAACTCCCTCTCCCGCGCCTCCTCCGCCTACCTCCGCTCTGCCATGCACCAGCCCATTCAGTGGCACGAGTGGGGTGACGAGGCCTTCGCCGCGGCGCAGCGCGAGAACAAGCCCATGCTGCTCGACATCGGCGCGGTGTGGTGCCATTGGTGCCATGTGATGGATCGCGAGTCGTATGACGACCCTGAAGTTGCCGCTATTGTGAACGAGCATTTCATCGCCGTGAAGGTTGACCGCGACGAGCGTCCCGACATCGACAGCCGCTATCAGGCCGCCGTCAGTGCGGTCAGCGGACAGGGCGGCTGGCCGCTCACCGCTTTTCTCACTCCCGACGGCAAGCCGTTTTACGGTGGCACGTACTTTCCTCCCACCGACGGCTACGGCCGTCCCAGCTTCAAACGCGTACTGATCAGCATCGCGAACGCGTACAAAGAAAAGCACGGCGATGTGGTCGAGCAGGCAAAGATGGTCGAGAGCGCCATCGCGCAGGCGGAATCGTTCGCCGGCCGCAGCGGCCGAATTTCGGCGAACATCATCACTGCGATCGAGAAGTCCGCCTTCCAGATGTTCGATCCGCAGCACGGTGGTTTCGGACAAGCGCCGAAGTTTCCCCATCCCTCAGCCCTCGATCTGCTGGTCGAGCAATATTCGCGCAGAGGCGACGAGAACCTGCGCAACTTAATTGTCACCACCCTCGAACACATGGCCAACGGCGGCGTGTACGACCAGTTAGCCGGAGGCTTTCATCGCTACTCCGTCGACGAACGCTGGGTCGTTCCGCACTTTGAAAAAATGTGTTACGACAACTCCGAGCTGCTGAAAAACTATGTTCACGCTTATCAAGCGACCGGATCGGAATTCTTCGCGAACGTGGCGCGGGACATCATTCGCTGGATGGACGAGTGGCTGAGCGACCGCGAACGCGGTGGCTTCTACGCCTCGCAAGACGCCGACATTTCCCTGGACGACGACGGCGACTATTTCACCTGGACGCTCGACGAGGCCCGTGCCGTCCTCACCGAAGAAGAAGCGCAGGTTGCCGCGCTCCACTACGACATTAATGAGATCGGCGAGATGCACCACAATCCGGCCAAAAACGTGCTCTACGTGCGCGCCCCGATCGAGGAGATTGCCCGCCGCATGAGCCTCAACGCCGAGCGCGTGGAAAGCCTTCTCGATTCCGCAAAAAAGAAAATGTATGCCGCGCGATTGCTGCGCCCAACTCCCTACATCGACAAGACGGTTTACGTGGGATGGAACAGTATGTGTATCTCCGCTTATCTGGAAGCGGCGAAGGTTCTCGGGCTCGACGCCGCGCGCCGCTTCGCTCTGCGCTCGCTCGACCGCATTCTTGCGGAAGCCTGGAAGCAATCTCGACTGTTGCACGTCGTCGCTTATTCGGATCCCGCCGCGCATCATCGCGAGGTTTCCGGCTTACTCGAGGATTATGCCGCGACTACTCTCGCCTGCCTCGACGCCTACGAGTCAACCGCCGATCTCAGCTACTTCAAATTCGCGCGCGCCATTGGCGATGCCATGATTGCCGGGTTTTTCGACACAGTCTCCGGAGGCTTCTTCGACGCTCAACCTGCTGCGGATGGCAAAAGCCTGGGCGTCCTCTCGACTCGCCGCAAGCCGCTTCAGGATTCGCCCACTCCCGCGGGAAATCCCATGGCCGCGATTGCGCTGCTGCGCTTGCATCATTACACCGACGATCCTGCGTATCGAGACAAGGCGGAGCAGACGCTGGAGCTCTTTGCCGGCGTGGCTGAACAATTTGGAATTTTCGCCGCGACCTACGGAATCGCCGTCCTGCGCTTCCTCTACGCTCCAGTGCAAGTGGTGGTAATCGCTCGTCCGGAATCGGAGCAATCCGAATCGCAGCCAACAAAATCAACGGGAACAACGCACGCCTTCACATCCGTCGGAGCTGCGGCGTTCGCCTTCAACAAAAGCGTCTTGCTGCTGACGGCGAACCAGGCCGTTGCCGAAAATCTTCCTCCCTCGTTGGCGGCAACCATTCCGAAACTACCTCAGTTGAGTTCAGATAAATCTTTTGCTGTTTTGTGTTCCGGCGCTACCTGCCAACCCCCGTTCACTGACGCCTCGGAGTTACGTAACGCGCTCGAACGCTCCCTCAAGAAAGCCGTCTAAACTACCTAGATCGGATACCGAAACTAAGGTATCGACCGGATAACAAAAAAAGGGCTGACGGTTTATGTATGAAGTCCGTCAGCCCAAACATTGCGAGCCCTAGGTTCGGCCCAAGTTACTATTAGGTTACTTTGGTGACCTTGCGGCCATGTCAGTGTCCGATTAAGTTCTACTTATCGGAGCGTTGCCGACGGTGGGTGGATAATCCCTCCGTCCGGTGTGGGAGGCTGCTGAACCTCTGCTGAGACATAGGTTCCTGCCAGTCCCAATATCAGGATGGCGATCCTGATGAGTTGCTTCATGGGTTTTTCTCCTACCACGATTTGGCTTTCCCAGAATGGGAGTCCGTCACGCGGTGAGAAATTATAAAGCACGTGTCAACTAGCACTTACGAAAGCTTGGCGTTTCGGCTGGACTTTACAGGCCGGGGGCGAGAGCGACCTTCCTGCGTCTTCACCATAAATGCAGTAAAATCTTAAGGTTACCAAAGTCACCCAAGAGGCGGTTTATCAGCGGAATGAACGCGAGTTAGATCAACGCGCAATTTACGAAATCCGAAATTCGCTGTCGGGGAAAGATCCTGGCAACTGCGCGAACTAACCTGCCGGCTTCGCGCCAGCCCTTGCTGCTAATCCCCGACCACTGGTCGGAACCACCGTGGCGTCGGGGGTTACTCCGTCCCCCTGCCCCGAAATTGGCGCCTGAGTCCGCGAGAGCGCCCGATCAACCATTCCCTCGAACATCGGGATCAGCGAGTCCTCAGGCAATGAGTGATGAAGGTCTGATAGGCTTTGCTCCCAGCGCTGAGGCCGTAGCAGGATCGATCCCGCGTCGCGGGCAGGACTCTTGGCGAATGTGTACCACCACCAGACCAGCAAGGCGCTATCATAAGCAGCCATATTGATCAGGTTCATCGCTACCTCACCAAGGCGGTAGCCCGCCCACGACGCATTCAGGGCCAGCTCCACTATGGCAAAGATGCCGAAGCCCAAGCAGATGCCGAAGCTATGCTGCCTCCGGCTTACGCCCAGGTAGCGCGCAAACAACAATAGGAATAGCACCATCCCGACTTGGATAATACGAACGCAGCGCTGGGCGGTCATGATGGCCTGCACCCAAGGCACAGCGTCTGACGAGTTGGTGGAGACCGAGACCACGCCAGCCACGAGAAGCATCACCAGTCCGGCCCACCTGAACAGCACCGTGCCCAAGTCTCGCAACGTGTGAAACGGTCGAAATATATCGAGGAAGGCTTCGTGAATTACCTGGAAACCCAGCACCACGCTGATGGCGGTGCTGATCGAGGAAACGTAAAAGCTGGTGGAGTAGTTGTACAAGTAGGTCGGAAAGACCACGGCGAAGGTCAGAATTTGTGCGACGATGTAGGAAAAGAAGTATTTGAACGTACGATGCTGGCCGCGACGGAGCATCAAGACTGCAATCACCGTTTCGAGGACGGGATGCAGGAACCAGAGTGTGTAGAGCACAATGTTAGTTCTCTCGTTCATTTCAGGAACTCTCGAACTCCTCAGCTTCCGAAATAGCCCTGGCGGTTAGAGCCCACTCCGCAGCGCACGCATACGTGTAAGCAAGGACGGCAATTAAGAGGAAGTTAAACCTTTCCGCCCAACTGTTCAATGTACTCAAGTAATCGAAAGTAACGTTACCTTCGGGCCATATCGGTTTGGCCCGCCGCATTTAACGGGGATGGGATCAAAACTGGGATCAAAACTTTAAAGATGGCCGCCTCACCTGCGCGGCACTGCAACTGAAGGCTATCCTATCCCCGAGCGGTTTTCGGCGGTGAGAAACGGCTTACTCAACTCGATGTTCATTCCACGGACTTCTGGAGTCGGCGGTATCGCGAATGTAGCGCGGCTGGTCTGGTCGTGAGACGGCTCAGCTAAACTCGGCCGCTCAGCTGCAACTCCTGTTCGCCCGCATAACCGCCGACGACCGGTTTCGCTACATATAGTGCTTGTAGTGCCTGTTCGTTTTTCGTAACGCAGATGGTGCTTCGGTCGGGCTGGTGGCAGCAGAACCAGGCGACGGAACATGTTGATTTTTCTACCAAGAAAAATCGTTGTTACAGATTCCGTACAAATCTAACTTTGTTTTTTTCCTCATGCTCGACTGATTTAAATCCGCCGCTGCTCATCTTTTTGGGGACTGAACCCTTAGCTATTAAGCAGTAGTCATTCAATGGCGATCAGCTATTGGAGGGAAAGTATGCCTCGTCCCTTAAGTCCGCTGAGTCGAGTCTCGACAGTTGCAGCAGTCGCATTCGTCCTAGGCACGATGGTTGCTCCCATCGCGCTGGCCGAGGCAGGTGCCGCTGAGAGCATCCCGCACTCATCCGCCCAGTTCACGCCGCAGCGCGCCCCGCTTCATCATCTCTACTGGCACCTCCTGCTTTATCAGAACCACCTTGATCGCAAGGCGGCCGCGCTGGATCAACAAGGACGGCCCAAAGACGCAAAGTTCCTGCGCAACCATCTGCAAAATGATCTGCATTTAACAAACGAGCAGTTTGCCGTCTTTCGCCAGGCCGGCCTCCAATTAGAGGAAGATCTCGCCGCCATTCAAACCATGGTTCGGCCCATCGTCCACGACGATCAGCAGTGGATCAAGCTGCACGGCAGATCAGCAGGCGCTCCGCCCGGACACGCTCTGGTTCATCAGTTGCAGCAGGAGCGTGAGACGGTAATCCGGAACGCCGTCGCCCGTCTAAACCAGGATCTGGATCCAGCCGCAGCGTCTCATCTGCAAACCTATGTCGAAACCGAGTGGGCTTCGCACGTCACGGTTCATAAGGTTCATCCCCACTCCCATGATCCGTCGAAGGGCGATAGGAAACTCCCGAGCGCACCCTTCCATCTGGCGCCGCGGCAACATCCGGAGGTGCAGCAATGAACCGGACGCGCGCCCTCCTCGCTTCTTTCTTTTCCGTCCACGTGGCTCTGCTGGCCTTTGGCTTGGGATTCGCGGTCTTAGGGTTGCCGAAGCCCGCGTCGGCCCAATCGGACATTACGGACGACGAAACTGTGGATGTCACGGATGAGTTCTGCGATCCCGAGGCGGGCGATGACTGCGAGGTCGAAAGCGTCGCCTCGATTCTCGATACCACGACCGCCACCGAAATCGACACCTACGACGCCACCTTTATCACGCCTGACTTGTTGGATTATGGTTACGAAGCCTACGTCGAGGGCTATCTCTACCAGGACGATACGCTCATCGCCGACGGCGATGCCTACGACGATGGCACGGGAGCAGCGGAACTGGACGGGGCCACGGCTATCGACCTGAGCGCGGGAGCGTATGCCTACGCTCTGGAGACCGACAGCTATTTGTTTGACGGAGTCGACTATTACTCGATCCTTTCGACCGAAGCGGATGCCACGCTGGGCCCACCTGATATCACGTCGAAATCACCGGCGTATGCTTTCGTGGGCACAAGCGGCACGCTGACGCTCGGCGGAGATAGCTTTGTGAATCCGTTTGGCGGCGTTTCCACGGACATCGGAGCCACCCATGTAGGAGGCGCCGGTTCCGGATTTACGTTTACGGGAGGCAGCGTCAGCGAAACATCAGCGACAGCCGACTACACGATCAGCCTCACTGCCACCACGGGCCAGTGGTCGATTGGGCTGAGTTGGAGCCTGGGAGGAACCTTTTTCGACGGGGTGACGAACTTCACCGTGGGCGACCCCACGCCATCGGTTACCTCGGTCGATCCAGATTCTTTAACTGCAGGCGTAACGACTTCCGTCACCATCAGCGGCTCGTACTTCGGGTCCAATCCGCTACTCACCGTTTCAGGAGGCGGAGCAACCGCAACGATTACCAGCCACACCGACTCCGGAGCACCCGGCGGAGCGAAGATCATCGCCAAAGTCACCGTTCCTGCCTGCGCCGCCGCTGGTACCGTCACTTTTACCGTCACCTCCGAGGGCTATAACGGGACTGGCTTCACGCCTGCCTTCGCCGGCCAGTCTGCCAGCGACACCGGGACCGCCACAATCATCGCAGTCGGAGGGATTCGGCCCTTTGATATTGGGGTGCGCCGAATATATTGTTTAACGGCGTAAATGTGGCGGGCAAGACAACGACGGTTAGTGTCGGCCAGGCAATCCTCCTCACGGGACAGGTCCCAGTGCAGGCGTGCGTGCAGCTTCAGAAGCAGCAATGGGCATTCACGAGTCCGCACGGGACGGCCGTGGGCAGCGCTAAAGAGACGGCCAGCAGCGGATTCACGCTGACGGCGGCTCCCAGCAACACAACCTCTTCGACTTACGGTACATTCTATTGGGTCTACCCCGGCACATTCAGCATTACTTACAACTACACCCTCGTCAATGGCGGCCAAAGCCCAACTTCCACTGCAACGTTCAACGTGACGGGGCCTGGCACCACAATGACTGGCACGGGGTACAGCGGCGGACTTACGATCGACAACTGGACCGCCAACACAAATTGCACCTTTACAGCGGGAAACTACTTGGTCTATGGCAAACTGACGTGGTCCAGTACATGCGTAGCGTCCGGCACGGTGGGGATGAAGTTTATTCCTTCCGGCACTTCGTCCACTGGAAAGCTGTTTTATGTGCAGCTAGTAGACAGCGGAAGCCTTACGGGCGGACTGGCCTGCACGATTGTTCCAGGACTGGATGAAGCCTATCCCTATCCGAATTTGGCATCGGGGACGAACGACGCGATCGATTCGCCTGCTGTCCTGTTGAAATCCACCTATACCACTCAGAGCCGCACAGAAAATTTCACAATGTACTTGATGTACCAATCGAGCACGGCTAACTCAATTCCGGTTCCTGTGGGATATCAGAAATGGGGCTTCGCGGGATCCGCAAGTTGTAGCACTTCTTGCGGATCGGCCGCAAATTGGAAGGCGACAACCACTAGCTCGGGTACGCAAGGCGCCTTTGTAGTTAGCGCAGGGTCACAGGCCAACGATGGGTACCCCTTGTGGACGTCGCTGGTGGGCTGCGGAAGCTAGTGTAGGGTAACTGGCAGACGAGGGGCTCCCCCCGGGAACGCGCCGCTGGGGTGTAAAGTGGAGGAGAAAAAAGCCATGAGATTAATCGGTCTGTTTCTGATCGGTGGGATCGTTGGTTCGGCCTTTGCTGCTCAATCCTCGGCCAATAACCAGGCGGAGCAGCCGTTCTCGATCACTATCGGCTCGGCGAACCCGGCTAAGGCTGGCTCGCCACTGTATCTGAAGATCCGTCTGACGAACACCTCAAGCCACGATATCAGCGAGGGGGGGGCGTTTTACGCGCAAGGGCTTGACGTAAGTTATCAGTACGATTGCCGTACCGCCGAGGGCAAGTCAGTCTCCAAGGAGGTCTCGATGGTGGGAAGCGCGGGAGACCGCCGCGCCCTTAAGCCGGGCGAAAGCCACAAGCCGGGCGAAAGCCACGAGGAACTGGCTCCGGTTAGCCGAGCCTGTGACCTTAGCCAGCCCGGGCAGTACGAAATTCAGCTGTCAAGGAGCGATCCTGGCGATGCCGAGAAGCGCATGGTGAAATCCAACACGATTACGGTGACCGTGACCAATGACGACTCTGTCATGGAGAATGCTGCTCCTCCGTTTACGCTTCTGATCGACGCCTACGCTCTTGGCACAGCTGCAGACCACCTCGTTGTGAAACCTGGAACCGAGGTTGGCATCCATATCACCAAGACAAACACGTCCAAGCACGAAGAAGACTGCACCGCGATTCATAACAGCATCACCGGCTTGGATGACAAATACCAGTACGATGTCCGCGACAGCAGCGGCAATCCGGCCGGCAAGTATACGATCGATCGCGCGGAGCCGTTCATGATGATCAACGATTCCCCCGGAAGCTGCAAACTCGCACCGGCCATGAACCAGGCAAGCATCGCCACGATCACGAGGCTCTACGACTTAAGCCGGCCGGGCGAGTACACGATTCAGGTCTCGCAACCGGCCTCCGATAACCCCGCAGACGGCATGGCGAAATCGAACATAATCACAGTCACGGTCACACCTTGAGATCGCACGTGTAGCAATCGGACATCTTTGTCCGAACTCCGACGGCCAACCGGGGGCTGGCTGTGATCTCTCAAGAGGTTGTACCTGCGGGAGCAGCGCGGCTGATGGGCGGCGCGTAACCGAGGCTACCATGGGGGCGAGCAAAGTTGTAGTAGTGCAGAGCCTGCCAGCCGGCGAACTGAGGGCGGCCGCGGCGACGGCCATCGCCGCGAATGGAGACCTGCTGATAGCGGGTCATGCCCTTGATGTCGAGGTGCAGCAGATCGCCGGGCGCGGGATGT
>Ga0307478_10000034_pt1 | contig 172879 bp, 142 predicted proteins | sample atmos_gasesECM4C_2_FD_203713 | JGI IMG/M metagenome (GOLD analysis project Ga0307478, IMG submission 203713) | Hardwood forest soil microbial communities from Morgan-Monroe State Forest, Indiana, United States - atmos_gasesECM4C_05 | ecosystem: Environmental > Terrestrial > Soil > Temperate...
GAAGTTCGTCGTATTTTTCATCAAAAATGAAGGAGCACCGATTCTCACTCCCGTTCACTAGCTTCGGACGCGAGCATTGCATTTCCCCGATGAAACCATTTTGCCTAAAGCAATATTCCTTACGTAGAGGCACGTATGAATTCAAAAGCTGCGCAACTCAGAGAGAATGGGGCAGAGATTGTCCGTCTGTTCGCACGGTTTGCACTAGGAGCTTCCTTTCTATCCGCTGTGGCTGATCGTTTTGGCTTATGGGGGCCACATGGAGCAAAGAACGTATCCTGGGGAGATTTCGCTCATTTCGTGGAGTACACGGGCGCGGTGACATCTCTCTTCCCCAGTTCATTGACGGTGTCGTTTGCATGGGCAGCTACCGTCGCAGAGACCCTCTTTGGGATATTGCTCATCGCGGGCTTCAAAATACGAATGGCCTCCGTCCTCTCCGGTCTTCTCCTTTTGTCATTTGCTATGAGCATGGTCACAGGTCTTGGCATCAAGACGCCATTCGACTATTCGGTCTTCTCGGCGGCCGCTGCAGCATTCTTACTGGCGTTCTGGGAGCCTGACCGATTCACGTTGGACAAGCTTTTGAATCGATTACGAAACTGAAGAAAAGAGGACTATGTGATGACGATCGACGAAGTGGAAGCCTTAATCAAAACCAAGACTCGGAATAAGGTGAGAATTCACCGTCTCGAAGAACGCGTGGGAGACTCCGTCGCCTTTCTGAGCTACTCCATCGACGACAGTGCGCCGAGGGATCGTCGATACGGTCGTAAGCGACGTGAAGACCGAATACTCGCGGACGGGCATGCCGCTCGATCCTGCTCTCGCCGAAGTGCTACTGCAATGGCAGCGTAAGACGGAGTTCGCGAAGCCAGACGATTGGATTTTCGCGAGCCCCTTCAAGGCAGGTAGGATGCCGTGGCAACCTTGGAGAGTGCAGCAGCGGCATATTGCATCCGCCGCCGAACGCAGCGGCATCGGTCACATCGGTTGGCACACATTCCGCCACACGTTCCGGAGTTTGCTTGACGAGACTGGAGCTCCGCTCAAGGTGCAGCAGGAATTGATGCGCCATGCCGATATTCGAACGACGATGAACATCTATGGAAAAGCCATGGAAAGGAGCAAGCGCGAGGCGCACGGCAAAGTCGTTCGGCTCGTGTTGGCCTCACAAGTGGCTTAGTGCCCCCTTATTGGCCCCAGGGATTTTTATCTCGCTGAATCCAAAGCAAATCTGGTAGGGGCGGTGGGGATCGAACCCACGACCTTCGGCTTAAAAGGCCGCTGCTCTACCACTGAGCTACGCCCCTGTAACAGCAGTTTTGTGCACTTCGGCACCGGACTGATGGGCCGGTTGTGACCCGGACGGCCGACCTGGTTGCGCTTCGCGCTGATCCGCGCGTACGACCGCCCGGACCAACAATTCCCTTTTGTTTCGTGGGAGGGCCTTTCCTACCCCGAAGCTCAACAAAGAGTGTACCAGTTCTTGCGCGGTTCGATAGTGGCTCCGACGTGGAACCAAGAGTAAGTCAGAATTTGAGTAAAGTCCGCCAGAGCGGGCTTGGATTCCGCGGCCGGTTCAGTTTGCCTTTTGGCCGCCGGCCCAGTCGGCAAGCGTCTTCCAATCCGGGTCGTCCTTCGTTTTGAACTGCCGGCCACCTGAGTGGAAAGCGTCTCCGCCTGCTTCTGGCGCCAGTGGATGGAGCAAGAGTTTGCTTTTGAGCGGATCGTCAGTGTTCACCAATTGCGAGACGGTGTCGAAATTCTTGCGCGATTCATCTTCGTTCCAAGAGGTACTGCCAGACGGGAGCTTTTCCAAGTGGAGCGCATGGTTCGCGCCCTCGTGACAAACGTAGCAGCGGGCCGACCCCGGCCGTTTTTTCAGGAAGATCGGTTCGACGCGAGTCTTGAAAAAGGTGTAATCGAGGGACGACGATTCGGACGATGCTGCGCCCTGTGCCCGCGCGGCAGGTGCTCTCGCGGGTCGCGCCGCGGAGCCGGGACTCATCGCCTGCAGGATGCATACAACAAAACTAATCGAAAGCAGACTGATCCATTTCCTCATGGCGCTCCTCCGAAAAACACGTCGTTCCCCTCTGATCATAGCCGACGTCTCTGCTCGCAAGCCTTTCGCCTTGTAAGCTTTTACTTGCCCAAAGCTGAAAATCAGCTGAAAGCCCCGGTGAATGATCCTTCCACTGGATCCGTGGCAGTTTCAGAGACGTTTGGTTACACGCACTTATACTCCAGGATCGATTTCCGTCCAAGCGCTGAGTTGGGGTGCTCGGTCTGCGTCGCAAAGTTATTCTCAACCAATCTTCAGCTTATGACCGGAGAACGAAGCACACACCGAACCCCTTAGCCCCGCCTGAAAATTCGCTGTAAAATCGCAGTGTTGTGTTCACCGGTCAAATAACGCGTCCTACCTTCTTATCAGCGCCACACTTTGTTAGCGCGCTAGTTTTGATCTCTGTAGCGAGTTCGCAGGCATCGGCGGCAACGATTCCCCACGGCACTGTTGAGCTTGTCGCCGAGGACCAATCGATCACGCCCGGGCGGACGCTTTACGTCGGCTTGCATTTTCAACTCGAGAAGGGCTGGCACACCTATTGGGCTAACCCGGGTGATTCAGGCGAGCCCCTGCGCGCCGCATGGCATTTGCCTTCAGGAATGGCTGCCGGAGAAATGCAGTGGCCCGCCCCCAAGCGTTTTGGTTCGCCGACCATCGCGGATTTCGGGTACGACGGGGAAACGACTCTGCTCGTGCCGATTCACGCATCGGCTTCTCTGAAGCCGGAGGAAGCGGCGCAGATTGGCGCAGACCTTGGGGTACTCATCTGTAGAGAAATCTGCGTTCCCGGCAAGGCTCATGTTGCTCTCTCGCTTCCGATCAAACCGGAGGCCCAGCAGCCAGACGCTCGGACTCGCGATCTGTTCGCGGCTGCACGCAGATCGTTGCCGCGCAACGCGCCGGGCGAATGGAAAGTGGCCGTACTCGACGAGCCCGATTCCTTCATCCTGGTAGCGAGCCTCGGCCGGGCCGTCAATCATGCGGCCTTCTTCCCCCTCGTTGAGTCTCAGGTCGACAACGCGGCTCCGCAGAACATTCAGCAAGCCGCCAACGGGTTCCGCCTGACATTGCGCAAGTCGGACCAGCTGCTCAAGCCGATCAAAAGGTTGAAAGGCGTGCTCGAACTCTCTGCGAACGAGAGCTATGTTATCGATGCGCCGGTTGGAAATACTCGTCCGGCCAAAGAGGTGAGATAATCGACGGAGATTTCGGGAGGACCGCACCTATGAGGCGCACGTTTGCACAAATTTCCGTTTGGATTCTTCTGCTGGCCACGGCGCAAGTCGCAATGTCCGCCGCTAAGGTGGGCCAGCCAGCGCCTGACTTCAGCGGGACGGCGAGCGACGGCAAGAGTTATCACCTGGCCGATTATCGCGGTAAGTTTGTCGTTCTCGAATGGCACAACAACGGCTGCCCCTATACACGGAAGCACTACAACAGCGGAAATATGCAAAATCTGCAGAAACAGTGGACCGCTCGAGGCGTGGTGTGGTTCACCGTGATTTCCTCGGCTCCCGGCAAACAGGGATACGTGAACGCAAACGATGAAAACACGTACATGTCCAAAATAGGAGCCGCTCCAACCGCCGCCCTGCTCGATCCAACCGGATCGATTGGCCATCTGTATGATGCCAAGACAACCCCGCAGATGATCGTCATCAACCCGCAAGGCGTCATTGTCTACGATGGCGCGATTGACAATCGCCCGACGTCGGACTTGAAGGACATTCAAGGCGCGACGAACTACGTTACTCTCGCGCTTGAGCAATCGCTCGCAGGCAAGAATGTCGATACGGCGGCCACCCGGCCGTACGGATGCTCGGTCAAATATCCCGGGACTTGGTTCTAATCTCGGCACGAAGCCAGCCGCTCTTACTTCAGCTTGAACTGACGAAGATCACGGGGCGCCCCAGTTGTGGGGTCCGCGGATAACTAGACACGGTCATGATGACCCCGTCGGCAGCGTCGAATCCGTTTGGCTAATACCCTCTCAGTAATAAGCATGGCTTCCCAGGCTCCGCGTGGGTACAATGTCCGAGTTTCCATTGCCGCCCCGGCCGGTCAATGGGCAGTGCAGATCGCGCGGGGTGTGGGATGGAATTTCCGAGATTCGTCTTTTTGTCCAGTAAGTCTGCATACCACGAAGCATTTTCACTCAGGCTCATCGCGCAGACGCTCCACATTGTTTGCCTTGCCTTCCTTTATACCCTGGTCGGGGTCGGGCCTGCTCAGGCGAGTCCTCAGCAACCTCCAGCTTCGGCCGCCGGCTCCGATTCTGTGGAGGGCGTAACGGTGCAGATGGAGCCTGTTGTGCCTTACGAATTTCGCGGCGATGTGCGCAACCTGCCGCAACTCTCCCCTTCTAGCGTAGCCCGCCAGCGCCCAGCCCTTCCCGTTCGTCACGCTCCGCCGTCGAACAGAGCTTTCGGCGCGCCGTCAGCGCTAGGAGGACAACAAGCACAGCCGTCCGACAATTTTCTGCTTCCGCTTACGCCAGCGCCGAGCCCAACTCAACATTTTGCAGGAATGAGCTTCAGTGATTCATGTACAGGCGGCTCGTGTGGGGGAGGGATACCGCCGGACCCAAACGGCGATGTAGGCCCGAACCACTACATCGAGGCGGTCAACACAGCCTACGCCGTTTACGACAAAACCACAGCCACGCGACTTGCGGCCTTTACAGAGGATTCGCTGTGGAGCGCGTCGGGAGCGACCACTACTCCTTGCGGGAACGGTAATTCGGCAGGCGATCCGATCGTAGTTTACGACACGCTGGCAGACCGCTGGATTCTTGCGCACATCGGCTCCGCCTTCTCTAACTCTAACCTCCCGATGCCGACGCCGCCCTTCTACGAATGTATCGCGGTCTCCAAGACCGGCGACCCAGTGGCTGGTGGCTGGTGGTTCTATCCACTGCGCATGGATCCCGGCGGAACAAGCACGCCGCCCGTCCCCCCAAACGGAACGTTCAATGACTATCCCAAGTTCGGAATTTGGACGGACTGTCTCTACATGTCTGCCAACGGGTTCAATGGCTCACCCTTTACCGGAGCGGTATACGCTTCAATGAGTCGGACTGATCTGGAAAGTGGAGCAGCCCTTACGTGGTCGCTCGGCTTTCTTAGCAACACCAACACAAACCCAAGCCCTTTTACAATGATCCCTAGCAATCTTCGCGGCGCAGTTCCTCCTTCTGGAACACCCAACTACTTCGTTTCCGAATCCCAAGTCACCTCTTTTGCTTATGAGGTGAGAAAATTTACCGCCGGTCCGAACTGCGGCGGCGGAGGCACGCTTAGCACGCCAACGAATGTGAGCCAAGCGAGCTATGCGGCTCCGCCGGCGATCTCGGTCCCGCAACCCAATACGAGCCAGTTACTCGACGCCATTGACGATCGTCTAATGCAAAAAGTGCAGTACCAGCGCGTAGGGAGCGCCGAATCGCTCTGGGTGGTTCACAACGTGGTAGGCACAGCGGGTGGCCCTGTGCAGCCGCAGTGGGCACAGATTGACGTTACTGGCGGAACGATTCAAAGCGCACCCGTACAGGAAGGAATCTACGCCCCGGACATGACGCTCAATCGCTGGATGGGCAGCATCGCAGCCGACAAACAAGGAAATGTTGCCCTCGGCTATAGCACCTCGAATGGAACAGCACCGAATTTCCCGAGCATCGCCTACTCAGGCCGCCTAGCAACCGATCCCCTGAATACCCTGCCCCAAACGGAGACACAGCTCGTCGCCGGCTCAGGTTCGCAAATGGGGATCGAACGTTGGGGCGACTACAGCGGGATGAGTGTCGACCCATCCGACGACTGCACCTTCTGGTACGTCAACGAGTACTACAGCAGTCAAACTAACGGCACTAGCAATGACTGGCAGACGCAAATCGGTTCCTTCAAGTTCCCTTCCTGCACTGCTTCGACTGTGACGCTCACGCCACCCAGTGTCCCTTTCAATAACCAGTTGGTGGGCACAACAAGCCCGACGACCAACGTGAAGCTCACCAATACGGGCTTAGCCACACTGAACATCACTTCGATCACGCTGACAGGGACCGACGCCTCTCAATTCGCGCTGGTGGCACCAACCAGCGGGTTACCAATATGTTCTTTCGGTCCCAGCACCATCCCCGCAAACGGTTCCTGCTTTTTGGGCGTACAGTTCACGCCCGGTTCGGCAGGGTCAAAGACTGCAAGCGTGAGCGTGAGCGACGACGCATCTGGCAGTCCCCAGACCGTAGGTCTAACCGGCGTAGGGACTCTACCTGCCCCAGCATTAGCATTTAGCGCCACCAGCATACCCTTCAACAATCAGTTCGTTGGAACGACGAGCGCAACGACCAACTTGCAGCTCACCAACTCCGGCACAGCCACGTTGAACATCACTTCGATCACACTGACGGGAACTGACGTGTCTCAATTCATGCTGGTGGCTCCAACCAGCGGCTCACCGTGTACCGTGGGGGCCAGCAGCCTCAGCCCGGGCGCGTTCTGTTTCTTGGGAGTTCACTTCGCGCCCACTTCAATAGGGGCTAAGAGCGCAAGTGTGTCCGTAACAGACAATGCATCGGGCAGCCCGCAAACGGTCGGCCTGTCCGGCATCGGCGCCGCCCCGGCAGTGACTCTAAGCAGCGCCAGCGTGCCGTTCAACAATCTGGGCGTGGGAGGAGCGAGCACAATCATCAACGTGCAGATCACCAGCACGGGCTCAACGCCGTTGAACATCCAGTCGATCACGCTAACAGGAACGGACTCGTCCCAATTCGCCTTGGTGCCGCCCACCAGCGGCTCATTCTGCGGGCTGGGAGCCAGCACACTCAACCCGAACAGTTCCTGTTTCATCGGCTTGCAGTTCCGGCCGACGTCCCCGGGAGCAAAGAGCGCCAACGTGAACATAGCAGACGACGCTTCGGGCAGCCCGCAGGGCGTTAGCTTGTCAGGAACCGGCGTCGGACCCGCGGTAACGCTGTCCCAAGCGAGTATCGCTTTCGGGGATGTAAACCTGGGACTCTCATCCGCAACGAGCAATGTTCAGCTGACCAACTCAGGCAATGTGACACTTAACATCACAATGATCACACTAGCTGGGACGGATGCTGCCCACTTTGCACTTGTAACGCCAAGCGCGGGCTCCCCAGCATGTGCCACCGGTAGCCTCAGTGCCGGCAGTTCTTGTTTTGTGGGAGTGCAGTTCAAGCCCACCGCGATAGGCCAGCGCAGCGCTAACATCAACGTGCTGGATAATGCGCCCACGACCTCTCAGATCGTTTCGTTGAGCGGCGTCGGAGTGGACTTCAACGTCGCCGCGGCGCCGCCGACAACAGCGACCGTGGCGGCAGGCACGAATGCCAGCTTCACGATCGACCTGACCACCACGGGCGGGCCCACGCAAAACGTCACCATGTTTTCCGCATCGGGCAACCCGGCCGGAACAAACGTAACTTTAAATCCGCAGTCCGTCCCATCGGGCACAGGCCCGTCCAGCGCTGCGATTACGATGACGGTCACTACCACACGCAGGTCGAATGGCTCGCCTACCGCTCCGTCCTTCCCGGCAATGCCTCGCGTCCTCTTCGTGGGCTATTCCATCGTATGCCTTGCACTGGGCGGCACATTTCTGTTCTTCAAACCAAACCGGCTGAAGGAGAGGAAATTGCTTGCCGTGTGCTCGCTAGGTGTGGTGCTGCTTGCTTGCGTCGCACTCCAGGGATGCGCCCGGACCCAAGTTGCTGGCGGGAGCGGGATGCCCAGCGGCGGCACGCCTGCAGGTACGTCTAGTATCACTGTGACAGCGACGGACGGATCGCTGTCGCGAACGACAACAGTCACCCTCATTGTGCAGTGAAGTTCGAGCCCCTACGAGAGGCCAGCTGTGTGATTTTGTAGGTCGCGCAAAAGCTACGGCCTCAACCACGACCGCGAAACCCGGACACACGTCCCCCACCGACGGTGGATGCCTGCGCTGCTAGAATTTGACGGCCGCTACGGTAGCACCAATGTGTTAATCCGCTTCGGCACTTCCCCAACGGGAATCACAGCTACCTGTTTCCTCGTTTCGGTGTCGATGGCAGAAACAGACTTGGCCGCGGAGTTAGAGACATAAAGCGTCTTGCTATCAGGCGTGAATGTAATCCACTCCGGCACCGCGCCGCTAGGAGCTCGTCCCAGGGGCTCTACTTGGGGAAGCGGGACGCTGCCCATCAGCTTAAGATCAGGCAGCGAATATTCAAAAACTGCGTTGGCCAGGATGCTGTTGACCCAAAGCGTCTTGCCATCCGGAGTAATGCCGATACCATGAGAAGGAGTGCCCATCCGCCCCTCTTCCCTTCCGTATTTCCCGTCGGGCAACTTCACTCTGGAAACTTCCTGGTGCTTCGCGAAGTCCACCACCGCGAACCCGTGAAAATTAGATAGTTGCACGAAGATTCGGCTCGTCGACCCGTCAGGAGCAGTCTCAAGGATCATCGGCCGGACTCCCTGATCAAAGTCGAGATCCCACGCAGGCTCCTGCTTCTTGATGTCAATTACCGTCAGCCTTTTTGCGGCGACCGAACCGGCGACCGCATACTTCTGGTCCGCGGTGATGTACACGTTGTGCAGCGGACCCTTCACGGGAATGCTCTTCGCCAGTTTCAGAGACGTCGTGTCTACGACATCCAGCGCGCCTGGCGGCTCCGCGATACAAATCAGAACTTGTCGTCCATCCTTGGTGACGGCGATGTTGTTCGGGTGGCCGCTGAGAGGAATTTGCTTGACGATTTTTCCAGTTTTCTCGTCCACGACCTCGAGTGCGCGCTGAGACTCATTGCTGACGTACACCCACTTCCCGTCCGGGGAAAAATTGACCCCGTGAGGCACCTCGATGCCGGAGATCACCTGCACGACTTTGTTCGTCGCGGAGTCAATCACGTCCACGCTGTCTCCCGCGCTGTTGGTGATGTAGATGCGGACCGTGCTCGCCGCGGCCGGCAGCGCGAGCAGTAGACACAGAGATTGCACGAAGCTGAGATTTCGCACTCCACGATTTAGGGTCATCGCTACTGCTCCTTATTTCAATTTTTCGTTCCCAACGCCTGCTCACGGATGACCCAAGTGTAAACGCACACAAAGCTGCAATCAAGGCTGGGCAAACAAAAAAAGCGATTTCCCTTCAGCGAATCTTAAGCATCGCTCCTCTAGCCTTCGCTCACGAGTGGCTGATTTTGGGGTGACGCGATTTCATATCGAATCGTACAGAACGGCCATGCCTTCATACCGCACGTGGTCATGATTTTAGGCGTGTCCGTATTCCTAGGTTCCTAGGCAATTGCTCGGGGCCTAGGCTTTTGCACGCTTGGAAATGCCGCAGGGGAGGTGTGTATGTCTGCTCGTGCGTTTCGAAGAACGCTTAGTGTTGTTCTGCCGCTGTTCGTCGTTTCGGTCCTTGGCTTCGTCGCTGTCAGTCCAGCGTACGCGCAGGTTGCGGGAGCAACGCTCACCGGCACGGTGACGGATAGCTCCGGGGCCACCCTTCCAAACGCTCAAGTCACCATCACCGACGTGGCCACCGGAGTGACGCGTACGGTCTCCTCGAACGCGGCGGGCCTTTATACAGCCCCGAACCTTTTGCCTGGATCGTATGAGGTCAAAGTTGTGGCGACAGGATTCAAGACTCAAGTGGAGAAGGGCATCACGTTGACGGTAGGGGCTGAGCAGGTCCTTGACTTCACGATGCAGGTTGGGCTGGTGAGTCAAACGGTGGAGGTCACGACCGAAGCACCGACGGTCGAGCTGACCTCGTCCGAGTTGAGCGCCACGGTGAACGCCACGACAGTGCGCGAGTTGCCCCTGAATGGCCGCTCCTGGACCGACCTTGCCAATCTCCAGCCTGGCGTCTATAGCGCGGAGGATCACCTTCGCAACGCCGATGACAACCGTGGCATTGGAGCCCAGTCGGTCATCTCTGGCGCGCGCCCCCAGCAGAATAACTACCGCCTGGACGGCATCAGTATCAACGACTACGCGAACGGCGGTCCGGGGAGTTTGCTGGGCGGAAACCTGGGAGTGGATGCCATCCAGGAATTCAGTGTCCTGACCAGCAACTATTCGGCGGAGTACGGCAAAACCTCCGGGGGCGTGGTGAACGCCATTACGAAGTCGGGGACGAACCAGTTCCACGGCTCTGCTTATGAGTTCCTGCGCAACAGCGCTCTGGACGCCGACAATTTCTTTGACAATGCCACCGGAACTCCAAAGCCGCCTTTCCGGCGCAATCAATTCGGCGCTTCAGCGGGCGGTCCCATCCGGAAGGATCGCACATTTATCTTCGGGGATTATGAGGGCATACGACAGTCGCTAGGAACTACTTTCAGCCCCGTGGTGCTCTCACCGAACGCACGCAACGGGCTGCTGAACTACCCAGACCCAGTCAACCACCCGGCACCATCTTATTGCGTTCCGACCACCGTCCAATTCCAGTGTCAAGTGAAGGTTGATCCCCTGGTAGCAAAATATCTTGGTGTCGAACCTGTCCCGACAGGACAACCCTTTGCCGATGGGAATGTGGCGCTCTTCTCGTTTGCTGGGCAGGATGTTGTCCCTGAAAATTATTTCACCGTTCGCGTGGACCAGAAAATTTCGGACAAGGACAACCTCTTCGGAACCTATAACTTTGACAAATCTCTTGAGAACACACCCGATTTACTGGGGGAGGTTGAGAACCACAACTTGGCGAAGCGCCAGTTTGTTGTCCTCGAAGAAAGCCATATTTTTGGTCCTGCTTTGGTCAACTCTGTCCGGGTTGGATTCAACCGAGCTCGGGTGGGCGGCGTGCCGGGCACAGCCATCAATCCTACTGCGGCGGACACGTCTCTGGGGTGGGTTGCGGGGCGAACTGCGCCCCAGGCGTTCGTTTCGGGGCTTACGCAAATTGGCAACGGCGCGAGTCCCACGAGCTACCGAAATTGGAACTCGTATCAGGTCTATGACGATGCCTCTTTGACCCGGGGTCTCCATTCTTTGAAATTCGGCTTCGGCTTCGAACGGGACCAGCTCAACGAAGTCGACCTCACCGCTGACTACCACGGTATTTTTAATTTTGGATCAATCGCCGGATTTCTTACTAACCAACCTACTCGTTTTACCGGAGGTTTTCCAGGATTGCCCGGCCAGCGCGGTATGCGTCAATCCATCGTCGGCGCCTACGTTCAGGATGATTGGCGCGTGCGCCCAAACCTGACGCTGAATCTAGGCCTGCGCTACGAGATGTCGACCGTACCGACAGAGGCTCACGGAAAGCTCACCAACCTCTACAACATCACCGATGCGCAACCCACATGCGCGACACTGTTCACGGGCCCGGCCGGGGATTCCTGCGGCGCGACGGGTCCTTACTTCTCAAACCCGACATTGCGAAACTTCGAACCGCGGGTAGGTTTTTCCTGGGACCCCTTCAAAAACGGGAAGACTGCTTTGCGCGGCGGGTTCGGGATGTTTGACGTGCTCCCCATGCTCTATACGACTATAACGATGGTCGGCCGGGGAGCCCCATTCACCGAAATCGGCGCAACGAAAAGTGCGACTATATTGAGTGGCAACTTCCCCAGCGGAGTGATGCCTGCGGCGCTCGGTGCCACAGGCTTGGAATATGAGCACGTCGAACAGCATCCCCATCGCAATTACGTGATGCAGTGGAATCTCAATCTGCAGCGCGAGCTCGCTCCGAATTTGACCATGGTAGTTGGCTTTGCAGGCTCGCACGGTGTGCATCAGGGGCTTCGCGTTGACGACGCTAATATCGTCTTCCCTACGCTCACCCCGCAGGGCTATCTGTGGCCCGTGGTACCCTTCATGGACCCTAAGGCCAACAATCCATCACTGCCATCGCCCGGCCCCGGCAACCAAATCAATCCGACTATCTCCGGAGCCATCCGGTCCTTGTTTTGGGCAGGAAACTCCTTCTATGACGCGCTCGAAGTTGGAGTCGTGAAAAAAATGAGCCATGGCTTTCAGGTCCAGGGATCGTTTACCTGGGGCAAGAGCATTGACAACAGCTCCGGAGATACGAACGGCGATACGTTAGCGAATGCGTTTTCAAGCCCTCACTGGGACGATTTGAGAACCAACCGTGCCGTGTCGGATTACAATATCCCCCGGGTCTTGGTGATCAACGCCAACTGGCAGGTCCCGACGATCAAGTCCGCGTCCGGCCCTGTGGCGTTCGTAGCGAATGGCTGGGAGCTGGGAGCTATCTTCAAGGCCAACGACGGCTACCCGTTCACCCCGACCTTTGGAAGCGACGGTGACCCCCTGGGCCTGGCAAGCACAGATCCATGGGCCTTTCCTGATCGACTATCGACCCCGAATTGTAATTCGCTCATCAACCCGAGGAACACGCAAAACTACCTTAAGTCAGAGTGCTTCGCGATCCCGACGGCGCCTGCATCATTCTTCACCGGACCCACACCGATGTGCAGCTCGGACCCCAGATTTTTTGGTGACAATGTTACTGGTAATGCCTTTGGGACTCCGCCGCAGTGTTTCAACCTCGCGGGAAACTCCGGCCGCAACATTGTGTATGGACCAGGCCTCACGAACCTCGATTTCTCGTTGTTCAAGAACAACTCTTTCAGGAAGATCTCGGAGAGCTTCAACACACAGTTCCGAGTGGAAATTTTCAACATCATGAATCACGCCAACTTTGCCCCGCCGACAGTAGGAAAGTTGGATGTCTTCGATTCAAGTGGAAACCCCACAGGTACTGCGGGATTGTTGACCGCGACGACAACCGATTCGAGGCAAATTCAGTTCGCGCTCAAGGTTATTTGGTAATTTAGGGAACCCAATTCGCACTCGCAGTCCGGAATCGGTGCGAACATTGATCGACACCCGGAGGCTTTTGTGGATTCATCCACCCGCCGGAAACTTGCTATACAGAAAGAGGAGAACATGAAGAGACTTCTAGTCGTTTTCGCGCTGGTGCTGGCTTGGGGAGCGAAGTCTCAAGCTCAGGAGAAGACTCCACTCAAGCTTGTCGATACTGTTAAATTTGCGGGTGTCCCGCGTCATTGGGACCACATGGGCGTGGATGTGAAAAGCAACCGGCTCTTTGTTGCTGCGGATGAAGAGGGGGCCATCGAAGTTCTTGACTTGCATACAAACAAGAAAATCCAAACCATCACCGGCCTCAAGGGACCGCACAATGTCCTGCCTTTCCCGGAGATGAATAAAATCTTTGTTACGGATGGAGAAGCCTCGGAGCTCAAGATCTACAACTACAAGACGCTCGAATTGATGGGCCAAACCCCGTTGAGCATTGACGCAGACCCCATCGTATACGATGCCGCCACGAAGTATTTCTACATCGTAAACGGCGGCCGCGAGGCTCACACACCGTACTGCCTCATTAGCGTTGTGGATGCGGTGTCGGGTAAGAAGTTGGAGGACATCAAGCTGGATACCAACCGGCTGGAGTCCATGGCGATTGAAAAATCCAGTCAACGTCTTTTCGTCAACATGACCACGGCCAATGTAATTGGAGTGCTGGATCGCCAGAAACGCGCCTTAATTACGACGTGGCCCGTCACCGCAGGCCTGGAAAACGTGCCGATGCAGTACGACGAATCTACGCATCGTTTATTTGTGGCCACGCGCAAGCCTTCCAGGATGGTGGTTGTGAATACGGACACAGGGAAGGAAGTCACCAGTCTTCCGACAGCCGACTCCGTTGACGATCTGGCTTGGGATCCTAAGCTTCGCCGCATCTATGTCCCAGGCGGAAACCTGAACGGAGCTGTCGGCGCCATCACGGTGGTTCAACAGAAAGACGCCGACCACTACGAGGCGTTTGCAAACATTCCCACAGTACCTGGCGCCAGGAATGCGCGTCTCGTTCCCGAGTTCAATAAATACTTTGTCAGTGCTGCGACGACGAAGACCGGCCAGGAAGCGCAGATCCTGGTGTTTGACGTGATTCCTTAACCGGAACTCCAGGTGTAAAGGACGTCTTGGCACTTAACACTAGAGAGGTTGGCGCCACACAGACACCATAAGGAATCGAAACGGCTTATTACTTCAAATCGTTGCGATAGACTTTTCCGCCCTTCATGACAAATTTCATCTTTTGAAGCTCGGAAATGTCCTTCAGCGGGTCGCCGGAAACGGCGACGATGTCTGCGAACTTGCCCTTCTCGATCGAGCCGACGCGATCCTGCATGCCCATCATTTCGGCATCCACAATGGTTGCGGCCTGGATCGCCTTAGCGGGGGCCATGCCATGATCGACCAGCCAATTGAACTCTGTGGCCTGCGTTCCGTGGATTAGCGGTCCACTGGAACGAGGATCGTTCGCGGTCCCGTCCACGCCGCTTCCCCACGCGATTTTTACGCCCTTGTTGAGCGCATTCTTGAAGTTCTTCTCAAAGATGGGAATGATGCTGTACTTTCCGCCTGTATTCCTTTTGTCGTTCTCCGCGATCTCGGGCATCGTGTACCGGTAACCGGTCACGTCGAAGTAGGTGCCTTTCTGCAGCATCATGGCCACGTCTTGATCATCCAGGCCCTGTCCATGCTCGATGCAATCCACGCCCGCCATAATCGAGTATCGCAGGCCGTCGCCCCCATACGCATGGGCTGCGACCTTCTTGTGATGGCGATGCGCTTCGTCCACGATCGCTTCTAATTCCGGCAGCGTAAAGGTCGGATCAACGAACAGTTCGCCCTCGGGACCAAACGAGTAAGCCCCCGTCGGGAATATTTTGATCCAATCGGCGCCGTAATGAATCTGCTCGCGAACGACGTCGCGCGCCATATCAGCCCCGTGTATTTCCTGACTTCCACCTGTGATGATGCTCCCCGGGCCCCCGATATAGTCCGAGCCCGATGCCCCGACGCCGCGCGTCGAAACTTGCATTCGGGGACCGTCGATGATGCCGCGGTTAATAGCGTTCCTGATGTCCACGTCGCCGTAGCCTTCGCCGTGGGTTCCCACGTCCCGCACTGTCGTGAAGCCGGCCCGCAGCGTTGTCATGGCATTCTCGATAGCCATGAGCGTCCAAGCTTCCTTGGTGGTGTTCACGCGAGCCCCAGCGCTCAAGCTGCTGTACACATGCGTGTGCGCGTCGATGAAGCCGGGCATCACCGTAGCTTGGCTGAGGTCAATCACCTGAGCTCCCGAAGGAATCTGCACTTTGTCAGACGCGCCAACCTCGGTGATTTTGTCGCCCTCAACCACCACCACTTGGTTCGCCAGCATGTTCCCCGACTTGCTGTCGAACAGGTGTCCCGCGCGGATCGCCGTCACCTTGCCACTTTGTCCCCAAGAAGGAGCCACAATCCCTAACAGCGCAAGAAATAGTCCCACAGACAATTTGCGTTTCATATCCCCTCCGGATAGTTTAAAGACAAGCACTCGGATGCCTGCAGTTGGCCAGAGCGATGGGACGCTCCGGTCGTTCCATTGCCTGAAACACCACCCCGATGCGGGCAGCGTTTCGGCTGAGTTGTGTAAGACCTCGTTGCTTTCAGTTACCAGATCACCTTCAGCGCAAATTGGATTTCCCTCGCGTCCGTCGTTGTCTTCGTTAAGAGGCCCCCGGTTGCCAACGGTGCGCCCGAGGAGTCGAAGATATCCGTATTGTCGGGAGACACGGGCAGCGCGAAGTTGGCGTGATTGAGAATATTGAAAATTTCGGCGCGGAACTGAATGTTGAAAGCTTCCGAAATTCTCCTGATGTAATTGTTCTTGAAAGCGGAGAAATCGAGATTCATGAGCCCTGGTCCGGGGATATCGTTACGACCGGCAGTTCCCCGAAGATTGAAACACCACAGATACGTTGGAGCACTCGGCACGGTACTTTGACCAAAGGCTGGATCACAGCCTTGCGGCGTCGGCATGTTGAAGAAGGCGACGCTCGGAGCCGTAGGAACCGCAAAGCATTGGGTTTTAATGTAGTGGTTGGGATTTCGAGAATTAATAAGCGACCCACACCCAGCGGCTCCGCTATAACTCGGGAAGGCCCATGTGTCGGTGCTAGCAATCCCCAATGGATCGCCGTCCGTACCGAATGTGGCGCTAAATGGAGGGCCGTCATTGGCCTTGAAAATCGCCTCCAACTCCCAACCATTCGCCGCCCAATTCAACGCAGAAGAGCCGGATTTCATTGTCGGGAGTTCCCAGGTTCCGTTAATCACCAGAGTTCGGCCAACATTGTAATCGGACAGTGCACGAGTCAACCTTAGGTCGAACCACGGAAGGCTTCCAATCCCGTTGCCGAATGTATCTCCAGCGATTACGCCGGAATTGTTGTCGATGCTCTTTCCCCAAGTGTAGGATCCCTGAACCTGCAACCCATGGCTCAACTTTCTCAAAACGCCGATTTGCATGGCGTTATACGCAGAGTTGCCCGGCCAACTCAGGTACCGTACCGCTCCCACATTTGCGTTTGTATTTACGAGCGTACCGCTACCAACGGGATTGGGATAAAGATAGCCGGCGGAAGTAAGCGTTGGAATGACGGTATTGCCGTCATCGGCGCGGAACGCCTGGTGACGTCCGCGCGAACCGACATAGCCAAGCGTCGCCGTGAATCCAGCGAATTCGCGCTGCACATTGAGATTCCATTGCATCACGTAATTACGGTGAGGGTGGTGTTCAACGAAGCCATATTCCAAGGGCGCAGCTTTCCCCGTCTGCATAGCCGTCATTTCGATGAATGGCAATGCGCCGTCTGGGAATGATCCTTGAGGCAGCTTTGTGCCGGAAGCGGGACTGGCGAGTTCGAAGAAGGGGGCCCCGCGGCCGTTCAAAGTGACCGTCGTATAAAGCAACGGAAGGACATCGAACATTCCGAATCCACCGCGCACAGCAGTCTTACCGCTTCCGAACGGGTCCCAGGCAAACCCGACCCGCGGCTCAAAATTGTGCAGGGTTGGGTTCGAATAGTAGGGAGCGATCCCGGCGCAGTCCCCGAAAATTACCCCACAGTCGGGATGCGCAGCGTCCAGTGTAGGAAGGTTGGTCGTCTTCCCTTTCGTTTCCGTGATAACGGTTGACATTTCATAACGAAGGCCCAAATTCAACGTCAGACGCGGGCGGATGCGCCAGTCGTCCTGAACGTAACCGCCGTAAATGGCAGTCCGCATGTATCGCGGCGCGACCAATCCCGGGACGGAACCAACAACATTCTTAGGTTGGTTCTGCATCAAGGCTGCTATCGATCCGAACTTAAAAGTTCCCAGAAAATCGGCCGTGGCTGTTGTTTCGTTGAGTTCATCCTTTTCCATGCTGAAGCCGAATTTCACCGTGTGGAGACCCTTGGTAAGAAACGCATCGTCATAAAGCTGATAGGCGTTCCAAGCATAAGAAAAGGTTGGGGGCGCGAAGCCGGGGACAGTGTTAAGGCCACTCACGGTGACTTGGGGCGGATTGTATCCTGGCACCCCTGTCACCCACCCCTGCGAAGAATCAGCCGCCACAGGATTGAGAACCTTGACCGGGTTGGACGCAAATGCGTGGTCGCGGTTGTAGCCAAGCCGGAAACTATTGCCTATAGCCGGGCTGAAGACGTGGTTTTCTTCGATGGCGGCAATTTGCCGCTTGGCGATGGATTGCTGCAGGAGGTTGTTCAGTATGTCGGGCGACGTTTGCGGAGAGTAGTCGTATGCATACGTGCCGAACAGGCTGTCCTTCTCGGAAATCTTTTCGTCGGCTCGTATGGTGTAATAATTCTCGCTGGTAACCTCTTGGCTGTTAAAAACGTACTGACCAATATCCCCATTGACTGCTCCAGTGGGCAAATGGAAAAAGGGCAGATATTTGAATACCTTATCATCGACGCAAACCGACGCCATACCCGGCGCCCGGTTTGTCATGGTTTGCCCGGGTGCGGGCTGGCACGGGGTCGTAAGCACTGGATTGGGAATATAGGCTCCGCCAGACGTCGTCTGGCAGTTTCCATAGTCAGTTGGGTTCGCGTACATAGTTCCCGGTAGATTGCCGCACGAGTCATCGATAATTCCCATTCGCGCGTTCGCGGAGGGAACGCCGGAAGATATTGTCGTTCCCAGCGACTGACGTATTCCTTCGTAGTCGCCGAAGACAAACGTGCGATCTTTTCGAATCGGACCGCCGGCGGACACACCGAATTGATTGCGCCGGAAAGGCGGTTTTGGAACGCCATTGGCATTGTCAAAGAAATTGTCGGCATCCAGCGCGCTGTTACGCAGGAACTCGTACACGGAGCCATGTAACTGGTTCGTGCCCGAACGCGAAATGGCATTCACCACTCCGCCGGAGGTCTTCCCGTACTCCGCCGAGTAGTTGCTGGTCAGAACACTGAACTCCTGGATGGCTTCCACTCCAAGGTTCTGACCGAGCACGCTTCCGGGCCCCCCGTTGGAGTAATCATTGATGCTGACGCCGTCGAGCCGGTAATTGTTTTGCTGGGGACGCGCGCCGGAGATGCTCAACTGTGAGCCGAAGCCGCGGTTCACATCGACCTTGGGATGGCTCGTTGCCGCAACGACCCCGGGCTGGAGATTGGCAAGATCGGTCCAGGAGCGGCCATTGAGAGGCAACTCTCGTACAGTGGTCGAACTAACCGTGGCGCCCAGCTCAGACGACGTCAGCTCGACCGTCGGCGCTTCCGTCGTGACTTCTACTGTTTGGGTCATCTGCCCAACCTGCATCGTAAGATCCAGGAGCTGCTGAGCTCCTACGGTCAGCGTGATGCCTTTCTCCAGTTGGGTCCTAAATCCCGTCGACGTCGCCCGGACGTCATAGGTCCCGGGCAACAGGTTCGGTGCAATGTACAGGCCCGCCCCATTGGAGGTAACAGTGCGAGTCACTCCGGTGGCGACGTCCATGATGGCGACCGTCGCGTTCGCAATGACTGCGCCCGAAGTGTCCTTCACCGTGCCGGTCAACGTGGCACCTGCGACCTGCGCATACGCTGGTCTAGCCACTACCACACTCAGGGTCAAAACGACGAACAGCGACAATACAGCGGTAAGCGTTCTTCGAAATGCATGAGACATACACACCCCCCTTGCGGCATTTCTGAGCCTGCAAAAGCCCAAAAGCCTTAGGACCCCAAACAATTGCCCTAGAACAAGGAAAAGCCTCAAAAATGACTCGGTGCGATATGAAAGTCTGCCGCGGTATCTGCGATTCGACGCCCAATCGCGTCAACCTAACTCAGCCACTAATGAGCGCAGGCTAGAGAAGCAATGCTTAAGATTTGCTGAAGGAGATGTTTTTTCCTCCTCGCGGTTCTCCTCGGCAGACTTAGCGAACATTACTTTACAGATCGCGCTCGTGGAAGTGATAGATGGCAATCGCCAGCGCCGCGAGCAGGTAGATGCTCGTGTAGACGATCATGGCGCCGCTAGGCACCGAGATGTCGGCAAACGGTGAAAATTGAAGCGAGCCGGCAATGGGCGACTCCATCTCGAAGGCGGCTCGCCGCCACACCGCTTCGCTAGGCATGATCAGGCTCGAGACGATTCCGACCATCACTAGGCGCGAGCCTTCGGTGAATCCGCTCAGCTGTTCCAGCCAGCCGCCCATAAAAGCAAATCCGAGCAAACCCAAAACGATCACCCCGTTAGTGAGGGTTGAAAACCAGGTGCCAAACATGAACGTGACGGTCAGGGCAAGGACGCATTCCAGAAAGATCAGCAGCGCGCCGCGGAGCGGATGCTGCGCGACGACTCCTCCGATCCAATATCCTTCCGCGATGGTTCCGCCGAACATGATCGCCACGTAGGCAGCCACCATCCCCACAAATCCGAGCCATTTGCCGATCAGGATTTCCCACCGGGCCATTGGTTTGGTCGCGATGGCGTGAATCGTGCCTGAAGTGATTTCGCCCGAGATCGTGTCCACGGAAGTCAACGTCGTCATCACGACCGCTAGCAAATCCACGGTATACAGCCCGATCATGAGCATGCTGTCCAAAACCTGATACCGCAGGAACGGCGGCACGGTGCTCTTGCGGAAGTCATCCACTTGAAAATACAAGCCGACACCGAACACAAGCAGAAAGCCAAGCCCTGCAATGAACGCCGTCCAAAGGATTTTCTTGCGTGCCGCCTCGCGAAACGTGATCCCGGCCATGATCCAGGCGCCCATCACAGTCCCCTGTCTTCGCCCATGATGGTGACGAATAGCTCTTCGAGCGACATCCGCTGCGGCGTGAACTGATAGACATCCGCTCCCGCCGCCACAAGATGGCGCAGAATATCAGGCAGATGTTCTCGAGAACGCGCCGCGATGGTGAGTTGATCTGTGTCCAGATGAGTGGATGTAGCCCAACGTGCGAGCCCGGCAACACATTCCTGGGTAAGCTTGTGGACCCGCACCAAGACGCTGACTTCGTCTTCGTGAATCGTGCGCAGGTCGCGCCCGACGACGACCTCGCCCTCGCGGATAAATACGACCTCGTCGCACGTGATCTCTATCTCGCTGAGCAGATGAGAATTGAGGAAAACCGTCGCGCCGCGATCGCGCTGCGTGCGGATAATGTCGCGAACCATCCGGCGACCAAGCGGATCGAGCCCCGAGGTCGGCTCATCGAGGAAGATCAGCTCAGGCTCGTGAATCAGCGCCTGCGCCAGCCCGATGCGTTGCAGCATCCCCTTCGAAAAATCCTGGAGGCGCTTGTCGCGGTGCGGCGTCAGGCCGACCAGATCGATCATGGCGGGGACGCGATCACGCAGCTTGTCTGTGGGAACGCCCGACAATCGGCCATGCAGCTCCAGCAACTCGGTAGCCGTCAGCCATTCGTAAAAACGGAAGTCTTCGGGAAGGAAGCCGATCTTGCGCCGCACAGCCACGTCGTCAGGAGGCGCGCCCAGCACGAAGGCCTTGCCGCTGGTGGGCCTGACGAGGCCCAGGAGCATCTTGATGGAGGTGCTCTTCCCTGCTCCGTTAGGCCCCAGAAAACCAAAAATCTCGCCGCGGCGCACCGTCAGGGAGAGGTTGCGCACGGCGACCTTATCCCCAAACACTTTGCGCAAATCCTGTGTCTCGATGGCCAGGCTACTGGATTGAGTCAGTGAGCGCTCCTCGCCCTACTTGATGGAATTCGCTAGCCCCACGGCCTGGCTGGAGTCGCCAAAGCCCGTGAGCGTGTACGCGAGACCATCTTTGGCCCAGACCAGCGTGTAGCCCGGCCCGCGCCGGCCAGCCATGCTCAGCAACGTTGCCTGCGTCCCGGCAACCTTCACTTCTTCATACGCTCGCAGGAAGCGCGGGACCGACATCGTCAGCGTCGCTTTCCAATCGACGGTCTGCAGGAAATCTCGCGCCTGGGTGGGAGTCATCCCACCAGTCTCTAGTCCAATTTGGGCCAGGTTCGCGACATCAAGGCCGGAGGGAATGTTGACCACTGGGCTGGGGCCTTCGTGCAATCGCACGCAGTCGCTGAACTGAGTCGTGGTGGGCGTCGGCCCCGTGATGTTGCTCGCGATTGCATTCGTAGCTGTGGTCGGCCCAGGGCAAGTTCCGTATTGCGCGTTGACGGAACGAGGAACGTCGACACCGAGCGTAGCGCCGTCGAGTGATTGCGGCAGCGTCAACTCCGAGTGGCCCGCCTCACTGGCAATGGCTTGCAGCCGCGCGCGATCCACCGTCACGTTGATTTTGTGTTCGCCGCTTACGACAAGCTTCGGCGAATCTTTTCGCGAGCTGAGCAACTGCGCGTGGAAACCTGCAATCTTGCTGGCCGCCTCCGCGTCGGCCGCCGGTTGGTCGCTTTCATTCACAAGCACCTGCACTTTGTCCGAGATCATCTGCGTGACCATCTGATGCAGCGAAGGATTGGCATTGGCGTCGACGAACGGAGTGAAATCTACGTTGACGGCTTGAACCTTCTGCATGCGCAGAGAGCCCACCGCCTTCTGCAACCCGCTGCGAACGGCAGGAATACTCAGGCTCAACGCAACTAGAACGATTACAATAGCTCCTACTTGCACAGGACGCCGCGCGAAAAATCGATCCGACATGGAATGCTTCCTCCTCGCTGCTGGAATTCAACCCCAAGCGATATTCACATTCGTCATCACATCACGGAGTTAATACTTCGCAGCCGTTGGTGTGAAACGAGGTTATGCCGAGTTCGGAGTGGGTGTCAATCAAACTCGACAGATTCGCGGAAAGAATTTTTTACGTTTTTTAAGCTGATTTTAAGGTTTCAAAGACTAGAGACTGTGACAGAGGGGCGTGTGCAGGGGCACTACACTCATATACAAGGTCAAAACTTTATTCAGTACCGCGTTGAGCCTTTAGGTGATTAGGGTCCTACGGAATCTTAGGTTTTTCCTTAGGAGGCCGTTCATGGTACGTCGACCATTTGTCACCAAGTGTTTGCTTTCCGTAGCAAGCCTCGTGGTCTTCAGTCTGATTTGGATCGGCCAAGCCAAAGCGCAGGTTTCTGGCGCGTCCCTCACGGGCACCGTGAAGGATTCTTCCGGCGGAATCATTCCAAATGCGCAAGTCGCCATCACCGACGTGGCCACCGGAGTTACCCGTACGGTTTCAACCGACGCTGCTGGACTCTACGCAGCTCCTAACCTGTTGCCCGGGAACTATGAAGTGAAAGTCAGCGCGCCCGGATTTAGCACGAAACTACAAAAGGGAATCACTCTAACAGTAGGTGCTCAACAGCTGTTGGACGTCACGATGGATGTTGGGCAGATTACTCAAGCGGTCGAAGTCACCACAGAAGCGCCGACAGTGGAGCTGACCTCGTCTACTCTGAGCGCTGAAGTAACTGGGGCGACCGTGCGCGAGCTGCCTCTGAACGGCCGCTCCTGGACGGACCTCGCCAATCTCCAGCCGGGAGTGATTACGGCGGAGAGCCACGGTGCGGGCGATCAGAATCGCGGCTTCGGAGCACAAATCAGTATTTCCGGCGGCCGCCCGCAGCTGAATAACTACCGCTTGGACGGCATTAGCATCAACGACTATGCGAATGGCGGTCCCGGAAGTGTCCTTGGCGGAAACCTGGGAGTGGACGCCATTCAGGAGTTTTCGGTCTTAACCAGCAACTACTCAGCTGAGTACGGCAAGACCGCGGGAGGAGTAGTGAACGCCATCACTCGTTCCGGCACGAATCAGTTTCACGGCTCCGCCTACGAGTTCATCCGCAACAGTGCCGTGGATGCTCGAAACTTTTTCGATGGGCCCACGCCCCCGCCATTCAAGCGAAACCAGTTTGGTGCTTCCGCTGGCGCACCTATTCGGAAGGACAAAACGTTCATATTCGGCGACTACGAGTCGATTCGGCAGTCCTTGGGGACGACTGCGCCTAGCAGAGTCCTCTCAGGGCCCGCGCGACTGGGAGTGATCCACGACTCACAAGGCAATCTTATCGACCAACACGGGTGCATCTACCAGGGATGGACGGCAGCGACTGGCTGCCCTACGGCGCCGCCACCTCCGGCCCCTCCCCCACCGCTTGTTCAGCCCCTACCCGCCGGAAGCACATGCCCCACGGGCTCAAGTCTTCTGGCCCCTGGACAGGCAGGCCTCTGCGTAGATGATAACGTCTCGAAGTTTCTCGGACTCGAACCTTCGCCCAATGGGGCTCTCGTTGGAAATGGAGACACGGCGCATTTCAACTTTGCACCTGTACAGGTCGTGAACGAGAATTTTTTCACCATTCGAGCGGATCAAAACATTTCAGATAAGGACAAGCTTTTCGGGACCTATAGCTTCGACAACGCTCCTTCCACGACGCCCGATGCGTTCGACAACGTCATCAACGGTCAGCGGGACCGGCGTCAAATCGCCGCCGTGGAAGAGACCCACACCTTCGGCGCGACTTTCGTCAACTCGCTGCGGCTGGGCTACAACCGGTCCCATACGCAGGCCTCCGGAGGAATCAGTGCCATCAATCCGGCAGCAACGGACCCGGCTCTGTCGTGGGCGCCCGGGTTTACGAATGCGGCTCGAGTACTACCCTTTGCTGGGCTTTCGCAAATCGGGCCTGGCCTATCTGATCCGGCATTCCAATATTTCTGGAATGCTTACCAGCTCTATGACGACGCCTTCGTGAGCAAAGGGAAGCATTCCCTGAAATTCGGCGGGACCTTCGAACACGACCAAATGAATGCCGAAACGAGAACCGGCGACTTCATTGGGACTTATTTCTTTCCCTCGATATATGCCTTTCTGACAAACGCGCCCTCGCGTGTTAGGGGCGTCCTTCCGAGCCTTCTCACTCCGCGCTACATGCGCACCTCCATTTTCGGCGCCTATCTGCAAGACGATTGGCGCGTACGCCCGAACCTGACACTCAACCTGGGCATGCGCTACGAGATGACAACCGGGATCACAGAGGCGAAAGGAAAGCTCACAAACCTCATTCCCTTAACCGCCGAGACCGTCGTGAACAATGTTGCGACGCCTACGCCGACGCTGGGTGCCCCTTACTTCTCGAACCCCACACTCCGCAACTTCGAACCGCGGGTTGGTTTCTCCTGGGACCCGTTCAAGACCGGCAAGACCGCCGTGCGCGGCGGCTTCGGCCTTTTTGACGTGCTCCCCTTGCTCTATACGACCATAACTCTGAACGGCCGTGGCGCGCCATTCTTCCAAATCGTTAGCACGAGCAATGCTGCACTGTTGGCGGGCAAATTCCCCGCCGGAGGACAGGCTGCTATCCTCGCAGCGCCTGGAAAGCCGCAGTTGGAATACGCGTACGTTGAACCTCAGCCCAAACGCGATTACGTGATGCAATGGAACTTGAACATTCAGCGCGAGGTGGCTAAGGATTTGACAGTGGTGCTTGGTTACGTGGGCTCTCATGGCGTGCACCAACTGTTCCGCGCCGACGACGGTAATATCGTCCTTCCGACCCTGACATCCGCAGGCTACCTTTGGCCCAGTCCGATTAACAGCGGCACCCAGGTCAACCCGGCCGCAGGAGCTATCCGGTTCGTGGACTGGGGAGGTAGCTCCTCGTACCAGGCCCTCCAGCTTGGAGTCACAAAGAAAATCAGCCATGGCGTGAATGTTCAGGGATCTTTTACTTGGGGCAAGAGCCTTGACAATAACTCAGGATCGATTGCAGGCGATACGCTCGCGAATTCGATCACGAGCCTGTACTGGTTCGATTTGAGCCAGACCCGTGCCGTCTCCGATTACAACATCGGCCGGGTCCTGGTAATCAACGGGAGCTGGCAAATTCCAGGAAGCAAGTCTGCCAATTCACTTTTGGCGTGGGCCACGAGCGGTTGGCAGGTCGGGGGTATTTTCAAGGTGAACGACGGCTTGCCGATCACACCGACTTTCGGTAGCGGCGGTGATCCATTGGGGGAATTGAGCAGCGATCCGTGGGACTTCCCGGATCACTTGAGCGGCCCCGGTTGCGATACGGCCACTAACCCAAGGAATCCCAATGGCTACTTCAAGACCCAATGCTTCGGCATTCCCTCCGCTCCAAGCATGGCCTTCTGGACACAGAACTGCGATCAAATGCCTCCTATTGGCCCGAAAGGCGCAAGGGTGGCCGTGCCGTTTCCAGAGTGTTTCAATCTTCGTGGCAACGCGGGCCGCAACATCCTGCGCGGGCCAGGCTTGATAAACCTTGACACGTCGCTATTCAAGAATAATAACTTCAGAAGAATCTCAGAGACGTTCAATGCCCAGCTCCGATTTGAGGTCTTCAACACCCTGAATCGAGCCAACTTCCAGCTGCCGCCCATAACGAACGATAACATTCTCACCGCTTCGGGCGGCATCGATCCGAATGGCGGGGTGATCATCTCGACGGTCACCACCGCGAGACAATTGCAGCTAGCTCTGAAGCTTATTTGGTAAAGGAGCGTTTATCCTTGGCGAAGCGAGTCTGTATCCCGATTAAGGTGATTTTAAGCTTCCAATGTTTAGATAGCCTTGCTCGAATTGGGGGTGAAGTAAGCTTGTCCTAACGCGCTCGGGGAGAGAGATTATTCAGAGATCCGACGTGAATGCGTTGTTCTGCGACGCGAGAATCAAAAATTAAGGGAGGAACGTACATGAGGGTTTCCCGTCTTGGTCGTCTGGCAGTAGGTCTGCTCTTTGCAGTGTTTGCCACTTGTTTTGTCCTGAGCATTTCCGCCCGGCCTAAGCCGCCGGCTCCGGCGCCGGGCTATCATTTGCTGAAGACAGTTCCCCTGCCGCCCGCTCCGGGCAACATCGAATATTTCGATTACATCACCGTGGACCCTGACGCGCGCCGCGTCTACGTATCCCACGGCACGGAAGTCGTGGTCCTCAATGCCGATGATGACACCGTGGTGGGCACGATTGGCGGTCTGAAGCGCTGTCACGGAGTAGTCATTGTGAAAGCGCTGGGCAAGGGATACATTACCGATGGCGAAGCGGCGAGTGTCGTTGTTTTCGACACGAAAACGCTGAAAGTCACCGGCGAAATCAAAACGAACCAGCCCGATACGGATTCGATTATCTACGAACCTTTCACCAAGCACATCTTCACATTCAACGGCAATAGCCACAACACGACGATCATCGACCCTGCCAAAGGTGAGGTGATCACGAACATTGACTTGATCGGCGGGGTCGAGTTTCCGGCCGTCGACGGCAAGGGCATGGTTTATGACAACAACGAAGAGAAGAACGACGTAGTCGCCATCGATGCCAAGACAAATACGATCAAGAACCGCTGGCCGGGAGCGCCGGCGGGCCAGCTCGTCGCTATGGCGATGGACCCAAAGAGTCGGCGGCTCTTCTCCTCTGGCCGCAACCCGCAGTTCACGATCATGATGGATGCGGACAGCGGGAAGGTCCTGCAATCGTTCCCAATCAGTGGCGGAGTGGATGCCAACATCTTTGAGTCCGCGACCGGCCTGCTGTTCGTGTCCACTCGCGAAGGCAAGATCCATATCTTCCACGAAGACTCACCCGACAAACTGAGCGAGGTCGAGACGGTCGACACCCAATATGGCGCCAAGACGATGCAACTGGACCCGAAGACGCACAAGATTTTCCTGTCTACGTCGGACTTTGATCCGCCAGGGGCCCCAACAGAAAGACAGCCGCATCCGTTGCCGAGGTCAAAGCAGGGAAACTTTAGAGTGCTGGTTTACGGACGCAGCTAGGATCTACGACTCAGTCGGTGTTGTTGATAATAGAGCGAGGCGGTTCATTTGTTCCGCAGAACCGCCTCGCTCCTATCGCTTCCATCTCTGATAACGGATCAGCGGGAAAGTGCCGGATTACCACATCGCTAGCCGTTTCCCGGAAGGCGATGCCCTATCTCGGCGCGCACAATCTCGGGGTGCCTGATCCTCCCACCAAGACCCGCGGTCCAAATCAAGAGCCCAAGAACGATGACGGCCAGCAGCAGTATCGCGTCCAACAGGCGAGTAGGAACAGCCGCCTGCCCCCAGAACTTGACCAGAAGGGCCAGCGCGAGCGCGCCCAGCACCTCCACGCCGGTAAATGCAAAATCCGCCGCGTCTGAATGATTTCGGATGAGGTCTCGCGAAACTCCAGGTACCTCACGCATCTGATGCGAGGCCGGACTGCCGGTAAGGTAGACCGCGATACTCACGAGAGCCAGGGCGACAAACATCTGCAAGCTAATCCACTGCACCTCATCGCTTCGACGGATTCTTCCTACAAGAAAAAAGGCGAGAATTGCCCCAATTCCGATGACAGGAATATGAGTCAGAACGAGATGGATATGCGCCCAATTCACGGATCATCCTCATTGGCGGCGCGGCACGCTATCCCTCACTCGCGCCAAGCGCATTTGTTCGAATCAAATCCCTAGAAGGTGAATCGGATCTGAAGCTCAAGGCGCCTGTTGTCCGCTGTTTCGAAGAATCCCTCACCGTTGGGGCCGCCGGCAATCTTGTTCGAAGCGCCAAAAAGAGGAGAGGTAATGTCCCCGGTGATCGGTCCCGGATTAGTGTGATTCAGGAGGTTTTGCACCGACATCGCGATGATCAGGTTATAGCGGTGGCCTGTTTTCGGCGCGCCAATAATCCCGCCGAGTCCCCTGCCTGAAGCCTGCGCCGCGGTCGCGCCCCCGCCGCCGGTAGTTGGGCGCTGTTCCGCCGCGCGTCCTGTTTCTGCTCCAAATCCGATGGCTTTAGCGACCCGGAGGTTCACCCGCAACAGCGCCGGCCCGCGTCCGAAATTGCGCCCCAAAATCGCTTCACCGGGCGAGGGATTCGGATCAAGCAGCCCGTACTTCGTCTGAATGAGGCCCGGCTTGGTGGGATCGGTGGGAATGCCCGGGCGCGCATTGAACAGCGTGGTGCCGTAGAGGTCGCTCCCTGCGGTTATGTCAAAGGGCGCGCCGGACTGGACGATTATGAATGGGCTGATGCGCACATCCCACTTCGTATTGATCGAGCCGCCAAATGTTCCGCGATGACGTATGTCGGTGGCCGCCGGGCCATACTCGCCCGCCAGGTCATACGGATTCGCAGGGACGGTGTCGATGGCATCAGTGTTGCTCATTGCATGATTCAGCAAATAAAAGCCGAACAGAGAAACTCCTGAATTCAGCCGCGTATTGACGTTGGCAATGACCTGGTTTTGGTTATAAATCCCCGTGGATTCCATCTGGAAGACAGGCCCAGGATGCCCGAGCGGAAAGGTGCCACTGTTCGGCACGTTGGGGTTGTAAGTCCCGGGCAGAGGTGCGTTGATATCCTCCGAACGAAACAAATGCACGCCGTGGGAATTTGTGTAGGTGACCGCGAACGTGGTGCTCGCCGTCAACTGCCGCTCCAGGGAAAAAGCCGACTGTATGAGATACGGCGCTCGGATGTGGGAACTCACGGCCTCGATGGACTGGTACCCGCCTGAACTCGCAAGCGAGGTGGTGGAGGGAATGTTCGGAAAAAAGTCCGGATTGGTGACCACCCACTGCTGCTGAAGAACTCCATTGTAGCGCTCTGCCGTGACAATATCCGATAAGGGAAAGCGAGTGTAGAACATGCCGAAACCGGCGCGCAACACTGTCTTGGGCCGCGAACTGCCCGCGCCTCCTCCCGGTGCCCATGAAATCGCTATCCGAGGCGCAAAATCATGCCAGTCGTGGACATAGCTCTGGGTTTCATACCGGAATCCGAGGTCCAGGCTCACGTTGGGACGCAGCTGCCACTCATCACCGCCGAATACTCCAACGTCTACGTAGCGGGCCGAGAGATTTGGAGTACCCGCGTCGATGCTGAACTGAGTAGACCCGCCGCCAAGCGATCGAATCTGTGAGGGAGAGTCGCCCATCTGCTGAAACAGAAGCGTGCGGCGATAGCGCTCGATGGACTTAATGGATATAAGCACCGGATTCCCGGAACTGTCGAGCACAGGCTTATTGTTGGAGTCCAATTCCGGCGCGATGCCACCGCTGAATTCGAAGTCCCCGTTGAAATTCTGCTGGGTGATGCTGCCATCCATTTGTCCACGAAGACGAATGCCGAACTGCCACGTGTGCCTGTTTCGGATAATCGACGTGTAGTTCTGCAGTTCGAAGGTGTTTTGCGTATCGAACGAGTGGCCGCTCTGCGCGCCGCCGCCGATGAAAGAGCCCAGCACTTGCAATTCGGCGTCTGGGCTGTTGGGAGTCGTCTGCATGGCCGTGCGGAAATACTGGAACCGCGTTTCGTTGATGTTTCGACCCAGCACGGCGGTTTCCGTCAGCTGCACGGTTTGATCGGTGTACTCAACGTGATATCCCTGGGAGATCAGGTTGAACCCACCGATGCCGCCATCCCGGATGTCAGAGTGCGTAAAGTCGTAAGCAGCCACCAGGGTGTTGTTTTGATTCAGCTGATAGTCCACGCGCGGATTGAGTCGAGTGAAGCGCTGCACCGCGGTGAGCACGGTATTAAATGGCACTGCGACCAGCGTCGGGTCTAGCATGAACCCATTCGTGATGGAGCCATTGTTTACCATATTCCGTTGCCAATCGATGGTGAAGGACGCGCGCTTGCCCAACGGGCCGCCGGCGTCGCCCTCAAACTCGTTGAGCATAAACGGCGCCTTTTGGCTGGAATAGGGGTTTCGCGAATTCCAGAAATCGTGTCCGAAACTGTAGTTGATGTTGCCGTGATACTTCTCGGTGCCTGGCTTGGTGAAAATCTCAATGCGGCCGTACCCGAGCGTGTCATATTCCGGCGAAAAGGGGTTCTGGTTGATTCGAATCTCGCGGATCGATTCTTTCGAAGGGAGATTTCCGCCGCTGAATCCGTTGACGTAGATTGCTCCACCGCTGGGGCCTGCGGCAGGGCCGGCAAGCGCCTGCAAGTCCGCCTGGAGGTCGGTGGGATCATCGGACAGAGCCTCAAGGTCGGCGCCCTGCAGCGTCACGGCGCTGGCATTGTTCGCTGAACTGACGCTGACAGTCGGAAGCTCTTCTTCCTTTACCGTTACCGCCTGCTGCTCCATCGTTACTTCGAGCTGGACGTCCAGAGCCTGCGGCTGGCCGGGGACGATCACCACGCCAGGCTTCTCGACGTTGGCAAAGCCCTTTACGCGGATTCGCAGCGTGTACGTGCCGCCGGGCAAATCCCGAAAAACGTATCGACCGTCAGACTCATCTGTCTTCGCCTCGTGCGTAACCCCATCCGATCCGACGAGCGAAACGACAATGCCCGGAACGAACGCGCCGGATTGATCCGATATTTGTCCCCGCAGGCTAATCCCGCCCGACTGGGCCAGCAGACCGGCAGGCAGAAGGCAAGGAACCAGCACAGCGAGCACAACACGCCGCACGATCTGACGCATACCGATCATCGCTGGTTTCCTTTCTGAAGGCTGCGCTGGTTCCAGACTGCCCAAGGAGCGTTTAATTTCGCTGATACTTCGTCTCGTTCGAACATGGTACGTCCCATCTAAGGTCCGCCCTCCCCGCCGTTCATGCCGAGGCTCCACGGACCAAGGACTGCCTGCTTGCTATCTTTGGGGCGAGCGGCAAAAATTGGCTCCACCCCTGCGAAAATGTCGATCGCCGTTACTTCCGACGGTTTTGTCCCTTCCGTGCTCACCACCATTAACGAATCACCCGGCTTTAATTCGGCTAGACCCAGAACAGGGACGCTCCCAAGAACTTGCTCCATGTCGGGTGGCTGATCGGCTGTTTTGTCTCCACTCTTGCCGTCTTGAGCTGCAGTGTTGAGCTTCGCCAACTGTTGGGCCACCGCGGCTGGAAGGCGAAGCAACTTCGAGTCTCCATTCGTTCGAACGAGGATTGGCTGTCCTGACGCTACATCGGTCACATTTACGGTGTGGCTTTGCGCATCAACCGAAGCAACGGTTGCGCCAAACGTTCGAAAGGTCCCTGACACCAGCTTTTCGGCTGCAAAACGGTTGCCGTCTTCGCTCCTCGTACCCAGCGCGCGCACCTGGTCCCCGACTTTGATTTGCTGGAAGGTGCTGGGTTTCGCATCGCTGAATTTCACGGAATCCGGCGCATAGCGCAGTAGAACAGCATTCGAACTCAGAGAGACGGTTATCAAATGCGTCGCATTTCCTGACGCGGGCGAACCGGTGGGAGCAAGAATCGCCACTTCCTGGGTGTCCGGGTTCACCGACTGCACGGTTCCCCGGATACCGCGACGTTGCCAATCCGAACGCTCCGCCTCTCGGACGCTGGCCAAATCCGACTTGGTCATCGCCAGCACTGACGTCGCAACGATGGATTTCTGGTCACCTGAAGCTCGGCCCCGCACGAGTACACGATCGCCGACGCTGATATCGCTCAACGCAATCTTTGTGGCGGAATTCAGATTCGTCACGCCGGGTGGAACACGCAGAAACGATACCCCCTCTCCCAACACAACGACCACATCTGGGCCAGCGTCCGTGTGCAACGTGAAACCAGTCGCTTGAATTTTGGTTACGACCCCGATGGCCCGGAGGGACTGCAGGGACGTGGTGGCTCCCGAAGCCTGCGCCAGGGCCGGTCCTGCACTGAGCATCATCAGAGGCAGCAAAATGAAATATTTCCTCATCCGCATGACCTCTCTTTCGGCATTTTTTGCCCGACTCTTATGCACGTGTACGCGTGCGTAGATGCCTTGAATGCTTGGCGCATGCTACTTTGACCAGTCTTAAAATTCCCTGAACGGCTGCTAATGGTACGAAAGGGTAATCTAGCGAGGCGAGAGCCGGGAGTAAATTTCTAATGAAGCAGGGCGAGTGACAAAACGACGGAAGAATGGGTTCAGCCGGCAACCCAGGTCTGAAAATTCCGATCTCAGGCCAGAGCCCCGGCGCGCGGGCGCTTGCGCTTCCACTCGTAATCTTTGCGCAAAAGAGCCATGTGCTTTTTGGTCTGCTCGTTGAGTTCGGCGAAGGCCGCTTTGATGCAGGCTCGCACGTCCCCGCCTTCTCCCGTGGCACACAAGCGGCCGGAGGGGAGCGAGAGATTCACAGAGAATTTGTAGCTTTCTTTCCGGGGATGCTTTTCGATGTCGCCGTGCAATTGCACGAGGTCGGGAGAATGCCGCTTGAGGAGTCTTTCCAGCTTCGCCCGCTGCCGCTGCGTTTCCTTTTCCACTGATTCGCGCCAGTCTTCGTGAGTGATGCGAAGGGTTAGTTTCATAGTCGAACCTCTCTGAGCAAGGTGAGGAAGGAGAGTGCGACTCGCGGCTCGATCCGCAAATGCAAGGGCGAACTCAGAATAACAACTCCGAAATGCGGTTGCAAATACCACGTTCGAGGGAGGCACCAGTACCGGCCGAACGTCAACCAGTTGGCGAACACCGGACTACTTCTTGAAGAGGTCTTCGAATGCCTGGCGCGCGTCGTGGGGCCGCGAAACTCGTTCCGGAGAAGCCGCGGGGCTCGAAGGGGGAGCCGAAGGCGCGGTGTCTTTCTCTATGGTGGTGCGAAATTCGTAGAACGAGCAATCGTTGCGCTGATCCTTGCGCGCAATTCGCTCGGGAATCGGCTTCATGCATTCGAAGCGCGCGCCGGTGTCGAAGTACGCGCATTGCTTGCAGCAGTGCAATTCGAAGCTGCAGCGCGGGCATTTCCCGTTCGAATCGAAACCCGGCTGCAGCACCGCGCCGCAATTCGAACATCGCGCTCGCGTGATCGTGCCGACCATGCGTGGCGTCCGTGGTCCGATCTGATCCTGCCGCGGATGCCCTTCGTGCGGACGTTTTTCTTTTTTAGGGGGCTCGTCGGCACTCATGTAGCCCCTGTGCTTATACTTCCTGTCCAAGGAAAACCTCCGGGGGGATTTTCATCATACTCTGAATCGGAAAACACAACACGAAAATCAAGCGAACCTGTGAATATTCATTCTTCCCACTTCAAGCCTGCCTGGGTTGAGATACTCATCGAGGCGCATTCACAATGCGGCAAATCCTTCCGGGCTCAAATCCGACTGCAAGAATTTACGGGGCATTCCGGCATCGGCGAGAATCGCTTCCGCGGCCAAGTAACCACTGCGAACAGCTCCCTCCATTGTGGACGGCCAGCCCGTCATTGTCCAGTCCCCTGCGAGAAATAGTCCAGTGATCGGGCTTTTCTGGTCCGGCCGCCATTGGCTTGACCCGGGCGCAGGCGAAAACGTGGCGGACATTTCCTTGACGACAGTTCCCTTCACCAAAACCGCCTCCCGCGTTGCTGGAAGAACGTCGCGCAACTCCGCAAGGCACAGCGCAATGATCTCCGACCGCGATCTCGACGCAAGGCCGTACGACGCACTAATGACCACCTGCAAGTACTGGCCGCCCTTCTCACCGCCTTCCCCACCATAAAGAAGCGTCTTATTGAAAATCCACTGCGTCGTGCTGTCGAGCAACGTAAGGAATGGCTCGCTCATCACAGTTCGATCAAACCACAAATGCACCCCCGTGATCGGCGACGTTCTCAAATTGCGCAGGCCGGCAAACACAGGTTCGTGCTCAACCACCTCGGCCGGCAAAAGCTCCAGCAACACATCGTGAGGAACCGCCGCCACGTAGTAGTCCGCCGTCTCCACCGAGCCGTCTTCCCGATCCAAGCCGTCGACGCGTCCGTCCGTGACGAGGAAACCTCGCGCACCGGCGCGCAACTGAACTTCCCCGCCCTGCCGCGCAAGCGCCTGCCGGCAACCTTCGTACAGTTCGCCGAGCGGAACGCGTGGGATGCCGACTCGGTATCCGCGGCGCGTCGAAAGAAATGCCTTCCAGAACACGTCGATGCCGTACTGTGCATCGATGCGGTTCAGCTCTTCATCCAGCGCACTCACCAGAATCACTTCCCAGAAGCGATGAATAGCGCGCTCGGTCTGCCGATGCTTTTGCAGCCACGCGAGCATCGTCACGTTAGCGCCGCCGCTCGAAACGTCCGCAGGCATCCCTCGGCTCCGCGCAATGGAAAGTAACGCTTCCGCGATACCGCGCTTGTCGGCCCAATCGAGCAGTGGGAAAAGAGCGAACGACCCCGCCATATGCAGCGGCGGCGGCAACGCGTCCGCTTCGATCGCGCCGCGCCGCCCGTCCGGAGCCGCGAAGAGAAGCCGGTCAAAAAACTGAATTTTGTCCGCAGCGTCGACCCGGCGATAAAAATCCTCAAGATTCGTGCAACACCCAAGCGTCACGTGCTGGCAATTGTCGACGTGCTCGCCGCCAGGAAGCACGTAAGAGGCGGCGCGCCCACCCAGATGGGGCCGCTTTTCCAGCAAACGCACGCGGAATCCAGCTTCAGCCAGCGCGACGGCCGAGGAAAGCCCCGCCAGTCCCCCGCCGATCACGATCACGCTCTTCAAGGACATTATTTTGGGAATACCAGCCCAGCCTCGCTCGCAAGAGGATCGCGGTTTTTTCGGGAGTGCTCAGCCGCACACGCTCGGAGAAGACATCATACCCGCGCGTCTCGATGCGCCGAAGAAGCGAGCTGTAAATTCGCGCAAGCGCCCACAGCGTCGCCCGCGCGTCCGCATGCACGCGCGGGATCAGTTCCACTCCCTCGCGGTAATAGCCCCAGGCGCGTGCCGCCTCGAATTCCAAGAGCGAGCGCAGCTCTGGCGTAATTGGACCGCGCGCAAGCGTCTCCCGCCGCACCCCGAATTGCCTGAGATCTTCGACCGGCAGATACACGCGCCCCATCTCGTAGTCGTTAGACACGTCGCGGAGAATATTGGTCAGTTGAAACGCGATTCCCAATTTTTCCGCGAGGTCTGGCGCATGCGGATCGTCGAATCCGAAAACGTGCAGGCACGTAACACCTACAGTTCCGGCAACACGGTAGCAATATTCGCGCAGCCGGTCGAACGTGGGATATTCCCCGACGGTCAAATCCATTTCGGCGCCGGAGATCAAATCATGAAAGTAGCGCGGCGGTATGTGGAAGCGCGCGATCGTGTCAGCGAACGCAGGGAGAATCGGATGGCCTGAAACGTCGCCAGCTACCGCGGCGTCCAGCGTTGCGCGCCAGCGTGCAAGCCCGCGCTGCTTGTCCGTCATACTACCGACCGAATCCGAGACATCGTCCACAAGGCGCATGAACGCGTACAGCGCGCACAGCGCATTGCGCTTGGCGGACGGCAGCATGAAGAACGCGTAGTAGAAATTGCTGGCCGACGCGCGCGCTACACGCCTGCACTCAGCGTACGACGCAATGACTCCGCTGCCAGTCACACTTGCCAGATTCTTGAAATCAGGCTGAACGCACCCGCCCTCTACGATGCGCAAGCTTCCGTGCACAGCGGCTGCAGGGGCCACGGCGTGATCGTCATGCATGAAAAGCCGCTGCCCAAAAGCGCGCCCGAGGAGTCGCAGTTGCTTTGATTTTGGGATCGAAGGCCGGTACTCGAGCGTGTTGTAACCGATCCTCTCGATGGCATCGAGCACCGCCAGCCCGCCGCGGCTGAACATCTCAATATCCACACGCAGCGCAGAATCGACACTCTCCGCGAGCGGCAATCCCTCCGCGAACAATTCCCGCGTCCTCGCAATCAAATCCTTCATCAGCGAAACGTAACGCGAATCAAAGCGGCGGCCCACAATGTCGTCCTCACTAAGCCCGTGAGCTACGAGGGACTCAAGCGGGATGTAGATGCGGCCTTTCTCGAGGTCGCGATCGACGTCCTGCCAGAAATTCGCAAGCTGCAAGGCCGTGCAGGTCGCGTCCGACAGACGCTGACGTTCCGCATCGCGATAGCCGCACAGATAGAGAACGAGACGACCCACGGGATTCGCCGAATAGCGGCAGTAGCCGAGCACGTCGTCCCACGTGCCATAGCGCCGCTGGGTTTGGTCCTGCCGGAACGCAATCAGCAGGTCGGAAAATGGCTCCATCGGAACGTCACACGCAGCTATGGTTTCGCGCAGCGCCACAAAAACAGGATGCGACGGCTTGCCCGCATAGCAATCCCGCAGCTCTTCGTCCCAGCCATCCAGAAGATCCAAGGCCTTTGCGGGATCGGCAATCTCGTCTCCGAGGTCGTCCGCCCAGCGGCAATAGGCGTACAAGTTGTAAAAATGCTGATGCAATCGCCGCGGAAGCAGCCAGGAGACGACATTGAAATTTTCGTAGTGATGGGTGGCAAGCCACCGGGTGTAGCGCTCCGCATCGGCGAGCGAGCATCCGGATCGCGGCAAGCCTCGGCTAATTTCGAGTTCCGCAGGAATTTGCATGATGCACTGCCAGCCGCCAGAGGATCGGGCGGGGCCAGAAACACTCCGTGAGGGCGCGGGCTACGGAATCACCGCGACTTTCATTTCCCCGTTACGCTGCTTCATGTGCTGAAACATTTTGGGGAGATCGGAAAGCGGGATCTCCGCGTTCACGAAATCGCTCGAGCGAATCTCGCCTTTGGCAATGGATTCGAGCGCCTCGCGGATGAATTGCGGCGTGTGGTGGAAAGTGGACTTGATGGTGATCTCCGAATAGTGCAGCGTGTTCGGGTCGGCGGTCACCACGGTGCCCCGCGGGCAGCCTCCGAACAGATTCACAGTACCGCCGCGGCGTACCATTTGGAGCGCCCATTCCCACGTCTGCGCGGTTCCCACGGCCTCGATCACGGAATCCGCTCCTCGCCCGCTTTCGGTCAGCTCTCGTACGGCCTGGGCAGGATCGCGCAGGTCCGTCGCGATCAAAGCCGCCCGGGCGCCAAACTTTTCGGCAGCGCGAATCTGGTTCGGCCGCTTGCCCAATGCAATCACCTTGACGCCGCGGCCCGACAAAATGCGGATGAACTTCAACCCGATCGGCCCGCAGCCAATGACAACCGTCGTATCGCCCGCTTGGACGCCCGTCTCATGAATTCCTCGCAGGACGCACGCCAGCGGCTCGACCATCGCTGCATCTTGAAACGAAACGTGTTCCGGGATCACCAGCAGGTTCTGCCGGACGATCCGTCCCGGGATGCGGATGTACTGCGCGTAGGCTCCATTGTTGAAGAGCAAGTCCTCGCAGAGATTGCTCTGCCCCTTGCGGCAGAACAGGCACAAGTTGCACGGCGCGGAATTCGACGGAACGACCCGCGCGCCTACCTTCACACCGCCATTTACGTCGGAGCCGAGTGATTCAATAACGCCCGCGAGTTCGTGTCCAAAAACGGCGGGCGGCGTAATCATCCGCGCGTGGTATCCGCGCTTCCAGACTTTCAGGTCCGTCCCGCAGGTCAGCGCCACCTTCACGCGAATCAGCGCTTCGTCCGGAGCAAGTTTGGGAATGTCCACGCTCTCGATCCTGAGATTTTCGCTGCCGTAGAGGATCGCGGCGGTCATGTGGCCGTTTTTTTCTCCAAATTGTGCGGTTCTAGCTTGCGCAGTCTTAGTCAAGGATGAATCACCACTTTAAGAGAATCACCAACGGGATGGGCCGCGAGCTGCAGCGCTCGGTCCATATCCTCCAATGAAAAGCGGTGCGAGATCAATTCGCGCACAGGCAATTGACGCGTAAAGATCAGGCGCGCGGCCTCATCCGCCCTGTCTATTGCGGCGCTGTAACTCCCCAATATCTCCTTTTCCTCCACGCCGACTGCCGCCGCCGGAAACTCGATTTTCATCAGCGGGTCATTTTGGGCGAATAGCAACACGCGCCCTCCCGGCCTCGCGAGTTCGAGCGCTTCGGTAAGCGCCGCGGGAATCGGTACTGCGACTAAGACCACATCGGCCCCGCGCCCGTCGCCGCGCGAGTGAATTTCTTCGGCGAGGCGGCCCTCCCGCGGGTCCACGACCGCGTCGGTGCCAAGCAACTTCCCTTTTGCCCGACGCTGCGGCATAGGATCGCTCCCGATAACCGTTGCGCCAACCAGCTTCGAGAGCATCGCAAGAAGAAGTCCAATGGGTCCAAGTCCCATGACCAACACCGTTTCGTGACGCGCCACACGCGCCTTCTCGACCGCCTTGATGCACGTGTTCACGGGTTCGATGAAAGCTGCTTCATCGAAGCTGATCTCGTCCGGGATGGCCACCATGCCGCGCTCGGCCACCCACGGCAGCGCCCGCACATACTGCGCAAAGCCGCCGCCATTGGGATCAAAGCCCGCCGTCAGTCCAACTTTCTTATAAGCCGGGCACTGCGAATAGAGTCGCCTGTCGCAATAGAAACAGGCCCCGCAGGGAACGTGGTGAAAACTCATGACCCGATCGCCGGCCCTCCATCTGGCCGCGCCTGCGCCCACAGCGACGACCGTCCCCGAAACTTCATGCCCAAAAATCTGCGGCGCGGGTACAAATCCGTACTCGATCTTTTTCAAGTCTGTGCCGCAAATTCCGCACGATGCGACTCGAATCAGCACTTCGCCCGCGGCAATCGCCGGTACGGGAACATCTTCGACGACGACACGCCCTTTGCCGCGGTACACCGCCGCACGCATCGTGACGGGCACCGCTCGCGTCGCCGCGGAATTTTCGAGCATCGTGCCCGACTGGCTCATCGCGCTGCCACCGTGTCCGGCTCGCTGGGAGTCAGCCGGTCTGCAATGGTGCCTGCGTACGCATCGAGAAAGTCGGCCAATCGCCTGGACGCCAGCCGGCAGTCGCGAGCCAGTTTCAAAAGGCCTGGCAACCCGCTCGGTCTTCGCAATACCTGAGACAGGATGCCCACAACGCGAATCTGGCCGCGGCCGTCAGTCGCGCGCTCGAAGTCGAACGGCAAATCAAAGTCAGCGGTGTCGCTCACGGCCCGAATCGCAATCCCTGGAACGCCGTGCCGCGCCGCCTCCGCAAGAATTGTGTAGCTCTCCATTTCGACCGCTTCGGCCTGGTTGCCTAACTGCCGCTTCTGCTCTGTTCGCGTGACCAGCGTCCTCGAAGTCGTGAGACGTTCGATTCGTCGCGCCCCGCAATCGACCGCGGTTGATAGCAACTCTCGGTGACTCGCCACGGCGACCGGCTCGCCGACTTCACTCACCAAACGCGCCGCAACGATGTCTCCCGGCCGGTAGCCGTCCCTCAGAGCGCCCGCCAGTCCGCTCGACACGCAAATTTCGGGCTTTTCGGCGAGAAATTTCTGCGCAGCTCTGAGTGCATGGTCTCGCCCCATGCCGGTCAGCACGGCGCGCACGCGTATCGAGCCAAACATGGTTTCAAACACCGGCCAGTCTCCGGCCACGCGCATGAAATTCCTGCGACGCTGCCACGGAGCAAACTCGGCTTGCACCGCGAATGTGACCAATATTTTCATGGGCCCCGACGCTACTCATTTAGGCTGCACGCGCGCGCGCAACAGCCTGCGCGCGTCCCGCGGCAACATAACCATTGGATTCGTACCAAGCAGTCGCGCGTGCGAGCGCGGCTTCAATCGGTCCCGGCGCAAACCCGAATTCGCGCCCGGCTTTCGAGGAGTCGACAAACATCTTGTGCCGCGACATTCGCACGCCTTCCAGCGGAATCTGTGGCTCGCGGCCGAGGAGGCGAGCAACCGCCGTGTCAATACATCCAGCAGCATAAGCCAAAGCGTGCGGGAATTTCCATCGAGGTGCACGACGCCCGCTGACCGACGCCAGAAAATCAAGCATTTGCTTTAGTGTCAGGTTCGCGCCGCCCAGAATGTACCGCTCCCCCACTCGGCCACGATCAGCCGCCAACAAGTGCCCCTGCGCGCAGTCCTCAACGGGGACGAAGTTCAGTCCGGTATCAACGTATCCAAGCATCCGCCCATTCAAGAAGTCGACGATGATTTTGCCGGTTGGGGTGGGCTTCCAATCCCCGGGCCCAACGGGCGTCGTCGGATTGACGATCACCACGGGTAGCCCGTCTCTTGCTGCTCGCATGGCACATTGCTCGGCTTCGAATTTCGAGCGCTTGTAGTTGCCGATCATCTCGCCGATAGAGGTCTGCGTCTCTTCGTTGGGTAGTGCGCCCTCGCGTGGAACAGCAACCGTTGCAACCGTGCTCGTGTAAATGAATTTCTCGACGCCTGCCCGTCTCGAAGCATCGAGCAAGTTCTGCGTGCCTGTCACATTCGATTCGTAGATTTCCCGCGGATCGCAAGCCCACAGCCGATAATCCGCCGCGACGTGAAAGACACGCGACACGCCCTGCAACGCGCGATCGAGAGATGCCCGGTCCCTCAAGTCTCCTGCAACACGCTCGGTTGGAATCCCTTCCAGCGCCCGAAGGTTGCTTGAGGGGCGGACTAGCACGCGAAGGCTTTCCCCGCGACTGGCGAGTTCTCGAGCAACATGGCTTCCAAGAAAGCCTGTCGCTCCGGTGACCAGAGTTTTCATAGCACTCGCAGTCTTCCGTCGGAAGAAACTAAATTATCGCTGGGCGGCGGGGGCATCAAGGTCGGCCCTCCTCCGGTGGGTCCGTTGGGGGATGTGTTGCGTGCGCTCCGGTCGGGATTGCCGCCCAAATGTCCGGAGAGCTGCCACTTCAGCATCTTCCAAGTATCTCCGAGTTGAGGCTTTGCTCCGAGGACCGGCGTGGTCTCAAATCCCACGTGCATCATGCAGTTCGCGCAGCGCGGGTCATTTCCTGGACCGTAATTCTCCCACGCAGTTTGCGCAACCATTTCGCTGTAAGACTTGTAGTGATTGTCCGTGATCACGTAGCAGGGGCCTTTCCATCCTCGCGGGTTGAACGTCGGCGTGCCCCAGGCAGTGCATTCGAGTTCCCGCGCCCCTCGCAGGAAATCGAGATAAATCGGGGAGACCATCAAGTTGTATTTGTCGAGCAGCGCAACAGCCTCGCGGAACTTCTCGCGAATATCTTCGCGCGTCATGAATATATCGGTCGTCTGCACCGCGGAGTAACCATACGCAGGAGATAGCATGTAGCCGTCGACACCGAGAGTGTCGAGGTACGCGTAAAGGTCCGCGATCTCGCTGAGGTCCGTTTCCTTGTAGATCGTGGTATTCGAGCAAACCAGGAATCCTGCCGCCTTGGCAGCTTTGACGCCCTCGATGGCCTCGCGAAACACGCCATCGCGCTCTACGCAAAGATCGTGCGTTCTCTCTAGCCCGTCCAGATGCACGTTGAAGAAGAAGCTCGAAACCGGCTTGAATTCATGCAGCCTCTTGCGGATGAACATCCCGTTTGTGCAAAGGATGATATGGCGGCCACGGGCCAGGATTTCCTTCGTCAACCGCCCGATTTCCGGATAAATCATCGGCTCGCCGCCGCAGATCGAAACCATGGGCGCTCCGCACTCATCCGACGCGGCCAGGCACTCCTCCACCGTCATCATCTCGTTGATCGTGGACTTGTACTCGCGAATTCGTCCGCAGCCCGTGCAGGTGAGGTTGCATGCGTGCAATGGTTCCAGCATCAAAACCATCGGAAATTTCCGCGCGCCGCGAAAGCGATTCTTAGCCACGTAACGCGCGAGATTGACGGTCATCTTGAGCGGATATCGCATTCACTCTCCTAAGCTTGCAGTCGATCGAACTCTTGCGGCCGCACACTGAGTCCCGAGAATTGGGGGATTCGGTTCGTGACGTTCCGGTACCGAGCAAGCGCATACAGCGGGAAATAATTTCGGTACAAGTGATATTTCAGGTAGAAAACGCAGGGAAATCCTGTGCCTGTAAATTCCTTCTCCGCCCAGGAACCATCCCCTTGCTGCTGATCTACGAGATGATTCAAGGCCTGGGTGACTGCTGGATCGCCGGGATCCGCTGCTGCGAGCAGCCCGATGAGCCCCCAGGCGGTCTGCGAGGCCGTGCTCACACCTTTGCCCTTTAATGCTGGCTCGTAGTAAGAAGCGATCGATTCTCCAAATCCGCCGTCGGGATTCTGTACCGCGCGCAACCAGCCTACCGCGCGCTGGCAATAGTCTCGCGCGGTCAGTGCCACGGTCTCGAGGGCGCGCAGCACGCCACTCGTTCCATAGACATAGTTCACTCCCCAGCGCCCGAACCACGATCCATCATCCGTCTGATCCTTGAGCAGGAATTTCACCGCTCGCTCGATCACCGGATGCGCCGCGGACCACCCATAGCGGCCAAGGCACTCCACAACGCGCGCCGTCACGTCCGCAGTGGAAGGATCGATCATGGCGTTGTGATCGGCAAACGGAATCTGGCAGAGAAATCGGCGATCGTTGTTGTGGTCGAAAGCGCCCCAACCGCCGTCGCTATTCTGCATCGCCAAAAGCCACGTGAGAGCCCGCCGCACAGCAGCATCCATGCGGGGCCGGTCGGGGTAATCGACGCGCTGCAATGCCATTAGCACGAACGCGGTGTCATCCACATCCGGGTAGAAATCGTTGCGGAACTCGAACGCCCATCCGCCCGGGGTCACGTCGGGCGTCTTGAGCATCCAGTCACCGGGACCGCTGATTTGATGCGCAAGAAGCCATCGCGCCGCCTCCACGAGCGATGGATGGTCGGGCGGCAATCCCGCCTCTTCGAGGGCCACCATTGCTATTGCCGTGTCCCAAACGGGAGAAACACATGGCTGAACGCGAATCGTGTCGCCTTCCTCGATCTCAAACCGCGCAAATTCATCAATCTCTCGCGCCGTAAGGGGATCGTCGGGCGAATGGCCCAGCGCGACGAGCGCGAAAATAGCGTTCATCATGGCCGGATAGATCGCAGCCAGCCCTTCAGTGCGTTCGAGGTGCTCGAGCAACCATTCTTTAGCCTGCCGAAGCGCCCGCTGCCGCAGTGGTTTCCAGGGGACCCGCTCGTAGAGTTTCAGGCCGCGATCCAAAGCGAGGAAGAAATTTCGCCAGCTCAGCAGGTGACGGTCCCAGCTCAATATGGCGGATTTTCGCGTCGGGTCGCGATACAACTCGTCAATGTCAACTCCGCCGGGAACCTCGAACCGAGGCTTGTTGGCGTAAAGAATCGTCAACGGGATGACGATCCCGCGCGTCCACGAAGACATCTCGTAAATGTTGATGGCAAACCAGTTTGGCAGCAGCATCAGCTCCGGCGGAATCGCCGGGACCATGTTCCAACCGACCGCCCCGACGAGCGCCAAGTAAAGGCGAGAATAGGAATTTGCCGCTTCGAGCCCGCCCAATTCGTGCACGCGCCGGACCGCACGGACGAGGTGAGGACTATCAGTCGCGTCCCCTGCCAGGCGCAGCGCAACATAGGCCTTGATGGTCGCGTTCAGTTCGGACGGCCCACCATAATAGATGTTCCAGCCGCCGTCCTCGAGCTGCCGGCGGCGAACGTAGTTCGCAAGCTTCGCGATCCTCTCGGGCTGCGCCTTATTGATGACATTAAGATAGAAAATGTAGTCGGATTCGAGGGTCGTGTCAGCTTCTAACTCCCCGACCCAGTACCCCTCAGATGCTTGCAACGAAAGAAGATGGTTTAGCCCGCGATCAATCGTGTCGGACAGGCGCTCAGCCAGAACCGGCAACACAGCCGTCGCGCGGGACTCGCCGGGTCGATCAAATTGAACCCGTGTTCCTAAGGCCATCGATTATGCCCAACCCTCACAGTCGCTATAGTCGTTAAGATGCAGTTTTGGCGGAGTGCGATCTTTCGAAAACACCAAACGAGAGGCCCTCAGTCCATTGAACGGTGCGGCTCAGGATCCCCCAAGACTGCCCCCGACGCTTGCAGTCCTTAATCCCGAGCACAAGTAACGGGAATCCCCGTTCGTATTATCTTCACTCTTTAAACCTGGGTCAACAGGGATTGCTCCTTTTGTTAGGCAGTAAGCCATCTTCCCAAAAAAGAAGGGAGGCTGTGGGGTTACGCCCTGCAAGCGCAAGCCCTTAGCGAGCAACGCCGCTCATGCGTTCCCCGTCCCCACGCCTTTCTCGAGCTTCTTGATCCGCTCCGCCAGCTCCGGCAAGCGGCTGAACCAGGCGTATTGTTCTTTGAACTTTTCTAGAGGCCGCGCCGGGGTCCCCCAGACGACATGCCCGCTTCGAATCGTCTTTCCCGTCGGGATTCCCGCCTGCGCCCCAAGCACGGCATTGTCCTCGATCTCGCAGTGATCGGCGATTCCAACCTGACCTCCTACGGCAACGCTAGCGCCAATGACCGACGACCCGGACACGCCCGTCTGCGCAGCAATGACCGTGTTTTCGCCAATGCGAACGTTGTGCGCGATGTGGACCAGATTATCCAGCTTGACCCCCGCGCGAATCTCCGTGCAATCGAGCGATCCGCGATCAATGGTCGTGTTTGCGCCAATCTCCACGTCATCCTGAATTTCGACATCGCCGATCTGAGGAAACTTCAGTCGTTTCCCACCCTCTGCGACATAGCCAAAGCCGTCGGAACCGATCACAGCGCCGCTGTGGACGATGACGCGGTTCGCGAGCTTGGCACCCGCGTAGAGAGTTACGCGCGGGTGAAGTCGGCAGTGATCCCCGAGCCGAACTCCTCGGCCAAGGAAGCAGTACGCCCCAATCTCGGTCCCTGCACCGATGCTCACCTCATCTTCGATGACGGCGTAAGGACCCACAGCCGCACCCGCCGCCAATTGTGCCGACGAGGATATGACGGCGGTTGGATGGATGCCCTTCGCAATTGCGGCTCGAGGCAGGAGATACTCAGCCGCGCGAGCGAACACCGCTTTTGGATTCGCCGCACGCAGCAAAACTTTGCCGGGCAAAGAAAGTCCTGGGGCAATTGCCACGCACTTCGCGGCTGAGGCGGCCGCCTGGTCCAGGTGTCGCAGCGATTCCACGTAAATCAAGTCCTCGGCGCTCGCTGCCGCAGGTGACGCTACGCCGGATACATGCGTCGACCCATCTCCTTCGAGCGTGCATCCAAGGCGCTGGGCAAGTTCCTTTGCAGTGACCGTCATAACGAATCTCCCTTTGATTCCTTCTTACGTGACGAACCTAGCCTGGATTTCTCACAGGATTCCGCACAAATCCATTCGTCCAGTGCTGAATCGCAGTGGCAAAATGCTATCCCGCCTCGGTGGCGCAGGCTTTTTACCCTGAGCGGAGCAAAGGGCAGCCTGTAGGTTTCTGTTGTTCCCAGGCTCGCGCACCTCGCAACCCACCCCACAGGCTGAAGCCGGCGCCAACCCTGATTCACTCATACAATGATGGCTCGCCCGGCGGACGGGTCGTCCAACGCCGATGCAACCACAGCCATTGGTCCGGATAGCGGCGAATGTAGTTTTCGATGATGCGCGTGAACCGCTGCGTGTTTTCACGAATGTCAGAATCCTCGTCGCCGCTGCGCACGAGTTCCACTTGGGGCTCAAAACTGAGCCGGTATTTCGGAAGCTCCTTGTCCCAGTGAAGAAACACTGGCACAACCGCCGCGCCGGTATGCAACGCGAAGCGCGCGAGGCCGGCAGTCGTGCTGGCCAAAACGCCGAAAAAATCGACAAACACGCCTTCCGCCAGCAGTGTATTTTGGTCGGCCAAAACGCCAACCGTCCCATTCGCCGCGAGCACTTTCAGAACGGCGCGCGCCGATTGGTTCTTTTCGATGGGCAGGTTCCCGCTCAGGCAGCGATATTTCGTTACAAGCGCGTCCACGCGCGGATTGTCAATGGGACGGACAAGGAAGTGCAACGGATGCCCGAAAAGCGCCTGCGCGAACGGAGCAAGCTCCCAGGCGCTCATGTGTCCCGTCAGAAACAGCACGCCTTTGCCCTTCGCCTGCGCGGCGGCGAAATTCTCGAAGCCGTCGAGCAAGACGACGCGGTCGATGTTTTGTTTCGTGTAGCGCGGGAAGTGAGCAAATTCCGCGCTCATCCATCCGAGTTGCCTCACCATGCCGCTTAGCACGGCGCGCCGCTGCTTCCTTGTCCAATCTGGAAATGCCAGCTGCACATTTTTTGTGGCGGTGCGCCGCAAGGCTGGCCGCATCCAAATCAGAAGCGCCGCTGCACTCGCGCCTGCAAATCTCGCGAGAGCGCGCGGCATTGCGCCCATCAGTTTGAGCAGCAGCCACACCGCCGCGTATTCCAAGCGCTCCCGCACCGCTGGATTATACCGGGCGCGGGCTTTTCTTCGACGCCGAACGGTCTGGGTGAGCCGTGAGTGGCGCAGGCTTCAGCCTGTGAGGGGTAGGGAGGCAGAGCACCCTGGGCGCTTACCAGAACGCACAGCGCGAAGCCTGCGCCACGTCTAAAATATTCGGCTCGCACCGGGCTGCTGAAAACGCGCGCCCGCAATGCTAGACTCAGCCGTTTGGATTCCACTCCTCCAATCCGTTCGCTCGCCGCCGAAGAAGGAAATTTCCAGATTCCGCTCTGGAGCGTGCCTGTCGTTCTCCTTGTGATTTATGTGTGCCTGTTCAGCGGCCTCGGCGTCTTAGGTCTCGTGGGCCCGGACGAGCCGCGCTACGCCGCGATCGCCCGCGCCATGGCCGAGACGCATGACTGGATTACTCCTCGACTGTGGGGTACGCCGTGGTTTGAAAAGCCTGTGCTGTATTACTGGATGGCGGGAATTGCCATGCGCATATTTGGGGTCAGCGAGTTTTCTGCACGGCTTCCTTCGGCTTTGGCGGCGCTGTTGGCCGTGGCGGCGGCGGCGTGGACCGCGCTGCGATCCTACGGCGTGAGCACGGCTTGGTATCTGCTCCTAATGTTGCCCGCTTCAGTCGCGGTGATCGGATTTTCGCGCGCGGCGGGCCCCGACATGCTTTTCGGCGGGCTCCTCACCGCTGCTATGGCCATCGCCGCCGAAATGCTACAGAAACCACGGCCTGGACTCTCATTGCGTATCGCCTTTGGCTTTTTTCTAGGCGCCGCTGTGCTGGCAAAAGGCCCGGCCGCCGTGGTCCTTGCAGGAGGGAGCACGCTGGCGTGGGCCGTGTTCACAAGGCAGTGGAGGGCGATCTTGTGCTTCCTGCATCCGGTCGTCATAGCAGTGTTCTGCGCTACAGCGTTGCCGTGGTACGTGATGTGCGCTCTGCGCAATCCGGATTTTCTACGCGTATTCCTTTGGCAGCACAATTTCGAGCGATACACGACGCCGATCTTCGAGCACAACCAGCCGTTTTGGTACTACGGACCTATTTTGTTACTCGGGGTCGTTCCTTGGATTCTCTTTCTGCTCGTAGCTTTAGTCGGCGCAGTCATTCGCCTCAAAAGCAGGGCGACGACTCAATCGATTGACATCTTTCTGGCCTGCTGGGCAATATTCCCCGTGCTTTTTTTCAGTTTTTCGCATTCGAAGCTGCCGGGATACATCTTGCCCGCAATCCCTCCGCTCTTCATTTTGCTCGCCCGCTGGGTTTCAGAATCCGTTCAAAGAAACACAAAGACTGCTCTTCACGCGGTTGCTTGGACCGGAGCCTTGCTTCTTTTTGTGGGTGCCCAGCTAGGTGCTCGTGTCGTAGGCCAGATTAGCGGACTGTTTCCCATCAACCATGCTGAAACTGGACTGGTCATCGTCCTGTTCGGCATCGGCATTGTACTTTTCGCCACCCAGAAGCAGGCTGTCGCAGCGTTCTTGCTTGTCACGGTTCTGGTCTTATCAACCGTCGCATTTGCCAATTTCGTGATGCTGCCGAGGCTCGACAACGGAATCTCGCCTCGCTCGCTGGCGAGCCGGCTTCTCCGTCGCGGTGCTGCAGGTGACAACATCGCACTTCACGAACTTCCGCGCGCGTGGAGATACGGTCTGGAGTTTTACCTCAATCGGGAATTGCCGGAGTGGCTTCCCAGCAACAGCGAGCCCGAGTGGGTATTGGGCTCATTCCTCGGAGACCGTCAATTTCTAATGCGATACACGATCGTAAGCGACGAGTCGCTAAGGGGAGCGCCCTTTACCCTTTTTCTTTGGCACAGAAAGTAGCGTGCAAAATCGCGCCCGATTTATCTGCTTGGTTCAGGGCCGACCAGTGGCAAATTCACGAGGAAGAAACTCTCGATGCGATTTTCGTAATTCCTTTTTTCGTCGTCGAGCATAGCGGCGTAGTTCCCGTGCTCCAATGTGACCAGCTCATGCGGGGGCGGGGAAACACGGAACAACTCGGACGTCGACGTGGCCAGCATTGGCTCCTCCGGCGTCTCCAGATAGAGCTGATTCACACCCGACAATTTGGGGATTCGCGCTTTTAGCGGCGGCACATTCCGAAACGGAGGGTTGAGCCACTGGAAAATCACTTCTGACAAACGCGTGATGAAAGGAAGCGAACCGAGTCCCGAGCGGCTGATCTCGACGGCGACCATATCGTTCGGGTGCTCATAGGGAGATTCCGCCACTATCGCTGTGACGCGTTTGTCACCCACCGCTTCCGACAGCGCCACGTAGGCTCCCATGTCGACTCCCCACAATCCAAAGTGGTTCGCATCCACATCGCCGCGATTCGCCACAGCGTCCATCGCAGCTCGGAGTTCAGCCACTTCCCTGAATCCGAGCGTTGACTGCCCCGCCGCCGAACCGTGGCCGGAAAAATCAAAGAGCATCACGTTGTACTGCTGATCCTGTAGAGAGGACGCCAGCGTGAGCAATTCTGTGCGGCTCCAATCATAGGCCGGACACAAAACAATCGCGGGCGCATTTTTCAACCCAGGGAAAAACCAGCCGTCCCGCTGCCCTTCTCCACTCACATTGAAGGTAAGAACCAGGGGATGGCCCGGAAGATTTTTGAGATCAACATCCGAACGGCTGCGCACAGGCAGCACGATCCGGTAGACCAAAAATCCCGAAATGGCCCCCAGCGCGAGCAGAATGAAAAATGCAAGGGTTAAAAGAGCGATGACGAGCTTCGTGTACAGCTTCGTGGGATGCCGAAGTTCAGAAATAAATCCCATGCTCTCGAATTCGCGCCGTCTCGCGCGGCTTCCCCGGCCGAATCCGAAATGGTCGGGGTCCGCGACGCTCGGCTGGCGCATGTTAGCACAACTCGCCGGGCGCTACGGGCAGCCGATCCTATGGCTGTTTCCGAAATACATTCAGGCGGTCCTATAATAAAGAGGCACTACAACGAATATAATGAAATCGATGGCGAGCGGTGTGGGCCGAAAGCCGGACGCGAGTCCCATGCAGATTGTCGATCTGCGTCAGTTGTCGTCGTGGCAACTCGAACCGTTGCTGGCTGAAGAGGCGCAGCAGTGGCGGCAGGAGCTGCACTGGGACTACCGCGCGTCGACGGATCTGATCAAGAAATTCATCGACGCGAGATCCCTGACAGGCTCAGCGATCCTCGAAAATGGTCGCCCGGTCGGGTACGCATTTTATGTGCTCGAGGACCACAAAGGACTGGTCGGCGGCCTGTTTGTTTCGCCTCGTCATCCGCAGCAGGAATTGAGCCATCAACTCCTCACCGACACCCTTACGACGCTGAGCGGTATCCCGAAGCTGGAACGGGTCGAAGCGCAGCTGATTCCCTTCGGTTACCACCTCGATCCGGTTCTTACGGAATATGGATTCCGCCTGTACATGCGGCAATTCATGATCGTCGCTCTTTCTGCGCAAAGTGGCCCCTTGACCGATGTCGTGCCGGGAGTTATTCGCGACGGTCCGGGTGCGGGATTAATCCTCGAACGCTGGGATCACCGGTATTTCGAGCCTTGCGCGCGATTGATCCAGCTCGCGTATACCAATCACGTCGACGGCGAAATCAACGATCAATATCGCAGTGAATCCGGCGCGTTGCGATTCTTGAAAAACATCATCATCCTGCCTGGATGTGGCCAGTTCCAGCCCGAGGCGTCGTTTGTGTTGCGCGCTCCGCACGCGAACCATCTCGTGGGCGTAATCTTGAATTCGCGCGTCTCCGAGGGAGTGGGCCACACGACGCAAATCTGCGCCATGCCCGGATATCAGGGACGCGGCCTCGGCCGGCGTCTGATGGAGGCGTCGCTGCAGGCAATGCGCGTGCGGCGCTACACCACGGTTTCCCTCACCGTGACCTCGGGCAACGATCGCGCCGTGCGCCTGTACGAACGCCTCGGATTCACCACCGTCAAGAAATTTGCCGCCGGCGTGTGGACTGCGTACTAACTCCAACCTGTGGTCCCTCGGTTGTGTCGCGGGTGGAGGTCAACCTTGGAATTGCAAAATCTCAAATTTGAAATTTCAAATTTCTTGCGGGTAGCATCCGTGTAACCTCCCAGGGGCGCGCGGCTTGCTGACTCATTCCGGCCTTTGCCATACTACCTCCATGCGTGGCAGGTCCTTTCTCGCTGTTGTCGTCCTCTCTCTGAGCCTGCCAGCCGTCGCGGCGTACGCCGATGAAATCCGTCTCAAGGACGGGACCAAAATCACCGGCACGATTGTCGGGTTCGAGAGCGATTCGTTCCGCATCGAGACTTCCTATGGGTTCGCCCTGGTCCGAAAGGATATGGTGGCGGACATCAGCATTTCCGTGCCTTCAAAGCATCCTGAGCAAAACTCAAAATCAACCGAGCAATCGCCGCAACCGTCCGCGAAATCCGGGACTGCTCCCCCGGCCGTGTTTCCCACGGTCACGAGGGAGGCCGTGACACCGGCGCCCGACACTGAAGGTGTATTGCAGCCGGCTCCCGCAAAAGCAAAAACCGCGTCACCTGCGAACGCGTCCCTTGCAACGACAGCGAGCTCCATCGCTCCAGGCCAGCCGACGGCGTCGTCCGGTTCCAACGCAGCGCACCCCGCTGCCACCGCGAAGGCAGAGCCGGCGGTGTCCAAGGCGCCGGCGCCTGCAGCGAGCGGCAGCGCTTCAGGTGCAGCGACGAAGCGCGCTCCTGTCATCACCGACGCAAAAGCGGTCGCCGCCGCAGCGGCGGGTGCTGGGCCCGAAGCGAAAACGGCGTCGGTGGCTGTGCCGCCGGCGGCCGCTGGTTTGTCTGCGCCGCTTGCCGCGTCACCAACGCCACCGGCCTTGCCTGAGCCGCCTGTGATTCGCGATGAAATTCGCGGCAATCAGTACGTGAACGTGACCTACGGATTCCAAATGTACCGCCCGCCGAGCTGGGACGTGATCCCCGCGGCGCGCAAGTCGCTGCCCGGCGCGGTTGCAGCCCTGGGAACGAGCGACAACACCACGATGCTGGTGATTGGCCGCGATCACGCCAAGGATTCGCTGGACGCGCACGCCGCCGCTACCGAGAAAGCGCTTGGCGAAGCGTATGACAACTATCGCCTGATTTCGACTCGTCATATCTCGGTTGCAGGACTTCCTGCCGTGGAGCAGCGTTCGCGCGGAACCGCCGACGGCCACGACTGGTCGGTCATGCTTTTGACGCTCTTCAGTAGCAACGACGCCTACACGCTGCTCGGTATGACATGGGCCGATTCAGATTTGATCCAGGTGCAGGAAAACGTAATAGAAAAGGCCTTGAACAGCTTTACGTTCTCTGCAAAGTGAAAGCTCGGCTCGCGCGTTTTCTCGTCCGCAAAGAGCGAAAACGGCTATTTAACAATTCAAATTATTTCAAATCTGAAATTTGAAGTTTGAAATTTCGCAACCGAGGTTCACACGCAACCCCTGCTCATAGATAGGCTATTTTGCTCTTGAAATCACGCTTACCTTGATCGCGGCTCTGCTCACTTCCCCTGTCACGCTGACTTCCAGGACGGATTTCTTGCGGGCCGAACCGAGAATCTCAGCCGCTTTTGCGTTTCCCGCGGGATCCAGCTTGAAGCTCAGTCCGTCGTGATTCACTAGGGTGAACGATTTCGTTTTTCGGTCCGGAGAGCAGTATCGGACTTCCCAATCCCTGTCACGATCGACGTAGGTATTCGTGTCCCAGGGATTTACATTGCGCTCCAGGGACTCGTAGCAATCAGAATCCACCAGGAATCCCGTTGTGCTTTGCGCGAACCCAGGCACGGCCATTAGACAAATGAGAGTCGCGAAGGCAATCATTCTGAGTCTCATCGCGTTACCTCTGGTTGATCGGATGATTGGTGAATGGTGATTGGTGGCCCCTGGTTCGTGACTCGTGAGTCGTAACTCGTGGCGCTCGTTCGTGATTTGTAATTCGTGGTTCGTGACCAGCAATTCGCGAAGCCTGATTTGTTTTTCGAGCCTGACGAATTACAACTCACGAGTCACGAATCACAACCTCACGTCACCTCGACGGTCACGGTGTGATAGCCCGTGGCGCCGTCGGGCCATTCGCCGGAGCGCGATGATGTTTGCAATTTCCCCTTTGCGTCGGTGGCGCGCACCTGAATTTCGTGTTTGCCTTGCGGCGGATTGGCCCAGACGTAGCGCCAGAAGGCCCACATCTGCGACGGCATGGGATTGCTGAAAATCTGACAGGGACTCCACGTAGCGCCGCCGTCGGTGGAGATTTCAACTTTCGCGACACCCACTGCATTCGTAATCGCCCAGCCGGTGATGACAAAGCTCTGGCCAGCGATTTTTGCGCCTTCGCTGGGATCGTCAATCACTGATTGCAACTGGCGCTCGCCCGTGTTGGACCAACCCATCCACTCCCAGTAGCCGAGGTGCTCCTTGTCAACGAACTCGATTCGCGTGAGCCATTTCGGCGTTTTCATGCCGTAGATGCCGGGCATCAGGACGCGCAGCGGAAACCCGTGAATGCGATTGAGCGGCTCGCCGTCCATGTCATAGGCGAGAAAATTCCCGGCACGCCCCAGGCGCTCTGTGGTATGGCCGGTGTTGTACCCTTCGGCGGCGTAGAGGATCGCGTATTTCGCGTTCGGCTTGAGCCCGGCGCGCTCGATCAGGGGCGCCAGCAGCGTGCCGCGCCAGTTCGCAGTGTCGATCAGGCCGCCCGCAATTTCATTCGAAATGCATTCCAGCGTGAGCGTCGTCTCGTACGGGGCGAGCTTTCGAATGTCGTCATAGTCAAAGCGGAGTGGGTCCGTCACCAGGCCGTCAATCGTCAGCGACCACTTGTTCACGTCGACCGATGGCTCGCCGTGCGACGACGTAATGTAAAACTGGTCCACCGGCGCAATCGCCCGCAGAGCCGCCTCCGCGCCAAATTGTTCGTAATTCTTGACATTGACGTGCCCGCCGCCAAACCCATACGCCAGCGAACGATACACGGCGTAGGGCAGCAGGATTCCCAGCCCCGCCCCTCCTGCAATCGCAATGAATCTGCGGCGTTCCATGTGGCCTCGCCCGACTGTACCACCATATAGATGCTACGGAGGAAAGAGCAGCTCGGATGAGGCCGCGAGACAGCCAGGAGTACGTGATTGTATACTTCACCCGGAATGTCAAATGTGCTTAACCGCGCTCTTCATTTCATTTTCGGACCCCACACATTTGAAGTCTTAGCTTTTTTCCTTGCTGCTGCGGGTATTGCGTTCGCTCTGTCCTCAGATCGGGACGACGTTGTGAAGGCAAATTGGTTCCTCGGAGCCGCGTTTTTATTGGCGTTGGGCAGATCTGCTCACCTTATGCTTACGTGGAAGGAGACGCCGCCACCTAGGTACGTCCTTTCGTTCCTTTTGTTTGGGGCGATCGGCGTAGGATGGGTAATCGTGTATGACTGGGTAGGCGGCAAATTACAGAAACTCGAGAACCTGCCTTCCGCAGTGAATACTTCTTCCGGGACCGCCAACCAGCCCACGCCACCGCAGGTGGCGACATCTCCTCTCCGAGTCCAACCAAGCGTTGACAGACTGCCTGATTCGAAAACGGCGGCACCGACATTGCCCGCAAAACCTCCAGTGGAGGCTGCTCTGTCCACACCGGACGATCGAGCCCAGGCTGAAATAGAAAGGCGTAGGCTCCTTCTCGACAAGCTCCGCAACGAATACATTTTGAGCCACGACAACATCAGTCCCGCTCTGATGGCCGGGACTGAGCAGCCGCCACCGGATTGGACAAACAAACGTCTTGGCGAATTAGGAGAGAAGTGGAGGATTCCAACGCCACAGGCGTCGCTTCCAATATCGAAGACGCTTCGGTTCACAGCAGTTGTACCCATCAACGAATCTTCCAAAAACGTCCCGGTCCCGATAAATACAAACTCTAACGATCCAAAATCAGATTTCTATCAGGACCTGCTGGGAATCGCAGGTCGCCCGGACCAGGTCCCCGAGGGCACTACTTACAAAGAGAGAAAGCTGGATACTCCCGGCGATAAATTCGTCTTTATTACTCGCCTCATTCAGTATTATGTTCTTCACTCACTTCGGGTTTTGCAGGGTGGCCGGCAAGGCACTAGATGGATTGCAGGAAAGGGGGTAACAGCAATTGATGTAACGCCGATACCAGCCCCAGATGCGGTTCCCTACTCTACGGATACCTTGATTCATGACCTGGGAGACAACGAGTTTTTGACTCAGTCTGACCGCATGCTCTGGAAGGCTCGCCCATTTCAGCTCCCGAATGGGACAATCGTAAGTCTGAAAGAAAAACCTTCAGGTGGCCCGCTAGAGTGTACTGTGCGATTTGAAAGACCGGAGTATTACCGGATAGATTTCATCGCCAGCCCTTCCATTTCCATGACGGGTCAGCCTCCCGCAGGATTCGAATCGACACTCACTGGGGTTAGTTCATATCCGGTGACTGTAACAATGACCTATGAGATCCAGAAGCGTGGCGACGGAGGTTTTGAGCCAGAGATTTATGCACGATGGGCGGACGAACTATTTTCTGGCCTGAAGAATATCATGGCTCCCTAAGATGCTAGCCGCTGGCTCGAGTTCTTTCCCGTTTAGGAATGCTCGTCTTGCTAGAACTTTGTGACTTCGGAGAAATGGAAATTGCGTATCTTCATGGGCGGGACGACCATTTCGAATGATTCTTCTCCGGCGGCGCGGACGGCGGGGCCCAGCATCTCGACGTTCGAAAGCATTTCGAGGATGCCCTGGTTGAAGCGGAAATTGCGAATGCCGCCGGCGACTTTGCCGTCCTGCACGAGGAACGTTCCGTCGCGCGTCATGCCGGTGAGCACTTTTTCGTAAGGATCGACTTCGCGAATGTACCAGAGGCGCGTCACGAGGATGCCGCGCTCGGTTGAGCGCACCATTTCGTCCACCGTCGCTTTGCCGCCTGCAAAGACGAGGTTCATCGGCGCCTCGCCGTACTCGTTCGGCAAGGAAAAACCGTGGCCGGTGGGCTTGGCTTTCATTTTCTTGGCCGTGGCGCGCGAATAGACCAGATTCCTCGGCACGCCCTTGTCCACGAGCAGCACTTTCTGGCGTGGAACGCCTTCGCCGTCGTAGGGCGGGCCGGATTGCAACGGGTGGTAGACGTCGTCGTTGATGGTGATGTTCTCGCCCAGGATTTCCTTGCCCATGCGCTTGTTGAAGCAGGAGCGCTGGTCTTGCACCGCCGTGCCCGCAAAATCGTAAAAAAGGAAACCGACAAGATCGAGGACGGCCGCGGGCTCGAGAATGACGGTCCAGCGCCCGGGCGTACATTCGGACGGCTTGCGCGTGGTCGCGGCTTTTTCGCTGGCGCTGCGCGCGAGAGCGGAGGGGTCGATCTGGTCGAGGTCGGGCGAATTGGCCTTGGCCCAGCCTGAGGAATCAGGCTCGAGAATGGTGATGGAAAATTCGGAGCGCGTCTGGCGATGCGATGCGAAGAGGCCCTTCGAATTGGCCATCGCCATTTGCATGACGCCCGTCGAGAAGATGCCGGCAGCGGTCTGCTTGTTTTTCTCGGCCATGTCTGCGATGCGTGCAACCGCGCGGGCGCGATCGGCCGGAGTGGCGTGCGCAGTGTTCTCAAAATAGCGCGAGACCTTGGCGTACTTTTGCGCGCCGGGCATGGGGAGCAGGTCGGGATTGCGCGGCTGGCTGCGGGCAAGCGATTTCGAGGCTTCGACCACGCGACGGAGCGAGTCTTCGTCGGTTTTGTTCGTGGTGGCGCGCGCGGTGCGTCCGTCGACCACGGTGCGCACAGAGACGGTCAGCACCTGCTCGGCGACGTTTTGGTGAATCGTATTGTTGGCGAAGCGCGTGAGCGCGTCAGTGACCACGCCGATGTCGACTTCGGTTTCGTCGACGTCGCTGAACTTAAACACGCGATCAGCAATCCGCCGCAGCTCGGAGTCGGAAAGCAGGTGGGCGCCCGCCACAGTGGGGCCAGCAAGGCGGACCTTAGCGGCGCGTATTTTCTTTCCCGATTTTAGAGTCGCTTGCGGCATAAATCCTTTAGTTATCCACTAACACGGCCGAGCGAGCGGCGCAGCCTTCAAGCTGTGGGTTTTTTATCCTCGCAAGGCCAAACCCCACAGACTGAAGGCTGCGCCGACTTGACGGCATCCGAGTAGCGCAGCCACTCCCGGCGTTGTGGTTTTGTAGACCGCGAATGCGCTGACGATTCTTCCACGATTGCGAAAACCACACAGCCAAGAGTGGCTGTGCTACAAAACCCTGCTGCTCAGCTTGCAACCATTTGTTAAACCCCAGTTGCTTTTTTTGCAAGCCAAGAACGAAAACCCACAGACTGAAGTCTGTGCTACTAAAAGCGTCGCTCATGATTTGGCGAACGCCGCTCCCAGCTTGACGTTGCGGAAGCGCGCGGGGGAGGCGCCGTGGCCTGTGCCCATCGTCTGCTGGGGCTGGCCCTTGCCGCAGTTGGGAGTGCCCCACAGCGTCCAGTGTTTGCGCGAGCAAATCGCGTCGCAACTGTTCCAGAATTCCGTGGTGATGCCGCTGTAGCTTGGATTTTTCAGCATGCGAGTTTTCTTGCCGCCTTTTATTTCCCAGCCAATTTCGGTCGAGAACTGAAAATGGTAGCGGCGGTCGTCGATGGACCAGGAGCGATTCGTCTCCATGAGTACGCCGTCATCGGTGTCGGCAATCAGGTCGTCGTACTTCCACGATCCAGGCAGAATGCTGATGTTCGTCATGCGAATAATCGGCAAGCGGTTCCAGGACTCGGTGCGCATCGTGCCTCCGGAGCGCTTCAGGCCAATCGAAACGGCCGTTTCGCGATTCGAGAGGTACCCGGTGAAGAGGCCATCGGAAATGATCGGCGTGCACTGCGCGGGGACTCCTTCGTCGTCGTAGCCAAAGGTGCCAAGTCCCGGCCCGTGCTCGAGCCGCGCGTCGGCGACGACGTTCACGATGTCCGAGCCGTAGCGCAGATTGCCCAGCTTTTCGGTGGTGAGGAAACTCATGCCGGCGAAATTGGCTTCCATGCCGAGGACGCGGTCGAGCTCAATGGGATGGCCGATGGATTCGTGGATTTGCAGGCCGAGTTGCGAGCTGTCGAGGATGAGCGTTTTCAGGCCTTCTGGCGATTGCGCCGCTGAATGCAGCGCGACGGCTTCCTCGGCGACTCGCGGCGCCTTGCCGACGAGGTCGAGCGATTCGACTAGCTCGTAGCCTGCCAGCTGGTGCTGGCCGCCGAAACTATTTGGGTAGGAACGCTTCTGAATTTCATTCCCTGAAAACGAAGTCGCGACGATGCCCGCGCCGGACTGCATCTTGACCTGATGAATGGCCGAGCCGATCGACGAGGCGAAGAATTGCTCGATGCAGCGGAAGGCCATCGACGTTTCCGTCAGCGTCACGCCTTTGACGCGCGACATTTGTTTGTCCGCCGCGAGCAATAAGTCAAGCTGGCGCTCTAGGGGAATGCGGAAAGGATCCTTGACGTAAGGATTTTGCCAGGTGTCCTGGTAGGCTTGCTCGGGGACCATTTCGACGTCGTGGCGCTTGGCGAGGGCCGAGGCTTTGGCGATGGCGACGGCTTCGGCGGCGCACGCGGCGATTCCCTCTCGCGTCAGGCGGTCGGTGGAGGCGAATCCCCAGGAACCGCTGGCGATCACGCGGATGCCTATGCCATACGATTCGGATTCGGCGAGGGTGCCGACCTGGCCGTTCTTGGTGGAAAGGTCGCGATGGCGGATGTCCATCACGCGGGCGTCGGCGTAGGTTGCGCCGCGCGCTTTTGCTGTTTCGAGGGCCCAGTTGGCGAAATCCTGCATCATTCGGGTGCGAAGAAAAATCTAGTCAAGAGCGTTTAGCAGAGCGCGGCGGAGCCGCAACCAAACACAGTCTCAAATTTGAAATTTGAGATCAAAAACAGCGGACAAGCGAAAACCATCCGATTTTCTCTGTGCGCTTTGCGAAACGCACAAAACCTTAACACAGATGACACAGAGAAAAAACGAGGGCACAGAGGCATCGGAGAAGAATCTATGTGCCTTCGGACCAGGATGCCAGATACAGCTCCTGTTCGGGTGTCAGCTTGTCCATTTTCACGCCCATCGAGTCGAGCTTGAGCCTCGCGATCTCGCGGTCGATTGCTTCGGGCACGACGTACACCTGCGGCTTCAGCTCCGACGCGTGCTTCAGTATGTATTCGGCGCTCAGCGCTTGATTGGCGAAGCTCATGTCCATCACGGCGGCCGGGTGGCCTTCGGCGGCCGCCAAGTTGATAAGGCGGCCTTCGCCGAGCAGGTAAATCCGGCGGCCATCCTTGACCGAATATTCGTCGACGAATGGGCGAGCGACGCGCTTGCTGGTCGACATTTTTTCAAGCGACGGGATGTCGATCTCCACGTTGAAATGCCCGGAGTTGCAGATCACTGCGCCGTCTTTCATGCGTTCGAAGTGCTCGCCGGTGAGCACGGATTTGTTCCCGGTCACCGTGACGAAAATATCGCCCAGCCTCGCGGCGTCCACCATGGGCATCACGCGGAAGCCGTCCATCACCGCTTCGATGGCGCGCACTGCGTTGACTTCGGTGACGATCACGTCTGCGCCCAGGCCCTTGGCGCGCATGGCTACGCCTTTGCCGCACCACCCGTAGCCCGCGACGACGACCTTCATCCCCGCGATGAGCAGATTCGTGGCGCGGATGATGCCATCAATTGTCGATTGGCCGGTACCGTAGCGATTGTCGAAGAAATGCTTGGTCTCCGCGTCATTCACGGCGATGACGGGATACTTAAGTGTTCCGTCCTTGGCCATGGCACGCAGGCGAATCACGCCCGTGGTGGTTTCTTCTGTGCCGCCAATCACGTTTGGCACCAAGTGCGCGCTCTTGGTCAGGAGCGTGGTCACAAGATCCGCGCCGTCGTCCATCGTAATTTGCGGCTTGTGCTCGACGCCGGCGCTGAGGTGCGCGTAGTACGTGGCGTTGTCCTCGCCCTTTATGGCGTAAGTCGGAATCGAGTAATCCTTCACGAGGGACGCTGCGACTTCATCTTGCGTCGAAAGCGGATTTGAGGCACACAGAACCAGATCGGCGCCGCCGTCACGCAAGGTGACGGCGAGGTTGGCGGTTTCGCTGGTCACATGCAGGCATGCGGAAATGCGCACACCTTTGAGCGGCTGGTCCTTAATGAAGCGCTTGCGAATCAACTGCAGAACGGGCATCTGCTGATTGGACCATTCGATTTTTCGCTTGCCCTGCTCTGCCAAACCGAAATCCCGCACATCTCCCGCCACGCTCTGCATCGTTTTAGTCACTCGATTCTCCCGTGTTGCGCTCTCTAGCTGTAGCCAAGATTCGTTTGAGCGGCCGATTGAGTAGCACAGACTTTAGTCTGCGGGTTTCGTATGGACAGTCCGAGCCGCGGCGCGTTAGCCAAGAGCAAGTGGAAAACCACAGACTGAAGTCTGTGCTACTGGCCTCTTAGTGGCGCGCGACGACTTCTTTGCGGCCCACGCCTGCCTGGCTGCGAATCGCGTCCGCCTTGTCGGTCAGCTCCCACGTGAAGCCAGGACCCGAACGCCCGAAGTGGCCGAATGCCGCAGTGGCCCGGTAGATCGGCCTCCGCAGATTGAGCGAATCGATGATCCCGCGAGGAGTGAGCTTGAAGGTAGAGCGAATCAGCTCCGTAATCTTGTCGTCGGGAATCGTGCCGGTGCCGAATGTGTCCGCCATGACGGAAACGGGATCGGCGACGCCGATCGCGTATGCGAGCTGCACTTCCACCTTGCGCGCCATGCCTGCCGCTACGAGATTCTTGGCTATGTGCCGCGCCATGTAGCAGGCCGAGCGATCAACCTTTGATGGATCCTTGCCGGAAAACGCTCCGCCGCCGTGGCGGCTGTAGCCGCCGTAGGTGTCCACAATAATTTTGCGGCCCGTCAGGCCCGCGTCACCCATGGGACCGCCCACGACGAAGCGCCCCGTAGGATTGATATGAAATTTTGTGTTCTTGTCCATCAGTGCGGCGGGAACTACCTTGCGGATCACTTCGTCGCGGACGGCGTTCTGAAGATCGAGGTTTGACACGGTGTCGCTGTGCTGAGTCGAGACGACGACGGTGTCGACGCGCACCGGACGATCGCCTTCGTACTCGACTGTCACTTGCGATTTGCCGTCCGGCCGGAAGAAATCGACGATGCGCTGGCGGCGAACCTTCGAGAGCCGCTCGACGAGCCTGTGCGCCAGAGTGATGGGCAGCGGCATCAACTCATCGGTCTCGTCGCAGGCAAAACCGAACATCAAGCCCTGATCGCCCGCTCCGCCGGTGTCCACGCCCATGGCGATGTCCGGAGACTGACGCTTGATGGAGGACACGACCGCGCAAGTGTCCGCGTCAAAACCGTACTCGGCGCGCGTGTAGCCGACGTCGCGGATCACGTCGCGCGCGATGTCCGAATAGTCGAGAACGGCCGTGGTGGTAATTTCTCCCGCGACCATCACTATGCCGGTCGTCACCAGCGTTTCGCAAGCGACACGTCCGGCAGGATCCTTCGCAAGGACGGCGTCGAGGACTGCATCGGAAACCTGGTCGGCGATTTTGTCCGGGTGCCCCTCGGTCACGGATTCCGAGGTAAACAGGAAATTTCGATTGTTCTGTCTCAAGCTACTACCCCCTATCGCACCACCTGGAAACACGCAGTCCGCTCGGTGCCCGACTGAAAAACCGACGCTAACATGCGACCCCAACGCTGTCAACGAATTGGGGCCAACCGGGTTCAATTATCGCCCAATAGCAAGAAATCAGGGTTGTGTAGCGTTGTCGAATGCTGGCATAGCAACTAAACCCGCACAGGCAACCCTTCGCATGGCTCAGCGTGAAGAGTACCTGCGCTACGAATCGTCCCCCGCTTCAGCGGCAGCTCCGAGCGTTCCTTTCCGCCGCGCTAACAGAAAATTGCGGATGAAGGGATCGAGGTCACCGTCGAGGACGCGATCGACATCGCCCATTTCGAATTTTGTGCGGTGATCCTTCGCCAGCCGATAGGGCTGAAGCGTATAGGTACGGATCTGGCTGCCGAAACTGATGTCGCGCTTGGTTTCGTCGAGCTTGCGGGTTTCGGCCTGGCGTTTCTCGACCTCGAGTTCGTAGAGGCGCGAACGGAGCACCTTCATCGCCAGTTCGCGATTCTTATGCTGGCTGCGTTCGTTCTGGCATTGCACGACGATCCCGGATGGGAGGTGCGTGATGCGAACGGCCGTTTCTACTTTGTTCACGTTTTGGCCGCCCTTGCCGCCGGAACGGTAGGTGTCAACGCGCAAATCATCAGGCTTCACATCGATCTCGATGCGATCGTCGATTTCGGGAATCGCAAATATAGACGCAAAAGAAGTGTGGCGGCGCGCGGCTTGATCAAACGGCGAAATTCGGATGAGGCGATGCACCCCGCTTTCGGTGGAGAGAAAGCCGTAAGCGTTCTCGCCCTCGACGCGTACCGTCGCGGATTTGAGGCCAGCGCCTTCTCCCGGAGTCAGATCGATCACCGTCGCGTTGAGACCTTTTCGCTCGGCCCAGCGCAGGTACATCCGCAGCAGCATTTCCGCCCAGTCCTGCGACTCCGTGCCGCCCGCTCCGGGCTTGATGGTGAGGATTGCATTCGAGCGATCGCTTTCGCCGGAAAGCAGCGTGACGGTTTCGAGTTCCGAGACGTACGTTTCGGCGGCGTCAATTTCCTTGTCGATTTCGCGGAGGAGAGAGTCGCGCCCCGCAGGATCGGTTTCTTCCTCGGCAAGGTGGAAATAGGTTTCGATGTCGCTCAGGATGCGGGCAAGTTTTGCGTCTGAGGCGATGACTTCGTCAGCGGCTTTGCGCTGCTGCATGATACGCTGCGCCTGCTCCTGGTCCTGCCAGAAATCGGGCTGGGCGATTTTCGCTTCGAGCGAGGCGAGGGTTTCGCGGCTACGAGGAACGTCAAAGATAGCTCCGCACCAAGTCGATTCGCTTCCGAAGCTCATCCTGCTGCCGCTGCAAATCTTCAATGATCATGTGCGTCCCGCCAAGTCAGGATTCTTGCGCGCAATCGCATCGCGCGCTGATTAACAGTAACACGACGGCCGCAAGAACGCACAGCCACGCGATCCAATCGCCCCAGCGCGCGTACTGGGTCAAATCCGCGCGAAACGCGAATGGAGCGTCCAGTTCGCCACGAACATGCTCTGGCAGTCGCGCCACGATGCGTCCGTATGGATCGACTGAGACGGTGATGCCGTCGTTCGTGTCGCGGAGCAGCCAGCGCCGATTTTCCACGGCTCGCACGCGGGCCATCGCCAGATGTTGCGCCGGCGCGCCCGAGCCGCCGAACCAGCCGTCGTCCGAGATATTCACGAAGAGTTGCGCGCCAGCCAGCGTGAAGCGGCGAACTTCGTTCGGGAAAATCGCTTCATAACAAATGTAGACGCTGAAAGGGCCGCCTGAAATGTTGCCGACTTTGTATTCCGAGCCGGGCTGGAAGTCTCCGACGAGCCCCGTCAAATCCTTGGCGAAGAAGAGCCACTTCCTCCAAGGTATGTATTCGCTGAAGGGCACAAGATGAATTTTGTCGTAGATGAAATCAGGCTTGCCATCCGGGCCCAGCAGCGCGGCGCTGTTGGTGGGAGCCTCGTAACCGTCACTAAGCCGTTTCCAGTTCACAACGCCAACCAGGAATCCGTTGCCGGCGCCACGAGCGATGCGCTCAGCGCGCCCCTGAAAAATTCGATCCTGCAGGGAAAACGGGGCAGGCACTTCCGGCCATATGACCGGGCCCGGCATTTTTTGGCCCGCATCGATGCTGATGCGCTCCAGTTCGTCCATTTCTCCTGCGTGAGTCTGCATCCAGTCGGCGGGATAATTCATTGCTACCGGAAAATTCGTTTGCACGAGGTGCGCGACGTGATCGGCTTTGGCCTGCGGAACAAGTCGCGGCCCCACAATGGCGACGAGAACCAGCGCTGCAGTCACTCCGCCAAATAATTTCACCCCGGACCCCTTCCTGTCCAAGAGTAGCGTCCCAACCCAAGCGACAAGACCGTTGTAAGACGCGACTAATAGCGAAAGACCAAAAATCCCCGTAACCGTCGTGATTTGCACGAGCGCAAGATTGCTTGCTGCAACATACCCGAGCAAATTCCACGGAAAACCAATGGCCGGCAAGCGGCCCATTGCAAATTCCATCGTGACCCACAGGAAAGGCGCAGCCACGCAGGACCGAGCGAGTCCGTACCGGCTCACCCAGGCAATTAGCCCCGCAAGCGCCGCGTGAAACAAGGAAGTTGCGAGGATAAGCAAGGCAAATACAGCTCCCGCCTGAAGCACCGGGAGCGGCCCGTACTGCCTCAACACTGTGTAGACCCAGGGCACGCTCATGCCGTAGGACAGGGCGCCCTGCAGCAGACCAAGCAGAAATCCAAAGCGCGGACGCTCGCCAAGCACAGCAACAATCAACAGTGCCGGAGCGAGCCAGCCGAGGAGCGAGAGGTTATATGAAGGGTAAGCCAGCGCAAGACCGATGCCTGAGACTGTCGCAAGAAGCAGGCGGACGGTCTTCGACAGGTGCATAGCGACGGCATTGTAGACTGTTCGGCTTTCTGCCGCACTCCGAGAAACACGGAACTGCAAAATTGAATTTCAGAAAAAGCAAAGCGGCGCAAGCTTCGCGCCCGTCGGGGCCACCCTTGAAAGGGCGAATCCCCACAGGCTGAAAGCTTGTGCCACTTGAGCTTAAAACCTTCAGCGCTTGGTGAGGGTCTTGAAACCGTTGGCTTCCAGATCGTGGCGCGCGTTCGCTGCAGATTGATTGTCGGGATAGGGGCCGACCTGCACGCGGTAATACTTGTCGGCGGCGGGCGGGATGACAAAGGCCGGGAACCTCTTTTCCTGCAAGGCTTGCGCGAGTCCAAGGGCATCGTCCTGCCTCATGACTGCGGCTACCTGGAGCATTATCGAACCCCTTGGAATGAGAGGCGCAGTCGCGTCAGAGCCCTTAGCCGGTTTCACAACTTTAGCGGAAGTGGCTAGCGGCTTGGGCGACGCCGCCGGGCGCGCTAGGGCCGACTGGGTTTTTGGGGTTGGCTGCAGTTGATCCCGAGATGATTGGGGTTCGGCGGCGTGATAGAAATCCCAGTCTGGATTTTTCTGTTGGGCCTGCACACTCTGAGTATCCGCTGGAGATGCTGGAGGCTTGGTTGGCGCGGGCTTAGGAGCGGCTTGTGCACTCGTGCCCAGCGGGAGACCAACCGCCGCCCGCAGATTGCCGTCATACTGGCTGCGCCCGAGCAAATATCCAAGGGTGAAAACGACGCCGAAGATTACGCACAACAGCAGAAACAATCCAACCAAGTGCCTGCTTTCGAGTACAAAATCGCCGCTGTTCTTCTTCTCTTTCGAAGCCATCTATTGTTTTCTCGAGCCGATCGCCTTGACCCACTCGTTGATGATGTCAATCGGCAGCGGGAACACGATCGTCGTGTTTTTCTCAACTCCAATTTCGGTCAAGGTCTGCAGGTAGCGGAGCTGGATCGCAGCGGGCTGTGTCTCGAGCACTTGCGCTGCTTCGGCCAGTTTCGCCGATGCCTGCGCCTCGCCTTCCGCATGAATCACCTTCGCGCGGCGCTCGCGTTCCGCTTCCGCTTGCCGGCCAATCGCGCGCTGCATCTGCTCCGGAATATCGACCTGCTTGACTTCTACCTTCGTTACCTTAATACCCCAAGGCTCCGTATCCTGGTCAAGGATGACTTGCAACTTGCTGTTAACCTTTTCGCGCTCGGCGAGGATTTCGTCAAGCTCAAATTGGCCCACGATGCTGCGCAGCGTCGTCTGCGCCTTCTGCGACGTTGCGTAGAGATAGTTCTGGACCTGGGAAAGCGCTAGATTCGCGTCGACCACGCGGAAATACGCGACCGCGTTCACTTTCACCGAAACGTTGTCGCGGGTGATGATGTCCTGGGAGGGCACGTCAAGCGTCTCGATCCGCAAAGAAATCCGGTAGAGCGTTTCGATCGGCCAAAAAACGAGACGCAGCCCGGCGCCCTTCGCGTCCGGCTGCATGCGGCCAAGGCGCAGCACCACGCCACGCTCCCATTCTTTAATCACATAAAGCGAATTCCAAAACCATATCAAAAAAATGAACAGCGCGATGACGAGCCCGTAGAGTGAAATATCCATTTTCGCTTCCTCCCGGAATGTTCCGTGCCGCGGAACGGGTACGTACAGCGATTGTGTGCCCTCAGCCTCGAAGGGCAGTCCGCTGGAATCGCGTGCAGGCTGCACTTGCAGCCCGTGAGAACAACGTGAGGCGGCGATCATCGTACTCTATTTGTGGCTTGGGTTCATGCGCTGACTGCGGGACGACTGCTGGGAACAACGTGCAGTGTGAGTCCATCGATGCGCGTGACGCGCACAGGGGCGCCGGCGGGAATTTCCTCTTGCGCGACCGCACGCCACAGTTCCCCGTGCAGCCGCACCATGCCTTGAAACAGGCCGCTGTCCGGCCGCTTGACGAGCGTTTCAGTGACCTCCGCAGGCAGGTCCACGAGTTGCTCGGCGCCTGTCGTCGGCTTCCACGACCGCGATCGCAGTACGAGGCGCATCAGCAGGATTGTGAGGAGCGCGAAAGGCAGGGTTGCACCAAAGGCGACGCCCAAGCTTACTCCGGCATGCGTCAGCGGCGAACGGACCAGCATCAGCGCGCCGAGCAGCATCGCGACAATCCCACCGATCGCCAGCACGCCGTGGCTCGTGTACTTTGCCTCCAGAATGAATAGGCCCAGCGCCAGCAAGATCAGGACGATGCCGGCAGGGGCCACGGGTAAAATGTGCATCGCGTACAGTGCGAGCACGAGCGCAATTCCGCCGATGACTCCCGGCGCGACCATTCCTGGATGTGTGAATTCCGTGTAAAGCCCCAGGACTCCCACGATCAAAAGAATAAAGAACGCGTCAGGTTGCACAATGCGGGAAAGAAAACGCTGCCGAAAAGACATGGAATACGGCTCTAGCTCCGCATTGCGCAGAGCGAGCTGTGTGGTCGAACCGTCGAATCGCTTGATCTGACGGCCATCCAGCTTCGCCAACAAGTCCGAGGGCGAATTCGCGATCAAGTCGATCAGCTTGCCGTCCAGCGCCTCTGTCTCGGTCCAGGCTTTGGCGTCCGTGATCGCCGTTTCGGCGAGCGCCACGTTTCGCCCGCGTTTCGCGGCATAGCTGCGCAAGAACGCGGTTGCATCATTGAGGATCTTTTTCTTCAGCGTTTCATCGACTTGGACCGGGACTCCCCCTACAGCTAGAAGCGGCGAGGCCGCTCCCGTGTGCGTGCCCGGCGCCATGGCGGCAATGTCAGCTGAGAGCAAAATGAAAAATCCCGCGGACGCGCCGCGCGATCCAGCAGGCGACACATAGACCGCGACCGGCACGGGCGATTCGAGGATGTGATGGATGATATCCTCCATGGAGGTGGAGAGGCCTCCGGGAGTATCCATCGAGATGACAATCAAGGTGGCATGAATCCGCGCCGCCTCCTCGATGCCGCTATCGATGTACTCTGCCAACACCGGCTCGACTTCGTCACCGATACTTAGCTCGAGGACGTGGGCTGGACCTGAAGGCGCACCCAAAGTGCTCTGGCTCGGCGCCTGGGCCCGGAGTGAAAATGCACCCGCAACGATCACGGCAAGCGCGATCGTCAATTTCAAGGCAGAATCCGTGCTTAGAAACGTGCCGGCGCGGCAGCTGCGAAAATCGCTCACTTGGCCGCTCCATCGTCTTCGGGCTTTTGAGGCGCCTGTCCCGCACCCTCCGCAGCGGGTCGCAAAAGCGCCCGGTCGAGATTCCTCGATATACGGGCGAGGCGCGTGATCGCGGAAACATCTTGGATGTTCACGGCGGGAGCGGACTTCCCGGCGTCCCCGGCCACGTTACGCAGCTCAGCGGCGTCGGATTTTCGACCAACCGATTCGAGCGTTGCGATCAGCAGCGCGCGCATGTCTTTGTCGTCGGGATCAATCTTGGTTGCCCGCTCAAGCGGAGCAGTTGCGGCAGGCAACTGCTTGCCGACGAGCTTGGCGACGCCCAAATTGAACCAATAGTCGGCTTCGCCTTCATCCAGCGCAGTCGCGCGCTCAAACTCCGTGCTTGCTTCGTTCCATTTCCCTTGGCGCAGGCGCGCGATGCCCAAGTTATTGTCGATTTCGGGCAATTCCGGGAGCGAATCGGGGCCGCCGCGCGCTCGTTCGAGCAAACCTGAAAATGCGGCTTCGGCTCGCGGGAGATCGTTCCGCTGCAAATGGCAGACCCCAGCGTCGAAACTCGCCAAAGCGCCATCCGGGCGGTTGGGAGGAACACGGGAAAGCCACACCAGCGCTGAATCGCAATCGCGCCGGTCATAATAAATCTGGCCGAGCTCAAACGTAGGGCGGTCCCAATTCGGCTCGAGGCGCGCCGCTTCGCGCAGCAATCGAAGGCGCTCGTCATTTTCCGACGCGGCAAGCCCTCGGACGAAATTCTCGAGGGCATCTGCGCGCAACGAAGACGGCGGCTCGGAAAAACTTGATTCGTCGCGGTTCGCGCCCTCCGGCGGACAATTGGCGGGATCAATCGCGCACAAAATCTGCCACGCGAGGCGGGCGTGCAGACGCAGCAGATCTTGAATGGGACCCGTGGCCGTGAAAGCCGGTGAAAGGGACGGCGGACTAAGCTGCAGCACTCGCGCCTCAATGGTGGCGGTTTTTCCGTCGGATTGAAACCTGCCGTAGACGAGAGCGTCGGCGTCCGCTTCAGTCGCGATTTTGACCAGTGTGGCGTGCGAAAACCGCGCGGAATCCGGCAGCCCCATTTTTTCGAGCGTGGCCAGCCTGTCCTGCCTCGTCAGCACGCTGACATGCTTGTCTTGAAGACGCTCCGCGGTCAGTTCAGACAAGCCATCGCCGAGCCAGTCAAGATTGGCTACTCGGCTCTCATTTTCAAACGGGAAGACGAGAAACCATTCCGAGTGGGATTCGCCTGAATTTACGTGGTTCTGAACCCTAGCTTGACCGGCGTCAGCACGGCGCGGCATTCCGGCCACAAAAACAGCCGCAGCTAGAACCAAGGGCACAATCCGGAAAATTCGGTGGGGCATCACAATCACACAGGTGCAGGCTCCAGTTCCTTGCACTGAACCGCGAGGGGGAGCCAGCAATGAGATTGTAGCAGAGGCGGAGCGGTGAGCACCCGCTCCGGTCACGGCGGAGTGCGTAAACCTTACGCGCCCGGCTGAGCCGCCGATCCCTTCTGCCCCGGCGGGGTGATCCGCAGCATCACGGCCTGGACGTCCGGGTCATTAATGACATCCTTGAACGCGGGATCGGTCATTGCTTTCCCTACGTCCTTGTAACCTTCGTCCAGGGATTTGCGAAGGTATTCGGCACAGTGCGCCGCGTCGCCCTTTTGGGCGTATACCTTTGCCATGGTGAAGAAAAACAGGCCGTGATTCGTCACCGACCTGTCTTGTACCATCGTGCCTACCTTGTCACTTCGCTCAAAGATGCGAGGATCGAGTTCGAGCGCCTTCTGAAACTCAGTCGCCGCTTCGGGAAACTTGTTTGTGTTGTAGTAGGCAAATCCAAGGTTGGAGTGAGTTCCGGCCAGGGTCGGATCGATCGTGGCGGCCCTTTGATACTCACGAATGGCGCGGCGGTAATTTTTCTGGTGGTAGTACACCATGCCCAAGTTGTTCACGGCGCTGGAATAAGTTTTGTCTGCTTTGGTCGCGCGAATGAAATTCTTCTTGGCCTGGTCGTAATTGTTCACGTTCAGGTAGGCAATCCCGATCATGTTCATGTAGACCGCGTTTTTGGGCTCGCTCTTCAGCAAATCCTGATAGGTTTGAATGGCCGCATCGTAGCGCTTCTCCGCCATTTGAATTTTTGCCCGCTCAATCTGCATCTCTTGGGGGCTGAGGGCCGGAGTGGGAGAGGTCACGGCGCCCGGCTGCGCCGACACGACCTTGTTTGATTGTTCCGGGGCAGACTGCTGCCCGGCCATTGGGAAACTTGCAAAAAGTAGAAATACGCCGAGGAAGATCCAGCGGGAAGAGTTCATTTTCATGGCGAACGCCTCCGAACGACGCCGCTTCAGCGCTGCTGATCTTGTGAACCTGATTGCGGCTTGTCGGCGTCCTTCTTGCCCCCAAAGATACCAAAAATCCGCCTGAGAACGCCCTTTTTGTTTCCTTCTTCGGGCTGTTGGTTATCAGCGGTTGATGGGGGATCAGCGGGACGTCGAGTCGACGGAGGTGGACCGGAACTGCCCGCTTCGCCTGGCTGGACTGTTTCGATAGTCTTGTCTTTATCCCCGCCGCCAAAAATTCGTGAAAGCCACGAACCCGGAGGCGCCCCACTCGCCGTATGCAAGCCGTGCAATGGGCAAAACTCGGTCGGCTCCGTGCCGTGGATATAGACTTCCTCGCGAGTGACCGGACATTCCGGGGTGGCGAGAGCCAACGTGTCCGGGTCAATCGTGACCCGCGTTACGCCCTCCGGCATTTGAAACGTCTCGACGTCGCTATACGCCGGCAAGGCCACCGCGTGCTTCATGAATTCCGCCCAGATTGGCGCCGGCGCGGCGGCGCCGGAAAGACCTAGATCGCGGTTGTCGTCGAAGCCCACCCAAACAATCGTCAAAAGATTAGAAGTGTAGCCGGCGAACCATCCGTCCCGCGAGGTGCCCGTTTTCCCGGCGGCCGGAGCGTTGAATCCCCTTGCGCGCACCGTCTCGCCCGTGCCTCGGTCAAGGACGTCCTCCAGCATAGTGGTAACCAGGTAGGCGACGCGCGGGTCGAGCGCGCGCCTCGACCGAATCGAGTTCTGCTCGATCGATTGCCCTCCCGCGTTGACCACGTCGCGAATGAACATCGGCTCGACACGCACGCCCTGATTCGCCAGGATCGTGTAGCCGGTCGCGACCTCAAGCGGCGTCATTTCATAAGCACCGAGAGCCACGGACGGAGTGGGATGAATGGAGGGGTCGAGACCGAACTCGTGCGCCATGTCCGTGACGCGCGTGTAGCCCACAAGCTCGGCAACTTTCACCGTCGCGACGTTCAGCGAATAGGTCAGCGCATCTCTAACCGTCACTTTCCCGTGGAATTTTTCGCCGTAATTGTTAGGCGTGTACTCCTTGCCGTCAAAGTCAAACGTCGTGGGTTCATCCATGACCGTCGTGGCCGGGGTCACTATGGGCTGGACGCCGTCAACCGCGCCCTCAAATGCCGCGGCGTAAACGAAAGGCTTGAACGCCGAGCCGGGCTGTCGCCGCGCAAGGATATGGTTGAGCTGGCTTTCGCCGTAGTCTCGCCCGCCCACCAGGGCCTTAATCTCCCCAGTGTGTGGGTCGAGGGCCACCAGGGCTACTTGAGCCACGGGCGCTGGTTGTCCTTCTTTGATCCATCGCGCGTAGCGGCGCGCAAGCTGTGCATCGATATTCTTGGCTCCGGCGGTGACGGCATCACTCGCAGCATGCTGCAGTTCAGGGTCAAGCGTCGTGTAAACACGGAAACTCTGCGAGAGAAGGTCCGATTCGGAAAAGCGATCGAGCAGGTGATCTTTCACCATGTCCACGAAGTACGGCGCGGTGCTGCCTTCAAGACCGCCGCTGACGATTTGCAACGGCGCTTTCTTGGCGACGAAAACCTGATCGGGCGTGATTATCTTGTTCTCCTGCATCGCCAGGAGCGCGCGGTCGCGGGCTTCCACTGCCCGCTCCGGATGCCGCTCGGACGCTGAATACCGGTTTGGCGCGTGGATGATCCCAGCGAGAAATGCCGCTTCCGGCAGCGTCAGTTCCCGCACGTCTTTGTTGAAGTAGGCGAGCGAGGCTTCGCCGAATCCGTGGATAGCAAAGCTGCCGCGGTTCCCGAGGTAAACTTCATTGATGTAAAGCTCAAAAATCTGCTGCTTGTTGAACCGGTGCTCGAGTTCGAGCGCCACCATCGTCTCGGCGACCTTGCGCCTTAGAGTCCGGTCCGTGCTGAAGAAAAAGCTGCGCGCCACCTGCATTGAGATCGTGCTGCCGCCCTGGACCCGCGCGCCGTGACGCAGGTCAGCCCAGGCGGCGCCAAAAATGCGCACGGGGTCGAAACCTGGATGCTCGAAGAAGCGCCGGTCCTCTACAGAAAGAATGGCGTCTTTCAGTATTTTCGGCGTGTCGTCGTAGCTTATGGCGCGCCGCTTCTCGCGCGAGCTGTCAAAGAGGCTGGTGAGCAGTTCCGGCTCGACGTCAGCTGTCTCCAGCGCGGCCCCGTTATCGACGGAGCGAATCTTTTGGAGTTGGCGCCCGCTGAAGTCGAGAAGAAGCCGGTTTTTTGCGCCGAAAATTGACTCGCTCGAAGGACGTACCTCAATCTCGTTGTTACCATGCAAAACGTACCGGCCAGGCGTACCGGACGCGTCCAATTCGCTGTAGCCCGCCCGCTGCAGATGATCGGCCATTTCCGCGAGGCTGAGCGTTTCACCCGTGGAAATCCGCATTGGAGCGGCGTAAATCTTGGCGGTGGTTTGCTGGATGTGCCCGGAAAGGCGCAGATCGATCATCCGGCCAAAGGAAATCCAGTAGTAGGTGCCTATGGCCGCAACTGCGAGAATTCCGAGCGTCGCCGCGCCTAGAAGGGCTACGCCAAGCCGGGCCTTCCAAGAACCCTGGCCAATTCGAATACGCAAGTTCGTTCTCCGTTCCGCCGCGAAAGAACCGGGTGGGGGCTCCCTTGTGACAGGCAAGTCCTTGGAGCCCACTTGAAACCTCACTTGAACCTTAGATGCGTGTTACGGCGACATCTGAATGAGTCTGAGCACGATGAAGGCCGAAACCGAATTCGACACGCGAGTGGGTTTTCATCGCCGGGAGGGAGGGCGATCGAGGTCAACTGGTTGGAACCCGCTGCGAGCGTGTACCCCACTCATCCTCGCTCGCTAGTATACAGCCTTGTTGCTTGTGGCCGGGTGGAACAGTAGTGTCCACTGGTACACTTTCAAATCAACGATCACCGAATATTCGACGTTGATTTTGACGTTCCCGGCGCTACCCTCTACTTTAATAGCATCGCTGGTGACCGGCAAATCCTCTTTTTGCGCCTCATCGAACACAGCCTGCTTAATCTGCTCATTACTCTTGCGAGTGGCGCTGGCAAACCGCGCGATTTCCTGGATGCTGTCTTCAAACTGGTATTCCGTGACCAAGACCGGGATTACCTTGGCGCCGACGTAGATCATCGATAGGAAAATTAAGGTCCAGACGATGGCTTTGGCGCGCGCTGCACCCTTTTCGCCGTGGCGTTTCTTCGCCACGGCGCTTTCTATAAGCCGGCGTGAAACGGCGTCTGAGGGCGAGGGCACACGTGTCGAACACCAAGTCGAGCTCGAAAAATGCCTCATTATTGCCGATGCTAGCACCGGGTAAAACCAGTGTCGAGCGTGTGTGCATGTGCAGTTGCGGCACAGTTACGTGCCGCAACCTAATGATAATGGGACGTTTAGGGCGGTGTCGCGATTGCTAAAAATCCTAGTAGGCCTTCCCAAAGATGGCGATTTCTTTTGAGGATTTGTTGCAGAATAAGCAGCTTCCACTCGTTCCGGGCTGCTCCAATGGGATACACCGCAACGTGGCCTTGGTTGTCTCCTTCACTTGCTCTTCGCAACTCGCGTCGCCGCACCAGTAAGAGCGCGCAAAACCCTGTTCCACTGCGGTGCGAAATTCCTCCAGATTCTTTGGCTCAAAGGTGTGCGCGTTGCGAAAAGCCAGTGCCCGATCGAAGAGCGCCTTTTGAATTGCGGCAAGCTGCTGCGCAACGGATTCCGCGATGCCCTCCTGTGAAACGAAGCTCTTCCCTTCTTTGCCGGGCTTGTCGCGGCGCGCCAGCACGACGCTGCGTTTGGCTACGTCCTTGGGACCGATTTCCATGCGCAACGGCACGCCGCGCATTTCCCAATCGTTGAACTTGAAGCCGGGACTCTGGCCCTCGCGCTCATCCACCTTCACGCGGACGTCCGCCTTCACCAGTTGCTCGCGGATCTTTTTTGCGGTTTCAAAGGTCAGCGCCTTTTCTTCGTCATTCTTGAAGATCGGCACGATTACCACCTGGTACGGCGCCAGCCTGGGCGGCAGGATCAAGCCCTGATCGTCGCCGTGCACCATGATGATGGCGCCGACGACGCGAGTGGAAAGGCCCCAGGACGTGGTCCAGCAATGCTGCAGCGCGCCCGCTTGATCGAGGTAGCGAATCTCGAACGCTTTGGCAAAATTCTGGCCCAAGTTGTGCGACGTGCAAAATTGCAGGGCCTTGCAATCGCCCATCATCGCCTCGAGCGAGTAAGTAATGTCGGCGCCCGCAAATTTTTCGGAATCGGACTTGCGCCCAGGAATCACGGGAACCGCGGCTTCATTCACAGCAAAATCCGTGTATACATCGAGAATCCGGCGCGTTTCAGCTTCCGCCTCTTCGAAGGTGGCGTGCGCGGTGTGGCCCTCCTGCCAGTAAAACTCCAGCGTCCGCAGAAACAATTTTGTGCGCAGCTCCCAGCGCACGACGCTGTTCCACTGATTAATGAGCACCGGCAAATCGCGGTAGGACTGAATCCATTTCGCATAGGCATGGCCAATGATCGTCTCGGAAGTGGGGCGAATGATTAGTGGCTCTTCCAACTTCTCGCCGCCGCCGTGCGTCACCACTGCTAGCTCAGGCGAAAAACCCGCGACATGCGACTGCTCCTTGCGGATGAAACTCTGCGGAATGAGCAGGGGAAACGCCGCGTTGACATGCCCCGTCGCCTTGAAGCGCCGGTCAAGCTGCTCCGTGATGTTCTCCCACAGCGACCACCCGTACGGGCGCACGATCATGCAGCCACGCACCGGCGCGTAGTCAGCCAACTCCGCCCGCAGCACAAGCTGGTTGTACCACTCAGAAAAATCTTCAGAACGAGAAGGTAGCTTCAAATCCGCCATGCGCGCTGGTCCTTTGCGTCCAGATTGCAATGCAAAATGGTGAGAAGCAAAAGAAGGAGCGTATCCGAGGGTCCGAGGGGTGTCAACCGACTCACATTATTCAAACCAAATTTAGCAAGGCCGAAGCTTGGCATCGTGCCCCGGAATGGTAATAGTCCCGCTTACAGATATAACAAGCTTGTTACTATCGTTTGGGCTGCCTACAGGATTTCCCGTATCGACTCGGAGCCAGCTCTGCACCTATTGTACCGCGTGTTCTAACAGAACTGTTAGCAGGAGATGTCAGATCTCATATCTCAAGCGATTACGCGAGCTTAACAAAGAGTACGCGCTCGAACAGGATCCTGTTAAGAGAGTGGAGATTCTTGATCGGATGCTTTTTCTGCTAGAGGCTCGTTCACGAGAGCGGAGGGCGGACCTGGAGTCAAAAGGGCGGCCCACCGAGTCGCGGCGCTTCAACGGCAACTCGTTGCTCGTTGATTGAGTACGAACCGTGCGACTGCACAGTCTTGAAGTTGCGGCGTTGCTTTACGGGGCACTGCTACTCGAAATGTTGCTGCCATCGAAAGGGCTCGCGATTGGTCTGGGGAGTCAAATGGGAATGATTTTGCCCGCGCCAATCTGCACGTGGTTTTTTTTGCAACGTTTTACGGTAACACAACTATTCGGTTCGACGTCTTAAGGCCCCTTCCCAGGCACTCCGGAATGGTTCAATGGGGAACGCATTGACCCATGGAGCCGGAGTGCCTGCGGAGGATACACCTACAAACCGGGACTATCGTCCCCTTTCAACCTAATCCACTCCCCGCCGTGCCCAATTGGAATTCCCCTGCTGATTCCGATAGAATCGCAAAAGGAAAACTTTCTTCGCACACGCTAACTATGACCACTGACCCCAAAATTTCGCAGCGCATGAACCGCCCGCTCGACGAAGTCGACCCTGAAATCGCGGAAGCGCTGCGCGAAGAGGGCCGCCGGCAAGGAACGGGCCTCGAACTGATTCCGTCGGAGAATTTTGTTTCGGAGGCGGTGCTTGAAGCGATGGGGTCGGTGCTGACCAACAAGTACGCCGAGGGCTACCCCGGCAAGCGCTACTACGGCGGCTGCGAATTCGCCGACCGCGCAGAGCAGCTTGCGATCGATCGCGCGAAGGCTCTATTCGGCGCGGAGCACGCCAACGTGCAGGCGCATTCAGGGACGCAGGCGAATATTTCCGTTTACATGGCGGCACTGCAGCCCGGCGACACCGTCCTGGGCATGAACCTTGCGCACGGTGGCCACCTGACCCACGGGCATCCTCTCAATTTTTCGGGGAAGATGTATAAGTTCGTGCCGTACGGCGTGACCAAGGAGACCGAGACGATTGATTACGACGATCTCGCGCGCCTGGCAGCTGAGCACAAGCCGAAAATGATCGTCGCGGGCGCGAGCGCCTACTCGCGCATCATCGATTTTCCGCGCATGGGGGAGATCGCTCGCTCCGTGGGCGCGATCTTTTTTGTGGACATGGCGCACATCGCGGGCCTCGTCGCCGGAGGGATGCACCCAAGTCCCGTGCCGCACGCCGATTTCGTTGCGACGACCACGCACAAGACGCTGCGCGGGCCGCGCGGCGGACTGGTATTGTGCAAGGCGCAATTCGCGAAGGAGCTCGACCGCATCACGTTCCCCGGCACGCAGGGCGGGCCATTGATGCATATCATCGCGGCCAAAGCTGTGTGCCTGAAGGAAGCGGCCGAGCCGGGATTCCGCGAATACGCAAGGCAAATTGTCGCGAACGCGCAAAAGCTCGCAGCTGAAATCGCGCGCGCTGGCTTCCGCATTATCAGCGGCGGCACGGACAATCATCTCTTCCTAATCGATCTCTACTCGCGCGGGCTGACGGGCAAGGAAGCGCAACCGGCGCTCGACCGTGCGGGCATCACCGTGAACAAGAATTCGATTCCCTTCGATCCCACTCCGCCGATGACGGCGGGCGGCATCCGCCTCGGCACTCCTGCGGTCACGACGCGCGGAATGCGCGAGCCGGAAATGCCGCGCATCGCAGCGTGGATCGCTGAAGTGCTCACCCATCTCGGCGACGCCGAGCGCGAACGGCGCATTCGCGGCGAAGTCGCTGAGTTTGCGACGCAGTTTCCTTTGTACACGCGGCGCTGGGATGTTGCGGCGACATTCGCAGGAGGCCATAGCGCCGCGCGCTGAGCGGCAAATCCGATGCGTGTTGCGATTGATATCCGGCGCGCCGGCGATTTCGGAATCGGCACGTACATTCGTAACATCATCAACCAGTTTGCGCGCCGCGCCGATGGAACTGAATATCTACTGATCGGACAGCAGTCCCACCTTCAAGAATTCGACCCGCTGCCCGAAAATTTCTCGTTGCTCGAATATCAGTCGGATCCCGGCTCGTTCCACACGCACCTGCACCTTCCCTTTCTGCTCCATAAGAAGAATGTCGACCTTCTGCATATGCCGTGGTTCTATGCGCCGGCCGTCGTTCCAATGCGCATGGTCATCACGGTGCATGATTTAACCGACGTGCTCAGCCCTCCACCTGGAATCTCGGCCACGTTTCAAGCTGGGCGACTCTACTTCGCGCGACGCGCACTCGCCCGCGCCGACCGCATCATGGCGGTTTCTCACTCTTCGCGGCGCGAACTCTCGCGCGTCTTTGACGTTCCGGAAGCGAAAATCGAAGTGGTCTACAACGCGCTCGACGAGCGATTTGTGCGCGAGCCGATGCCCGAGGGTGCCGAACGGATTCTCGAGCGTCACGCTGTTACAGATCCATTCGTGCTCTACGCGGGAAATATCAAGCCGCAGAAAAATCTGCCGCGGCTAATCGAGGCTTTCGCCGTCGCCAAGGCCGACCTGCGCGATCACCCTCAGTATTCGGGGCTAAAGCTGCTGCTAATCGGCGATTCCGCGGAAGAACACGCCGACTTGCGGCGCGCGGTGCTGCGTTCGCGCGTGCAAGGGGAAGTCCGCTTCCTCGGGTTCGTGCCGCACGCCGTGCTGCGGGTATTTTATTCGCGGGCGAGTGCGTTCCTATTTCCTTCGCTCTATGAGGGCTTCGGGTTGCCTCCTCTGGAAGCCATGGCGCATGGCGCTCCGGTGCTGACCTCCAGCGTGTCGTCGCTGCCGGAGGTGTTTTCTCACGCTGCGTTGCTGGTGAATCCGGAAAATATTTTTGAGATTGCGCGCGGAATCCGCCAAATCCTCACCGAAGATGTGCTACGCGAAACGCTGGTGCGCCGTGGCTACGAGCTCGTCCGGAAATATTCGTGGGAGCGGTCAGCTGAGCAAGTCCGCGAAGTGTACCGCTCGGTGTACGCTGGAGAGTTGGCCCATTCCGCGGCGCCAATGCGCGGAGAGCTTTGACCGAGCGGCAATGGGCTTCTCGTCTTCAGGAACCAGATCGCTTTCCGGCAACAAATCCAAGGACTGTGGAACCCATTCGCGACCTGGGTTTTTCTTCTCCTCGACTTCGTCCACTTTCATCCACGTCTCGATCGAGGTGAGGTCTCTCTTATTCGCTCTTCTGCCTAGGCCCCTTTTTATCTTGCCGCGCATTTGAATGCCGATGATCCAGGAGGAAATGACCGTCACGAGAAAGATAACGAATAGTAAGAGGAGCTTTAGATTATGAATGCCCATATATATCCACCGCTGTCAGCCATGGAATTGGGTCATCCACCCCTCAACTCGCCCCACTATCAGGTTACTCAGGCGTTGACTAGCTCAATTCTAAATTCCCTGACGCCCCCGCTGCAAATCGAAAATGCGCGGACGGGCTTCGGCGCACTCGGTAGCGACGAGATAATGAAATACACCTGATCGGGATAGTAGGCTAGCTCGATGTCGCGTGGTGATGGAGCGTTGTCGCCGGTAGGGTGGGAATGGTAAAGACCCAAGCACTTCAGTCCTTCATCCCGCATCGCGCGAAAAAAAAGAAACAATTCTTGTGGAGCAATTTCAAAGGCTGTAGCGCTGGCGAGCGCATTGTGCGCCGGGAAGATCGTCGTGATGATATCGTCGCGGCCTGCGAGCAGGCCGCAACACTCCATTCGCGGCTCGCGGCGGGCATGGACAAGCATTTCTTGCAGAATTTCCCGGCGCACACGAACGGCTTCTGCCATGCGGGGAGTCTACCCTAGGAGTGGAACCACGGATGAACACTGATAAGGGCGAAAATGAGGGAAAAGCCCGCCAAGCATTGATCTGGCTTCGCCTCGGACGGCGGGCCGCTCGCTAAAAACCCCAAGACAGACGCTACGCTTTTTGCGCTGCGCGACGAAGGAACGTGGGAACGTCCAGGTCGTCGGCTGCGGCTGTGTTCTCCTGGTGAATGACTTCGTTTGCCGCGGGGCGCGGGGCTTCCTGCGGGATTTGTTCCGGCTCCATGACGACTTCTTCCTCGCGCCCGGCCTTCCACGTCTTTGGGAGGTAAGAAGGCTTCTGGTGCGCTTGCCTGCGTGCGGCCTCGCGGAATCCCGCGGCGATGACGGTGATTTTCACTTGCTCTTTCATGTTGTCGTCCATCACTGCGCCGAAAATAATGTTGGCGTTTTCGTGCGCGGCCTTCTGAATCACCGAAGAAGCCTCGTGGACCTCGGTGAGCGTGAGGCTGGAGGAGCCGCAGATGTTGATGAGGATGCCTTGCGCGCCCTGAATGGAATTGTCCTCCAGCAGCGGGCTGTTGATCGCGCGATAGGCGGCGTCGACCGCGCGGTTCGCGCCGGAAGCGACGGCGGTGCCCATGACAGCGTAGCCCTGCCCTTGCATGATCGTTCGAACGTCGGCGAAGTCGCGGTTGATGATTCCGGGGATGGTGATGATGTCGCTGATGCCCTGCACGGCCTGGCGCAGAACGTCGTCCGCGATTCGAAACGCTTCGAAGAAGCTTGTGCCCGCCTCGACGGTTTCGAGCAGCCGCTCGTTGGGGATGACGATGACCGTGTCAACGCTGCCGACAAGCTCTGTAAGGGCCTGCTCGGCCTGCTGCTGGCGTCGCTTGCCTTCGAACAAGAACGGCTTGGTCACCACGGCGACCGTCAGAGCGCCCAATTCGCTCGCCAGTGAAGCTACAACCGGAGCGGCGCCGCTGCCCGTGCCGCCTCCGAGGCCCGTGGTGAGGAAAATCATGTCCGAGCCTTCGAGGGCTTCGATGATTTTGTCGGTGTCCTCGAGCGCCGCCTTGCGGCCGACTTCAGGGTTCGCGCCCGCGCCGAGTCCTTTGGTGAGCTTGCCGCCGATCTGCAATTTGAGCGGCGCCTGCGAGAGCTTCAGCGCCTGCAGGTCGGTGTTCGCGGCAATAAACTCCACGCCTTCGACCTTGGCGCGAATCATGCGATTGACGGCGTTGCATCCGCCGCCTCCCACACCAATTACCTTGATCTTCGCGCCTTGCAGAGTGTCCTCGTTGCTAAACGAAATCCGGATTCCCGCTTCTTTCGCCGTCATATAGGTCCCCCCAGCAAAAATTGGCATTGCAGTGCCGCGACTTTGCATGCTGCTTCAGCCGCCGGCGAACATGCTCTTGATCTTTGCGACGATTGTGGTCGGCCGCTCGGGCGCCTGGCGCCGGGCTCGCGCGCCGTACAGCAACAAACCGACTACCGTCGCGTATTCGGGTTGGGAAAGCTCCGCGGGCATCCCTTCGAGTCCCCGAGGGACTGCCACGCGTGCGGGCAAGTGGAACATGTTCTCGGCAAGTTCCACGAGACCCCTCAATTGCGCTCCGCCGCCTGTCAACACCAGGCCGGCGGGAATCAATTTGGCGAAACCGCTGCGCTGCAACTCGTCGCGAACGAGCGAGAGCAGTTCGTGAGCGCGCGCCTCCAGAATTTCGTGCAGCATCCGCTTGTACACGGTGCGCGGCGGGCGGTCTCCGACGCTGGCGATCTCGATCGGGCTGTCCTCAACGATCAGATCCTTGAACACGGACCCGTACTGGCGCTTGATTTTCTCCGCCTCGGGAATAGGCGTGCGCAGACCCACCGCGAGGTCGTTCGTGAAGTGGTCGCCTCCGACCGGGATCGCCGCTGCATGCCGAAGCATCCCGCTCGCGTAGATAACCAGTTCGGTTGTGCCGCCACCGACATCCAGCAGGCAACAGCCTAGTTCGCGCTCATCCTGCGTGAGGCACGCCTCGGCGGAAGCTAACGGCTCGAGAACCGTATCCGCGACTTCCACACCAGCCTGATTTATCGCAATGACCAAATTCTGCATCGCCGAGGCGGATGAAGTCACGAGATGGACGTTGACCTCCAAGCGCTCACCGATCATGCCAAGCGGATCGCGAATATTATCATGTGCGTCCAGTAAGAACTCCTGCGGAAGCACGTGCAGCACGACACGATCCTCCGGAAGCGAAATGTTTCGCGCTGCATCCACGGCGTGGTGAACGTCCTCGCGGTGAATGTCACGGGGACGATGCCCCAGAGTAATTCCACCACGGCTGTTCACTCCGCGAACGTGGCTGCCGGCGACGCCAACGACGACTCGCTCGACGGGCATCCCGGCTACGCCCTCGGCCTCTTCGATCGCGCGCCGCACGGACGTCGCCGCAGCGCCGATATTCGCAATCAAACCTTTTCGCAGGCCCTTGGATTCCGCCGCGCCCATGGATATGAACTTCACACCTGTGTCGCTCGGTTCGCTCATGATGGCGCAGGTCTTAGTGCTGCCCACGTCGAGCGCGACCAAATACTTTTCCTTTTTCGGCAAACTACCGCTCCTTGATCTCGTTCCGTGCCCGAGAGATAGCGACGTCCGGGCGAAAGGGCGGCGAACTCCCTGATCGCCGCCTGTGCGCGACCTTCAGGCGCGCCGGCGAACCTTGCTTGACGCTGGTCTTCACAGTTTTCGCCTCAGTTTTCACTGCGGCGTTCGCTTCTGGATTTACGACTACCTGGCGCGCGAATCGCAAGTCCACGGAATCGATGCTACCCGCGCTGGCTCGCCACTGGTCTATGTTTTGCGTCAGCAAACGATAGCGGTCGCCGAAATCGGAATCTCCAAAGTGCACCAGGACGGTCGAGTCAGTTCCCAGCCCCGACGCGAGTCCAGTGAGAGTCACGCGAAGGTCCGAAGCATCAGAGAGATCCACTTCGCTGACGTGATCGTCCGCGCCAGGCTGCGCGGCTCCGATTTCCTTCATGAATTGCACAAATAAATTCAAGCGCTGCTCGCGGCCTTCGAGCGGCGTGGATTCTGAAATTCCTCCCACCACGGGAAACCGGAATTCCGCCTGCCCAGGGCGCTCGACGATCACGCCATGCGCGTCCACGAGGGAAAGATCGTTCGCCGTGCGAAGAAACGCAACCGGCGTGCGCTCGGTAATCTCCACTCGAATCCGGTTCGGCAACACGCGCTGGACTGTGGCCTGCTCGACCCACGGAATCGTCTCAAGCGCCTTGCGACGCTCGCTGAGGGGCACGCGAACCACGCTGCGGCCCATGTCCGCGGAAAATTTTTCTGCGACAACGTCGGGCGACACGAAGCGGCTGCCCTGAATGTCAATCTGGCTGTCGCTCGCGAGAAGCACCGCGGGGGAACGCAACAGGTAGGTCGCTCCTTCGAATAGTGCAATTCCGAGTGAAAGTGCGGCAAGACCGGCCACCAGAATCCGGCGATAGAGAGGCAGCGCCTTCCGGCTGAATTTCCTTTTCCGAATCTCGACCCGCTTCTGCCGGCGAAGAAATTTCGGTTCGTCTTCGGCCAGTGCGTCCGCGGGAAGATATTCGGGTTCAGCGCTCATCGGCCCTTCCACACGATTACTTCTTCCTCCAGCTCGACGCCGTAGCGGTCGCGCACACGCCGGCGCACATCGTCGATCAGGGCGAGCATGTCCGCAGCGCTGGCGTGTCCGGCGTTGATGAAAAAATTGGCGTGACGGTCGCTGACGCGGGCATCGCCCACCGAGTGACCCTTGAGGCCGAGCTCGTCGATCATGCGCCCGGCGGACGCACCCGGCGGATTCTTGAAAATACAGCCTGCGCTTTTTTGATTGAGCGGCTGACTGGCGCGCCGCTTTTCATTGCAGATGCGAATTCCTTGAAGTATTTCGTTGTACGGTTTGGAAGGAAGCTCCAGTCGCACCGAGAGCATAATATCATCGGGCGCAAAAGATGTATGCCGGTATTCGAAATTTATTTCTGCCCCGCGCAGGGTTTCGATCCGGCCGGTCGCCGCCCGGTAGACTTGCACCTCGCGGACAAATGTTCCGATTTGGGTGCCGTAGGCTCCAGCATTCATGCGCAGCGCCCCTCCAACGCTCCCAGGAACGCCGATCAGGCCTTCCATGCCTCCGAGGTCATGCTTTGCGCAGGTTGTGACGGTGCGCCCAAGGTCTGCGGCGCAGTCGACGCAGACGGAATTGCCCTCGAACCTCACTTCAGGCTCTTGCCTAGCTAGTTGGAGCACGACCCAGGGGAGTTCTCCATCGGGCAGCAGAACGTTGCTGCCGCCACCCAGGAATCGATGCGGCACTCGGGCTTCTTTGAGCAGGTGGACAAGCCCCGGCAGCGTTTCGTGCTTCCGAACGACGAGCAGGTCGGAGTTGCCGCCAATGCCAAGGGACGTCTTGTTGGCGAACGGAACGCCCACCTTATGCTCGACGCCGAGGTCGCGAATCGCTCCAATCAATTGTGGATCGTTAATGCGCATGATCGAGTGAGACCTTCGCTCCCAGCAATATCGCGAGTTCGCCCGGCGCGCGGCTGACGTTGCCTGCGCCGATCGTTAGGATCGCGTCTCCCGGCCTTGCGGCGCGGAGCAATTCCTCGATCCCCGATTGCATAGAGCCGTGATACACGACTTCCTTGTGACCGGCGGCACGAATTGCGTCGGCAAGCGCCTTGCCGGTTACCCCCGGGATAGGCTGCTCGCCCGCGCTGTAAATATCTGTGAGCACCAGCATGTCGGCCTGATTGAAGGCGCGGCAAAATTCATCCCAGAGGTGTTTCGTGCGCGAATACCGATGCGGCTGGAACAGCACCAGAATGCGTTCGAAGTGGCAGCCGCGCGCGGCTTCCAGCGTGGCGCGAATCTCGGCAGGATGATGGCCGTAGTCGTCGATCAAAGTAATATTGTTGATGACGCTCTTGATCTCGAAACGGCGGGCGACGCCTGCAAATTCCGCGAGGCCAACCCGAATCAACTCGGCTGGCACGTTGAGGTACAGCGCGACGCCAGCCGCTGCGGCCGCGTTCCGCACATTATGAATTCCCGGCGGGCAATTCAGGTGGAATTTGCCGAGGTCATCCCCGCGATAGGTCAAGCGAAAATCGCTTTCGAAGCCCCTCAGGTCGACATCGCTGATCACGAGGTCGGATTGGTTCGACGTTCCGTAGGTGATAACGGGCCGCTTCACCTTCGGGATGATGGCCTGTACATTTGGCTCGTCGAGGCATAGGACCGCGGCGCCGTAGAACGGCACACGGTTTACGAATTGCGCGAACGCGTCCTGAATTTCCTCGAGCGATTGGTACGTATCGAGATGCTCGCGGTCGATGGTCGTCACCACTGCAACCACAGGCGCGAGAAGCAGAAACGTGCGATCGCTTTCGTCGGCTTCGACGACCATGTACTCGCCCTTGCCGAGACGCGCGGCTGAGCCAATGTGATTCACGCGGCCTCCCACCACGAACGTGGGGTCAAGCCCAGCAGCAGCCAGCACACTCGCCGTCATCGACGTAGTCGTTGTCTTGCCATGCGCTCCGGCGATGGCGAGTCCGTATTTCAGGCGCATCAACTCTGCGAGCATCTCCGCGCGCGGGATTACGGGAATTTTCAGGCGATGCGCCTCGGCGATTTCGGGATTGTCGGGCCGGATAGCTGAGGAAACCACCACGACGTGCGCGCCCTGGACGTGGTCCGCTTTGTGGCCTTCGAAAATTTCGGCGCCCGTGTTTTGTAGGCGCTCGGTGATCGAGGAGGTTTTTATGTCCGAGCCCGAGACTGAATAGCCCAGCGTGAGAAGCACTTCGGCAATCCCGCTCATGCCGATCCCGCCGATGCCCACAAGATGAATGCGCTTGAAGTTGTGGAACGTAACCATCATTTTTCTCCCGGGCTCCAAGTGGAGCCCGCGCCCGCCAAAGCCACCCCTTCGACTAAGTTCACAATCTCTTGTACAGCGTGTGGACGAGCGAGCCGCCTTGCGTTTTCTGCCATCGCCTGTAGCGATGCCGGCCGGTCGAGCAAGTCAAAAATTTCCCGGGTCAAGCGTTCCGGCGTGAGCTGGGGTTCCGGGATCAGTCGCGCCGCGCCCGCGCGTTCCATTTCCTGAGCATTTCGCAACTGATGGCTATCGGTGGAGGCGCCGAACGGTATGAAGAGGGCGGCGCGGCCGGCGGCGGCAACCTCCGCTGCGGTGATCGCGCCCGCGCGGCAAACGATCAAATCGGCCTGAGCAAATCTCTCCGCCATGTTGGTGATGAAGGGCAGTACCTCAGCCTTAATTTCGCACCGCGCATAGGCATCGCACACCAAGCTATAGTCGCGTTCACCGGTCTGATGGACGATCGAGAGGTGATGTTTCCGTGCAGCTAGTGCAGCTAACATGCCCACCGCATCCATCACGGTGCGGTTGATGATCATCGCACCCTGGCTGCCGCCCGTGATCAAGATCTGGAATGGCTCGGCGGGGACGTGCGGAGCAATCGCGAAGAATTCCTGGCGCACAGGAATTCCCGTCAACGTCGCTTTTTTCCCCCAAAGCTTTGTCGGACGCTCGTAAGCTGTCGCGATGCGCGTGGCGATGTCGGCTAGAACCCGATTTGTGAATCCTGGCTCGGCGTTTGGCTCGAATACGACAGTTGGCAGACGTCGCAGAGCAGCTGCCAGCATCACCGGCCCGGCCGCGTAACCTCCGACTCCGAGCGCGGCTACGAATTTGTGCCGGCGGAGTATGCCGAAGGAGTCCACCATCGCAGGAAAAAGTTTTGCGACGTTGCGCACGAGTTTCATTCCGCCTATCCCCTTAAGCCCCGCCGAACGGATCGTCTCTAGCTGAAATCCGGACTGGGGCACAAGGCGCGCTTCAATTCCTCGTTCCGTTCCCGCGAACACGACTTGCCTTTCCTCTCCGCGCGAGACCCATTCGAGAGCAATCGCCAGCGCAGGAAATACGTGGCCGCCGGTTCCACCTCCGGCAATCAAGAGCTTCCGACTGCGCTCGCCCGCCGCGCTCACGTGCTACTCCAAATTGCGGGCCTCAATTATTCCGCCTGCCGGCTGATATTCAGGAGCACGCCGGTAGCCAAGAGCATCACCAGCAGGCTCGATCCGCCGTAGCTGATAAACGGCAGAGGGATTCCCTTCGTCGGCATCATCCCCAGCACGACGCCCAGGTTGATCAGCGTTTGGCTCACGATCATCGCAGTGATCCCGAGCGCGGCGAAGCGGCCGAACTCATCTTTTGTTACGAATGCGGAACGAATCCCGCGCCACGCGTAAATCGCAAACAGCGTCAGCACGATTGCTCCACCGATGAAACCCAGTTCTTCACACAGGACGGCAAATATGAAGTCCGTATGCGCCTCGGGCAAATAGAAAAGCTTCTGCTTGCTCTCCATCAGGCCGACCCCAGTGAACCCGCCCGAACCGACGGCGATCAGCGATTGCAAAAGCTGGAATCCGTGTCCCTGTGGATCCGCAGTGGGATTCAGAAACGCAATGATGCGTTCGTAGCGGTATGAAACACGGACGATCAGAAGATAGATCACAGGCAGTGCAGCCAAGCCCGCTCCGAGAATGTATTTGGCGTCGAGTCCAGCGACGTAAAGCATCGCGACCGCAATGACCAAAATTTCCACGGCGGTGCCAAGGTCCGGCTCGATAACGATCAAGCCGACGAGCAAAAGCACAGGGCCAAGCGCCGGAAGGATCGTGTGCTTCCAGTCGTTGACTTCGAATCCTTCGATGTAGCGGCGCCTTTCCAGAAACCAGGCCAAGTAGAAAATCACGGCGAGCTTGGCGAGTTCAGAAGGTTGCAAGCTGGCGGGTCCGAGACGAATCCAGCGATGCGTCGCGTGGGATTTATCGAGGAAGAGAGCGCCAATCAGCATGACGAGCGCCGCAAATAGCGTCGTGAAAATTACTTCGGGCCGCCGCAACTTGCGGTAGTCCAGATTCATTACGGCCATCATTCCGCTGAGGCCAAGAGCGAGCCAGAGAAGCTGGCGCAGGAGGAAGTGCCAGCCGCTGCCGTACTCATCGCGCGCCATCACCGCGGACGCGCTAAACACCATGACGGCACCGACGAGACAAAGCGCCAGCGTCGATCCGAACATCCATCTGTCGGTTTGAAGTTGCCGGGGCATAGAAAAATCGGGGGTCTCCTAGGCCGCGTGTTTCGCTTCAAGCTCGCGGACGAGCTGCTTAAAGACGCGCCCGCGATGCTCGTAGTTCTCAAACTGGTCGAAGCTGGCGCACGCGGGCGCGAGCAAAACCGTGTCACCTGGCTGTGCGCGCTTCGCGGCCGTTTCCAGGGCGTGCGCAAGAGTGCCCGCGCGTTCCACAGGGACAGCGCCACCGAGGTCCGCCTCAATCTTCTCCGCTGCGCTACCAATCAGCAGTGCCATTCGCGCGTGACCCCGCAGCGATTCGCGCAACAGAGAGTAGTCGCTGCCCTTGTCCTTGCCGCCCAGAATCACAAAGAGTTTCCCAGGAAATGCGTCGAGCGCCTTGAGCGCCGCGTCAACGTTGGTGGCTTTTGAGTCGTTGAAGTATTCCACTCCTGAAATTGTGGCGACGTACTCGATGCGATGTTCGACCCCCGCGAACGTGCGAACGCCTTCCTCAATCGCAGCAGGCTCGACGCCCGCCAGCCTCGCTGCTGCGGCAGCAGCCAGAACATTTTCGATGTTGTGATTTCCGCGCAAGCCGATGACCTTGCGCTCGAAGAGGACGGTCTCGGTCCCGTCGCGCCGGAACACGATTTCGTCGCCACGCAGAAAGCAACCATTCGCTACATTTTTCTGGCGGCTAAACCAATATACCTCTGGCCTGCTTGGCGCGTAGCTCGCGGCCACGGCATCGTCCGTATTGACGACGGCGTCATCTTCCTCCGTCTGATTCGCAAACATGCGTGCTTTGGCACGACCATAAACCTCCATCGATCCGTGCCGATCCAGATGATCAGGTGTGATATTGAGCAGCACCGCCACATCCGGGCGAAAGGAGGCAACGGATTCCAACTGGAAGCTGCTGGCCTCGACCACGGTGAAACCCGCGTCACAGGACAATTCCACGCGCGAGATTAGCGGCGTCCCGATGTTTCCTGCGACCTGCACCGGCAATCCCGCGGTTTCCAGAATGTGGCCGATCAGCGCAGTCGTGGTGGTCTTGCCGTTCGAGCCGGTGATGCAAATCAGGCGTCCGCGAAGGAACCGCCAGGCGAGTTCGATCTCGCTCCACACAGGAATTCCAATCGCGCGCGCGGCGGCGAGAGCAGGCATCGTCGGTGGGACACCGGGACTGGGAACGATCAAGTCCTGCTGTACGAAAGTCTCCGCGCGATGCCCGCCCAGTTCCAGGGTGACGCCCGCAGCGCGCAGCTTGGCAGCTGTTTCGGCGATTTGGGATTCCGGCAGGCCCTCGGTGGCTGTGACGCGCGCGCCTCGCCCCGCGCAGAAGAGCGCCGTGGCAATGCCGGTGCGCGCCAGCCCTACGACCAGCACCTGCTTGCCTGCGAGTTCGATTCCCGGTTTCAACGGTTACCTCAACTTCAGCGTCGTCAGCGAAAACAAAGCAAACACCAGTGCAGCGATCCAAAAGCGCACAATCGTTTTCGACTCGCTCCAGCCGCTCAGCTCAAAATGGTGGTGGAGCGGTGACATCCGGAAAATGCGCTTGCCGGTCAGGCGAAACGACAACACCTGCAAAATCACGGACAGCGCCTCGAGCACAAAGACGCCGCCGACAAAAAACAGCAGGATCTCCTGCTTGATGGCCACCGCAATCATTCCGATCGACCCACCCAGAGCGAGCGACCCGACATCACCCATGAATACCTGAGCGGGATGCGCGTTGTACCAAAGGAATCCGAGCGACGACCCGACAAGCGCCCCGCAAAACACTGTGAGCTCGCCGACTTCGGGAAGATGCTGGATGTCGAGATAAGCGGAAAATCGCGCGTGGCTCGTCACATACGTCAGGATGGTGAGCGCGCCGGTTGCGACGATAACGCAGCCAATGGCCAGACCGTCGAGTCCGTCCGTGAGATTCACAGCGTTCGAAGAGCCGACAATGACCAGCGCCACAAAAATCATGAATGGAAAATAAGAGAGCCACCAAAGATAGGGCGTCGAGAGCAGCGAATGGATGACCAGGTCCGGATGAAAAAATTTCAGAAATGGAACGCTCAGCTGAGTCGAATAAGTGCCGCTCACCGTGAGCGTAAGCAACGTGATCGCCACGCCGATACTCGCCGCAGTTTGCAGGGCAAATTTGCGCGTGCCGGTCAGGCCGAGGTTTCTCTTTTTCACGACCTTCAGGTAATCGTCGACGAATCCAATGGTCCCGAATGCAAGCAGCGTGAATACGGCGAGCCACACATAGGCATTTTCCAAGTCGCCCCAAAGCAGTGTCGGAATGACGGTTGAACCCACGATCAACACGCCGCCCATCGTCGGGGTTCCCGCCTTCGACTGGTGGCTCTCGGGCCCCTCTTCGCGGATGAACTGGCCGATTTGCAGATCGCTCAGCCGCCGGATGACCCACGGTCCCAAGACCAAGGCGATGAGCAGCGCCGTAACGCTCGCCAGGGCTGTGCGCACCGTGATGTAACGAAACACATTGAGTGCGTGAAAATACGGCTGCAGAAGGTGATAGAAGAGATAGAGCAGCATTTCAGGCGCGCTCCTTAACCGTGCCGTGACCCACGGGAGCGGGCTCGGCGGTCGCGCGCGCAAAGCGAGAATCGAGTGCTTCGACGATTCGTTCCATCTTCACTCCGCGCGAGCCTTTGACCAGAAGAAGATCGCCCGGCTGCATCAAATCTCCGACGAAGGCAGCAGCGTCTGCCGCAGAGGCGAAAAATTTCGTCCGGGCGGTCGGATGGCCCGCTGCAATTGCACCTTGTACGAAGCTCTCTGCTTCTCCTTGCACGCCGATAACCCAATCCAGCTTCCGCGCCGCTGCTGCGCGTCCGGCCTCACGATGCAGCTCGGAAGACGTCGAGCCAAGCTCCAGCATTTCGCCTGCCGCGAGAATATGCCGGCCTGCTACCGGAGTATTCGCGAGCAACTCAGTCATGGCCGCGAGAGCCACTGGATTTGAGTTGTAACAGTCATTGATCACCGTGAATCCGGCCTCGTATTGCAGAACGAGGCCGCGCATGCCGGTGGCCGTAAGTTTCGGAAAAATTTCCTTGGCTTCGACGGCTCCGACGCCCCAGACGGTCGCCGCCGCAAGTGCAGCCAGCGCATTCGAAACGTTGTGGCGCCCCGCAAGCGGCAGGCTCAGGCGGGAACGGCCCTGCGGACCCAGAAAATCGAATTCGCTGCCATTCAGGCCACGATCCTCGATTTTTTCGGCACGAAAATCGGCGCGCGCTTCGACTCCAAACGTGATGACGCGCCCAGGAGCGACCTCCGCAAATCGCGCGACACGTGGATCATTTGCGTTTAAAACGGCGACGCTCTCGCGCCCCGCAAGGCCCTCGATCAGCTCGCGCTTGGCCAGCGCAATTTCGTCCACTGAAGAGAAAAACTCGAGATGCACCGGCGCGACGCGCGTCACCACGCCAACATCCGGGCGCGCAATTTCCGCGAGGCGCCGCAGCTCGCCCGCGTGCGACATTCCCAATTCCACGACCGCCGCTTCATCGGCGTCGTCGAGCCGCATCAATTGCAACGGCAGCCCGTACTCGTTGTTCAGGTTGCCCTCGGATTTCAATACGCGGAACCGCGCGGCCAGCAGCGCCGCCAGAATTTCCTTTGTTGTGGTTTTTCCGGCCGAGCCTGTGACCGCAGCCAGGCGCCGCCCCCATCGCGTTCGAACGGCTTGGGCGAGGCCTTGGAGCGCGGCAAGCGTGTCCGGAACCGCAAAAAGTTTCGAACGGACCGTGTCTCCAAATCCCGACAGGCGCGCAGCGGCCACAACGCCTGCCACGGCGCCCGCTTCCAGTGCGCCCACGACAAAATCGTGTCCATCGTGACGCGGTCCGTGTATGGCGACGAAGAGCTCCCCGCGAGCCACGGTGCGAGAGTCAATCGAGACACCGGCCAGCCGGGCCAGGGGGTCGAGTCCCCTGGGCGGCGTAACACCCAGAGCGCGAGCCACTTCTTCAACCGTCCACCGCATAGATTCCTCAAGGAGCTGGGCTTCAATGGGCTAGGTCACCGCTATTCCGGCGGGCTGCAAGAGGCCCGCACCCGTAATCAGCGTCCCTTACACCAAAACTAGAGCACTTGCACAGCCGCATACAACTGGCCGGACGGGCAGACGCGAGCTAGCCTCCATAACCGCGCCGGCGGAGAATTCGGCGCGCCTCTTCGCGGTCGTCAAAATCAATCGTGCGGTCGCGCAGGACTTGGTAGGTTTCGTGACCCTTGCCCGCCAGGAGCACGATGTCTCCCGAACGCGCCTCCTCCAAAGCTATTTGGACGGCCTTTTGGCGGTCCGGTTCCACCAGCACTTTGGCCTTGGTGCGCTGAGCGCCGACAATGGCGTCGTTGATGATAAGGAGCGGGTCCTCGCTCCTTGGGTTGTCCGAAGTGAGCACGACGATGTCGCTTGCACGGCCCGCGGCCTCGCCCATCAGGGGCCGCTTGGTGCGGTCGCGGTCGCCGCCGCAACCAAAGAGAGTGATGATCCGCCCTTCGGGTTTGAGGTCTCTGGCCGTAGCGAGCAGATTGCGTAGCGCGTCGTCGGTGTGCGCGTAATCCACGATCACAAGGAACGGCTGCCCCATCTCGATGCGTTCGAAGCGGCCCGGAACAGCCGAAAGCTGCGCGATGCCGGAAGCAATGACTTCGCGCGAAAGATCGAGGGCTACGCCAGTTCCGATCGCAGCCAGAATGTTGTAGACGTTCGGCCGTCCCACCAGCTTGGAGCGAATCTCGATTTTTCCGAGCGGTGTTTCGGCTACTAATTCAATGCCCGAAAGTGAAAGCGAGGGCTTGCGTGTGGTGACTTCGGCGCCAGCTTCCAGGCCGTAGGTCAGCGTCCGTGCGACCAAACCACGAAGCTTCCGCCCATACTCGTCGTCGCTATTAATGACGCCTGCGGCGGGAACCGCCGCGCCCGTGCCCTCGAACAAGCGGCGCTTTGCCGCGAAGTAGTCGTCCAGCGTCTTGTGATAGTCGAGATGGTCGCGCGTGAGATTCGTGAAGATCGCGACCGCAAACGGACAGCCCCACAAGCGGTCCATCGCCAGCGCGTGGGAGCTGGCTTCGAGAACCGCGTGGGTGCCTCCGACGCGAACGATTTCGGCCAGAAATTTCTGCAGGTCGAGCGATTCGGGTGTTGTGTTGGGCGCGGGGCGAATCTCCCGCACCAACCGGTAGCCGATGGTGCCCAGCAGGCCGACTTCACAGCCGGCTGCGCGCAAAATCGAATCCACGAGATACGCGGTTGTGGTTTTACCGTTGGTGCCAGTCACGCCAATGAGCTTGAGCACTTCGGCAGGGCGCCCGTAGTAATTCGCGGCGGCGGTCGCCAGCGCCTTGCGCGCATTTGCAACCTGGACCCACGGGAATCCGGCCTGCAGTGTGGCGGGCTGTGCATTCTCGCTCAGGACCGCGACTGCTCCACGGGCGACGGCGTCGGATGCGAAATTGTTTCCGTCGGTCTTTTCGCCGAGAATCGCTGCGAACAAAGTTCCGGGCTTCACCCGGCGGCTGTCATACGCAATCTCCAAAATCTCGACATCGGTGTTCGTGGCTGTGCCGCGTGTATCGGCGCCTCTCAATAATTTCGCCAGCCGCACCCCGGGCCGCGCGGCAGCCGCTGGTGTTACGCGGGCCTCGGCTTCACCATTTGTCGCCAAAATTCCTGCCCTCACGCCTACTTTACCTTTCCACGGGCCGCTGCCGATAGCAAACGGGATTGACGAGCAAACTGCACCGTCACATGGCTCCCACGACGAATCATGACACCCGGTTCCGGAGATTGCTCGGTTGCAATTCCGGTCCCGACGAGTACCGGAGTCAGGCCTATTTTCAGGCACTCCTGGGTGACATCGCGCACTGTTTTTCCCAGAAGTTGCGGGACCGAAACACCCTCGCCTTCAGCAAGTTCCACGGTGGGGGCGGCGCTAGCAGCGGCACTCGGGGCAGTCGTAGGCGTAGGGTCGTCGCCGCTTGACCCTTCGGATGACTGCATGGGATCGAAATCGCTAACATCACTCAAAGCGTCGTCTTTTTCGTCCGCCCGCTCGCCGACATTTCGCCCCCGGCTTGCTCGCGTTGTATCGCCTGTGACGGGTATGTCTCGCGGCACACCGAGATAGGCTAGAGCCTGCTGAGCGACCCGCTTAAACGTGGGCGCAGCCACTTGACCACCTTCATGCCTTCCCGCCGGCGAGTCGAGCTGCACGTAGACCGTCACAGCGGGCGTGTTGATGGGCGCAAAACCCACGAATGAGGCAATTAAATCGTGCGAAGAGTAGCGGCCTGTGGCTGGGTCATACTTTTGAGCCGTTCCCGTTTTACCCGCCGTTGTGTAACCGTCGAGCTTCGCCAGCTTGCCTGTGCCGCCCAGGACGACGCCTTCAAGCATTTGACGCATCGTAGCGGCGGTGGTCGCCTTGATCACGCGTCGGGGGTCGGGCTCTTGCGGCTCGGTCACCTGGTTGCCGTGGCGTAACTCGCGTATGACGTGCGGCCTGATGATCAGTCCGCCGTTGGCGATTGCCGTCACGGCAGTGATCATCTGCAGCGGCGTGACGCCGATTTCCTGGCCCATGGAAATCGAGCCAACGGAAACAGGCGTCCAGTTCTCGATGCGGCGCAGCTTACCGCGGCTCTCCCCAGGAAGATCCACACCAGTCGGCTGGCCGAAGCCGTACGCCTGGATGTAATTGTAAAACTTGGGCGCTCCGAGACGCAGGCCGACTTTGATGGCGCCCACGTCGCTTGAATATTGCAGGATCTGCGCCACGCTGAGCAGCCCAAATGGCTTGTGATCGCGAATGCGGTGACCAGCGATATAAATGGCGCCATTCTGGCAATCCACCATTTCGTCGGCACTGGTGACGCCCTGATCGATGGCTGCTGAAAGCGTCACAATCTTGAAAACGGAGCCGGGTTCGTAAAGCGCGCTCGCCGCGCGATCCATTCGCGATTCTGGATTGCTGTCCTTCGCAGCATTGGGATTGAACGTAGGCCAGTTTGCCATCGCGAGCAATTCCCCGGTGTTCGGATTTTCCACGATCACGGTTCCGGCTTTCGCCTGGGTCTCGTGAATCGCCTGTGTCAGCTCCTTTTCCGCGATGTACTGGATTTTCTCGTCGAGTGTAAGCACTACGCTCGTGCCGCTCTCCGGCGCCTTGTCAGTCGAGTCATACCAGCGGCGATGGGCATCCGCGAGGATCAACATTTTCCCGGGCTTGCTGCGGATGCTGTCATCAAGCGAGTATTCGATTCCCCCAAGCCCCTTTTCGTCGATGTCTACGTAACCGAGAACGTGCGCGGCGAGTTCCCGCTTCGGATAAAAGCGCCCGCCTTCACGCTGAAAATAAATCCCGCGCAGGTTGAGTGCGGCAATTCGGGTCACTTTTTCAGGAGGCAATTTGCGCGCGATCCAGACAAACGAATGCGAACTGGCGAGACGCGTGGCAATCTCTTCGGCGGGAACGCCCAGCACCTTGGCGATCAGGCGCGCGACCATGTCGGGGTCGGCGATCTCTGAAGGCACCGCAAAACACGAGTCGACCGGCACGCTCATAGCTAGCGGGTTCAGATTGCGGTCAAAAATTTCGGCCCGCCGCGCCCCAACGTCCACGATCAACCGCTGCTGGTGCTGCGCTCGAGAGTAATATTCTCTGTAGCGGAAAAGTTGAAGGTAGGCAAGGCGCCCGAACACCGCGCCGCTCCAGAGGGCCGCGACGGCCGCCACAATCATGATCCGTGTCCGGGGACTGCGAAGATTCATATCGGGCTCGGGCTGTACTTGCAGCCCGGCGAAACGCTCTGCCGGCACTTCGGGCTCCGGCTGGGCGTTCAGATCTCACACAAAGAGTTGGAGGTTGAGTCCCACCCGGTACTGCGACACGTCCCGCCGCAAAGACCCTACCGCTGCGCCGCCGACGCTCCTGCTGGGCGCGCTTGCGCCAATACAGCTTCTGGTGGCAATTCCATCGGAGCCACTTGACCGGGCACCGGCGCCGTTAGCCCCAGCCGCCGCCGCGCAATCAGGTCGATGCGCCCTGGCGCGCGCAATCCCGCCACTTCCAGCTTGAGATCCTGGTTGAGCTCGGTCGCCTGGGCGCGCTCACTACGTAGCGACTCAAGTCGATAGCGCAGCTGGATCGTAGCGAAGTGCTGCCACGCGTATGCGAAGGCACACACCGAAATCGCCAGCCCAAGCAACACCAGGCGCGCGCACTCACGCATGTGATCGGGCGCCACGATGCGCACAACTCTCGAATTATCAATCTGTTTAACGGTGTAGAACTCGCTCATTGCTGCCACGCTTCCCCTTGCGGCATCCCGTGCTGGTTGGGGATGATTCGTTCTGCTGCGCGCAGTTTCGCGCTGCGCGCGCGCGGATTGGCCGCAATTTCCGCATTTGAGGGCTGGACCACTTTTTTGGTGAGGATCTTCAGCGCGCCTTGCTGGGCCAGGCGCTGAAAACTCTGTTTGACCTGGCGGTCTTCGAGCGAGTGATAGCTGAGCATCACCCACCGCCCGCCGTGAGATAGTGTGGCAGGAACCCTAGAAAGAAACTGCCCGAGTTCCTCCATCTCTCGATTCACCGCAATCCGCAGCGCCAGAAACGTTTTTGTCGCGGGATGCAGCTTCTGCCTTCCCCTTGCTTTTCGGGCCCCTGCCACAATCGTTGCCAGGTGTTCGGTGTCGCGGATAGGTCGCGCGCGAACAATTCTCCTGGCGATTCTGCGTGAATCCCGCTCTTCCCCGAACTGATAGAGCAGGTCGGCTAGTGCTTTCTCTTCCGCCGTATTCACAATGTCTGCCGCGGTCAATTCCGCGTTGCGATCCATGCGCATATCGAGGGGGCCGCGTGCGCGAAAAGAGAAGCCGCGCTCGCCTAGGTCTAACTGAAGGCTCGATACGCCCAAATCCGCCAGCACGCCGTCGGCGGGTGGGAGCCTCCGCTCCGCGAAAACCTCGCCGATCTGTGAAAAGCTCGCGTGCACCAAGGTCACCTGTTCCCCGAACTCCGCCAGCCTGCCGCGCGCGATTTCCAACGCCTGCGCGTCTTGATCCAGGCCTAGCAGCCGCCCCCCGGCCCCCAGCCGCCGGACAATCTCGTATGCGTGCCCCCCGAGCCCGACGGTCGCGTCGACATACAACCCCGCAGGCTTGATCGCCAGCCAGTCGATCGTCTCTTCGACGAGCACCGGCCTGTGCTGCACGTTCAAGCTAAATGCCCAGGTCGTCCAGCGTCTTCAGGTCTTCGTCGGTGATCGGGCTCTTCTTCAGGTTCTCCACCGACCGTTCGTGGTTCCAGACTTCCAGATACGTCAGGTGCCCGGTAACATCCACGTCACCTTTCATTTGCGCCGATTCCCGAAGCCTCGGTGGGATCAGAATCCTTCCCTGATTGTCGATCCCCACCGACTGACCGTAATAGTTGGTCCACGTCAGGAATTTCTGCTTCGTCCGGTTGTGGGATGAGAGCCGGGCCAGCTTGCCTTCCAGTTCCTCCCAGACCTTCATCGGGTAAATCTTGGCAACGTCACCGGTTTCGCTCGTGACGTAGAACTGCTCGCCATATCCCTTGAGCTCTTCCAGAAAGGCCGCGGGTATCTTGAGACGGCCTTTCTCGTCCACTCTTGCCGGAATGTTTCCCCGTAGCATGTAGTCTTCGGCCCAAAGAACGTGTTGAGCGTTCGCCCCTCACTGGTAGACCCCTTTAGTGCGTCACAGCCCCTCGCTGCTAAACCACTTCACTTCACTTGCTGCCACTTTCTACCACTTTTGTCCACCGATTCTAGACAGGGCGCAAAACTTGTCAAGGGAAAATAGTAGAGACTGCAAAATTTATTGTGGAAATCCAGCAGGCTGATACAGTCATTTTCGAAAACCACTACAGGTTGTATGGTAGCGATGCACGTCGTCTAGGTCTGGAATCGTTCCTGCTGGGGAATTCTGGGGGCAATGTGTCGTAAGAGATAATGAGAAGCGCTCTGACGGCGGAATCGCGCTTTAACGGCAGCGTCCTGTACATCCTGTATTTTCGACGGCAGGACTCCTGTAGATTTGCTGCTCCGATTACATTCCAGGTGAATCGGGAGCCATTCCGACGTGCAAGTGGGCCAGCTGACCTAACATTTCACGGTCCTCAGCGTTCAACCCTTGGACAAACACAGGGTCATTGAGCTTGGCCTGGCGGTCAGGCTCGCTCAGATCGCGAAGCGAATGCAGCCGCAGCAAGATGGCTTGGCGCCGTGGCTGTGGCAGCTCCTTCCAGCGAGGAAAGAGGGATTGCTGGACGTACCTCCGCTGCTCCGGCGTCATCTGTTCCCAAACGTGCTGCCGGTCGCGCAAAGCTTGCTGTTTCTCGGGCGAGAGCCGGTTCCACGCCTCCAGCCGCTGGCGAATCTGCGCCTGCTGGTCCGGCGGCAGGCTCTGGAAGCGCTGGTTGTTCTGCATGAACCTTTCTTGCTGGCTCGGGGTCATGTCCTCGAGCCGCTCGACCGCCTTTGGGGGCAGCTTGTTCGCGTTACGGGCAGGTGGGAGGGCGTTCGGTAGCTTGGGACGTCCTGACGCCTGTCGCTGCGGCCGTTCTGGTGCACCCTCATGGGCCGTGGCCTTGGCTTGACCGTACGCAAGGCCGTAAACCAAGCCGACCGCCAGACACGCGGCCAATGCAGACCCGAATTGGAATCGCAGCCCCACTACCTGGATTCTCCCGTCACATCTTCGGATGAAACGTTTGCCGAATTCGAGAGTTCGCTGAGTGCGTCAAATTTCGACACGACATCGTAGTTCTCGAGCACCGGCAAATCGCGAATCATTCCAAAATCCGCTTCCGTAGAAATCTGACCAGCAATCGCTGGCGGCGTCATTTTGCGCGGCATCGAACTCATCCACACGGACATGGCGACAAGCGCTGTCACGGCAAAGGCGAGCCTTGGCGACGGCACCCAGTTCCAGAAGCGCGGCGAAGCTGGTGCGGCGGCGATGCGCACGCGCACAGCCGCGTCAAAGGAAGGCGAAGGAGAAAGCACCGGGAGGTCGTCGAGTGCGCTGAAGACGGCGCGAAAGTCCTCGGCGCGTGTGCGGCAGGCCGTGCAGCCAGCCAGATGTCCCTCGACAGCGCGCCGGTCCGAGGGCTGGGCGCGGCCATCGAGGTATTCGATCAATGTATTTTCAAGTGCAACACACTGAGTGTTGTCACGTTTCGTGCCAGACATATTACCCTCACTTCCCTTCAGGACACTACCGAACTGATAAACAACTTCAGTCCGTTTATCTGGCGGACTCTCAGTACCTGCCTGTCGGCAAGCAGCAGCCCGTCTTTCTTCCGGCGGGCTGCAAGTACAGCCCGCACCCGCGCGTCAAACCCTCACCGTAGGGTTGACGAGCGGAGCCAACTCGACCCGCAACGTTTCATAAGCCCTAAACAGCAGCGACTTTAGCGCGCTTTCCGAGCAATCGAGGACGCGCGCGATCTCATCGTAATCCAACTCCTGATACTTGTGGAGCAGCACCGCCGCTCGCTGCTTTTCTGGCAGCGCGTGAATCGCCTTCAATATGAAAGTCGAACGGCTGCGCGCGACGAGGCTCTGTTCCACGTTCGGAGCGCGATCGGGAACCTCCAGCGCGCGTACTTCATCCTCACCCGTGTCGTTCGACTGGTCCATTGAGAGTTCCGCTTTACGGTGCCGGTTGTCTCGCACGGAATTCAGTGCCAAATTCGTCGCGATGCGGAACATCCAGGTGGTGAACTTCGCGCTAGGGGCGTATTCCCGGCGGGCGCGGTAAACGCGGAGAAAGACTTCTTGGGCCAGGTCCTCCGCAACGGCCGAATCGCGCACCATCCGGTACAGGAAATTGATCAGAGGAGTCCTGTACTTGCGGAGCAAAAGCTCAAAGGACGCCTCGTCCCCGGCTTTCACGTCCAGCATCAGTTGGACGTCGGTCCTTGCCATGGCCTCCACGCTTTATAGAACCCTTGCCGTGTGTGAAAGTTGCGTGAAAATTCGAGGCACCTAAGCCACGGCTGTCGGGTGCGGAACTTCGGTGATTGTACATGAGTCCGGAAGTGGCTCGGGAGAATTTGCCTGAGCATGTATCCCTGCGGGCAGCTGAATCTAAAGGACATAGGTGCGTTCGCAGCTCGATCGTTCAGAAACGAAAGAGTTTACCGAGAAGCAGCATTAGCGCAACCCCTGCAAATACCAGGAGGGCCATGCGGGCGTCCGGCTCGCGATTCACTTCGGGAACAAGGTCCGTAGCCGCGACGTACAACGTCACGCCCGCTGAGATCGGCAATGCGTAGCCGACTTGGGAATGCAGAATTCCCATGAGCAAGACCCCCGCGACGGTGGCGATTCCGAGCCAAATCGATGCATAGAGGCCGATGCGGCGGCTCTGTCCGCTTGCCAGCATCAGCGAAGCGACTGTGAATCCTTCTGGGATTTTGTGCAGGGCGATAGCGAGAAAAATGATGCTGCCGAGCCAGCCGGAAACCAGGAATCCGGACGCGATCGCCACGCCGTCAAAGAAAGTGTGGATCGATAGACCCAGCAGCGCGGAGATGCCTGCGTGGCCCGGCACGAACTCCTCGACGTGAGTCTCTTCGCCAAAGTGGAAGTGCGGCGCGAGCGTGTGCTCGAAAAAATGCACGATGAAATATCCGACGAGTGCGATGAGGTAGGCGCTGTTTCCCGTGAGACTTACCGATTCGGGCAGGATCTCGAGCAGTGATGCTGCCAGCATAAAGCCTGCGCCGAGCGCGAGAAAATATTTCAGGTATTGGCGCGACCAATTGCGGTACAGGATGAACAGCCCGCCGAGAATATTGGCCGCCGCCGCCGTAAGCCCGAGCAGCAGCGCGAGAAGCATGCGCGACGCAGGAAATTGACTGGTGAGAGCTGCCGGCATTGTCGTCGTCAGCCGCTGTGGCGAAACAGGATGACGTCGCCTTCCTGAACGATGTAATCCTTCCCTTCCAGGCGCACCTGGGCGCGCTCGCGGGCGGCCGCCACGCTACCCGCGGCCAGCAAATCGTTCCAGCGGACGACTTCGGCGCGAATGAAGCCGCGCTCGATGTCCGAGTGGATCGCACCCGCGGCCTTTTGCGCGTTTGTGCCGCGCTTGATGGTCCAAGCGCGAACCTCGGGCTCGCCTGCCGTGAAAAAAGAAGTCAGGCCGAGGAGTTCGTACGTCGCGTGAATCAGCCGGTCCAGCCCGGAGGATTTGAGTCCATACGCCAAGAGCATTTCGGCGGCTTCGGCCGGCTCGAGCTCGGCCAGCTCCCCCTCGATGCGCCCGCAAATCGAGACGACAGCCGTGTTCGGGCGGCCGACGAGTTTCGCAAGCTTATGGCGCTCGACGGCGGTGTCCAGCTCGGCGACTTCAGCGTCGCCAAGATTCAAAACGTAAAGCATGGGCCGCTGCGACAGAAACTTGTAGCCGTTGATCATCTTGCGCTCGTCGGGATTGAGTTCCAGCTCGCGCAACGGCTTCTCCGCTTCGATTGCGGCCTTGCAACGATTGAGCAGAACGAGCTCCTGCTCAAGAGCCGGCTCCCTCTTTTTCTTCAGGTCCTTTTCGACGCGCTCGATGCGGCGCGCGATCTGATCGAGGTCGGAGAGCATCAGTTCAAGGTCGAGCACTTCCGCGTCGCGCAGCGGGTCCATCGAGCCCGCCGAGTGCGGCACGGCAGGATCGTCAAAAACGCGCAGCACCTGCGCCAAGGCGTCGACTTCGCGCAGCGGAGCGAGCACCGCGGAATCCTTCGCGCGATCCTTCACTATTCCGCCAACGTCGACATACTCAACGGTTGCGTACGTGATTTTCTTGGGATGATACAGCTCGGCAAGCTGACCCAGCCTTGGCTCCGGCACGCGAGCCACACCGACGTGCGTTGCCGCGCGCGCGGCTTTCTCATCGAGGTGCGCGTGCGTCAGAATTTTGAACAGCGTAGTCTTGCCAACCTGTGGAAGCCCGATAATGCCGGTCTGCATAGGGCCGAAATCGTAGCACAGCCGTGCGAGGCGCGCCGCCCGGCGGGGTTAGCTACAAGTATTTGGCGCTTATCGGATGACCGCTCGCGGGTGCCGCACCCTTGCTGTTCTTGCAATGGTGCGGGGTTCCCGGAACTTTTCCGAAGAGTCCGATTTGGTGACTGGAGAAACCAAAACCCGCACCCTTTGAAAATTCACACAGGGTGCGGCACCCGCGCAAAAAGCGCTGCTTATGATCGTAGTATGGCTGTTGACCGGTTAACTATGCCCGCCAAGGTGAGATAGCCACACTCTCCAGCAAACAAAGGCACCAAGGATGACACCGAGAAAAAATCCGTATTCTAATCCGACCATTGGCAGCCATGGTTGGTACTCTCCAAGATGAATCGATCCAGTTGATTGAGCAAAGAGCGAAATCGCAATTCCGAGTAGTAGTAACACCGCAGATGTTCCTAGAGCGGTGCACAAGCCAACCGCCAGACCGTAAATGACGATGCCGATCTTCTGGGGTACACTTGGGGAAAGAGTCCACATTAGCGAGCGATTCCTCAACGACTAATCCTGTCTCTATCGTATGTCAGTAACTTCGGTCCGACAACATTACTGTCAAATTAGCAATCCAAAGGACAAACTGGGCATCTCCCGACAGACGCGCTCCTCGATAATTGCCTCTCTACCCCGCCCCCCTCTGCGCCACTCTTGACGCGAGTTCACGACTCCCCTAAGCTCACAATTTCGCCGTGCCCCGAACTCATACAGCGGTCGAGGCCGCACAAATCATTCGCGAGCTTTCGCGGGCGGACCGGCATCTTGCGCGGATTATCCGCAAGGTTGGGTCGTTTCCGACGGAGAGGCCCAAGGCGCAGCATCCGTATGCGGTTCTGACGAGGGCTATTGTCTACCAGCAGCTCAATGGCAAGGCGGCTTCGACTATCTTCGGTCGAGTGAAGGCGCTCAGTGCAAATGGCGACGTGCCAACCCCCGAAGAGATTTTGCAGCTTGACGATACCAAGTTGCGCGGCGCCGGACTTTCACGCCAGAAAATCGCGGCTGTCAAGGACCTTGCGGCGAAGACGCTCGACGGCACAGTTCCTTCTCTCAAGGAGATTCGGCGCATGAGCGAGGAAGAGATTCTCGAGCGGCTCACGCGCGTGCGAGGGATTGGCGAGTGGTCCGTCCAGATGTTTCTCATGTTTCAGTTGGGGCGGCCCGACGTGCTGCCGGTTCACGATTACGGACTGCGCAGAGGTTTTCAGCACGTTTATAAGCTGGATGATGTGCCCAAGCCGCAAGCGGTTCTGGAGTACGGTGAGCGCTGGCGGCCCTACCGCTCGATTGCGAGTTGGTATCTCTGGCGAGCGGCCGAGCAAATGGCCAAGGCGAAATCTGCCGTCGTCGTAGTGAAGGAGAGATCGAAGGTCACCGTTCGACGAAAGCGAGCTTCCCGGTAGCACAGCCACTCTTGGCTGTGTGGTTTTTGCAATCGTGGCTGAGTCGGTGACGTACGCGCGTTCTACAAAACCGCACAGCCAAGAGTGGCTGTGCTACCCATGCCTACGAAGGTCTCTGCCGCGCCGTTAGAAACAGTGCGGCTAGGCCGGACAAAAGCACCGCGCTCTCTAGCCACACGGAATACTGATGCAGGCGATTAAATGCTACGAGCAAGGGGCTGCCGGCCGGCGCCGCCTCAATTGAACCCGTCTGCTGGCGAAGCACGTCCATGCGCGCAATCACCCCGTATTGTGAGAGCATCGTGCAAATGATCATGGCGAGTACCAGCATCGACGAGGGACTCGCGAACGCGCCAACGGATTTCTCGCGCACAGCGGTAGCGAGCAGATACACGCAACCAGCAATGATCCCCAGGACATGCAGTCGCGCCAGCGAATAGCCAACCACTGTACCCGTTAGATCCTTGGTCGGCAAGACTGAGAAGATTCCCTGCGTGAAGACAATAAAAAACACGATGCTGCCCACCCAACAACCTAGAGAGAACACCTGAAGAAACCGCAGAAACGTCGCCACCTAAGCTTCCTCCTGCGCCACATCGTCCCAGTCTTGCAACATTCGGAGTTCTCGCCCCGGATCGCTGTCAGGATATCACACGCATACCCCTGGGATTTGAACCCATCATCGGTGAGGACAGGCCAGTCCGCGACTTTGCACCCCTTTCCTGGAAACTAAACGACCTCGTCGCGCGCCCACGCTTTAACAACTTTTTGAACACAAATTCCGACGCAAAAGCTAAGCCAATCGCAAAAATAATGGCAATATGTCCAAGCGTGGTTAGTGGTGGGCGATCAAGGACTTGAACCTTGGGCCTCTCCCGTGTGAGGGGAGCGCTCTAACCACTGAGCTAATCGCCCTTTAGCCAGAACAAGCTAGAATTGACAGGTGCGGGCCGCCGTTTCGAACGAGTACCGAACGCCAGCCCACCTAGATTATCTAACAGAAGCCCCGGGGATTTTCAACTAGATGGCCACGGAAACGGCAAACCAGATTGCGCAGTTGCAAGCTTCCATCGGGCGAGTGATTCGCGGCAAGGACGAAGTGATCCGGCTTGCGCTGGTGGCGCTTTTAGCGAAAGGCCATCTGCTGATCGAAGACGTCCCCGGAGTGGGCAAAACCACCCTCGCTCAGGCCCTTGCCAATTCCTTCCACTGTTCGTTTCAGCGTATCCAGTTCACATCCGACCTGCTGCCGTCTGACGTTGTGGGCACGAGCGTGTTCAACCAGATCGAGCAGCGGTTTGACTTCAAGCAAGGCCCGATTTTCGCCAACATCATCCTGGCGGACGAAATCAATCGCACCACTCCGAAAACGCAGTCGGCGCTGCTCGAAGCCATGAACGAAGCGCAAGTGACCGTCGACAACCGGACTTACAAGTTGCCGCAGCCATTCATGGTGCTGGCAACGCAGAACCCTGTCGAACACCACGGCACCTACCCCCTGCCGGAATCGCAGCTCGACCGGTTCCTGCTGCGCATCGGCATGGGATATCCTTCGCGCGATAGCGAACGCGAGATTATGCGCCAGCACTCTGGAGGGCGAAACGCCGCGACGGAGGTCTCCCCCGTCATGGAAGCCGGTGACGTGGAAATGATGCAGCGGGCCGTCGAGCAGGTGCGCGTGGACGACAGCCTGCGGGACTACGCGATCGATGTCGTTGAGCGGACCCGCAAGACGGAACAGCTGACGCTCGGCGTTAGCCCACGCGGACTCCTCATGCTGCAGCGGGGGGCGCAAGCGCGCGCATTCCTGGAAGGCCGCGACTACTGCACACCGGACGACTTCAAGCAACTCATCCTGCCCGTATTTGCTCACCGTGTCGTGGTCAATACCCGGTTCGCGACGACGCAGAAGAAATCCGCACAATCGGAAGCGATCCTCCGCGAGATCATCGAATCTACCCGCGTTCCCCTCTGATGAATTCGGAAATCCTTGAACGGCGCTTGAAGGCTCCGCTGGAAGCCCGCTGGAACGCTTGGCGGCAGAATCTTGACCGGCCGGGCTGGCGCAACTTCGCGATCGCCATGGTCGCGCTCGCGGCGGCGCTTTTCCTGGCGCTCTATTCGGGGGCTGCGGCTGAGCAGGGACAGGTGCTGATCACCGGAATTTCAGCCCTCGCTGCCCTGGTGCTTTCAGGGTGGGTCGCGCTGACGATTGTTCCGGCGCTGGCGCGGCGCACGGCTTTCCACTGGCTGTCGTACCAGATCGACTACAAGGTGACGCGCGAAGGTATCGTATATCTCGGCGGCATTTTAGTAGTGGCCCTCGCCGCACTGAACACAGGGAACAATCTGCTCTTCATGGTTCTCGCGTGCCTGCTCGCGGGCGTGCTGATTTCGGGACTGCTTTCCCGTGTGGTGATCAGCGGCGTTGATGTGCGGCTCGAGCTGCCGGAGCATATCTTCGCGGGACGCCCGATCCTGGCCATTGCCGAGCTCAAGAACAGGAAGCAGATAATGCCGTCCTTTTCTATCTCGCTCGTCAGTGAGGACGCGCCCAAATCGAAGAAGCAAGCGGCCACGAACCCTACGCCGCGCATTCTGGACCGGCCGGTTTACTTCGCGCATATTCCGCACCAACAGACGGCGCGCCAAACCGTTGAACTGATGTTTCCCCGCCGGGGCGTGTACAGGCAAGACGCCCTAGGGCTACGGACGAAGTTTCCGTTCGGCTTCCTCGAAAAGACGAGGCGGGTGAACTCGGAAATTGAAGCGGTCGTGTACCCGAATGTTCAACCGACAGAGGAATTTTACGAAATTCTTCCGCTCGTGAGCGGCGAACTGGAAAGCTACCAGCGCGGTCGCGGCCACGACCTGTACGCGATCCGCGACTACCAATTCAATGACAGCGCCCGCCACGTTGACTGGAAAGCCTCGGCGCGGAAAAGCGCCCTCCAAGTCCGGGAATATGCCCGCGAAGACGAACGGCGGGTCATGCTGGCTTTCGACCCTTACATCGGTCCGCAGGGATCGGACGAAACTGATGTCTCTAAGTTCGAGCGCGCCGTCGCACTGTGCGCCGGCCTGGCGTGGCACTTCAACGAGATCAATTCCGTGCTGGAGTTTCGCTCGGAAGGATTTGCCACACCCCGCGTTGTCGCGGGAGAAATTATCTACGACGTGCTCCGGTACTTGGCGGGCGTCACTCCATTGAAGCCGCCGCCAGGCAGGAACTTCCTTGACACGCTGGGCGATGCACCCGACGTTTTCAAGATTGTGCTGACGAGCCATCCGCGCGGGTCAATTCCCACCGGCCTGTGGAGCTCGTCGTATTTCCTGTTCGTACCGTCTCTATAGTTCAATTTTCTCCGCCGAAGAAGATTCGCGGCGCCACAAGAGACCGCTGCACAGCGGCAACGTGCGCGCCAGGAATTTCCGTTCAAAATGCCAATGTGCGAAAATGCGCTGCGTGAATCTCCAGCTCATTCCTGACCAACAGCTGCGCGCGTTCCGGCGGCGCGTGCTTTCCTGGTTTGAGAAACGCAAGCGCGATCTCCCTTGGCGCCGCACAAAAGATCCCTACCGCATCTGGGTGTCCGAAATAATGCTGCAGCAAACACGGGTCGCGGCTGTAATTCCCTACTACGAGCGGTTCATTGCCGCGTTTCCCGATGTGCAGGCTCTCGCGCGCGCCAGGAGCGATCGAGTGCTGGCTAACTGGGCAGGACTCGGCTACTACAGCCGCGCGAGGAATTTGCACCGCGCGGCAAAGGAAATCGTCGCGCGCCATGCTGGGCATTTTCCTCACGAGCACGAAGAAGCGCTTCGCCTTCCGGGCATCGGACGCTACACTGCTGCGGCCGTAACGAGTATCGCCTACGGCGAGCCTCTCGCGGTCCTGGATGGCAATGTCGCGCGGGTACTCGTACGAATCGGCGCGCTGCGAGGCGATCCGCGCCCGTCCAACCGGTGGCGGAAGCTCGAAGGCGCGGCTCAGGACTTACTCGCTCGAAACTCGCCCGGCGACTGGAACCAGGCCATGATGGAGCTCGGCGCTACGGTGTGCACACCCAAATCGCCGAGTTGCGGCGAGTGCCCGGCAGCAAAATGGTGTCGCGCACGCAAGCTGGGCATCGCAGAGAAACTGCCGCCCAGACGCGAGAAACGCGCGCCCGTGTCAATGACTCTCGCGGCCGCCGTGTTTCTCGACTCGCGCGGGCGCACCCTCCTTGTCCGAAAAACAGAGGCAGAGGGCGTGCTCTTCTCACGAATGTGGCAGTTCCCCGCAATTGACGCGACAGGGGCCGACGTGAGAGCGGCCCTCGCAGGCCACTTGCGCGAAAAGTTCGGAGTCGCCGCGAACGGCAACTTCGCTGCTCTCGCGACTGCCCGCCATACCGTTACGTTCCGGAATATCCGGTTGGAGCCATTCCTATGCCGCGTTGCCCGGCTGCCGCGCCACTCGGGATCGCTGACTGTGCCCCTCACTCGATTCGGCGGCGTGCCTGTTTCGAACGCCACGCGCAAAATCGCCGCAGCGGCAATCGCGCACCTCCGGACCATTACTCGATAGGCTTCACTGAATTCAGCGTGGCTCGCCGGGTGTTACACTGGAGATTCGCGCCATGAACTCCGCAGGCCCACTCGCCACTGAGCCGATTCCGGCACACCTAACCGCGATCCGGCGTCACTTCGAGATTTCACTTTATTTTCTGCTCCTGACCGGCGTGTTGACGCTCGTTTCAACGGGAAAGCTGGATCTCGTTTCGATCCTGGTGTTACCGGCGGCGATGCTGTTCAAGGGCTACCGCTGGTGGCACGGAAAGGGAGCGGAGCTTTCCAATCGCGCCGGCACCTGGCTGACGATTGCTTATTTCATCTTCTTCCCAATCGATCTGCTGACCTTCTCGCGCTCGCTGGCGGCAGGAGCACAAAATCCGGGCCTCTACGCCGCGTTGATCGCCACAATTCACCTGATGTTGTTTGCGACGGTCGTGCGGCTGTTCAGTGCCACGACGACGCGTGACTATTTGTTTCTGAGTCTCATGGCCTTTTCCTCTATGCTCGCCTCCGCAATCCTCACCGTGGACACCGTTTTTCTGGCCTTCTTCTTCGTTTTTCTGGGGCTTGCCGTGTCGACATTTGTTGGCCTCGAAATGTGGCGCAGCGCGCAGGGAACGGTTACCACACCGATCGAAAGGGGCACAACCGCCGCGCACCGGCTACACAACGCGCTAGGAATTACGTCCACAGGGATTGCGGCTGGATCGCTGCTGGTTGGAGCGGTCATCTTTCTGATACTTCCGCGCTTCAATGGCGGATACATGTCGGGGTTCAGCTTGCAGCCGACGCTGGTCTCCGGCTTCAGCGACGATGTGGAGCTTGGCGAGATCGGAGAGATCAAAAAGAGCAGTATGGTAGTCATGCGCGTTACGGTGGATGGGGGTCTCCGCGCAGCGCGCGGTGTGCACTGGCGAGGAGTAGCGCTCACCCATTTTGATGGCAAGCGCTGGTTCAACGAACCTCAGAAGTCCACGAATCTCACGCGAAATGACGACGCAGGATGGTTCCGTGTCAATTCGGTGGATCCCGGCACGCAAATTGCCGGCAATCCAATCCACTATACGGTGCTGCTCGAACCCATCGGGAGCACTACGCTATTTGTCGCGGACGAGACAGAATCCATCCGCGGGCGGTTCAACGGCGATGACACGCGGACGTCCCTCAGCCAGCGGAACGCGTATCTTGTTGAGGACTTTACGGGCTCGATTTTCAATCCGTATCGCAGTTTTTCGCGTATCGAGTACGAGGCGAAGTCGACCGTGCCCGCGCCGCCGCCCGCAGCGGTCCGCGGGGCCGGCACCGACTATCCGGCCGATATTCGAGCTATGTATCTGCAATTGCCGGCGCTCGATCCTCGAGTCGCCGCGCTTGCGAAACAAATCACCACGCGCGACAAAACTCCTTACGACAAGGCGCTGTCGATCGAGGGTTACCTGCGCTCGAACTTCGGCTATACGCTTGATCTAACCGGGGCACCGACATCCGATCCGCTCGCCTACTTCCTTTTCCAAAAGCGTGCAGGGCACTGCGAATACTTCGCCGCCGCGATGGCGGTGATGCTGCGCACGCTGGGAATTCCGTCGCGGTACATCAACGGCTTTCAGACCGGTGAGTACAACGACGTCGCAGGCGACTTGGTTGTGCGCGCGAGTGACGCGCACAGTTGGGTCGAAGCGTATTTCCCAGGCTTCGGCTGGCTCACGTTCGACCCGACGCCACCTTCGAACGAAAAACCGCTGAGCATGATGGCCCAGCTTTCACACTATTGGGACTGGTTCGAACTGCAATGGAGCGAGTGGGTCATCAACTACGATTTCATACACCAGATCACCGTGGCGCAAAATCTGGGTCGCGCCTCACGCGACTGGGCCGATCAAATTCGCGTGGCTTTCCTGCGCCTGAGGCGCCACGCGACTGACCGGCTGACGATTTGGCAAAGGCGAGCACTGGGTAATCCGGCGGGACGGACGAGAATGCTGGCGATGCTTCTGGCGCTTCTCCTCTGCATTGTTCTGGCGCGTCCAGACGTACGTCAACGCCTCATCGCGCTGTGGCACATGCGGATTTCGCACACCCGTGTAATGACGCCCCACTTGGCAACACTCCAGTACAACGAAATGCTGCGTCTTCTCGCGCGGCGCGGCATTCGCAAGGAACCCGGCCAAACACCAATGGAGTTTGCCGCTTCACTGCCGCGGGGTAGCCTCGCGGAACCCGTATTCGAATTGACTTCGATGTATCAAGCGGCACGCTTTGGCGTGAAGAACAGCGACCCACGGCGTGCTTCCTCCCTGCTCAGCCACATTCAGTTGTCCCTTCAGGCTCGCTAGCAGCGGGCGCGCCTTACAGAACTCCGCGCCGTGCTAAAATAACCGAACGTCCCGCAAACGCTGGGCGCTTTTTCATGCCAAAAGCTGGAATCATCAGTCTGGGATGCCCCAAAAACCTTGTGGACAGCGAGGTGATGATGGGCGTCCTCGCGCGAAACGGATATGAGTTTACCCCTCACGCCAACGAAGCCGAGGTCCTCGTCGTCAACACCTGCAGCTTTATCGCTCCGGCGCAGAAGGAATCGATCGACACGATTCTTGAAATGGCCGAGTACAAGAAATTCGGCGCGGCGAAAAAATTGATTGTGGCCGGATGCCTCGTGGAGCGCTACCGCGAGCAAATCCTGGAGCAGATCCCTGAAGTTGACGCCGTGGTCGGAACCGGAGAAGTCGAAAATATTTTAGCCGCTGTTGAAGGCCAGTTGCAGTCCGGCGCGGCGGCCGCGGCTACGCTTCCGTCGTATCTGTACCACGATCTGACACCGAGGATTCTTTCCACTCCGAAGCACGCCGCCTACATCAAGATCGCCGAGGGCTGCGATCATCCCTGCACGTTCTGCATCATCCCTCAATTGCGCGGGAAATTTCGCAGCCGGCGTTTTGAATCCGTGGTTCGGGAAGCGGAAAAACTCTCCGCGGCGGGCGTCCGCGAAGCAACGCTGATCGGCCAGGACACAACTTCGTACGGCGAAGATCTCGGCCTCCGCGACGGCCTCGCGTTTCTGCTTGAGCGCCTCGCTGGCGTGGATGGCCTGCAATGGGTGCGGTTTCTGTATTGCTATCCGAATCGCGTCACCCAGCGCCTGCTCGACACAATCGCCGCACACCCCCGCCTTGCAAAATACATGGACATGCCGCTGCAGCACGCGAGCCGCTCCGTCTTGGCGCGAATGAAACGCGGTTCCAGCGGTGACGCGTTCCTGAAGTTGCTGGATCGTATTCGCAAGACAATCCCTGGGGTGGCGCTGCGGACTTCGTTCATCGCGGGTTTCCCCGGTGAAACCGACGCCGATTTCCGCGAGCTTTGCGATTTCGTGAAAGCTGCGGAGTTTGATTGGATGGGCGTCTTCGCGTATTCCGATGTGGACAATGCGTCGAGCTACGCGCTCGGCCATAAAGTAGACGATGACACCATCCAGGAGCGCAAGAATCGCCTCATGGCGATTCAGCAGAAAATTTCAGCGTCCAAGCTGCGCCGATTCCGCGGCCAGCGCGTGACTGCTCTTGTCGAGGGACCGTCGAAGGACACGCCCCTCGTGTGGGAGGCACGCCTCGAAGGCATGGCGCCCGACATCGACGGTAAATTGTTTCTGAATGACATCGAGGTCGCCGAAAACGGAGTAGCGGCACGTCTGGGCGATGTGGTTGTCGCGGAAATTACCGAGACACACGAGTACGATCTCGTCGGCCGCGTCGTGGAAATTTTGGATACGCCTCGCGCAGCGGCAGCGCCCGCCACCGCGACTGCACCTGTACAGCGCGTCTCAACCGGCGCGGCGCTGCGCGTCCTGGCGTAGCTCCAGTGGCACAGACTTCAGTCTGTGGCTTTGGCGTTCGCGGCTTGCACCGACGAAAATCCACAGGCTGAAGCCTGTGCTACTGAAACCTCCATGAAGCTGAAATGTCCCATCTGCAAGCAGCCTACGGATTCAGAAACGAGCGCGGAGTTCCCTTTCTGCAGCGTGCGCTGCCGCGAGCACGACCTGGGAAATTGGGCTGCGGAAAGATACAAAGTGGCCGCGCCCATGATGGACGAATCGGAGCTCGAAGAAACTGAAACGAATGAGCGAGCCCAGCCCGAGATTTCCGAAGACGGCGACGAGTAGCACGAAGCGCATGCCCTCATCCGATCGGGGCAAGCCGCGCGTCGCGATCGCGATCGCCACCGCGTTCGGCCTGGGCTATCTCCCAAAGGCGCCGGGAACTTTTGGCTCACTTGCCGGAATCGCGGCCGCGACGTTTCCCTTCTGGCTCGCCGCCCTCATAAGATCAATCTCCCATTCCGCCGAAGTAGGCGACACCCTGGTATATGTTGATCCCAACGTATTCGTGCTCAGCAGCATAGTGTTGGCGGCTCTGGTCGGGCTTTGGACTTCAAACGAGGCAGCCCACTTCTGGGGCATAAAAGACCCGCAAAAAGTAGTGATCGATGAAGTCTCAGGCCAGCAGATCGCCCTCTTGATGGGAGGGCATTTCTTCGCCCATTCCACTCAGCCGGATCGAGCGCGCATGATGCATTCGCTGGCGAATTTTTCTTTCTTCCTTTCCTCAAACTGGAAATATTTGCTGGTGGGATTTATACTTTTTCGTGTATTCGATATTTGGAAACCATTTCCTGCGCGGCAAGCCGAATCGCTCCCCGGCGGCTTGGGAATCATGGCCGATGATTGGGTGGCGGGAATTTACGCGGCGCTGGGACTGTGGATTGCTCGCGCGCTGGGACTCTAGATGGTTTTGTAGCGCCACCATTTAGGGCGGCATCGCCGCGCTTGCCACCTTGCCCGCCTGAAGGCGGGCGGTACAGCGATTATGTGGTGGAATTCGAGAATTGAATTTGGACACGAACGGCATCCCGCGCATTGACCGTATCCTGCCGGGTGCAGGCATCCCCGGCGGAGACGTGACGATATACGGCGCGGGCTTCGTCCCCCGGCCCAATACGCGGCCGCTCGTGCGTTTCGGCGAAACTGAAGCGAGCCTGCTCATTTCCACGCAAAACTACCTGATTGCGCGCGTGCCCGAAGGCGCCGCGGGAAACGTCGTCCGCGTGGAAACTCCGCGAGCGGCGAGCCAGCCGTTCGCGTTTCATCTTGGCGTGCAGATCGCGGAGAACCTGCACCCGGTGTCGAATCCAGCCGTAGATGTCGAGGGGAATATTTACGTCACGTACAGCGGCCATCGCGGGCAAAAAGTGGCCGTGTCGCTTTATAAGATCACGCCGAACTACGCGGTGAAGCCATTCGTCACAGAACTGATGAACCCGACAGGCCTCGCGCTCGACCGTGAAGGATATCTGTACGTCTCCTGCCGAAATGAGGGAACCGTCCATCGCGTGGCGCCAGACGGCCGTTCGCAGCTTTGGGTGGAGGGCATGGGCGTCGCGACGGGAATCGCTTTCGATACGATTGGCAATCTTTTCGTTGGCGACCGCAGCGGCACCATTTTTAAGATCAGTCCTGACCGCCAGATTTTTGTTTTTGCCACTCTGGAACCTTCTGTCGCGGCCTATCACCTCGCGTTCAGTCCCACGGGCGAGTTATTTGTCACCGGACCTACGACTTCGAGCTTCGACCGCGTCTACCGCATTAACCAGAAGGGCGAAGTCAGCTCGTTTTTCCGCGGGCTTGGCCGGCCACAAGGATTGGCATTCGATCGGCGAGGAAATCTGTACGTCGTGGCGTCGTTCCAAGGCCGTCGAGGCGTCGTGCGCATCACGCCCGACGCGCGAGCGGAACTCGTTCTCGGTGGCAGTGGTCTTGTTGGCCTGGCGCTCCTGCCAGGTCACCGCGCGGTCCTTGCCACAAACGCGGCGCTGTTCAGTCTCGACTGGGATGTGGAAGGCCTCCCACTCCCCCGTTAGCCTCTCCATGAAAGCTGAAATCATCGCAGTCGGATCGGAAATGCTCACGCCGGACCGGGTAGACACGAATTCCCTTTTCCTCACGGCGCAACTCAACCGGCTTGGCGTCGAAGTGACGCGCAAGACCGTGGTCGGTGACGATCTCGCTCCCCTGCGCAATGCGTTCGACGAAGCGGCGAGGCGCGCCGAATTGATTATCGCCAGTGGAGGCCTTGGCCCCACGGAAGACGACCGCACGCGCGACGCCGTTGCTGATCTGCTTGGGCGAAAGCTCGCTCTCGATTCCGCCGTAATGGGAATGATCGAGGCGCGCTTTCGCCAGCTTGGCCGCAAGATGTCCGAGGTCAACAAACGCCAAGCCATGGTTCCCGAGGGCGCGACCGTCCTGCCAAACGACCGCGGGACTGCGCCGGGCCTGTGGCTCGAGTCTGACGGACACATCATCGTCCTGCTTCCGGGTCCGCCGCACGAATTGAAAGCCATGTTCAAGATGCAGGTCGAGCCGCGCCTCGCGCGAATTGTGACGGGAGTGCGCCTGCTGGCTCGCGAACTGCGTGTGGTGGGCATGGGCGAGTCCGATGTGGACCAACGCATCGCGCCGATTTATACGCGCTACAGCGATGTGCAAACAACGATCCTCGCCGCCCCGGGCGAAATTCAAATTCACCTGCGCATGTGGACGAAAGACATGCCCGCGGCCGAGCGCCAGCTCCAGGATATCCAAGAAGGCATCGTGCTGGCGCTGGGTGAAGCGGTCTTCACGACGGCAGGTGAGCCGATGGAAGAAGTCGTCGCCAAGGCCCTCACGCTCAATCAAGCGACAATTGCCACGGCTGAGAGCTGCACCGGCGGCCTGCTCGCCGAGCGCCTCACACGTATCTCGGGCAGCTCCGCGTATTTTCTGGGCGGCGTCGTTTCCTACAGCAACACGCTAAAGTCCGCCTGGGTTGACGTGCCCGAAGAAATCATCGAGTCGCGGGGCGCCGTCAGCGCGGAAGTGGCCGTGGCCCTCGCCGACGGCATCCGCCGCCGCACCGGCGCGACGCTCGGCGTTGGAATCACCGGCGTCGCAGGACCGACCGGCGGCACTCCCGAGAAACCAGTTGGAACGGTGCACGTGGCTATCGCGGATTCGTCGGCTAGCAAGGAACGCACCATGCGCTACCTTGGCGAGCGTGACCGCATCCGCTGGCAGGCGTCGCAAACGGCGCTCGACCTCGTGCGCCGATATTTCCTCTATTCGGTTCCCGCCAAAAACAACGAGAAGGTCTGACGGCATGCGCCTCTTCGTGGCGATGGATATACCCGAAGAAGTGCGCGCTGCCGTCGCGGCGCTGGTCGAGCGGCTCCGCTCGACGAATATTCCGGCGGGCTCCAAGCAGAGCCCGCACCCGGGCGGACGCTGGGCCAGGATCGAGGGCCTACATGTCACGCTAAAATTCATTGGCGAAGTTCCGGAAGAAAAACTTGGGCCAATCGTTTCGGCCCTCAAAGACGTTGTCTTTGCGAAACCCATTGCATTCAGATTTCGCGGACTGGGATTCTTCCCGAATGAACGTCGCCCGCGCGTCCTTTGGGCGGGGATAGACTCCGGCCCTGAACTGGCCGCATTTGCGGCAGCAGTCGAGACGGCCCTGATTCCGTTAGGTATCGCGCGTGAAGACCGCGCATTCTCCCCGCATCTGACGCTTGCGCGATTCGATTCGCCTCGGGACCTCGAGCGCCTGCACACCGCCATCGAAGCCGCCGGACCTCTCGAATTTGGCAGCACGATCGCTAAGGAGTTCCATCTCTACCAAAGCATTCTGAAACGCGGCGGTGCGGAATATACTCGCGTGGCAACATTTGCCTGCGCGGGGAGCGAATCGTGACTCAGGAACTGGGTGCCAGCCCTCTAACCCTGTGGGGATTTGTTCTCCTGGGATATCTCCTGGGCTCGATCCCTTTCGGCTATTTACTTGTGCGCGCAATGGGCGGTGGCGATATCCGCAAGGTGGGAAGCGGCAACATCGGCGCCACGAACGTCGCGCGCACGTCGGGTTGGTCTGTGGGTGTCGCCACCTTGCTCCTCGACGCCGCAAAGGGCTTTCTGGCCGTGTGGCTCACCGAGCATTTCACCGGTGGAAATATTCGCTTCATGATGTATGCGGGGCTTGCCGCGATCCTGGGACACGTCTTTCCGGTGTGGCTAAAGTTTGCAGGCGGCAAGGGCGTAGCTACGGCGCTGGGCGTTTTCCTGGCCATTTGTTGGCCGGCGATCGCTGCCGCGGCCTTGCTTTTCGTCCTTGTCGTCTTGTTTTGGAGATACGTCTCGCTTGCTTCGATTTCCGCGGCAGCAGCCCTTCCGCTCTTTGTTTACACGCTATACGCGCCGCTGCACGCGCCCCCGACCGCGATTTCGGTCAGCACGTTAGTAGCAGCTGTTGTGGTCATCGTAAAGCACCGCAACAATATCGAGCGGCTCGTCCGGGGCACTGAGCCTCGCCTCGAGTTGCACCGCCAAAAACAATGAAGAAAATCGCCATCATTGGCGGCGGAAGCTGGGGCACGGCGCTAGCCATCGCGCTCAGCAGATCCTCGCGGTCGCACCAGCTTTCGCTTTGGGCTCACAGCGCGGATGTCGTCGAGATGCTCGCTGCCCGGCGTGTCAACGAGATTTACCTTCCCGGATTCGAGCTGCCTCCAGGCGTGGAGGTTACCGGCTCGCTGGAACACGCTTTGGCGGGCGCGAGCGTTGTGTTGGGTGTAATGCCTTCGGCGCACGCACGAGAGATATATCGCGCAATGCGGCCGCATGTCGAGCCGGGTTCGGTATTCGTTAGCGCGACCAAGGGCCTCGAGCCCTCTTCTCACACTCGGATCAGCGAGGTCATTACCCAGGAGATGGACGGGAATTCCCTCGGTGGAATTGCCGTTCTTACCGGGCCAAGCTTTGCCCTCGAAGTTGCACAGGGCCACCCCACGGCTGTAGTTCTGGCGTCCGCCGACAAGGCCCTTGCTTGCGAAATCCAGGAACAATTTTCTGGCCCTCGGTTCCGGCTGTACACCAACGATGACGTAATCGGCGCAGAGATCGCCGGAGCAGTAAAAAACGTCATCGCAATTGCTGCCGGCATTTGCACGGGCCTCGAACTCGGCACCAATACCACGGCGGCGCTGGTCACCCGCGGCCTCGCAGAGATGACCCGGCTTGCCGTCTCGCTCGGAGGACGCCGGGAGACCCTTTCCGGTCTCGCCGGGGTCGGCGACCTCATTCTTACTGCCACAGGCGAGCTCAGCCGCAACCGTTCCGTGGGTGTCGAGCTTGGTAACGGACGTGAGCTAAGGGAAATTCTAGGCTCGACCCGCAGAATTGCCGAGGGCGTCGGGAGCGCCGCAGCGACCCTGGAACTGGCTCGTCGCACCGGCGTGGAAATGCCCATTTCGGAACAGGTTCACACCGTCCTGACGGCAGGCCGCGTGACGAGGGATGCCATCCGCGAGCTGATGGAGCGCCGTCTCAAGCAAGAGTAATTCTTACCCACCCTTCCCAACTCTTCCTATACCCCTTAGCAGATGAGCACCAGCCGGGGTTTCCATCCTTCATTACACGCCAGCGCAAAAGTAGAATTGATTGGAGCGCACCCGCCGAACCGTGGATCTAAGTCGCTTTAAATCGATAACGTTCCGCAGGCCGAGAATTCTCTGGCTGGTGCTGGGCGCCATGCTGCTCGTCAGTGTGTTGCCCCTAGCGCTCTATCACCGTCAGGTCCTTCAACTTAGCCAAGGGAAGCTCACCGACACGGAAAGCGTGCAGCAAACCGAAGTCACGCGAGCGGTTGCCGAAGAACTTCAGCAATTTGACGCCAGTCTTTACCAGCAGCTGATCAGCGAACGCCAGATCCTGGCCCTGACCGGCCTTATCGACAAGATCGACAACGCGCAGAGCGCGCCGCAAGTGACCCGCGTCCTTGAAAACTTTGTGGCGAGCAACCCAAACATCCTCTACCTCACCGCTGTCGGGAAAGAAGCCAAGGGCACGGGTGCGGGGAATTTCCAGGCCGACCAGGATCCCTTCGTTGGAAAGGCGCTGCAACGAGCCTTCACGTCGACGATGCAGACCCTGGTGTTCCGCAGTGACCCACTGGCAATTGGACCGGAGAACCGGCCGGCCTTCGTCATGGCCGTGCCGCTCGAAGTGAACGACAAGTTTTCAGGAATGCTGGCCGCGGTCGTGTCACTGGACGGGATTCTTCGTCGGCTGCGGGAAACAAGTGTGCGAGGCCGCGCCGTGTTCGTCGTGGACCACAACGGTCACATTGTGGCGCATCCGGACACGCATCAGTTCGTTTCCGGAGCAGACGCTAAAGCCGGCTCGTCTGTGGTTATGCAAGTCGCCTCGCTGCCGAAGGGCTTGCGTACGACCGAGACGCTTCGCCGGATCGAAACGTCGGAGAGTGGCAAAAAAGTGGAGATGGTTGGGACTTACAGCACCATCCCAGACCTGAACTGGGCAGTCGTGGCACTACGAAACCTGGACAAGGCCCGGGAGGATGCAGGCGTGACCGAGCTCAACGCCCAGGCCCTCAAGTTCGTCGTCGTCGTGACGTTTGCGGCGCTCGTCCTCGGGTATCTCTTCGCAGTCGGCATCAGCACGCCGATTCGCGCGCTGGCCACATCAACGCTGGCCATCAGCCGCGGAGAATTTCATCAGCGGACGCCGGTGCAAGGCGCCGCGGAAATCAGCGAGCTCGCGGAAACCTTCAACCACATGGCCGGCGATATCGAGCAATTCATCGACCAGCTCAGGCAAGCCGCCAACCAGAACCACGAGCTTTTCCTCGGCTCCATCCGCATGCTCGCGGCGGCCATCGACGAGAAGGACCCGTACACCCGCGGTCATTCCGGCCGCGTGGCCAAGTACTCCGTCATCATCGGGCAGCAACTCGGGCTGCAGGAGGTTGAGCTCGAAAAAATCCGAATTTCAGCGTTGCTGCACGACGTCGGAAAAATCGGCGTTGATGACCGCGTACTAAAAAAGCCGGGCGCACTGACCCCCGAAGAGTTTACGTTGATGAAGCAGCATCCCATGAAAGGCGCCAACATCATGCGTCCGGTCGCGCAGCTCAAAGAGATGCTGCCCGGCATCGAGTTGCACCACGAGCACGTCGATGGCGGCGGCTATCCGCATGGCCTGAAGGGCGATGAAATTCCCCTGATGGCTCGAATCATCGCTGCCGCGGACACGCTCGACGCGATGACCACAAATCGCCCCTACCAATCCGCTATGGATTTGGAATTCGCGATGAACTGCATTCGCGGACTTGCTGACACGAAGTTCGATGCTGCCGTCGTGGATGCCTTAGACCGTGCCATTCAAGCCGGCAAGATCCGCCTCACTGCCGTCCTCGTCGAGGCTTAGGGTGCCTAGAAAACTTGCTCGTGGTAGATGGTGATGAGCCACTGGCCACTGCGCTTAGTCATGATCCAGGTGAGCAGTCCCTTGCGGAAGGGAACGTCCACTCCTTCTCGCGTCTTAGCCCCGGTCATCTGCCAGTCGATGTCCACGGAAGCGATATCCGGAGTGAGAAAGTGGATGCTCCGCACCGTGTCCGTTCTGTGCGCGTCCTTGAGAAACGTGGTAAAGATGGAATTGTAGTGCTCTTCGAGCTCCTTCCAGCCGTGGCTCTCGGCTCCGGTCGTGCTCGAAAACGATCCATTCTCTTCATATTTCGTAGCGGTGGCGTGCGCGTCGTGGCTGTTCCACGCAGCGGACCACGCGGCGACCGCCTGCTTGATCGCTGCTGAATCGGCGTCCGAGCCCATCTGCTTTTGCGCCCAAGCCCCCGCTGCCGTAAATGTAAGGAGTAACCAAACCGCCAGCGCGGCTTTCGTGCGAAGTGAAATCATCGCGCACCCCCAAAAAAGTGAATTTGCAATCGGTCCTGACCAGCCCGTAGCATACCTGGCGGCATCATACAACAAAACACCAAGCAAGCCTCAACACGGAGCGCGCACAGAGGATAGGGCGAAGCATGTCACTCTAAACGCATTCCACCCGTCTTTCTCTGCGTCCTTTGTGTTCTTTACGCCCACTGTGTTGAAGGCTTTTCCGGACATACGGTGAAACCCGCAACCAAAAAGCGCGCAATCAAGCTCTTGATGTGCCGCTGGATGGCCGGCCACGGGAAGCCGCCAATGTTCTGCTAGAATGAAGATTTCGTAACGCTATTCCGCGAGCTACTTATGCTTTCACTCTTCGGCAAAGATGACGAACGCAAGGAAGCCGAGTCGCTCCTCGACCGGCTGAAACAGTCGATCTCGAAGACCCGGTCGCAAATCACGGCCAAAGTCGAGGACCTCGTCTCGGGCGAAAAGAAAATCGATCCCGAGCAGCTCTCCAGGCTGGAAAACGCATTGCTTGCCGCCGACATCGGCCCCCGAACGACACATCAGATTCTCGAGGCCGTGCGGCAAAAACTCGAGCGCCACGCGCTCAACAACACAGCAGAACTCAAGGCGGAGCTGAAGAGTCAGCTCCTTTACGCGCTGCGTGTTGTGCCGTCCCCGAACGGCTCATCAGCCGCGCAGGAGCCGCGCCCTCGCGTGATTTTTGTCGTCGGTGTGAACGGCACGGGAAAAACGACGACCATCGGCAAGCTCGCTAACCGATTACGCCAGAGAGGCAAGAACGTCGTGCTCGCCGCGGGCGACACATTTCGCGCTGCAGCGATCGAGCAGCTCGGCGTGTGGGCAACCCGTACTGGCTCCGATATCGTCAAGACGAAATCGGGTGGCGACCCGGCCGCGGTCGTCTACGACGCCCTTGCTTCCGCCCGCGCGCGAAATGCTGACGTCGTCATCGTGGATACGGCGGGGCGGCTGCACACGAAATCAAACTTGATGTCCGAGCTCGAAAAGATGAAGCGCACGGCCACAAAAGTAGTTCCAGGCGCGCCCCATGAAGTCCTGCTCGTCATGGACGCAACGACGGGCCAGAATGGGCTTTCGCAGGCGCGCGAATTCACAGCCACGGCGGGTGTAACCGGCATCGTGCTCACCAAACTTGATGGCACAGCCAAAGGCGGCATCGTCGTCGCCATCACCCGCGAACTCGGTTTGCCCGTGCAGTACGTCGGCACCGGCGAGGGAGTCGAAGACCTCGTGCCATTCGATCCGGAGACATTCGTTGCTTCCCTTTTTGATTGACCGAGTAGCACAGACTTCAGTCTGTGGGGTTTGAGAACGCATGCCTGCAACGAGACAAATCCACAGACTGAAGTCTGTGCTACCCGCATCACCTGCCATGCCAGCCGCCACCGACGTTGCATACATGGATCGCGCGTTCGAGCTTGCGGAGCACGGGGTTGGGCTCGCCAGCCCCAACCCAATCGTTGGGGCGGTTCTGGCTCGGGACGGCGGAAAAATTGTTGGCGAGGGTTTTCATACTTATGACGGCCTTCGCCATGCCGAAATCGTCGCTCTCGAAGCGGCACAAGAAGCCGCGCGCGGCGCGACCCTCTACATCAACTTGGAACCTTGTAGCCACACGGGGCGTACCGGGCCGTGCACACGCGCGCTCGTTGCGGCCGGAGTCACGCGCGTTGTCGCCGCGATGCGCGACCCCAATCCCGAGGTGGCCGGGCGCGGCTTCGAGGAATTGCGCGCCGCGGGAATCGAACTAAGCGTCGGCTTGCGCGAAACAGAGGCGCAGCGCCTAAACGAAGCCTTCGCACGCTGGATCGTTTCGCGGAGACCGCTCGTGACCCTCAAATCGGCGCTCACGCTCGATGGTCAACTAACCTTGCCGGGGACAAAGCTGCCCCGATCCGATCGTGGAGGGCGTGACCGTCGAATCCAGAAGGACCGGTGGATTTCCTCACCCGAATCGCGCACCGAAGTGCAGCACATGCGTCACAGGTCGGACGCGCTTCTTACTGGCATCGGCACCGTTCTGGCTGACGATCCGCTGCTCACGGACCGCACGAACCTTCCTCGCCGCAGAAAATTGCTACGCGTGGTGATGGATTCACGCCTGCGCCTGCCGGTGAGATCGAAGCTGGTGCAATCAGCCGAAGGAGATGTTCTAGTTTTCACCCGCGCCGGAGAACATTCCACGAAAGCCCGTGCGCTGCGCCGCGCAGGAGTCGAAGTCGTGCGCCTGTCAGGACGTGGCCCCCAGCCGGATGTACGGGCGGCCATCGCCGAGCTTGGCCGCCGCGAAATCCTGAGCGTCCTGCTTGAAGCGGGCGCGGCTCTGAATTCGAGTGCTCTGACTGCTGGAGTTGTGGATAAAATGCGAGTGTTCTTTGCGCCCAAGGTCGCTGGTTTCGCAGGCTCGCCTAGCACCCCTAAGCAAGTGGGGGTGGCGCAGGAATTGCAAGACGTCACGGTCGAACGGTTCGGGCCAGATTTCGCAGTCGAGGGATACCTTCGCGATGTTTACCGGACTCGTTGAATACGTCGGCGCGATCAAGTCGATCGACCGCAACGGCGCGGGAGCAAGCCGCGATGCAATCGGAGCACGCATTCGCGTCGACGCCGGACCTTTCGCCGCGGGCCTTGCAAAATCGGGCAGCATCGCCGTGAATGGCTGCTGTCTCACCGCAGCCGACATATCCGACGGAAGCTTCGCCGCCGATCTTTCCGGCGAAACACTGCGCCGCACCAGCCTCGGCGAATTGAAGCCCGGCACGCCCGTCAATCTAGAGCGCCCTTTAACCGCGATGAAGGAACTCGGCGGCCACTTCGTGCAGGGCCACGTGGACGGTGTCGGCCGCGTAACGCGCCTCGATGCAGAAGGCCCGAATTGGTGGTTCGGTGTGCGGGTGCCGGAGGAACTCGCTTCCTACGTCGCCATGAAGGGTTCCATCGCGCTCGACGGCATCAGCCTGACCGTTGCCGGCTGGCACGACGGCATCGTCGAAACCGCCATCATCCCATTCACCTATAGCCACACGAATCTGTCGTCGCTAAAAGTGGGGGACGCCATAAACATCGAGTGCGACATCCTCGCAAAATATGTCGAACGCCTGATGGAAACGCGCCAAGAGTCTCCAACATCGCGCCTCACCGTCGCGCGCCTGATCGAGGAAGGATTTTGAAGCCTTAAGAATCTCCTTTGGTCCTTCTCTTACAGGAGGAGCAATCATGCCCGCCCCACGAATCAACGGCGTTGTCGAAAGCTGCCTCTACTCGGCCGACCTTCCTCGCTCGGTGCGTTTCTATCGGGACAAACTCGGACTCCGCTTGATCGAATCGGGCGACCATCTGTGCGCATTCAGTGTCGCTGACAGGCAGGTGCTTTTGATCTTTCTCAGCGGCGGTATGGTCGAGCCAATCCAGATGGCCGGCGGCGTGATTCCGCCGCACGATGCCTCAGGACAGCTCCACTTCGCCTTCGCCATCTCGAAAGAGGATTTCCCCGCGTGGGAAAAGCATCTCAGCGCACAAGGCATCCCGATCGAAAGTAAAGTCGATTGGCCAACCGGAGGGAAGAGCCTCTATTTTCGCGACCCCGACAATCATCTTGTCGAAGTCGCGACGCCCGGAATTTGGGAAGTGTATTGACGCGGGAATGGCGCTGGCTACGCGCCCGGATGCGCGCTCTTCTGCCGCACGCCTCGGTAATACAAGGTGAGTCCGATCGCCAGAGTCAGCAGAACTCCACCGGCTACCTTGATCTCAAACAGCGCTTTGTTCGTTTCGTCCCCGGGCGGAATCAACGAAAAGATAATCCCGGCCACGACCGCGAGCAATCCGAGAATCCCGCAAACGACGACGCCAAATCTTCCGCCAGGGACGAGTACCGCGGCTTTGTTCCGCTCACGGTCCGCGCTCCACGCAAGCTTGATGGCGGCCGCATACATGTAAATAAACGGAATGAAGTACAGAACGATCGCCGCCGAGACTAGCACGGCGTAGGCGGTCTCCTCGGTTGCCTTGAATTGGCCAAGCAGCAAAACGATCCCCGAAAGGCCCGCTTGGACGAGAATCGAAAGATGCGGCGTCTTCCACTTCGGATGAATCCTGCCAAACCATGAGGGAAGATATCGGTCAATCCCAACGACGAACGGCACCCGTGAGATTCCCGCGACTGTGCTGCCGACCCCTCCCGCATTTCCCACTGTTACCAGCAGCGCCGCGATTATCCCCAGAATCCCAACTCGCAGCGCTGTCGAACCCGTTGTGATGGCCTGGAAGACACCGCTCTTGATGTCCACCACTTCAGCAGGGATCATCGCAAGGATCGCGACGGTTCCCGCGATGTAAATCGCGGCGATCAACCCGCCGGAGGCGAAAATCGCCCTGGGCAACGTGCGATGCGGGTCGCGCACCTCTTCGCTCAAAGCGCCCACGAGCTCAAGACCTGTAAACGCAAACGCGATCTGGGACCAAAAATTTACCGTGTCCCAGTTCCAGTGCGGAAGCATCGCAGCCCGATCGAAGTGGGTCACCGATCCTTGGCGCGACCAAAGCACGAGCGCCACACCGACGATCATCAGCAGAGGTACGTAGGTGCCTACCCCTCCAGCGTTTTGAAGCCACTTGCCGATGTGGAGGCCGATTATATTCAGCCAAACTGCAACGGCGAGGAGCACAAACGACCCGACTAGAAGGAAGGTCTTGTTCTGCGCTAGCCATGCGGCTCCCGAGCCGCCTATGTAGGCCCCCATCGCAGCGCTTGCCAGCAGCAATCCCGGAAAATAGAAAATCGTATATGTCCAGTACGTCCATCCGGCAACGAATCCATGAAAATCGCCAAAGGCTTCCTTGGTCCACACGTACAGCCCGCCCTCCACAGGAAAACGCGTGGAAAGCTCGACGACCACAAACGCCGTCGGCACGAAAAACAGCACCGCCGCCAATATCCACAGAATGATTGAAGATTGCCCGCTGCGCGCCGCCGCCGCGATCCATCGCGGCCCGAGCACCGTTGCGATGCAAAAGAGAAGCACATCCCAAAAACCCATCACGCGGCGCAGCTGTTGTTTTGCGTCGGATGAGACTGGCGCGGTGACGCTCATGTGGTCACGTCCAATGCGGGGATCAATTCATCCTGGCGGCGGAAATTTTGGAGAAACGGCTCGCGCGCGGCCTCGAATCCCGCCCATGGGCCGAAGTACGCGACGTGGCCTTCATGGAGAAATACCACCCTGTCGGCGAGCTTTTTCGCCAGGCGCGTATCGTGCGTGACGACCACGGACGTCTTGTGGAACTTCTCTTTGAGCCGCAGGATCAAATCACCGGTGTACAACGCCATCAGCGGGTCGACCATCGTCGTCGGCTCATCATAGAGAATCGCCTGGGGATCCTGCGCCAGAGCGCGCGCGATCGCGACCGCTCGCTTCGTTCCCGTACTCAGCTCCGACGGCAGCTTGTCGGCGACATCGCCGACTTCGAGCATCTCTGCCAGCTCCGCCACGCGGGCCTGCTTGTCCTCATCGGACAGGTCCTTGCGCTCCTCGAGCGGAAACGCGATGTTTTCGGCCACGGTCAGCGAATCGAAGAGCGCGCCGGACTGGAAAACCATCGTGACGCGGCGGCGAATTTCACTCAGTTGGTCTTCCGTCCAGTCCGTGATGTCTTCGCCCGCCACGAGCACGCGGCCCGAATCCGGTTTCAGGAATCCGAGGACGATTTTCAGCGAGACCGACTTCCCCACTCCGCTGCGCCCCAGGATCACGCACGTCTCGCCCCGACCGACAAAAAAACTGACGTTGTCGAGCACCGGGTGATCGTCAAAACCTATGCTGACGTGGCGGAATTCGATGAAGTGGCCCAGGGATAGATGCTCCCTCGGCTCAGGTATTCGCTTGTCCATGCTCGACGGTATCTTAGCAGTCTCTCTGTTGAGCCCCGCCAGTTTGTTTCTGCAGCAGTGTATTGAAGCAAACCAGTAGCACAGACTTCAGTCTGTGGGGTTCCATTACTTGGGCGCAACCCCACAGACTGAAGGCTGTGCTACCGAAGAAGAAGATTGAGAGCCTATGTAAGCGATTGAAAATAAACAAGAAAGCTGCAAGAACAACTACAGAAATACCGCCCGCTACCCAGATCTTTGCTTGACATAGCGCAAACTTTTGCTATATTAGCACTCGCCTTGTGGGAGTGCTAATTAGGCCAGCTTGGGCGCTCCCCGTAAGCAACCCTACTACTTAATCAAACGGAGGGCACGAAACGATGTCAGTCAACGTAACTCCGCTCCATGATCGCGTTCTGATCAAGCGGATCGAGGAGAAGGAAACCGTCAAGGGCGGCATCATCATCCCCGACACGGCAAAAGAGAAGCCGCAAGAGGGCGAAGTGATTGCCGTCGGCGCGGGCAAGATCGAAAAGGGCGAGCGCATCGCTCTCGACGTGAAGGCCGGCGACCGCGTGCTGTTCGGCAAATACAGCGGAACTGAAATCAAAGTGGACGATGTGGATTATCTCATCCTTCGCGAAGATGAAATACTTGCAAAACTTTCCGGCGCTGCAAAAGCGGCGGGCGGCAGGAAGTAACTTTCATGGTGAGGCCATTGGCCGAACCATTCACCGTGAGCCTTGGGCGAATCGTTTGCGGTGAGCCCCAGGACGAATTCTTGAGTGCGGGCTCATCGCCCGTATGGCAGGTACTTAGGACAGCGAAAGAAACAGAAGCAGAGCCGCAGTTTTGAAATCTCAAATTTGAAATTTGAAATTTTCGAACAGGAGAACGAGACATGGCAAAGCAAATCGTGACTGGCGAAAATTCACGTCAGTCCATTCTGCGGGGCGTTAACGCCCTGGCGGACGCAGTAAAGATCACCCTCGGCCCCAAGGGCCGCAACGCGGTGATCGAGAAGAAATTCGGCGCGCCGGTCATCACAAAAGACGGCGTGACCGTAGCGAAGGAAATCGAGCTGCGGGATCCGCTCGAGAACATGGGCGCGCAGATGGTGCGTGAAGTCGCCTCGAAGACTTCCGACGTTGCCGGCGACGGCACCACCACCGCCACTGTGCTGGCTCAAGCCATCTTCCGCGAAGGCGTGAAGACGGTCGCGGCCGGCGCGAGCCCCACAGCCCTCAAGCGCGGCATCGAGCGCGCAGTTGAAGTGGCCGTCGAGGAAGTAAAGAAACTCCACAAGGACGTCAAGGGCGACATGATCGCCCAGGTCGGCACCATCAGCGCCAACAACGACAGGCAGATCGGCAGCATCATCGCCGAAGCCATGAAGAAGGTCGGCAAGGACGGCGTCATCACCGTCGAGGAATCGAAGACGATGGAGACGACGCTCGAAGTGGTCGAAGGAATGCAGTTCGACCGCGGCTATCTCTCTCCCTACTTTGTCACCGACCCCGAGCGCATGGAGTGCGTTCTCGAAGACGTGCGCATCCTCATCCACGAAAAGAAGATCAGCTCGATGAAGGACCTGCTTCCCCTGCTCGAGCAGATTGCCAAGCTCGGCAAGCCGCTCTTGATTATCGCCGAGGACGTTGAGGGCGAGGCTCTCGCGACCCTCGTCGTGAACAAGCTGCGCGGCACGCTGCAGTGCGCAGCCGTCAAGGCGCCCGGCTTCGGCGATCGTCGCAAGGCCATGCTCGAAGACATCGCCACCCTGACCGGCGGCAAGGCCGTCACCGAAGATCTCGGCATCAAGCTCGAGAACGTGAAGATGGAAGACCTCGGCAAGGCCAAGAAAATCACCATCGACAAGGACAACACTACAATCGTCGAGGGCGCCGGTAAATCCAGCGAGATCGAAGGGCGCGTCAGGCAGATCCGCACGCAGGTCGAGGAAACCACCTCGGACTACGACAAGGAAAAGCTGCAAGAGCGCCTGGCGAAGCTCGTCGGCGGCGTCGCGGTGATCAAGGTGGGCGCGGCTACCGAAACCGAGCTGAAGGAAAAGAAAGCTCGCGTCGAGGACGCCATGCATGCCACTCGCGCGGCTGTCGAGGAAGGCATCGTTCCCGGCGGCGGCGTCGCGCTGATCCGCTGCATCCCCGCGCTCGATAAGCTCAAGGTCGACTCGGAAGAGCAGATTGGCGTGAACATCGTCAAGCGCGCGCTCGAGGAACCCTTGCGCCAGATCGCTCTCAACGCGGGCCAGGAAGGCGCCGTCATCGTGGGCCGTGTGCGCGAGAGCAAGGAAGACAACTTCGGCTTCGACGCGGAGTCAGGCGAGTTCGGCGACATGGTCAAGGCGGGCGTCATCGACCCTGCCAAGGTCACGCGCCTCGCTCTCCAGAACGCCGCTTCCATCGCCGGCCTGATGCTCACCACCGAAGCTTTGGTGGCCGACATCAAGGAAGAAACCCCGAAGGCCGCAGCCGCAGGCGGCCCCGGCGGCGGCGGCATGGGCGGCATGTACTAAACCGAACGGACAGACCCGCACTTCAAGGGCGCCTCGACAAAACCGGGGCGCCCTTTCTTTTGTAGGTCACGCGCATTGAGGCAACATTCACTTACCCCGTGACTTCCTACCGAAGAGCAGTTCGCATGTATCAAACCGCCGTGCCCGTGAAAGTTTGGCTTGCCGTGATGGGGTATAATCCGCAAGCGAATGGCGATACGAAAGATTCACGAGCTTCCTAACGAGCTTCCCCACGCCCGCCTCTACTTAGATGACATTGAAGAAATTTCCAAAATTCTCCTCGAAGCATGCTCGGCTAGCCTCAAAAAGTTCGGCGAAGAGTTGAATATTGTTTACACAATAGGCGATTCCCAAATGGACTCAATTGAGGATCTTCAGACGCGCGGCGGCAGCACAACGGCGCTTGAAATCAAAGTCGGAAAGTGGGGAAGCGCCGGAGTTCATTTCAGGGGGATATTGAAACCCACGATAGCGCTTTACTCCTTGGAACGAGACCAGGCGTGGGCTGTGTATGCCAAGATAAAATCAATCTTCGACCGTCACCAGCTCAGGTTTAAGAATGCGGTGGCGAATTTTCCGACATGGTTAAACGTTGCCCTCTATTTCGTTATAGTTTTGGGCCTTCCATTCCTTATAGGCTTCATTCCCTCGAAGTCGAACGGTGGGTTCCCTTCCCGTGCCGTTTACGCAGGTGGGTGTTTCATCTTCTTGGTGATAGTCGGCGTTTCGCTCTTCTGGCCGAGTAGTGTGCTGCTGGTGCGCTCACATGAAAGCTCAAAGACTGCCTCGGCGACCAAAAGGGGCTACGTCCGAGATTTGGTTTTCCTAGTACTAGGCGCGCTCATCGCTGGATTGGCACGCCATTTCTTGAAATAGGCGGTGGGCCAAAATCCTTATGATACTAGATTTTGGGCTGGTCTACGGGCGGGTGCCCAGGCTTCTCCCTGATGTAGGATTTTTCAGGTGCCCCACGCTCGCGGGTTTGAGCGTGGGGATTTTCGGACCTAAGCGATAGAATATCGCTATGGAACTGAAAACCTTCTTTCTGCAGCAGCTGGAACGTGAAACCGCAGCAAACCGCAAAGCGCTGGAGCGCGTGCCCCAAGGGAAAAATTCCTGGAAGCCGCACGAACGCTCGATGGAGCTGGGATACCTCGCGGCGCTCGTCGCGTCCATGCCGGCGTGGATTTCGATGATGATTCAGACCGACGAGCTGAATCTCGACAAGCCCGAGTCGCAGCGCTTCCGCCCGAGCCCGCAGGATTCAACCGCGGGCCTGCTGAAGCTCGCTGACGACAGCAAAGCCGCAGCGGAAGCCGCGCTCAAGAGCACGAACGAGGGCCATCTAGGAAAACCCTGGAAATTCGTCATGGGAGGCAAGGCCGTCAACGAAGCGCCCCGCAGCGAGCAAATCGCCGACGTGTTCACTCACATGGCCCACCACCGCGGCCAGCTAACGGTCTACCTCCGCCTGAACGAAGCAAAAGTCCCCGCCATCTACGGCCCCTCCGCCGACGAAAGATTTTAGTGGCGCAGGCTCTTTACCCTGACCGATGAAGGGCAGCCGGCTTTCATACTTGCCAGGTCTAACCTCCACAAGCTGAAGTCGAAGATCCCCGACCCGCCGGGGCCCGCGCCACTTGCGCTTTCGGAGGTCGGGACTTCAGTCCCGACACTCGAGTGCACAACGAAAACGGGCTTTAGCCCTGAAGCGTGAATCTTTTTGACGCCCAGCGCCATCCTACACACGCAGTCGTGCAAAGCAGCCGTATCAGGCCATTGGCCAAATTTTCTTAGGAGATCAACCATGATCCACTATAAGCACGCCGCCGTCGACGGCTTGAGCATCTTTTACCGCGAAGCCGGCCCGACGAATGCCCCAGCCATTTTGTTGCTGCATGGTTTTCCCACGTCGTCGCATATGTTCCGCAATCTCATCCCTGCCCTGGCCGACCGCTACCATGTGGTTGCGCCTGACCTGCCAGGCTTCGGATTTTCCGACTCACCCGACCGGAAACAGTTCCGCTACACCTTCGAGCACCTCGCCAAGGTCATCGGCAACTTCACCGAGGCGGTCGGCCTCCAGCAGTATGCGATCTATGTTTTCGATTACGGCGCCCCAGTCGGACTCCGCCTCGCTTTGGCGCATCCCGAACGCGTCACGGCGATCATCTCGCAAAACGGCAATGCCTATGAGGAAGGCCTGAGCCAGGGTTGGAATCCCATTCAGAAATACTGGAAGGAACCAACAGCAGAAAATCGCGACGCGCTGCGTGAATTCCTGAAGCCCGAAGCGACCAAATGGCAATACGTGCATGGCGTCAAAGACGAAACGCTCGTTGCGCCAGAGGCGTACGTACTCGACTCCGCACTGCTAGCCCGGCCGGGCAACGATGAGATCCAGCTGGATTTGTTTCTGGACTACGCGAGCAACGTCGCGCTCTATCCCAAGTTTCAGGAATATTTCCGCACAAAGAGGCCGCCGCTACTTGCAGTCTGGGGCAACGGCGATCCGTTCTTCCTGCCCGAGGGCGCCGAGGCGTACAAGCGCGACAACCCGAGCGCCGAAGTGCGTTTCTACGACACCGGCCACTTCGCTCTAGAAACACACCACCAGGAAATCGCCGGCGCCATCCGCGACTTCCTCAGCCGCAAGCTCACGTCGAAGGCCGCAGTTGCATAGATGGTTGGGCTCCCGTGGCGCAAACTCGATTCGAAACGTTTTCCACAGCTACGCGCCCAAAACCAATGCCATCAATGAAATTGTTTGGAGGCGCGCCGGCCTTGGACCTATTACGCGGCTCTTAAGGCTTGCTGCGTCTGCATGCTGCGCCGTTCGAACGAATTTCCACACACGCAGATTTTCAGAGTGTTCCACGTGGAACATTTTGATCAGACGTGCTAGCGGTGATCGTCCCGATCGTGGTGTTCGTCGCGGTCGTGATGCTCGTCGCGATCCTGGTACCGGTCGCGGTCTCTGTCGTGGTCTCGATCCCAGTGGTGATCGTGTTCAAGGCGACCGCGGTCCCCATCCCAATATCCGGCGAAGTAACGCTCGCCGTCATGATGAGGCGCTACCCAATGAGCGCCCGCGTAAGGAGGGCGAGTCCAATAGCCCGCGTGCCATTTGTAGTGCTTTCCTACCGGGTACCAATAGCCTTCCACCCACGCGAAATCGGCTCCCGGACTCGGCGGAAGCACGGCGACCGTCCGAAGAGGCGGCGGCGCGCCGATTTGGATTCCGACGGAGATCTGAGCTCGTGCTGTCCCGCTGAACAAGAAAAAAGCGACCAGCAAGCCTGCCCCAATGAAACCTGCCATCCAATTTGCTGTTCCCCGATTGCCCCTACGAGCTGCGATATCCATTTCCCACCTCCCGCTTACCTGATGTACTAGCGACCAACTAACAGCGTACCTGCAGTTGAAATTCTTCGGTGTAAAGGAAAACCTGCATTTACCTCTATGAGTAACTCCGGTATCTTACGTAGAAGCGATGCAACCAACCGGCGAAGCTGTGAGAGTCCGGTGAGATTCAGCTTTGAGTTGTAGAGAAAATCTGACATCGTTAGTTAGTGTTTTGTCCGAGGAGGAACGAATTTACATGAACAAGAACAACAGATTCAGGGACACTGCGATGAAGATCGGCGCGGCCGCAGGCAGGCTGGATGGAAAAGCTCATAAAGCAGCTCAAAAAGCCGTCAAAGCCGTAAGCGTCGCCAAGGTGGAACTGGCTGAAGTGACGAAGCAACTGGAGGCGCTCAAAAAGCAGGTAGCGAAAAGCTCCAAGCACCTGCAGGCCGCGCTGAAGTAGATTCAGCAGCACAGCCACTCTCTATCCCGAGCCCCTGCGAGGGGCTGGCTGTGCGGGGTTTGCAATCGCAGTTGAATCCCGTGCGAATCGGCGGCTTACAAAACCGCACAGCCAAGAGTGGCTGTGCTACTTCCCTGTCAAATAAAAATAGCCGACTTTGTTGTTGGGCGCTGAGCCGTACCACATGCGGCCCTGCGAATCGCGGAAAAATTCCCGCATGCTGAGCTCCGGATGCGGGAACGGATACTCGATCACCTTACCGGTCCTCGGATCGAACCGGCCAATCAAATCTTGTTTGTGTGAGTCGTACCAGATGTAGCCGTCCGCATCCACGCCAAGCGCGTACGGACTGCCCTCCGGGCCGGGCAGCGGGTATTCCTTGAAGGTCTGCGTTTTCGGATCGAACCGCGCCAATTTATTGCCGTAAAATTCGCCCGCCCAGATAGCGCCGTCGGGGCCGATCTCCATCCGACGAGGGTAGGCGTTCGGCGTCGGCAGAGACCATTCGGACACCTTCAGGGTTTTCCCGTCGACCCTCCCAATCTTGCTTGCCCGCGGAGTCGTAAACCAGGCGCCCCCGCTCGCATCCGGCTTAACGTCGTAAGCGTATTGGCCTTCGTTGAAGCGGTCGAATTTCCCAGTCTCCGGGTCGAAGCGCACGAGCGGGACGCCGCTCACCCACACTTTTCCGGTCGGATCAATCCGCACGGTGTGCTTTGATCCACCGTCTTCGATGCCCTCTTTCCCGGGCAAATATTTATCCTGATATTCGGTGATTTTCTGAGTGACTGGATCCCACTTTCCAAGCCGGTTTGAGCCCTGTTCCGCAAGCCACACCGAGCCGTCCGGCGCAGGCACGGCCGAGTGAATCCCTGCTGTGCCGGTAAAAGGCACCGGAAAATCCGTCATCTCGCCGGTCTTGGGATCGAGCCGCGTGATTTTATTCGCAACGCCAAAATCGGGAATCCAGAGGTAGCCATCTTTGTCCGGCGCGGCGCTAAACGGCATGCGACTCGGGGCCGGCATGTCGTACTCGACGTAGACAATGTTCATCGCCTCACTACTGAAGGGCCGCAGCGTTTTCTGATACTCGGGCATGTCCGCCGGAGATTTCGGCAGCACGGAATCGGGGCCGAAGAGGCTGGCGAGGTAAGTCGCTACTTCTTCCGCGTCCTGGTCGGAGAAATGCGGCCCCAAGAAGATGCTGAAGTGCATCGCGTCCCGCATGAATGCGACACGGTCGCGCCAGCCATCCAGGTCCCGCGTGACCGAAGCCATGCGGCTTTGAAACGAATGGCAGATATAGCAATGCTCGAGAATCAGATCCTTCCCTTTGGCAGCGGGCCAAAGCTGCTTCGCCTGGTAGTAGGAAATGTCGCTCCAACGCACCATGCCTTTTTGCAGGGCAAAATCGAAGGAAGCATTTTGATCCGCAGTGAGGGTTACTCCGGAGCGCGGATCAACTCGGTACCCGACAGCCCGGATCTGCATGCGGTAGTCGCCTGCCGCCAGATTTTCGATGTGGTACCGCCCCTGGCTGTCCGACAGCACGATGACATTTATTTTAGTCTTGGTGTTCTGCGCCTCGACGAACGCGCCTTGAAATGGCGCGCCATCAGGGCCTTTCACGGCGCCGCTGACGGTCGCGCTATGGGAGACTGAGCCGAGCAGCAGTGTGAGTCCTAGCAATGCGAGGAATTTGTTTGGTGGCCGCACGCAATACTCCTGTCAGTACTCAGTGCACAGCGTAGCAGATCAAATCCTGCGTGGCGACTTGAAATCAGCAGGCCACTCCGTGTTGCGGAACCATGCGATGTTGAACTTGCGCTTAGGAGCAGACCAAAAGGGAGCCGGGCGGCGATATTACTTGCTTGACACTATCCGGCCCGCAGAACCATATTACGCCTACCGTGAGCGCATCGTCTCACAGCAACGATATAGCGCCTGCTTCTGGATCAGCCGAGGCTAGGTCGAGATCAAGCGGAGCATACTTACTTCCCTTGATCGCTCTGACAGCGATTTACACGGTCGGACTCTCAATCCTCGTTGCTGAACACTCCGGACCGTCAGGGAAATCAAGATTGCTCTATTCGCTCATGTTCAGCCTTCTTCTGATTGTGTGGGTGAGGGCCGACAGGCGTCTACATGGTCTTAATGTGCCATTCGAATTCGATGTTTTTGTGTTCTTCGCGTGGCCGATTTTTGTTCCCTACTACCTGTTCCGGACTCGAGGTTGGACGGGCCTCATATTCGGGATCGGGATCTGGTGGCTGTTCCTTGCGCCTGTGGTCGTTGCCGCATTCGTCGGTGCCTTCACCATGAGGTAAATCAGACGGCTTGTGTTCGGAGGAAATTCTGGCAGCGCGTTGCGTGGGTTGGAACGCTCAGGCCATTGGCGTACACTGCTGCAGTTGGCGCGAACTGCCTCACTGCCAACTCCAAAGGAAGGAATCGCTATGTCTCTTCGTCCCGTAAAACGCCTTATTCGATCGAAACCAACTGTGGACGGCGCCGGGGTGCATTTGCGCCGCGCATTCGGCTTCGGCAATACGTCTGACTTTGACCCATTCCTTCTTCTCGACGATTTTCGCAATGATGTTCCCGAGGATTACCTCGCCGGTTTCCCGTGGCACCCGCACCGCGGCATCGAGACAATCACCTACGTCCTCGCCGGCAAAGTCGAGCACGGCGACAGCATGGGCAACCGCGACTCCATCGACTCCGGGGACGTGCAGTGGATGACGGCCGGCAGCGGGATCATCCACCAGGAAATGCCGCGGGGCGATCAGGCAGGACGCATGCACGGTTTTCAGCTGTGGGCGAATCTTCCGGCGTCGCTCAAGATGACGCCGCCCCGCTACCAAGGAGTTAAGGCCGCCGATATTCCGAATATTACGGACGACGACGGCACGCATGTTCGCCTCGTCTGCGGATCGTTTTGGGGAAAGAAAGGGCCAGTTGACGGCATCGCGGCCGATCCCATTTATCTGGACGTTTCGGTGCCTCCCGGCCGCAGAAAGACTCTGCCGGTCGAGACGACTCGTCACGCTTTCGCGTACGTGTTCGCGGGATCGGGCAAGTTTTGCAACGCGTCCGATCCGCTTGCGGTGCCAACCGAGCCGGTAGGATGGCTCGACACGACGCCGCCTGCGGCCGCGGAGAATCGCTCGCTCTTGCTCTTTGATCGCGGAGACGAGGTCATGGTGCAGGCCGGCGACGACGGCGTTCGCTTCCTGCTCGTTTCCGGAAAGCCGCTCGAGGAGCCCGTGGCTTGGTACGGCCCCATTGTGATGAACACGCAAGAGGAACTCCGCCAGGCGTTCCGCGAATTACAGGAAGGCACGTTCCTCGGCGCGGAAAAGGGACGAAGCGCTTAGCGCGCAAGCAGGGCAAGCTTTAGCCTGTCGCATTTCTCTTGGATCCGGGCCCCGATGCTGCGGTGAAATTCAAAGGCCCGCCGGACATCGGCGGGCCTTTGGGACAAGCGGAAGTGAATGAGAAGGCGACCTATGCCTTCGTATTTTTCGTGTCGATGGTCACCGGCTCAGCGAGCTTGAAGGATAGCGGCGTCTCAGCCCGGAGATGGATGTCTTTCCTGCCGGTGAAAAACGCTACCGCCGTTCCGGCTCCTGCGCCGATGGGGCCTCCGATCAATGCTCCCTCGCCGCCGGCTGCGAGACCGCCAATCAGCGCTCCGCCGCCTGCACCGCCTGCAATCCAGGCGATGTTGCGCTTTTTATGTTTTCCGCCAACGCGCACTGTAGAAGTCGTGCGAATTGCGTAATCGGTCCCGTTGACGTCCACCGATTCGAGTGCCAGGTTGAGATGCGCCCTTCCCTTCAGCCTTCCTGAGCGCCGCGCGTCCACAACAATTCCCTCAACCTCGGCGCCTTCGGGAATAACCGTCCTATCGTCGAGGATGATGGGCTGTGAAATGGTCGCGGTGAAGTGGTCCCCCGGCCTGCTCAGGTCACTATTAACGGCTTGGTTGAGCGTCACGTGAATGGAAGTATCCCCCGGTACAGTGATTGGAACGATCCGGTTGGCTTCTATGCGGTGTCTGATCTGTGCCGCGCCAGCCACGGTCAGCGCAGCGGCCAGCAACGCAGCACTCCCGCCCAGAACGTACTTCCGTTTGGTCCAAATCATGTGCACCTCCAGGCCTGGTGGCGCAGCCCGGATTCCAATTCGCGAGTTATTAATTCACTCAATACAAGAGAGTTGGAGATTTCGCGGTGCGCAATTTCAGGCAAGAATTACAAATTCTGGTCATTTGTTCAGTGCGAGTGCCCTCTACAGGAAAAATTGTAGGGCCTGACCTCGCCGTGATAAAGAACGCTTCTAGCCCACGAGACCTGCTACTTCGGGCAATCGCAGTAGCGCAGCGCTGCAAATCCGGGTTTGGATTCCTTACCATCTCCAGTTAGCGTAACAACAAAGAAACGATCGTATTCGGTATGCGCGATGGGAGTTATTTCCGGAGCGCCGAGCGCGCGCAAGATTTTCGGCAGGGTTGCGTCGTGCCAAACGACAAGTACACTCGCCGCTTGGCTTGACCGGATCGCGTCGATGAGCTCGTCCGGCTTGCTTATGGGAATCGCTGCGGGCTTCAAATGCAGTTTCTCTGCTAACGGCGCTGCTGTCTGTTGGGTGCGTTGCAAATCCGAAGTAAAAATTTGCTGAACCTGCGCGTCCGCGAGTGTGTTCGCGAGACACTCGGCGCGCTTCCGCCCCGCGTCGCTGAGCGGCGCATCGACGTCGTCCGAAACTTTGTCGGCATGCCGCACAAGATAAATCGTGCGCGCCTGCTGCGCTTCCGTTCGCACCGCAAAGACAACGGACGCAAGGAGCCCAATCGTTATGAACCGCCGAAATATTCTCACAAATGATTTTTCTCTCACGTTCACTCCGCAGCGCTTCGCGCTCTGTCCTGCTCTCAAATCCTTCGCCATTGTATTGCATCGCTGGCAGGAAATTTCGCCCGGTGAGGTAGGCGAGGAGCAACGCCGCAGCTGGCACTAGATTCTATCTTCGCCTTGTATTCGCCTATGGTGTCTGGTATGCTCTCGGTCGCCCTCGCGGATTCATAATTTGAACTAAGGAGAAAACCATGCCAATCGCTCAGATGCTTTTACCGGAATTTGATCACGAAATGGCCAATACACGAAAAATGCTGGAGTGCCTTCCGGACGGAAAGTTCACTTACCAACCTCATCAAAAGTCGATGACGCTCGGACAGCTCGCTGCACACGTCTCAGAGATCCCTTCGTATGCGTCGGGCACGCTCAAGGTTGAAAGGATGGACTTCACTGGGGAAGAAAAGAGGTTTACTCCGACCACACGCAAGGAATGCCTGGAAGCTTTCGACAAACACGTGGCGGAAGCTCGCGAGCTGCTCGCGCAGGCGTCGGACGAGGAACTCGCCAAGATCTGGACGCTGACGTTCAAGGGAAAGCAGATTTTCTCAATGCCGCGCGCGGCCGTATTGCGCAGCATGGTGATGAGCCACCTGGTGCACCACCGCGCGCAGCTTGGCGTTTATCTGCGGATGAACAACGTCGCAATCCCCGGCATGTACGGCCCGTCAGCAGACGAGATGCACCTCTGGCAAGCGCAGGGCGCATAAGGACGCGCCATGCGCGTCGTGAACCGGCCGACTCGTTCAGGCTGGCTGCTTCTTCATAAGCATGGCGCAAGCGGCGGGGTACGAGGACAGGCGCCTGGCCCCTGAGGCGACGATCCGAGCAAGGCACGCGGTACAGCAATCCCCGTAGTTCGATGTGATTTTGCCGCGAAAATTCCTTGCGCGCCTAGGGGCCGAGGTGTATACGTCCGCTACAGGAGTGTCCCTAAAAGAGGACTCCCCGCAATTCGGCGACGAAATTCGAAAGATTTTCGCACCCCGCCCCGTCAGAAATCTGCTCATGCAAGGAGGCTCTATGCCACTATTTCTGAGCCAGGCTTCCTACACCGAGGAGGCGTGGAAGGCTCTTGTTTCAAATCCCCAAAACCGGCTGGATCAACTTCGGCCGGTATTCGAAAAACTCGGTGGACGGATCGTCAACGCCTATTTCGCGTTCGGCGACTACGACGTCGTGCTCATTTCTGAGTTCCCCGACAATGTAGGCGCCGCAGCCCTGGCGATCGCCGCTGCCGCAGGAGGCTCGGTCAAGACGATCAAGACCACGCCTCTGATGGACGCAGCACAAGGCGTTGAGGCAATGCGCAAGGCAGCGTCTTCAGGCTACCGAGCCATAGGCGCAGGGCGAGGCGCAACCGCGTAGCCTCGGAAAGCCACTGAGGCACGGAGTGACGGAGAACGGCTAAAAGAACTCCCTTGCTCTGCCGCTCTGAGCCTCTATGGTTTTGTCAAAGTCTCATTCGTTTTCGAAGGTCGAGAGGGCATCCGCACTCGGGAGGGGATGCCCTTTTGCCTGAATCACTTAGAACCCGCCGGCTCGGGTTTCGCTCCGAGCGAGTTGCCGCGCTTGGACCGATTCGATATAGTCTTGGAAGAATCTGCAGATGCTAAATCTCCTTCCGGAGTTTGCGGAACCGCTATGCTCGAAGAAGTGATCCCTTTTTCAACTGTGGAAGAAGCCCTCGAGGAAATCCGCCAGGGCCGTCAAATCGTGCTGGTTGACGACGAAGACCGCGAAAACGAGGGCGACCTGGCGATGGCGGCGGAAAAAATCACGCCCGAGGCGGTCAACTTCATGGCCAAAAATGGGCGCGGCCTCGTCTGCCTGGCGCTGACCGAAGAGCGCTGCGACGAATTGTCCCTGCCCCTCATGACTCCCGTGAATACGTCGAACTACGGCACTGCTTTCTGCGAGTCAATCGACGCGCGGCGCGGCACGACCACTGGCATCAGCGCTGCGGACCGGGCGACCACGATCCTCGCGGCGATCGACTCGGGAACCCGCCCGGCCGATCTTGCGCGCCCGGGACATATTTTTCCTCTCCGCGCGCGAAACGGCGGTGTGCTGGTGCGCGCCGGGCAAACCGAAGCGTCCGTTGACCTTGCGCGCATCGCGGGGCTTACTCCTGCTGGCGTGATCTGCGAAATCATGAATGACGACGGCACGATGGCGCGCCTGCCACAGCTCGCGGAATTCTGCCGCACACACGGGCTGAAGCTCCTGACCGTCGCGGAACTGATTCGCTACCGCATGCGCAACGAGCGCTACGTGAGACGAATCGCCGAGGCCGCTCTCCCCACCCGTTACGGCGAATTCCGCATGATCGCCTACGCATCCGAAGTGGATCGCGAGCAGCACATCGCGCTCGTGCGCGGGGATCTCGCAGGTGCGCCGCCGCTCGTGCGCGTCCACTCGCATTGCCTGACCGGAGACGTCTTCGCATCCACGGAATGCGATTGCCACGAAATCATCGAGCGGTCCCTCGAAGCGATCGTCGCGGAGAACCGCGGCCTGTTCGTTTATTTGCATCACACTGGGCGCGGCTTCGGAATCGAGTCCACGGCGCCCGCTCCCGGCGCGCTACCGCGTATCCTCTACCACTCGCGCGAACAACTCGACATTGATCTCGCGCGCCAGCGCATGCTGCAGCACGAAAGCGGCATCGGCGCGCAGATTCTGATTGACCTGGGATTGAAGAGCCTGCGCGTCCTGACCAACCACCCGAAAAAAGTGGTCGCGCTCGAAGGCTATGGCCTTACAATCGCCGAACAAGTCCCCGTAACAATTGCTTCGCCAAGGAAACGCACGCATCAGTTGCTGTGAAGTAGCACAGCCACTCTTGGCTGTGCGGTCTTGTAGACCCCACGTGCGCCACCGATTCTGGCTACGGTTGCAAAACCCGCACGGGAAGAGTGCCTTCGCTACTAGAAACCAATGAGCAACGGCCGCTCGACCCACGCGACATCCCAATAGCGACCGAATTTCCTGCCGTTCTCTCGAAATACGCCCACTGGTTTGAAACCGAATCGAGCGTGGAGAGCGGCCGATCCAGGATTGGGAAGCGCGTACCCGGCAACAATCCTGTGAATATCCTCGCCGGCAATCGCTTCGAAGAGCGCTGTGTAGAGAGCGCTGCCGATTCCTTTGCCGGTGGCCTCGGGAGCGCAGTAAATCGTCGTCTCAACCGTGGTCTCGTAGGCGGGCTTGGGACGAAATCTGGTCGTGCCGGCGTATCCTGCGATTCCCGCATCGTTTTCAGCCACGAGCAGCCTGTATCGGCCGCTCGATCCAAATTGCCCGAACCATGCGGCGCGCTCTTCCATCGTGTACGGTTTGACGTCGAAAGTGACGGGAGTATGGGTCACATAGTGATTGTAGATTTCGGTGAGGCGCGGCAGGTCCGCCCTCGTTGCCCGTCGGATTCGAAATTCGTCCATACGCGGGATCTGATCTAGCTGCTTATAATTTCTTATCATTCTTATCAGGGGTTGCTGGCGGATTTTTTGCGGCAGGCGCTGACGGAGGCGAACTGACGGTCACATATGGCCGCATCGCGTCGAGCTTCCTGGTGCTGATCCCGCGAATGGCGAGCAGGTCTTCGACGCGGCGGAAACGGCCGCTTTTTTGCCGCAAGTCGACAATTCTTTGCGCTGTGACCGGGCCCACGCCGGGCAATTGCTGAAGTTCCTTCGCGCTCGCCGCGTTCAAATCAATGGGTTTCGCAGGGGGATGCTTGTCCGCTCTCGCGTTTGCAGAAAAGACGAGCGCAAAAAGGACGGTGAGAAAGACCGCGGCGGTTAGACGCTTCCTTTGCATGAAGTCTCTGGCAGGACAGGCTTAACCTGTCGCTTTTTTCGATTGAAATCAGAACCCAAATCAAATCCGCTAGGCTGAAGCCTGTCCTACTGTGACATCCCCACAAACGTCAACTTTTGAAGGCCCCTGGTCGTTTGCGCGGTGTAGAGATTCCCTTTCAAATCCACCATCATGTGGTGGCCCCCGCCCAGGATGCCTTCGCCCTTGATGGTTTCCACGATCTTGAGCGTCTTCCGGTCGAGCACATCGATTTCGGGGCCCGCACCAACATATAAAAATCGCTGCTGGGAATCAGGCGAGAAGGCCAAGTCCCGCGCGAACGGCACGTCGCCCCTCACCAGCTGGCTGACGTATTTGCCGTCTACCGTAAAAACCTGCACGCGCCTGTTTTCCCGGTCCGCCACATAGACAAGTCCGTCGTCTGATACTCGCAGGGCATGCACGATACTGAATTGCTGAGGGCCGGGCCCGTCTGGGACCGAGTTCAAACTTGGGGGTGGACAGTTGAAGAGGTCCTCCGGCTTGTTGCCAAATGCGCCCCACATTCGTTTGAACTTGCCCGAGTCCGCATCGAACACCGCCACGCGGTGGTTTCCGTACCCGTCGGCGACGAATACTTCGTTCGTCTTCTTGTAGACGAAGGCGTCTGCAGGCTGGCGCAGATTCATCGTGTCGGCGTTGCCGGTGCTTTCGCTGGCGTGGCCGATTTGCATCACGAACTTGCCATCCTGCGTAAATTTCAGCAACTGGTCATCCTCAACGGCCTTGAGCCCCGGTAGTTTCCTCGCCGGGCAATTGTTCCCGCCAATCCACACGAAACCCTTGTAGTCGATGTGGATGCCGTGCTCGCGCTCGGGCCATTCGTACCCGCTTCCAGCGCCGCCCCACGCCTGAATAAAATTGCCGGCCTCGTCGAACACCAGGACCGGGGGCGCGGCCATCGCAGCGTCGCTGGCCGGCAGCGTTCGAGGACGGTGCAGAACCCAAATGCGATTCTGTGCGTCGACGCCGATGCTGGAAACATCTCCGAGCTTCCACTTCGCGGGAACTTTTGGCCAATTAGGATCGACTTGGAACCTAGGCACGGCAGCTGGCGCTGCGGTTGTTTGAGCAGCGACCTCCGTGCCGGCGACGTGTCGCATTGCGACGCCGGCAAGGATCACCAAGGCAGGCAAAGCGAAGCCGGCTGCGATTTTGCGTGTCACTTCGCCGTTGACCCGTTTGTTGCCCTTCATGACGCCCTCCCAAATGGATCAGCCAATGGCAACGAAAAATGCAATGGACCGAGGGGCCTGAAGAATTTCAACGCGCAAAGCGGCGCTCTTCGCGCGGCGAGTCTGAATTCAAATGCGATTGCCTTGTGCGTCGTATACCTCGAGCGCGCCGAAGAGCGCGGCTTGCGATTCGATTTGTGCGCGATCACCGACGATCACGATCTGCGCGTGCGCCGAATCGAAGTATTTCTGCGCGGCGTCCAAGACGTCCGCGGCCGTGAGCTTCAGGACGCGATCACGATAAGTTTCCAGGAAGTCTTCGGGTAGCTTTTCGAGCGTGGTCGTGGCAAGTTGCCCAGCGAGGCCATCCTGCGTGGCAAGGCCCAGCGAGAAAACGCCTGTCACGTAGCTGCGCGCATCGGCGAGCTCTTCTTCGCCGACCGGCGTCGAGCGCATGCGATCAATCTCGTAGAAAACCTCGGTGAGCGTTGCGGCGACAACGTCGTTTCGCACAGCGGCTCCGACGCTAAAGTAACCGTGCTGGCGCAGAGGATGCGCGCCACTGCGCGGGCTATAGGTGTATCCCTTTTGTTCGCGAATGTTCATCACCAGGCGGGAGTTGAATGCGCCGCCGTAGATGGAATTCGCGAGGGTCAGGCGGAGCCAGTCCGGATGCCTGCGCGTGATGGCACGATTGCCGACCAGGATTTGCGCCTGCACTGCGCCTGGCAGGTGCACAAGATACACTCGGCGGCCCTGCAATCCGGGCAGCGGCGGATTGGGCGCCTCCTCGACTGGGCCGGAGGGCCATGCACCGAACGCCTTTTCAATTTGCGCCAACATTTCTCGCGGCGCGAAATCGCCCACCATCACGAGTAACGCATTCCCCGGGCGGTAGTGGTTCTTATAGAAGTCGCTGAGCTGTTCGACGCGGTAAGCCGTGACTTGCGCTTCCGTCGGCGAAACGGTGCCATAGGGGTGCTGGCCAAATAGAACGCGCCGCAGGCGCTCCCCTGCGAGAAAACCGGGCGTCGTGCGCTCGATGCGCAGTCCTTCGAGCATCTGCCTGCGCTCGCGTTCGAATTCGTCATTGGGAAACGAAGCTTCCCGCGCGAGCTCAGACACGAGCGCCAGCAGGCCATCCGCAAAGTCCACCAGCCCGGCAAACGAAATCACGCTGTTATCGGCGCCCGCCCCGGAGGAAAGATCCGCGCCCATGCGGCGCAGGTCTTCCTCAATCTGGCGGCTGGCGCGGGCAGTTGTGCCGGTTCGAACGACCGCGGCGGTGATGTCGGCGAGGCCAGGCGCGGATGCGACTGTTACGGCGTTGCCGCTGCGGAAGAAAAGCTCGCCGGTAAATTTTGGGATGGTGTGCGATTCGACGAGCACGATTTCCAGGCCGTTCGAAAGCGTTTTGTAAACTCGCGGCGGCCAGATCACGGGCCGCTCGGAAGCGAGCGCCGGAATTACGGATTGCGTTTCGGAACGTGGCGCGGAAGCCATCACGCCGCCCCTTTCTTCACCGGCCGGCGAATGACGATGGACCGGTTGTGATGCGTGAGAAGTTTCTGCGCGACGGATTGCACAGCTTTGGGAGTGACTTCCATGAAACCGCCGAGGATTGTGTTTACGAGCCTCGGATCGTCGTCAAATAGAGTGAAGCACGCCAGCAAGTGCATCAGCCCGTACCGGGGAATGTACGCGCCGTGCCCGCCCTCGAGCGCGGAGAAATAATTCGAACGGAACTTCACTTTGATAGGTTCGAGTTCCGCGCTGGTAATTCCCTTTTCCTTCATCTCGTCGATCACCTGATCGTACGCAGTAATGGTCTGTTCTACGGAGTACTCCGGCTTGTGAAGAATTCGCGTCACCATGAGGGTCGGCCCGTTGTAGTCGAACAAGTCGCCGACCGGATAGTGGATGCCGCCCTCAGCATCCACTGCGATTTGCTGTTCGAGCACCAGCCGGCGATAGACGCGCCCAGCGCGCCCGCCGTGCAGCGCGTGGTCAAGCATGGCCGCCGCGTGCCATTCGGGCGTGAGACGGCGCGGCGCCTGGTAGCCGATGGCGATGCCGGGAAGCGTACCAAATTTTTCTTCGACCTCGCCGCGCCGCTCTTCAAGCTGAGGAGGCTCTTCGATGCTGGCTGGCTTCGGTTGAGGCCCAGACGGAATGGAAGCAAAGTGACGTTCGGCGAGGCGAAAGCCTTCGTCCGGGTCGATGTCGCCAAGGATGAGCAGGACTGCATTCGAGGGAGCATAGTACGTCTGAAAAAATTTCTGCACGTCGTCGAGCGTTGCGGCGTCGAGATCGTCGAAATCGCCGTAGAAATTGTGCGCATTTGCCCAGTTCCGGTAAGCGATGGGCGGAAGATCGAGCCATGGGAAACCACCATAAGGCTGATTGAGAACGTTGACGCGCACCTCTTCTTTCACCACGTCGCGCTGATTGCGCAAATTCTCGTCATCCACTTTGAGAGCGCGCATGCGGTCCGCCTCGAGCCAAAGGACGCGTTCGAGCGCATTCGAGGGCACCGACTCGTAATAATTCGTAACGTCGTAGTGCGTCGAGCCGTTCAGCACGCCGCCGGAAGAATTGATCAACTTGATGTGGACCATTTTCCCAGCGTTCGCCGAGCCTTGAAACATCATGTGTTCGAACAAATGGGCGAAGCCGCTGCGGCCGCGCGGCTCGATTCGAAAGCCAATATTGTAGTAAACGCCCACTGTCGCCACCGGCGCTGTCCGGTCAGCTGAAATGACAACGCGCAATCCGTTCGGCAGCGGCATGGTTTCAATCGGAATGTTCAATTGAGTCAATGAGTCCCCCACGTGTAAGAATCAAGAGAACCAAATCTGGCCAAATCAAATCGTGCTCTGCTGCGTCTACTTGTGTTGCAGTGTCCCGGCTGCGGCGAAGACACGTTCGAGTTGCTCTGCCAGCGGGCCCGGCTTTGGGTCCAGCACCTTGACCGCAAGCCTCGAAAGTACCTCATAAGCCTGGAGATACTCGGGATCCAATTCGGACAGCGCGTCCACGTGCTTCCGCAGCGTGGAGAAATCTCCGCGCGCAAGCGGACCGGTCCAAGCTGCGTATGGCCCAACCCTTTCGAAATTGTCCAGCGTCTGCCGCGTCAACGGCAGGAGGGCGCGCATCGCCTGCCGGCGTGTGAAGCCTTGCGCCATGAGCATGCGCGTGGCTGCCTCGACGATCGTTAGAACATATACGCAGGCAAAGGAGCCAGCCGCATGATATGCCGCCTTATTTGTTCCCGACAAGCGGACGGCCACGCCGCCCATCTGATGAATCATTTTGCGCGCAGCACGTAAAGCGGAGGAGCTACCGTCGATCCCAAAGATGCATCTGGCAAGGTCGGGAGTATTCTGGTGAGAGAACGTTTGCATTGGGTGCATCGATCCCGTCGCCGCGCCGAGGTCTGCAAGCGGCTTGAGCGCGTACGGCTCCATCGCGCCGCTTGTGTGCAACACGACTTTTCCGCGCCACTCTTCCCCACCGAGCGGTGCCAGTTGATTTGCCGCACATTCGATCGCGGCATCCGGCACGGTCACGAGAACCACCCGCGAGTTCAGCACTTGGTGAGTAAGGCGGTCCGAAGGGTTGCCCGCGCCGATGACGCGGACAGCTGCCCGCGCATTTGATGTAGACCGCGCGGTAACGGCATCGATCCGCCAGCCCAGCTCATACAACCGCCGCCCCAGTGCTCGACCCACGCGTCCCGCGCCGACAATCGAAACGGCCTCAGAATTCCGGTGTGCTACGATGGTGTGCTTGGCCATAACATCATTATCGGGGAATTTCTATCATTGCATATTCTCTGGATTGTAATCTTTGGTCTGATCGCATCGCTGTGGATGGTTCAGGGAGCCCGGGCCGGCCTCGGTATGGCGCGCCTGCCGTGGCTCTCTGATGCTACCGCAATCACCATAAAAGATGCGCCTTTCATCTCGATTATTTTTGCTGCTCGCGACGAAGCGGAAAAGCTTCCCGCGGCAATTGAAACGATGTTGGACCAGGACTATCCCCGGTTCGAGGTCATTGCCGTCAACGACCGCTCTAAGGATACAACGCCCGCCATCTTACGCGAAATCGCACGGTCTCGTCGAAACCTGATTGTCACGAATATTGACACACTGCCGCCCGGCTGGCTCGGTAAGCCGCACGCGCTGGTGGCCGGCTTCGAGAAATCGCATGGCGAGTGGCTCGTGTTTACAGACGCGGATGTCCATTTTGCACCGAGCGTACTGAGCCGCGCCATCGCGCTCGCCGTTGAACGCCGGTGGGACCATTTGACCCTTCTCGCTGCCATCGAAATGCGCGGGTTCTGGGAGAAAGTCGCAATTTCATATTTCGGACTGGGCTTTGTTTTTGGGAACGAGCCGTGGCTCGCATCGAATCCGCGCTCCACTCGCTATGTCGGAGTGGGAGCATTTCAGTTGGTGCGTCGCGAGGTCTACGAAAAGAGCGGCGGGCATACACGGCTCCGCATGGATGTGATCGAAGATATGAAACTCGGCAAGCTGATGAAGGTGGAAGGCTTTCGCTCGGGCGTGGCCGTCGCCCAGGACATGGTTCGAGTGCGTTGGCACACCGGCGTCCACAACATCGTTCGCGGCGTCACGAAGAATATGTTTGCCGCAGTCCGCTATAACCCGCTCCTAGCCATTGTGGGTATGTCGCTGTCGCTAATCATGAGCGTCCTGCCATTTTTCGGCTTCGCACTTGCATCGGGTTGGGCTCGTTTGTTGGCTGGAATTGCAGTAAGTGCCGCCGTTCTGATTCATGCGCTGATGATCTGGTCGACGGACGCTTCCCCGTTGTACGCGCTCACACATCCCCTCGGCTCCCTGATTTTTTGCTGGATGATGGCGCGGTCCGCAATTGCAACTCTGTGGCGCGGCGGCGTCGTCTGGCGCGATACGTTCTACCCGCTGAACGAACTCAGGAAAGGGTTGGTCTGAGTGCCTTCGGCCCGTTGCTCAGCGCCATTGCTCGCATTGTGGCACTGGCGTAAAATGCACGCCCTGTGCCAGATATCTCGTCTATTGTTGGCGCCACCGTCTCCCACTATAGTGTCCTGGAAAAGCTGGGGGGCGGGGGCATGGGCGTGGTCTATAAGGCCAGAGACACGCGCCTCGGCCGAAGTGTTGCCCTAAAGTTCCTTCCCGACGATATTTCCCAGGACCCTCAAGCGATCGAGCGATTCCGCCGTGAGGCTCGAGCCGCTTCCCTCCTCAATCATTCGAACATCTGCACAATCTATGACATCGGCGAATTCGAAGGCCGTCCGTTTATCGCCATGGAGCTCCTCGAAGGCCACACACTCAAGCATCGCATCGGTGGGAAGCCGATCGAAATCCCGGAGCTCCTGGAGATCGGCATCCAGACCGCGAACGGCCTCGATGCGGCGCATTCGAAGGGAGTCGTACACCGCGACATCAAGCCTGCGAATATCTTTTTGGTGGCGCGGGGACAGGCAAAAATTCTGGATTTTGGTCTTGCGAAGCTGACGCGGACGATACGACAGACCGCTGAGTCAGCCGCCGGCGCATCCATGCGAACGCTGACGCATTTGACGCCCGAAGAGCAACTGACGAGTCCGGGCAGCTCCATGGGCACCGTTGCATACATGTCGCCGGAACAGGCACGCGGCGAAGAGTTGGACGCGCGGTCGGATTTGTTTTCGCTCGGTGTCGTGCTCTACGAGATGGCTACAGGGTCGCTTCCGTTCACCGGGGCAACGGCGGCAGTCATTTTCGATGGAATCCTGCACTCGGCGCCCGTGCTTGCGAAGGAGTTGAACGCTCGTCTGCCGCTGGCCTTCGAACAAATTCTCAGCAAGACTCTGGAGAAAGATCCGGACCTGCGGTGCCAGACTGCCGCCGAGCTTCGTGCCGACTTGAAGCGCCTTAGCCGCGACCTCGAGTCGAGCCGCCGGCCCGCTCCTGAGAAGGGCGTGACAGGTTCCGGGGCGCACGAGACTCCAGCCAAGCAAAAGTCAGTCGCCGTGCTCTACTTTGAAAACCAGAGCGGCGCGAAAGAAGACGAATACTTCCGCGACGGGATCACGGAAGATATCGTCACCGAGCTTTCGAAGATCGCACAACTGGAGATCTTTCCTCGCTCGGAGATGCTGGCATTCCGCGACAAATCGGTCACAGCGCAGCAGGTGGGCCAGCAGCTGGGCGCCGCCTACGTCCTTGAAGGCTCCATCCGCCGCGCCGGGAACCGCGTGCGGATCACCGCCCAATTGGTGGAAGCCTCGACAAGACATTCGGTCTGGGCTGAGCGTTACGACCGGCAACTGGAAGATGTCTTCGCCATCCAGGAAGAAATCGCCCGGAGCATCGCCCAGGCGCTGCGCATCACACTCACACCCCTGGAAGAAAAAACCATCGCACGCAAGCCCACCGAGAACCCGCAGGCGTATGATTTCTACCTGCGCGGGAGGGGCTACACGCGCCGCGAGAATCTGGATTACGGCTTGCAAATGTTCGAACAGGCGATCCAGCTCGATCCAAATTTCGCCCTCGCCCACAGCGGTATTGCTCACCTGTGCGGAGTCATCTATGAGATTCGGGAGCAGAACCCGAAGTGGATCGAACGGGGATTGGCGGCCTGCGACCGCGCCACGGCTCTCGCGCCGGATCTGCCAGAGGTGCTGGTCGCGCGCGCCCGCATTTGTTACGCGCAGAAGAAATACGAGGAAGCTGCGCTGCTGGCGTGGCGCGCCATCGAGCGCAAGCCCGATTGTGATGGAGCCTGGAACGTCCTCGGCCGGGCCTATTTCGCCTCTGGCCGTTTCGAAGACGCGGCGGCCCACACGGAAAGAGCCATCGAATCCAACGGGGACGACTACAACACTTATATTCCTTACGGTCTGGCGCTGGAGCGGCTAGGACGAAAAAAAGAAGCGGAGGGAGTCCGGCAACGTGTGTGTAAGGTCCTTCGGCAACAACTGGAACTGGTGCCGGAGGACGTTCGAGCTCGCATCCTGCTGGCGAACCAACTCGCCGCAGGGGAAGATGCGGACGAGAGCGTCAGGCACCTTCAGACCGCCGTTGCTCTACGACCTGGCGACCCGAGCACTCTTTACAACGCTGCCTGCACGTACGGGATCCTGGGGAAAAAGGCGGAGGCACTCGACGCGCTCAAGAAGGCCTTTGCGGCCGGATGGGGCAACCAGAATTGGGCGGCCAACGATTCCGACCTCGATTGCCTTCACGACGACCCTGAATTCCAGAAGCTCGTTGGCCGAAGCGCAGGCTCCGCGCCGTAACCGTTCACCGCTTTTGACTGACCTCGCGAACTTCCCTTCGTGACGCGTGACTGCACACTCGAAAAGGAACGCCAGAAGGGGTAGCTTCCGGATTGCCGACCATACACCCGGAATTTGCCGAAGACGAATCGTCAAGGAACACGCTTGCTTGACGCGGACATCTTGGGCGACTAAATTAGTCAGTGATGACTTTGGCTAAGCCAATTTTTCTAGCGGTACTGGCAGTGGTTTTCGCGGCCTATGCATTCGACTGCAGTGCGGCGATGACGCCAGAACAGGCGATGCACTGCTGCAATTCAATGCCTTGCTCGTCGCACGGTCATCACGGTCAGGATTGCTGCAAAACCATGCCAGCAATCCGCGCCCCATTTGTACAGCCTTCCGGCGTCCATGTCGTTTCTTACTCTGTCCTTGTATTCGCACTGCTGCCAGCGACTAGGATGTCTCACGCCCTAGACTCATCTGGCCGCGTGATTGCGGCACTTTGTCACGCTCCGCTAATCCCTTACAGTCCTGCCCCGCTACCTCTTCGCATCTAGTCAGTCCTCCACTCGGCTCCCGACTTGAAGCATTCATGTGCTTCGGAATATCTGTTTCTAGTGGAGGAAGAACTTGTGAGAACACAAAAACCACATTCTAATGGGCGATTTGCGCGTGTGTCCTTGTCGCTTCTCTCGCTTCTCTGTGCTACCGCACTTAAGGCACAAGGCCCCGCCCCCGAAACCGCCCCGCCCTTGTTTCCCGGTGGCGGACTTATCTCCTACAATTCTGTTTTCGTCACACGAAGCCTCATTCCTGGAATTTCGGGCGGTATTCCTGAAACAGCCTTCCCTACTTTTTCTTACGAGGCGGATTTCAATTTCACCTGGGGTTTCTATCGCAATTTTGATTTGACCGTTCTCGTTCCGGTAGTGACGAATCACTTTGGCACCCGGAGCGCGCCAACCGTTGGAGGAACGGGCCTTGGCGATGGAATGGTACTCGTGAAGTACCGCTTTTATCGGAGAGATTCGGAACGGGGTACCACTCAGGCATCCGTTACGCTCGGCCCCAAGATTCCGACGGGGAGAACGGACTTAACGGACACAAACGGAAATCGATTGCCTGCGGGTCTGCAACCCGGCTCGGGGTCTACCGATCTGTTCCTCGCCGCAAATTGGACATACACCGGGCTTTTCAATTTGAAGCGGCTTGTAGCTGATGAGGATTTTCATTCCCTTATCCGGTCACAGGGAACGCGGGCAACACGACTCGGCAGCAACATCGAATCACGTTTCTGGCTGTCGTACAGGCCCTATGAATCCAAGAACGTTGCCCGTGAATGGTTCCTCGGTCCCGTGTTGACTTGGCTGCATTCTCAGGACGATCGCGTCGGAGGCGTGACGCAGAGCGGAAGCGGTGGTGATGCGCTGCTTGCTGGAATCACCACCTACGTCGGAGTGCGCCCCGGAATGCATATCTCGCTCGGGATGGATTGGGACGTGGCTCATTCCACCGGCGCAATGTTCATGCCCGTTCGCCGTCACATCAGTTTTGGAATAACACAGCAATTTCGGATGCACAATTAGGGAAAGGAGGAACGATGAACACGAAAAAACTGGCCCTGCTTGCTCTGCTCGTTTCGATAGTCAGCCCCGTGGCCCAGGCGCAAATCAAGCATATCGAAATGCGCGTGGAAGGCATGACTTGAAACTTTTGAGCATACGGGGTGAAACAACACCTCGGACGCCAGTCTGGCGTTCAAACAGTTGAAGTCAGCTTGTTAGATGGGAAGGTTGAGGTCACGCCCAAAGAGGACGGGCAGATTGATCCCGCGCAACTCCTTAAGGCGACCTATGACAGTGGTGTGACTGCCACGGAGATGAATATGACCGCACGAGGAAAAATCGTGAAGGACTCTTCAGGTAGCCTTGCCTTACAGGTCGCACCCAATCGGTCTTTCACGCTTACACCAAATGAGTTGTCGAAAGGGCTTGAGGCCGTTGCGGATACTCCCAAAATGCTCACGGTTCGCGGTGAGTTGTACGAAAAACCAGCAGGGAAACAGAAAGCAGATCTTTCGGCTCCCCTGAAGCTGCTGATTCTGGAAGTGCAGAAGAAGGAATAGATGAAGAGAAAAGGTCTATTGGTTCTGAGCCTCGCTGCGGCCGGACTTGCCGGATGCGATCAGCATTCGGCGAGTCCTCCCTTGCCGAAAGAAGCTGGAATCGCGGCCGGTGAAATAGGGTCACGATTGCCGAATTTCTCTGTAAAGGATTTGCAGGGGCGCGAGATTTCGTCGGCTGACCTTCGAGGCAAGGTAGTGCTCATTGATTTTTGGGCCACATGGTGTCAACCGTGCAAACAAGAGATGCCGGGTTATCAGAGACTCTTAGACCGGTATGGCGCTCGCGGATTCGCGGTTGTCGGATTGAAATTTGACATCATGATGGATGTGGAAGACCCAGTCCTATTTGCGAAGAAAATCGGCGTACGTTATCCGCTGACAGTTGCCACTAGTGACTTGAAGCAGAGATTCGGTGGGATTGAGGGCTTACCGACCACGATGCTCTACGACCGCCAAGGAATACTTCGCAATAAGGTCATCGGCTTCGAATACACGGATACCATTGAATCCGAGCTAAAACCACTTCTCTGAATTGTGTGTTCATTCCAGCGCCCTTAACACCTTGAACCGATGACGACGTCCGCCACCAGAAATGGGGTCCCGCTGATTGCTTGGACTATCGTCGGCTTACTCTCTAGAAAACAAACTCGTAAGTCTTTTATTTTCTGGCAACACTTAGAGCGCCCCCTGTCACCTGCTGGAAGCGATCGGACCGATTGAGCAATCTTTCAATCGGGAGTCTGCTGCGCTCGTCCGGATTGATGTGAGTGGCGCCAACACTGGCGAAACGATCAGTCTGCAGGCGCAGGCTCGGCTGCAGCGGTGAAAAAGCCTGCCAGGTCGCGCTGCTTGAGTGTGCGAATGCGGTCGCGCAGCGCTGCGGCGCGCTCGAACTCGAATTTCTTGGCGGCTTCGCGCATTTGCGCCTCTAATTGGGTCAGGACTTCGCCCAGCTTTTGTTCAGTCGTAATGTCCGCATCGACGAAATCCTCGGCGGGCACGGTGACATAGTCGGCCTCCACAATCGCGGCCAGCTTCATATCCACCAATTTGATAATGGATTGCGGCGTGATGTGGTTCGCGTCGTTGTAGGCGACTTGCTTAGCGCGGCGGCGATTCGTCTCTTCGATGGCCTGCGCCATCGAGCCGGTCATGCGGTCGGCGTAGAGAATAGCCCGTCCCTCGAGGTGTCGCGCACACCGGCCAATCGTTTGGATGAGCGCGGTCGCGCTGCGCAAGTACCCTTCCTTGTCCGCGTCGAGGATCGCGACGAGAGAAACTTCCGGCAGGTCGAGCCCCTCGCGCAGCAGGTTTATGCCGATCAGGACATCGAATTCTCCGCGGCGCAGGTCGCGCAGGATACGCACGCGTTCGAGCGTATCGACTTCTGAATGCAAGTAGCGGCAGCGCACGCCAGTCTCGGTAAAATATTCCGCTAGGTCTTCCGCCATGCGCTTGGTGAGCGTGGTGACGAGCACGCGCTCGTTTCGCTGAGCGCGCACGCGAATCTCCTCGAGCAGGTCGTCGACTTGTCCCTTCACGGGGCGCACTTCAATCTCTGGGTCAACTAGGCCCGTCGGGCGAATGACCTGCTCGACCACCACGCCCGTCGAGCGCGTCAGTTCGTACGGCCCGGGCGTCGCCGAAACGTAAATTCCCTGCCCGGCGCGATGCTCGAATTCCTCGAAATTTAAGGGCCGGTTATCTAGGGCCGACGGCATGCGGAAACCATAATTCACGAGCGTTTGCTTGCGCGAGCGGTCGCCGTGATACATCGCGTGGAGCTGCGGGACGGTCTGGTGCGATTCGTCGATGAACAGCAAGTAGTCCTGCGGAAAATAATCGAGGAGCGTTGGCGGAGCCTCGCCAGGCAGCCGGCCCGAGAGATGCCGCGAGTAATTTTCGATGCCGTGGCAGTAGCCGATCGTGCGAATCATCTCGATATCGAACATCGTGCGCTGCCAGACGCGCTGCGCCTCGGCGTACTTGCCCTGTCGCTCGAGCTCGGGCTTCCACCAGTCGAGCTCTTCGAGAATCGTGCGGATCGCGCGCTCCTTTTGGGCGGCGGGCATGACGTAGTGCGATTTCGGGTATATGGTGAGCCTCGCCAAATCGGCCTGGCCTGAACGCACTTCCCCAGTCAGCGGATCGATCTGACGGATGGCGTCCACCTGGTCGCCCCACAACTCCACGGCATAGGCGTTGTCTTCGTAGGGAGGATAGATTTCAAGGCGGTCGCCGCGCACGCGGAACGTGCCGCGCCGCAAGTCCTCAGCCCGCTCATACTGCATATCGACGAGCTTACGCAGCAAAGCCTCGCGCGCCGTGCTCTGCCCCTTCTCCGTCATGAGAAGCATGCCGTAATACGCTTCAGGAGAGCCGATGCCGTAGATGCATGACACGGAGGCAACAACCACAACGTCGCGCCGCTCGAACAGCGAGCGCGTCGCACTCATTCGCAGCTTGTCGAGCTCGTCGTTGATCGTGGACTCCTTCTCAATATAGGTGTCCGACGCAGGAATGTAAGCTTCCGGCTGGTAAAAATCGTAGTAGCTGACGAAGTATTCGACCGCGTTTTGAGGAAAGAAACTCTTGAATTCGCTGTAAAGCTGCGCGGCGAGCGTCTTGTTGTGCGCCAGGACGAGCGCGGGCCGGTTCGCCCGCTCGATCACCTTGGCCATGGTGAAGGTTTTTCCTGAGCCGGTCACACCAAGCAGCACCTGATGCTTTTCGCCCGCCTCGAGGCCGCGCGAAAGCTGATCGATGGCCTCCGGCTGATCGCCGCGCGGCTCGTAGTCGCTCATCAGTTTAAAGTTCATGTCCCAGGCAGTTGCGATGCACCCGCGCGTTCGCGCGGAATCGACCATTATAACCCAACGCGAAGCAGCCTCAGCCCCGGTGCCTTGGTCAAGAGCGGTCAGTCATACGCTCATACAGGCCCGTACTGTGAGTTTTGGCGGTATCAATTATTACTACAATGTGAACATCGTATTGCTGTTTGGTTACAATTGTGTGACTCTACCTTCAGCAGCGTTTTCAGTCGCGCATCCGGTGCGACGACGAAGGTAGTAGGGCATGGGCATGTTCAATGTTGGCTTAGGGTTACGCGTCTTAGGGTTGGCAGTGTTCCTCTCAGTTTCCGCAGCGGCACAAACCCCCAATTCAGAATCGGCTCCTGAAAGGCTGGACGGGCAGTTGGCGGCGTTGAACAAGAAGGCCCTCGCGGGGGATACCAAAGCGCAGCTTCGCATGGGGCTCGCCTTTGAATTCGGGCAGGGCGTTGCCAAAAGTCTCGACAAAGCGATGCGTTGGTATCATTTGGCCGCGGACCGGGGCGACCCGGTCGCGCAAACCGACCTTGGATACTTGTACGAAACCGGCGGCAACGGCCCCAAGGATCCGGCTGAGGCGGCGAAGTGGTATCTGCGAGCTGCAGTTTCCGGGCTCACTCGGGCGAAATTCAACCTCGGCGTCCTCTACCTTCAAGGAGCCGGCGTACAGAAGAGCGACGAAGAGGCCGCTCATTGGATAGGCGAAGCGGCGGACGACGGATGTCCCAGCGCCGTTCTCGCCCTAAGTTATTTGTACGCAACCGGTACGGGAGTATCACTCGATCCCCAGAAAGCGCAAAACCTCAGCCGAAAAGCGGCGAAGAAAAGTGATCCCAAAATGTGCATGAGCCTCAGCCCGAGGCCGCTCGTGAGCAGCGACAGCGCCGCCCATCGCAAGTGAGAAACTCCGCGCGGCAAAAAAGAATCATTCTTCCTGCGACTCATCTATGACCAGCGCAACGTGGGAGCGCGACGTAATCGTTCCGGCATAGCGCATAGAAGCGCTCCGGCTCGGTGTTAAGGTTACGTCCATTTTCTCGGCTCCCGTTTGGGTCACGCTCACGACGAGGCCCGTGGCGAGCGAAACATACATCAAGCTCTGCCCCGAGCCGGTCCACTTTCCCGCCGTTTGCACTCCGTTCTTGCGAAATTCCTCGGGGGTCGGATCACGAACCGCCTTTGGACGAGCCAATTCCAACTTAGTCAAAATGACGGCGCAGATGTCCTTCGTCTGCGTACCCGCTGCCGACTCCGCAGCGCCGGTGCCAGCGGGTAGCTCGGGATTCGGTGGATGGCAAGGCTCGTTGCGAAGGTATTGCGCGTCGGAGCGCCAAACCAGCCCTGCAAGCGGCAGTGATTTCGCGGGCTGCTCTGAGGACCAGGCTTGCCCCGGCACAACGCCTCCGGCCGGCGCCCCAGCGCTCGCGCTGAACTGGTCGACCCATTGGCGGGCCGATTGGGCTGCTTTAGCGTCGTCAACAAGCCCTTCGAGCCCGGAAACCGATTTCACTTTCCCACCGGCATCGAGGACAAACTCGATCGCTTTGCCTTCGAGGTTTTGGTACTGCGCTCGGGTCTCGTCGGCCGCTGGATCGAACGAATCGCTGTGGATACTCGCGGTCGATTTCTCGTAGGTGGTCCGCAGGCGAATCTCGCCGGCAGTTCCAGGATCGGTTGGGAGGACTTCCACTCGGACCGTCGCGTTCCAATCGACCACCGAACTGGACGGTCCTTGCGGGTCCGACACGATGCCCGATCGCGACGTTGCCGTCGTCGTTTCAAACTCCATTTCGTATCGGAAGGTCTGCCCAACCGTGAATCTCGGAGCAAGCGAAACGCGCGGCGCGACGATTCCCTTGTGCTGATGCCCCGATGGCGGTGATTTGTGCGGCGTGGTCGCCTGACCGAGAGCTCCGGTGCAAATTACTAATACGATGGACCAAACCGCAGCACTTGCCGCGAATGCCGCACGGCCACTCTGAAGTGAGGAGATGTTCGTCATAGGTCAATTATAAGATGTGCACAATCGGCTTGTTGCAAAGCGAAGCAACGTGCATGCTATCTCGAGCGGGCGCTCGACTTCGCTGTGGAAACAGAAACCGAGGTCGGCGGAATCAGCTTGGGATTCTCGATGGTCCCGCTCAAGAGAAATGTAGATTGAACCGCAGCGCCAGGCTCACCCGCGGCCTGAAGCGCTGGGGAATGCAGCTGGAGATTGAGCGCATGAGAGAAGTCGATTCGCCCCACTGCGCGCACCTTCCCTTGTGAATCGTCTAAGACAGACTCCGAGAGATTAATATTGCGACCGCTGATGCTGTAAGTTGCCTGGACAGACGAGAACGTAGGCGACCCAGGGGGCGGATCCCCTGCCGGAAATATACTGGAAAGGTCGACGTCGCGCAGTTCGACATTCCGGGCGTTGAGAGTTCCCTTCCCTTCGAGCGAGCCGACTAGATTCTGGCGGCCGATGCCGTGGGTGGATAGGGTCAGCGAACCGGATGCGATTCCGCCGATCCGATTGTTCAGGAAAGGGACTGCCCGCGCGAGTTGGGCGAGATTGACGCGGTCGAAGCTGCCTTGAAATTCGTAAGAGGGATCGGGCAAAAGCCGCGCGTCAAAGGAGCCGTACACTTTTCCGTGAAAAAAACTACCTTGGGCCTTCCGAACGCGGATGGTTCGCCCGGCAATCTCGGCTTCGCCATCGAATTGCTCGACGTCCACCGGCGGCAAGTCGATTTCGCCGACACGAAGGCGTCCACGCGCTGCGAGCCGCGCAACGACCCCGCCCGCGAGCGCGGGAGTAGCCGCACTCGATCCCAGACCGGTGAGCCGCGCGAAGAATCCCAGTCGTGCGCGAGGACCGAGCCAGCGGTCTAACTCCGTCGCATCCAACCGGTCCGCGGAGAGGTCAAACGTCCACTGCGCGTCCGCGCCTTTACGTGTGATCACGCCATTCCAGGCCGCGCCGAAAGCCTGTGCCGCGGACAGCGTGATCGTCCTCCCTGCCGCCGCAAATTCGACGCGAGCCTTCGGCAAGCGCAAAGGCTGATTGATGGATGACGGGCTAAGCGTCAGGCCAAATGCATCCACTGTGCCAAACCAGGCAGGCGCCGTGGCCGATTCCGCCCGGCGCGTTCCGCGCACCTTGACTGCGAGGCCGCCTTCAACACCCCAACTTGTGTTCGCGGGCTGCGCGAGCACCCCCGAAAGAACGAGCCAGTCCTGTACGCGGGAAGTCGCGCCCTCGACCGAGAAATTCCAGTCCAGCGGCCAGCCGAGCGCGCCATTCGCTCGAGGAGAAATCGAGCCGCGCAGCACGAATGAGTTTTTCGGATCTCGCGAGGGCGAGGACCCTTCCTCGCCTGCTGCAGCGGGTGACGCGGCGAAGGAAATCTCCGTGGGAGCAAAATCGAGCCCGCGGCGAGAGACACTCGCGTTGACAGGACCAATTCGAAACGCGGCAGGCAGCGATTTTGAGTTTAGCGTGGCGCCTGCGCTCGCAATCGCACCTTGCTGAAGTTGCACCGGCCATTTGCCGAGCGTCAAGTCGACACTAAGCGCGCCCTGCGCCCGCAGGTCATCGGCGACACCGGGAAGCAAGGCTCGGTACCACGAGAGAACATCAACAAGCCCAATCGTGGAGGACTCGATGTGCAGTTGAGGCTGAAAACCCTTCGCCCAGTCCAAATCACCGGTGGCCTGCAGGTGCGACTCCGGCATTTGCACGACCAGCTTGCGAATTGCCGCGCGCGGCTCGCCGGGCCGCCAATCCGCGTCCACCGAAAAATTTACAGCGGGTTCCGTGCCGCGTTCCGGGAGTCTCCAGCCGTGAATTCCTGTGAGCCGCGCCACTCCTGAGATAGACCATTGCGCTCCGCTTGAGTCGGCGCCGGTGAGCAGAGGCGATTTCGGAGCAACCTGCGCATCCAGGTCAACCGCAAGCTGGCCGCGCATTCCGTAGTCATTTTGTCGCAGAAGACGCAGCGCGTCCGCGAGAGAAGCGGCGCGCCAAGTCAGATTGAGCTCAGCAGGCTGCAGACGCGAGGTCGTGCCGGCAATCGAGCCGCGCACCCCTAAAATTCCACTGTCCTGGAGCTCAACCCCTGCGCGCATTGGCCGGGCCTCGAGATCGAGCTGCCAGCGGCCGCCGGCATTTTGCTCAACGCGGCCCGAGACGTCGATAAGCGCAAAAGGGCTCTTGTCGTCGTGCCGCTTGAAATTGATGCGGCCTCCGCTCACGTTGATCCGGTAAAGTCGAGCCGCCCGGACATCGTGGGCGGCCGACACTTGGCCGATGCCGTCACTGGCGGAACCGAGGGGAGGCGCGGGCGGCAGCCATCGCTCAACGTTCCATTGGCCGTCGCGATTGCGCACCAAATTGAGGCTTGGGCGCCGTAGTGAAATAGAGCCAAACTCAACGCGTCCGGCAAGCAGCGCGGACCAACGCAATCCGGCCGCCAACGCGTCGGCGCGCAAGAAATATTCATTCCCGAACTGTGGGTCCTCCGCAACGGTGACGTAGTGCGCCCGGACCCGGGCGCCGTCCAGCAGGCTGAAATCGAACCACGAAACCTCGACGGGCCGGCCGAAGCTCGCCGCGAGGTGCGCCACCAGGTAGCGTCGCGCGACGCCGGTTCGCAGAGCGCGAGAAAATCCTTCGCTTGCGCCGAGAAGAATCACGGCGGCGATCAGTACCCAACGCTGCCACTTTTTCTTAGTCACAGGTGCGTTCACGGGCGGTCGCGGGCTGTCTTATTCATCCCAAGCTCAAAGGGCAGCCCGCCGTGAGCGGGTGCGGGCTGTACTCGTTCACCCTGATCCCGCCAAGGGAGGAGAAGGGCAACCCGGCACAGATTGTTGCAAAACGCAGGTGAGAAGAAAAGCGCCGCCTCAGTGCACTTCGTGGAGCATCCGGGACCAGCGAGTGCGTGACGGCAAATGCAGGATCGTGTCGAGCAGGCTAACGACCCACGAGCCTACATTCCGGTCCGCGCCGTCCTCGCGATCGCTCTGGACAGACCAATAGATCACGACGGGCCGCCCCATAATCGCGTCGTGATCGACGAATCCCCAGTAGCGGCTGTCCCAACTGTGGTCGCGGTTATCGCCCATCGCAAAGTACCTATCCGAAGGCACGACGATTTCGCCATCGTGGATGTATTGAAAAATCTCGTCCGACCATTCCGGCTGCATGTTGGATTGCAGGTATTGCGCGCTCTTGGGAGGGAAATTGTCGCCAAACGCGTCGTAAGGCGCTGCGGCATCGCGGACGACATAAGGCTCGCTGATTCGTTTGCCGTTGACGTAGACCTGCTGGTCCACGATCTTGATGTGATCGCCCGGGATTCCAATCACACGCTTGACATAGTGCGGGTGGTCCTGAAAAGGAAACTTGAAGACGATGATATCGCCGCGACGAATTTCGCGGTAGGGAAGGATATGGTCATACCAGTGTCCGCGCCCGCCGAAGATGAATTTGTTTACGAGAAGGTGATCTCCGACCAAAAGCGTCGGCTCCATGGATTGAGACGGGATTTTGAACGCCTGAACAATGAAGGTGGTGCCAAAAAGGGCGAGGATCACTGTAACGAGCAGTGATTCAATATACTCGCGCGTTGTGGCGGTACGCGATGCCGCGCGCTGCTCCTCAGCCTCTCGCTCGTGAACGGCCTGTGCGGTTTCCGACGCCACTTCGTGCCTCAGCTCTCCTCAACTCCCAATTGTATCAGGGCTGCAACCGCCGCGGATTGCTCGGCTTCTTTTTTCGTTTTTCCCGTGCCCATCGCGTAAGTTTTTCCGCCGATGCGAACCTCGACGCGGAACGTTTTCTCGTGCTCCGGGCCGCTCTCTGCGATCACGTAGTAGTTCCCAGGCGACATGCCGCGCGATTGCAGTAGTTCTTGTAGCGCGGACTTATGGTCGGTCTGGCACAGGCGTTCGGCCTCGACCGCGATCGCGCTCTCCACGAGGGACCGTTGCACAAATTTGCGCGCTGCGTCCAGCCCTGCATCGAGATAAATGGCCGCGATCACGGCTTCGTAGGCGTCCGCCAGCAGCGCGGGTTTGGCTCGCCCGCCAGTTTTTTCTTCTCCGCGACCCAGGCGCAAATGGCGTCCAAGATCCAAACGTTCCGCCGCAAGGCAGAGAGCGGCGGCGTTCACCAGGCGGGCACGGCTCTTCGAGAGTCGCCCCTCGGTCCAATCTGGAAATGCGCGAACGAGCTCCTCGCTGACGACCAGCTCGAGGACGGCATCCCCGAGGAATTCGAGCTTCTCGTTACTGTCGGAGGGTTCGTCTGCTGCTCGTTCGGGAATGCGAGAGCTATGCATCAGAGCCTGGAGAAGAAGCCCTGGTTCCCGGAACCGGTGTCCGAGAACGGCCTCCAATTCCGTGATCTCCGTGACGGCCATATTTTCCAGCTCAGTCCCTGCTCAGCTTGGTTCCCGACGCGAGATCTTTCTTGGCGGCTTCGGCGCGCGCCTTGCACTGTGCAACAAGCGGCCCGGAAGCAGCGCATTTCTCGTACGAAGCGATGGCATCATGATAATAGCTGGCCTGGACATCCGCGTTCCCGAGCAAGAAGTAATCGACCGGATCGGGGCTCGAAGAAAGCTGGACGGCCTGCGTGAACTCATTCTTGGCGTCGTCGTATTTTTGGTGGTTTAGATCGATCAACCCCAGGCCACTGTGGGCCAGCGACAGCTTGTCATTCTTGGTTTTTTCGAATGTGGCATCGTCGAGCGTCGCAGGTTTCGTCATGGTAGGAATCAATTCGATCGCGTGGTGCGCATAGCCTTCCGCCTTCGTCAGACGCTCTGCGCCGTCCGGCGTCGTCGCTTTCACGCGCCGCGGGATCGCCATCGCCAACAGCGCAAGCACATCAACGTTGTCGGGATCGGCTGCGAGCGCCTTGTCGCCTGTCTCAAACATCTTGTCGGTATTGCCGGTCGCGTAGTAGGAGCCGGTCAACATCCCGTACACTCCGGCCGCGTAACGGCTCATGGGAAACTTGGAGATGAATTCCTCTCCGACCTGGATTTGCATGGCCGGATCGCCACCCTGTGCCGCCAGAACATTTTTGTACGCGGCTTCTTCCGCCTTGTTGATCTTCTCTTTTTTCTCCGGCTCTTTGCTCTTCTCTTGATTTTGATTCTGATCCGGAGTAGCGGCACGCCCGCCCCCGCCGCCGTACTGCGCGCGGCCAACACCCGCTCCCAGCGAAAACGTCAACGCAAACCCCAGCAGTGCCGCCGGCCACCTGAAGAACTTTAACGTCATTTCCCTCTCCTCCACGAGTATGATTCTCGGGCGCAAGTGCGCGCTCCGAGCCGATCACGCATTGCCGCTGCCCTGCAGCGCACTTGCACTTCGACAGACTGCACAGAACAGCCTACGACTTACCGTCGGGTTTATTCTCACGCGACGGAGTTTGATAGCCCGCCTCGACCCCTCGTTGCGCGGCGGCGCGCGCCGAATCTGGCGCCCCCGCGACGGCCAGAGCGGCGCGGTATTCCGCGACGGCCAAGTCCCGCTTTCCCTCTACATCGTACATTCTTCCTAGATAGATATGCGACCACGAAAGATTAGAGGGATCCGGCTGAGCGCCCATTTCGGCGCCGGAGTTCCCCGCGGCAGCAATCACCTTTGAAAATAGATCACGAGCCTGCTCTGGCTTTCCCATGAGCGCAGAGGCCACCGCGAGGCCGTAGGTCGCCCGAACGTCGCTTGGATGCGACACAAGTACCTGCTGAAACGCCGACGCTGCCGCGGCGCCATTTCGCGCTGAGATTTGTCGCTGGCCCTCCGCTAACTGTTCCTCGACGGGGTCAGGCGGCGTGGGCGGCTTCGGCGCTGCGACGCGAACATTTTCCGCGGGCCCTTCCGTTGCCGGAGCTGCGTCGGCAAACTTCACTCCGCGCAAGCGGCGCTGCTCCGCGGCGACGTCGATTCCCTTGACCAGTTCCGGCAGATAGTAACCCATTGCCGGTTCCGATTTTTCGAACCCCGTGAGACCAGCATAGATTGGACGGACGAGCACGAATCCGCTGCTTTCTGCCTGGTCGATCGCCGCGGCCAATTCCGCCGGAGTCAGACGGCGCAATCGAAGCTCGACCGCCCGTACCAGGCACTCGTCAAAGAAAGCGGGGTAGTCGTCGCGCATATCGACCGGGAGCAGCGGCGCGCGCGCCGCGGTTTCCAGCAGTGGGGAGAGTTTCGATGCTTCGGTTCGGTACCGAATTGCGATCGGATCAAGGAGAAAATGAAGAAACGCGTGCCGAACGTCCTCAATCGGCAAATCCGCGCTTGGCCGGACAACAAGCGCATAGTGATCTCCAAAATTCCGGAAGATTGTTTTTCCTCCAGCGAGCGGCTCGACGTAAATCGAAAACGAACGCGAACTGCTGGGGCGAATGATTTCGCGAAGATAGTTCGAGACCTTGAAAATGAGCTCGGAAACGGGGACGCGAACGCTATCAACGCCGCGCTCGTAATCGGGCTGATAGGCCTTCCAGAGCTCGTCCAGCTTCGCCTCACTATAAAAATTTGCCAGGATCGGATTGAAGCCATCGAGCAGGAGCGCTTCCGGCGGCAGGTCGTCGCGGCGCAGCTCGAACCGAAAATTCGGAGGCGGACCCGCCACGAGGGCGAACGATACAAAACGCGAAAACGTCGCGCCCGAATCCGCTACGGCATGCTCAGAGTAGTATTTGCGAAGCGCGTCCACAGCCGGCCCCTGTAAGGCAAGCATGCGCTTTCGCAGTTGAATGCGCCCCGGGCTATCGGTCGCGGTTGCGACGGGCTCGAACCCTGCCGCATCGAGCGCGCACAAAACGGCGAAGAGCTGGGGATCCGATTGGACAGCGATGACGCGACGAGAGTCATCGGTTGCGCCGGGAGTAGCGGCTTTAGCCTGCCCAGGGCGCCCCTGTGCCGGCTGGCACACAAGCGCAACGACCGTGGCTAGAGCGCCACAAGCGCACGCGCGCCGGAATTTGTTGAAATGGAAACGCAAACTATTATCCGTCTGCCATCAAATTTACAAGGCTCTACCAACTCCGGTCAAGAAACCTCAACACGGGTGCGGGTGCACCTGCGGCCCCCTTACAAAGTTGGAGGGTCGCTTCGATGGCCAGGTTGTCCTGCCGCGAGGGGCACCGGCTCTATTTGCTCCCCGCCCAAATCGGGTGCAGGCCATACTTAAAGCCACGGAGTATTGTAATGGTGAACGGCGATTGAGAGACAGGAAATCCCAGCAGGCTAACGCAGCTTGAATTCGACGCTGACGACGGCCTTCGTGGCGGTCGGCTTTCCGTCAACCAAGGCGGGAGAGTATTTCCATCTGCGCACAGATTCGAGAGCAGCCTGACGAAGTAGCATGGGGCCGCTCTCTGCTTTCGCATCGACCACGTTTCCGTTCGAATCGATGCTTGCTAGAATCGATACGCTCCCCTGGATATTTGCCACTTTCGCAGCTTGAGGATAAACGGCGGGAGCGGAAGAAATCAGTTTCGCGTCGCGATTCCTAGCTGCTAGCTCCGCAGGAGCTACGGGAGGCGGCGCGGGCTGGTTGCCGGAGCGCGCGACGGCTGAAAGAAGCCCGGGCGAGGACATTCCCGTTGCACCTTCAGGCGGTGCAATTTCGGCCGCAGGGGCGGCGACGTCGCTCTGACCCGCGAGATTTCGCTTCGGGGCGCTTGGAGACTTCATTTTTAGATTTGGAATTGCCTGGCTGCGAGCAGACGCAACTTCTGATGTCTTGCCTGCGTTTGCGCTTTTGTCCTGCGTGCTCTTGTCCGGCCGCTCTTCGCTCGGCAAATCCTTGGCGACGCGACTTGATACCGTCGCAGGAGTTGGTGCAATCGATGCCGCGGGCTGTGCGTGCGCGACGACTGCTGGCTGGGTCTGCACTGCCTGCGGCGTGTCCTGCTTCCCTGGCGCCTGAGCCACCAAAGCAGGTTCGGCTCCTTTGACGGGTGGCTGCGCCGGAGCGGCCATTTGCGCCGCAGGGACTGGAGCTGAGCCTCGTTGCATGAAGTACATTCCGCCACCAATCGCGGCGAGCAACAATGCAGCGCCTCCAATGCGCAACGGCATTCCTGCACTCAAACGACTAGAAAACGAAGAGGAAGCTTCAGGGGACGCAAGCGAGCCCTGGCTCATGAAATCTAGGGACAGCTCCGATTCGTTTTCTTCCGCCGCCAGAACTTCCGGCTTCCCGTACCGCGGCTCCGAACCGGGCATTTTCGCCGCAGACGGCAGAGCGGAACTGTTAGTTTCTGCGGGTGTGCGAACTGGCTCATTTTTGGTCCGCAATTCACGGGCGGGCTTCGCGGGCTCGACTCTCAGTTCTCGCGGTGCCGTACGATTCGGCGGACTCACAAGTCCCGCGATATCCTCAAACGACGGGCCGCTGCCAACGGGCGCGATCGCGGGCTTCTCTAGAGCCGTTCGCGCGGGAGTCTCGAGGCTGGCCACGGTACGTGGTGCAGGCGCCACGGATGCTGGCGCCGGGGGCGCTGAATTAACCGACGATTGCGAGGCAACGACGGCCGGCTCGATTGGCTGGTGAATGTGCCAGAAGTCCTCAATCGGTTCGATGAACTCGACTTCGACGTATCCTTTGATAGTGGGCATGTTGCGCGCACCCACGATCCGGCAGATCACGTCGCGTCCGCTGGGATTCGAAAGGATGACCGTTTGTCCCACAGGCAGATTGCCCGTGCAGCGCAGGACAGCGCCGTTATCAAACACTATGACAGTTCTGCCTTCCTCGCGGATCGGTTGGAACGCACCGCCTGATTCCGTCGGCAAGCTTCTGATCGTTACACCCAGTTCCAAGCAGACAGGATTGGAGCGAGGGGTCTGGGCGGACTGATTCTCAGGATTCGGCGCCGGAGCTGCGGGTTTGCTCGTGCTGGCCGGATCGATGGAATCTTTGGTCGTCAGCGTCATGGCAGGTGTACAGACCCGACAGTGCGCGCCCCTGTTCAAAACGCACCTTCGGAAGACGCTATTTTCAATCCGGCTGGAAATGGGGGCTATGGTACTTAGGTACTAAGAAGCGTCCAATGCAGCAATACGTCGGCTCAGGCGCGGCAATCCCTCAGATCAGGCGAATTCAAAGCGAATTCTGACGCAGGGAGATTATCCACGAATGGAAATGTCGCTGAAGCTCAGGACTACGCGTCCGCCTGCTGTAAAGCGCCCAAAGCTCATCTGTGGGCGGAAGCGCGAAAAGAGCAGCACCATGTCCAACTGGCGCCGCACCTTATCTGTGTCTGGACCGGAGAGAATCCGGTAGTTCACAGCTTCGCCCTGTGCGTTTACGGTGGCTTCCACTAGCAGGGCATGCGGTCCCGCATGCCCAGACTCTTCGAGTCCGGTGATTGGGAATGGCGCCAGGGCCTCCAATCGCGCCGGCTGGAGTAGGTTGGTGGGCGAATCATTCGTCACTGCGCGCAGCGACATGCCAAGGCCGAGCAGTTGGCAGACCATGACAAATACAACGAAGGCAACCGTAAAGCCTCCGGTTGCCGGAATGGCGAGAGGTTCGAGAATATTCTTTAGGATCAGCTCAGCGCGGGTACGAGCCCGCCGCGCGTAATGAATCCAGTCACTGTCAGAAAGGCGTTGCGCAGCCGCAACTCGAATCGTCAATGCCAGATCGGCCGGCGGGACGGCTCGCTCAACACGGGACATGATCGAAGACAAGTTCAGATAGGCTTGCAGCTCTTCGCGGCACTCTGGACAGCACTCCAAATGATGGCCGATCGCCACGTGCCGGTCTGGCCACAAACCGGACGGCAACGCTCCGTCCAGATAACCCGGCAACATTCGTCTTACGTTCTTGCAGTCCACTAGACACCTCCCTCAGCGTCTCCCGTTTTGCCGGGAGGCGCCCAGCCGGTTGTGTCAGGCCGGCTAGATTCTTCGTGCTCCGCCGCGGAGAACAGCGGCGAGTGCAATACGGATTCCCTTGTCCGTGCCGGCGTCTCGCCATGCGCCGCGCGCGGGTTTCGGAGCACCGGATCGAGGATTTCCCTCAACATCCGACGCCCCCGCAAAATGCGCGATTTGACCGTGCCAACCGATACACCGAGCACTTCGGACACTTCCTCGTAAGACATGCCCTCGAGGTCGCGCAAGATGACGGCGCTCCTAAATACTCCGGGAACTTTGAGCAACGCCTGCTGGACCGCGAGCTGCACTTCGTGGGACGCAGCCTGGTCGAACGGAGTGCTGCTCGCGTCTTCAATCTCGAGCGAGTTGTGACCTTGCACTGCTTCTACGTCAATCGAATCTTGCTCGCGATGATGGCGCCATAACCAGCGGCGATGGTTGAGCGCCTCGCGTATCGCGATTCTGTAAAGCCAGGTCTTCAAGGAACTGCCGCGCCGGAAACCGCGAATTCCGCGAAAGGCCTTCAGGAAGACGTCCTGAGTGATATCCGCAGCGTCGCCAGACTCCGAGACCATGCCTACGACCAAGCTGTACACTGGGCCTGAGTAGTGCGTCACGAGCCAGTCAAAAGCCGCGCCGGAACCGCCTTGCAGCTCCGTCACGAGCTCGGCTTCGTCCTGCGACCAGGGAAGGACGTGTGCCAAGTCAGACACGTTTTTGCCGCCTCTCTCGTCCGCGTGCGATTCCAAAAACGGAATGCGCTGGCGACCGAGACTGGAAGCTGTCACTCAGTTCCCGCCCGCACGGGATCGGCTACGCGGCCTGGGTCAGTGAAGGCTTCCACTAAATTTAGACACCAAGGAGAGGAATTGGTGCCCCTCCCTTTTGAACATTTTGCACCAGTTGAACCGAGTTGGCAATGCCTCAGATACAACCGCAGTCAATTGAGGGACAAGTAGTTAAGTTGCCCACCCGGACAGGCACTCCCTGTCCCGGTACCGCGCGAGGGTCGTGTGTCCTTGTCCCAGGGCAGATACCTGTTCCCGGGCGCACTGTTCGGCGATACCATGAAGGTGGTCGCAGGTCAGACACTCAAAAGATAGCAGGACGGAGCCTTAGGTGGACGCGAGCCCCATCAGCCAAATCGCACTTATAGGATTTGGCGAAGTAGGCGGAATCTTTGGAAGAGACTTGGCGGCGGCGGGACTCGCAATTTCTGTGTACGACATCTTGCTGGGCGGAGAGGCGTCGCGTTCGGCGATGCTCGCCAAGGCGAAGGGTGCAAATGTGCGTGCGTGTGACACGCTCGCTCGGGCGGTCCGCGCCGCCGAACTGGTGGTTTCCGCCGTGACGGCCTCTTCGGCTTTGGAAGTCGCGCAGACTGCTGCGCCACTCCTGGGGGACGGCCAGATTTACTTGGACATTAACTCTGTCTCACCGGAAACGAAGCGGGAAATCGCGCGCACCTTCGATGAATCGGCGGCTATCTTCATCGAGGCGGCAGTGATGGCACCAGTCTCTCCCCAGCGACTCAAAGTTCCGATGCTGATTGGAGGGGCTAACGCGGCCGCCGTAGCGCCGCGGCTGCAAGCAATCGGATTGATTGTAAAGCCAGTCAGCGAACGTGTCGGCGTCGCGTCGGCAATCAAGATGTGCCGCAGCATCATCATCAAGGGCCTCGAGGCAATCACCGTAGAGTCGATGTTGACGGCGCGCCGATATGGCGCCGAGGAGCACGTGCTGGCGTCGCTGGCGGCGACATATCCCAGCATGGGATGGGACGGCCCGCTGCCGGACTACTTGATTAGTCGAGTCGCGGAACACGGCAAGCGGCGCGCTGCGGAAATGCGCGAAGCAGCCCAGGCTGTCGCGGATGCCGGCCTCGAGCCACTGACAGCTCTCGCGACCGCGCAGCGGCAAGATTGGCTGGCACAAGTAATTGTGGAACACGCGCTCGCCGTTCCAAAGGGCGAAGCCTTTTCTTGGCGGGAACTCGCGGATGGAATCGCCAAAGCATCTTCTGAGGCGGCAGAAGCGGTACGCAAGTCTTAGATAATCAGCAACGCACCATCCCATCCTGATTCGCCAAAGGAAACACAGTTCATGTCCACGGAACCGATTTTCGATCTTGCGCACCTTGGCCACATGGAGTTGCTGACGCCCAAGCCAGAAGAGAGCCTGAAATTCTTCGTCCTGGTGATGGGAATGACGGCGACGGCGCGTGAGGGCGACTCCGTGTATTTGCGCGGGTGGGATGACTACGAGCACCACACGCTCAAGCTGACCGCTTGCAAAACTTCCGGGATCGGTCACATGGCTTTCCGCGCGCGAAGCCCGCAGGCCCTCGAGCGCCGCGTGGCCGCTCTGAAAGGCTCCGGGTACGAAATCGGGTGGACCGACGGAGATCGAGGCCACGGCCCCGCGTTTGTATTCCATGATCCCGACGGACACAAGATCGAAATCTACTACGAGACGGAATGGTACAAAGCGCCGCCCGAGCTGCGCCCCGCGCTCAAAAACCAGGCAATGAAATTCCCTGCTCGCGGCATCAATGTGCGGCGGCTCGATCACTTGAATTGCCTCGCCGTAGACATCAAGGCGAATCGCATTTTCTTCCAGGATTATCTCGGCTGTCGCCTCACCGAGCAAATCGTGATGAACGACGGATCGGAAGCTGGCATGTGGCTCACGGTCTGCAACAAGAGCTACGACTTCGCCTACACCCGCGACCACACCGACACGCGCGGCCGCTTCCATCACGTCACCTACGCCGTCGATTCGCGCGAAGAGGTTTTGCGCGCTGCCGACATTTTTCTAGAGAACGGCGTCTTCATCGAGACTGGCCCGCACAAGCATGCCATCCAGCAAACATTTTTCCTGTACGTATACGAACCCGGCGGCAATCGCGTCGAAGTCGCGAACGCCGGCGCCCGCCTGATTCTCGCTCCAGACTGGAGGCCCATCGTGTGGACAGAGGAAGAACGAAGGAAGGGCCAGGCCTGGGGCCTCAAGACCATCGAGTCTTTTCACACATACGGAACGCCGCCTGTGCCATGAAAGCACTCACAGTTTTTGTGGTCCGCTAAAACGCTCTAACAGGCTCCCGTCCCATGGAACACTTCTTCATTTGCCCGTATTGCGGAGAAGAAATCTCAATGGTGCTGGATTTATCCGTACCCAGCCAAAGGTATGTCGAAGATTGTGAAGTCTGCTGCAATCCAATTGAAATCAGTTTCAGCACGGAGGACGACACACTCTCCGATTTTGCTGCCAAGGTTTTGGAATAGCCTTCCCGAGAGATACCCAGGGCTAAAAGCTGATCTAAGCCGGCGCTCTTGTCGCGGATGAAGCCGCGACCCACAAAACCTGTTCGTTGGAAAATTCGTGCTAATTGGTGGAGCCGATGGGATTCGAATCCGCCACCTGTAAGGAAATAAAGGAGTTTTGCGGTGCGACCTGGCCTTCTAAGGTATTGAAAGGAAAGGGGGGGGATTCTTATTGCCCCCTTATTGCCCCTAAAAAAAGTGAGCTGAGAATCTGGGATGATTTGTGTTTTTGGAAAAGCTTTTTGCTCCACGTGAGTTCCCCCCCCCAACTAACCAGTCGACGTCGGGCCCAAATTTCGCGGCACGGATGGCCAGCCGACACAAGTCGATTTCGGAGAACCCGCGGTCGAACCCGCCGGTCCCGAAACCAGATGCCACGATCTGCTGAAACATGTCGGAATGGCTATCCCGTCCGCCCCGTCGTCTTGTCGAGCGGATGGACAGTCACAATCACGGTTTGCTGGTCGGCATAATGCAGCGGTGCCAAGCACACCGAAAACATGTCCTGCCGTCCGGGTGGTCTGCATTCAACCCGGATTCACCGGCAACAAATCCCACATCACCCTCTGCTTCTGATTTCTCCATCCCAAGGATCGATCGAATCCGCTTACGGTCGCACATCTAGCGGGGTGAACCACCATAGTTTTCACGCAAACATAGTCATTGTTGCCACCCGCCGCCCAACGCTTGGTAGAGCTGAACGAGCGCAAGCCGCTCGTTGAGCTGCGCCTGAACGAGATTGAGTTCCGCCGAGAAATAGTTCGTCTCGTTGGTTAACACCTGGAGATAACTCGCACCGCCCTGCTGATAGAGAACCAAGGAGAGCTGATCGGACCGCTGTGCTGCTTGGGTGAGCAGTTCTTGCTGCCCGCGGAAGTCACGATCTTTTTGATAAGCGATGAGCGCATTCGAAACCTGTTCGAGCGCGTTCTGCACGCTTTGCTGGTAAGCGAGGACAGCCTCCTGATATTGCGCTTTGCTCAACCTCAGTCCCGAGCGTAGAGCCCCGCCTTCGAAGACGGGTTGCGTCACACTGAGGGCACTGAACCAGGTCTGAGAGGGTGCGCTAATAAACCGATTCAAAGCGTTGCTTTCTAGGCCACCAATCCCGGTGAGGGAGATGCTGGGAAAGAAGGAGGCTTTGGCGACACCAATTTGGGCGTTGGCAGTGACGATGATTTCTTCCGCCTGTCGAACATCCGGGCGACGCTCGAGCAATTCTGAGGGCAGACCAGCCGGAACGGCCTCGGGCACAGGCTGCTCCGTCAGCATCTGGCCGCGGGCAATGGGTCCAGGATTTTTGCCCAGCAAGATGCTGAGCTGATTTTCCTGTTGCTGGATTTGCCGCTCGAGGTCGGGAACCGTTTCTGAGGCCGTATAGACGAGTTGCTCCGACTGGCTCAGGTCGAGATCGGAAGCCGAACCGTGACTGACAAGGGTCTGAGTCAATTGCAGAGATTGTTGACGGGACCCAAGCGTCTGTTTGGCGATCTCAAGCTCGCTGTCCAGTGCACGAAGCTGGAAATAGGCCGTCGCCACGTTTGCAACCAGCGACGAGATCACGGCCTGCTGGCCCCACTGGGTGGCGAGCACCTGGGCGCGAGCCTCCTCGGTCTGCCGCCGGTATTTCCCCCAAAAATCCAGATTCCAGATCACAGATAGGTTCAGTTGGCCTGCGTTGACCTGGTAGGAGGGAAACTGGTTCGAAACTTTTGCGTTTTGCTGGCTGAAGATGTCTCCGCCGACGCTTGCGGAGGGAAATTGGCTGGCGCGGGTAATGCCGAGCTGGGCTTGCGCCTCAAGCACGCGCGTGGCGGCGATGCGCGCGTCGTAGTTTTGCTGAAGGGCGGCATGAATGAGCTGCGCCAGCACCGGATCCTGATACACCTCCCACCACTTCTCGTTACCGAGCGACGCTGCTGTGGCAAGTTGGGCAGGCATCGCGGCGCGGTAGTCTGTCGGCACGTCCACTGCGGGCCGCTTGTAATTCGGTCCCACCGCGCACCCCGCAAGCAGGGCGAGTGCTGGCAATAGAGCAAGCTTTTTCATGTTCAGTCACCTTCACCTGGAGTTTCAGCGGGTGCGGGCCCTGTTGATTTGTGCCGCGCGGCACCGGAGATGCGCTCGACCGCATAGAAGATCGCAGGAACGAAGAATCTGCCGATGAACGTCTCTGCTACCATTCCTCCGATCACCGCCGTGCCCATGATTTGACGTGCTACAGACCCCGCTCCCGAAGCTGTCCAGAGCGGCACGCAACCGAGAATAAAGGCGAGCGCGGTCATCATAAGGGGTCGGAAGCGAAGTCTTGCCGCGGAAAGTGCTGCATCGATGACGGACATACCGCGTTCGTAGTCCTCTTTGGCAAAGGCCACGATTAGTATCGAGTTTTTGGCGGCCAGACCGATGAGCATCACCAGGCCAATCTGGGCGTAGACATCGTTCTCGATTTGAACCATGTACTGAGGAAGGTAGAGACCGACTACAACTCGACGAATCCAAAGCGCAGCGAGGGCGCCGAATACTGCGACTGGCGTGCTGAGCAGCACGCTAAAAGGTACTGTCCAGCTTTCATAGAGAGCTGCCAAAATTAGAAAAACGAACAGGAGCGAGAACCCGAAGATCACGGAAGCGGGAACTCCTTGCTCGGCCTTCTCCTCTTGATAGGACATTCCCGTCCAGTCGTAACCCATCTCGGAAGGCATGGTTTGCTTGAAAACTTCCACCAGGGCGGCTCTTGCCTGATCGGAGCTGTAACCTGGCGCGGCATTCGCGTTGAGCTGGGCGGACCGGTACTCGTTGTAGCGCATGGTGAACTCGGGGGCCGGAACGAGTCTCGAAATTTGCCAACGCGGAGAGCGGTACTGGCTCGCCCTGGTTGTTGCGCACGTAGAACTGCCCAAGATTTTGCGTATTCGATCGGTAAGGCGCTTCCGCCTCCACGTATACCTGCCAGGTGCGGCCGAAATCGTTGTAATAGTTGACGAACAGGCCACCCATGTAGGCTTGAATGGTGTTGTACACATCCGACAAAGCCACGCCTTGCTTCAGTACCTTGTCCCGGTCCACATTGATGAACTCCTGTGGCACACTCGGCACAAACGTGGTGCTAACCATGCCTATCTCAGGGCGCTTGCGAGCGGCCGCCAGGAATTTGGCGACGTTGTCGGCTAGGAACTGCACATCCTTGCCGGCACGGTCCTCCAGCACAAACGACACCCCCCCGGAAGTGCCTACACCAGGTATCGCTGGCGGGGAGAAATCGAAAACTGTTCCTTCCGGCAGGCCGCCCAGTTCTTGGTTCAAACGCGTCTTAATCTCCTGATACTGTTCCGCCCTGTTTGTGCGTTCCCCCCAGGGTTTCAAGCTGACCCAGAAGAAAGCGTTATAGGTGGTTCGCACAACACTGAGCAAGCTGAAACCAACCACGCTCGTCGTGTACTGGACGCCCGGAGTATTTGCGAGAACATTCTCTACTTGCTTCGCGGCCGTGCTTGTGCGTTCCAATGACGCCGCATTGGGAAGCTGCATGTTGATGTAGATGTAGCCCTGGTCTTCGTCGGGCAGGAAGCTGGTGGGGAGATGGGCGCCGAACAACCACGCCGCCAAACCGGCAACACCAAGAAGTACCATCACTACGGCGGCTTTACGAATCAGGTCGCCCGAGAGCCGTACGAAGCTATTGGTAGAGCGCTCGAAATACCGATTGAAGTAGCCGAAGAATTTTCCGAGAGGTCCGCGAGTCTCCCTTTTGGGCCGGAGGAGTAACGCCGCAAGTGCCGGGCTGAGTGTGAGAGCATTGAATGCCGAAAGCATCACGGAGACTGCGACCGTGATTGCAAATTGCTGATATAGCCTGCCAGTGATGCCTGGAATGAAAATGGTCGGTACAAATACCGATGCCAGGACGAGTGCAATGCCAACCACGGGGCCGGAAAGTTCCTTCATGGCTTTCAGAGCAGCATCCTTGGGAGACAATCCTTCATCAATGTGGTGCTGTACTCCTTCAACCACCACGATGGCGTCGTCCACCACCAACCCGATAGCCAGCACAAGCCCGAACATTGAAAGGGTATTGATGGAGAAACCGATCAGCGGGAATAGAACGAAAGTGCCGATGAGAGAGACCGGCACGGCCAACATGGGGATCAGCGTTGCGCGCCAGTCTTGCAAGAAGAGGTACACCACAAAAATGACCAGCACAATCGCAATCACCAGCGTCTCAATAATCTCTTTCATACCTTCCGTGACGGGGAGTGTTTGGTCGAGTGATATCGCGTAATCAATATCTCCGGGAAAGCGCTGCTTCATCTGTTCCATGAGCTGACGTACGCCCGCCGCGGTCTGAACGGCATTGGATCCGGGCAACTGGTAGACGGCGATACCGGCAGCGGGCTTGCCATTCAGCCGACAAATCATGCTGTAGTCCTGAGCACCCAATTCGACTTGGGCCACGTCTTTCACTCGAACCGTCCCGCCATTTGGCGCCTCGCGCACGATGACGTTGCCGAATTGCTCCGGCGTTGTGAGACGGCCTTGAGCCAGCACCGCATAAGTGAATTGCTGGTCTTTTGCCTCCGGTTCGCCTCCGACCTGACCAGCCGGATTAACGGTGCTCTGGGCTTTGACCGCATTAACAATGTCCGTAACCGTGATTCCCAGTTTCGCTAGTTGGTCGGGCTTAACCCAGAGCCTCATAGCGTACTGACCCGAGCCGAAGACGATTGTCTGGCCCACGCCGTACAACCGTGC